>Ga0302322_100000456_pt1 | contig 31413 bp, 35 predicted proteins | sample Fen_T0_2_FD_203757 | JGI IMG/M metagenome (GOLD analysis project Ga0302322, IMG submission 203757) | Peat permafrost microbial communities from Stordalen Mire near Abisko, Sweden - Fen_T0_2 | ecosystem: Environmental > Terrestrial > Soil > Wetlands > Permafrost | place: Sweden: Abisko...
CTTGCCGTGACAGTCACGGTAGGGCTTCTCGTCAGGCCCGACGAAGCTCCCGCCGACGAGGATCACGTCCGCCGTGTGGTTGACGACGACGTCGAGGATCACCTTCATCCCGAGCTTGTGGGCGCACTCGGTGAAGCCCTTGAAGTCCTCCGCGCTGCCGAGGTGCTTGTCGACGTCGGTGAAGTCGAGCCCCCAGTAGCCGTGGTAGGCGGCACTCGAACCCTGGACCGTCTGCTGTCCCACGACCGGCGTCACCCAGATCGAGTTGAAGCCGAGATCCTTGATCCGCTGCAGCCCGTGCACCGGATCGGTGCAGCCGCCCGTGAGGCCCTTGAGGTCGCCGCCGTGATACCAGCCCGAGTCGGTCGGGTCCAAGCCCGTCACCGACCGGTTCCCGGTCTTGCCACCGCGGTCGTTCGACGGGTCGCCGTTCGCGTACCGGTCCGGCATCACGAAGTAGATGCGCTCCGAGGCGAGCGCCGAGTACACGGGCGGCTGCGAGAGCTGCGCGAGCAGCGCGCCCGTGGGAGGTGCAGCGTCCGTTCCGCCGGCGGCGAGGGGAACCGCGACGAGTGCGACGATCCCGAGAGCGGCGGCGGCCCAGCGGGCCAGCCCGCGGCTAGCGGAGAGCGGCACCGGTCTCCTCGTCGAAGAAGTGCAGGTTGTCGGGGTCGACGGCGACCGGCACTGTATCGCCGATGTGCAGGACGACGCGCGGCGGGAAGTGCGCGATCAGGTTCGGCCTGGCACCCGCGATGCTCTCGCCGCCGGCGGCCGGTGCATCCTCGGCCGAGGCATGAGCCTCCGTGCGCACCGGCACGGCGTCGATCGTGAAGTACGCCATCACCCCGGACCCGAGGGCCTCGACGAGGTCGATGCGCGCGTCGAAGGTCGGGAAGTCGGGGCGCGACACGGCGGGATACAGGTCCTCCGCCCGCATGCCGAGGATGACCTTGTGCCCGTTGCACCCGCGGACGCCCGGATAGCGCGCGAGGGACGAGGGCCCGACCGGGATCGCGGTAGGGCCGACGGTGACGGTCGTCACATCCCCGTCGACGCCGACCATTCCCTCGACGAGGTTCATCGGCGGCGTGCCGATGAAGCTCGCGACGAACATGTTCGAGGGCTCGTCGTAGAGCTGCTGCGGGGTGTCGACCTGCTGCAGCTTGCCCATGCTCATGACGGCGACGCGGTCGCCCATCGTCATCGCCTCGACCTGGTCGTGGGTGACGTAGACGGTCGTGACACCGAGGTCGTGCTGCAGCTTCGCGACCTCGGCCCGCATCTGCACGCGCAGCTTCGCGTCGAGGTTCGAGAGCGGCTCGTCCATCAGGAAGACCTGGGGCTCGCGCACGATCGCGCGCCCCATCGCGACGCGCTGCCGCTGGCCGCCGGAGAGCTCCTTCGGCTTGCGCGCGAGGTACGGCGTCAGGTCGAGCAGCTTGGCCGCCCAGGAGATCCGCTCGTCGATCACGTTCTTCGGGATCTTCCGCAGGCGCAGGCCGAACGCGATGTTGTCGGCCACCGACAGGTGGGGGTAGAGCGCGTAGCTCTGGAACACCATCGCGATGTCCCGGTCCTTCGGCGACACCTCGTTGACGACGCGACCGCCGATCGAGACGGTGCCGGCCGAGATCTCCTCGAGGCCCGCGACCATGCGCAACGCCGTCGTCTTTCCGCACCCGGACGGGCCGACGAGCACGAGGAACTCACCGTCGGCGATGTCGAGCGAGAGGCTCTGCACGGCGTGGACGTTGCCCTCGTAGATCTTGTCGACGTCCTTCAGCACCACTTCAGCCATCACGGCCCTCCTTCGTCACGTGAGTCTCCAGACATGGAAGGCGGGGCCGTCGTGAGGAAGCACGGCGACGTCCCCCCGCACCTCCGCATCCCCGCCGGTGAGTGTCTCGAGCGCTACGCACCCGAGCGTCGCGAGCGGGAGCCGGATCGGCTCGTGCCCGGCCCGTGCGGCGAGGCAGAGCAGGCGCTCGCCGGGAAGCTCCCGCAGGTAGGCGATCGCGTCCGCCGAGACGTGCGCGTAGCGCATGCCGCCGCGGGCGAGCGCGGGGCTCGAGCGGCGCAGCGCGACGAGCGCGCGGTACCCGTCGAGCGTCGGCCCGTCCCAGGTCTCGGGCCTGCTCCAGGGCATCGTGCGGCGGGCGTCCTCGCCCCAGTCACCCTGCAGCCCGATCTCGTCACCGGCGAACACCATCGGCACGCCGGGCGTCGTCATCTGCAACCCGACGCCGACGAGCTGCCCCTCGCGCGAGCCTGCGACGGTACGGAAGCGGGCGGTGTCGTGGCTGTCGAGCAGCGTCCACGAGTGCAGCACCCGGTCCCAGGGGATGCCGCCACGAAAGCTGCGCATGCCCGAGACGACGTTCTCGCCGGATAGCCGCGGCAGCCCGATCGGGATGCTCCAGAAGAAGTTGAGCAGCTCCTCGGGAAGCTCCTCACCGCGCAGCCACGTCCAGACGGGACGGAGGAAGCCGGAGTAGTTCATGCTCCCGTGCCAGCCGTCACCCTGGAGATCGGCGCGGAAGTCGTGGCCGTGCTCGGCGACGAGCAGCTTGCCGCCGACGCTCCTGCGGATCTCGCGCGCGACGCTCGTCGTGACGGCGAGCTCCCGGTAGCGGCCGACCATGTTCGCGACGTCGATGCGCCAGCCGTCGAGGTCGTACGGCGGCTCGAGCCAGCGCCGCGTGATCTCCGTCATGCGGCGGCGAAGCTCCGGCGACCCCCAGGCGAGCTTGGGAAGCGAGCGGACGCCCATCCACGCCTCGTAGCCGCCGGGCAAGGCGTCGTCGAAGTAGAAGAACTCGCGCTCCGGCGCATCGGCACTCTGCTGCGCGGCGACGAACCACTCGTGTGCCGAGCCGCAGTGGTTCAGCGTCAGGTCACCGATGAGGCGGAGGCCGCGCGCGTGCACCGCCCGTGCGAGCGAGGCGAGAGCCTCGTCCCCGCCGAGGAGCGGGTCGACGCGACCGAACGAGCTGGCGTCGTAGCGGTGCGTGCTCGTAGCCGGAAAGAACGGGGTCAGGTAGACGATGCTGGCGCCGAGGCGCTCGATGTGGTCGAGATGCTGCTCCACCCCGCCGAGATCGCCGCCGAACAGCTCGCGCGGCGTTTCGGGGCCGCGCCCGGTCGGCAGGTCTGCCCAGTCGCGCGGCACCGCCCAGTCGGGAACGTTTCCGTTGCGCGCGAATGCGCCCGTCGTCGCGAACCGGTCCGGGAAGATCTCGTAGACGACGCCTTCCGCGTGCCAGTCGGGGCCGAGCGGCGCGACCGAGAGCATGAAGTCGAGGTCGTCGGGCACGTCGTGGCGGAAGAGACCGGCACCGTTGACCCACGCGTACCCGACGTCACCGCCACCGAGCACCCAGCGATAGGGGACGGTCGGATTCCAGACCGGGACGGTCGCCGACCACCAGGTGTCGGTCTCCGTCTCCTCGTCGATCACCGCCGTCACGCCCCGAGGCTCGCCGTCGCGCAGGTAGCGGACGGCTGCCTCGTCGACGGCCGTCTCGCGGGGGACGCGCAGCCGCACGGTGACCTCGTCGCCGATCTCCGTCGGCTGTTCGGGGACATACAGCGGTGAGCCGTCGTGGTGCGGCTCGCTGAGGGGAGCCCTGAGGCTCATCCCTTGACGGAGCCCGAGGTGAGGCCGTGCACGATGAACCGCTGCAGGAACATGAAGAGAATGACGACCGGGATCGCGGCCAGCACGACGCCGGCGCAGAACGGCCCCCAGCGCTGGCCGTACTGGTCGGCGATGAAGCCGTACATGCCGACCGGCAGAGTGAACTTGGTCGTCGACTGCAGCAGCCGGCCGGCGATCAGGTACTCGTTCATCGTCGAGATGAAGGACAGCAGGCCCACGACCGCGAGCACGGGCGCCCCGAGCGGCAGGATGATGCCCCAGAACACCTGCGCGGGAGTGGCGCCGTCGACCCGGGCAGACTCGTCCAGCTCGTTCGGGATCGAGTCGAAGAAGCCCTTCATCAGCCACGCATTGACGCCGAGCGCGCCGCCGAGGTAGACGAGGACGAGGCCGGAGAGCGAGTTGAGGCCGATGACGGGGAAGATCTCGCCGGTGCGGAGCAGGATCAGGTAGATCGCGACGACCGCGAGGAACTGCGGGAACATCTGGATCAACAGGAGCGTCAGCATCCCCATGCGCCGCCCCTTGAAGCGGAAGCGCGAGAAGGCGTAGGCGGCGAGGGCGCCGAGCATGACCGTGAAGAGCGCCGACGCGAACGCGACGATCATCGAGTTGAGGTACCAGTTCGGGTAGTGGACGTTCGTCTTCTCGCCGTTGATCGAGGGGTTGGTGAGGATCTCGCGGAAGTTGTCGAGCGTGAGGCTGCTCGGGATCAGCGACGCGCTCGAGAGCGACGGGACGGAGTTGAACGCGGCGGAGATGACGTAGAGGGCCGGGAAGATCGCGAAGGCGATCGCCAGGATCGAGATCAGGTAGCGCCACCACAGGTCACCGCGGCGACGGGGCTCCTTCGGGCTGGCCACGGCGACCCGCGAGCCCGAGAACGGTGCCTCTGCTTCGTCGAGCGTGTCGATCGTCGTCATACCAGGTTCTCCAGTGATTTGGTGCGCCAGAAGGAAACCGCCGAGATGGTCGCGATGATGAAGAAGATGATGATCGAGACCGCCGCGGCGAGGCCGTAGTCGGAGCCCTTCCCCGCCTGGAAGGCGAGCTTGTACGTGTAGCTGATGAGGATGTCTGTCGAGCCGGCGACGGCCTGGTCGGCCTGGAGCGGGCCGCCACCCGTGAGCAGGTAGATGTTGTTGAAGTTGTTGAAGTTGAAGGCGAACGATGCGATCAGGAGCGGCGCGGTCGCGACGAGCAGGAGCGGCAGCGTGATCTTGCGGAACACCTGGCGCGGTGTCGCGCCGTCGACGCGCGCAGCCTCGGTGAGCTCCTCGGGGATGGCCTGGAGAGCGCCGGTGCAGACGAGGAAGAAGTAGGGGAAGCCGAGCCAGAGGTTGACGAGGATGCAGGAGACCTTGGCCCAGGTCGGGTCGAAGAGCCATGGGATGTGGATCCCGAGCAGGTTGTTGATCGCCCCGAAGTCGTCGTTCAGGAGCCCGCCCCAGACGAGCACGGAGAGGTAGGCGGGGATCGCGAACGGGATCACGAGCAGCGCGCGCTGCAGCCGCTGCAGGCGGAGGTCGGGCTTGTTGAGGACGATCGCGAGGAAGAGCCCGAGCGCGAAGGTGAGGAAGACCGAGAGGCCCGCGTAGACGAACGTCCAGATAAAGACGCGCACGAACGGGTCGCGGACGAGGGGGTCGGTGGCGATCTTCTTGAAGTTGGCGAGGCCGATGTAGGTGCGCCACCCAGGCTCGAGGGCCTCACCCGACGCGGAGACGTAGGAGCCCTTGCCGTTGTCGCGGTAGACCGTCTTCGTCTGGATGTCGACGAACGTGTCGTTCGCCGGCACGTATCTCAGCGTGGGTTGCAGCTCCACCGCCTGGCTCAGCCCTTCCGCGCGGATGGTCGCGGAGCCGTTGGTCGGGATCAGGAGCTTCCCCATCTCCTCGTCGAGGGTGAGCAGCTCCTGGCCCTTCACGGTCGTGTAGCCGTCCGCCGCCGTCACGATCCCGTTCTGGATCGTCACGTCGGCCGGAGCGAGCGGGGTGAGGCCCTCCTTCGAGCCCGCATAGGCCTTGCCCGTAGTCTCGTCGACGAGGAGCAGCACGAGCTCGCTGCCCTTCCGGGCCGGCGTCGACGTGTACGTGGCGCCGTTCGGGGGCGGCGTGAGCGAGTTCTCCTCGATCGCCGCGATCGCCTCCTGGTGCGTGAGGTTGTGCCCCGTCGACCAGTTCGTGAACGAGATGTTGACGTTCGAGAGGAGCGGGACGATCTGGAACCCGATCAGGAAGATCGTCCCGGGCACGAGGAACTTGAGCGGCACCGTCTGGTGCCAGGGGCCAAGGTAGACCACGTCGACCAGGAGGGTCGCGACGGCGATGAGCCCGCCGGAGATCCAGTGCCCGTCCGCGAGGAGGAGGCCGACGGCCCAGATCGCGAGCGCATTCGAGACCGCCAGGAAGACGATCTTGATGACGAAGCCGACCGTGCCGGAGAAGAACCCGAGTGCCCGCGCGAGCCAGGAAGCGGGCGGGACGCCCGCGGGGCCGGTCTCGGTGGCGGCGGTGGCCGTGGTCATCGTGTCGGTCGGAGCCTAAACGACGCTCGAGGGGGTGTAGAGGCCAGACCTCTACACCCCCTCGAGCGTCACATCGAGCGACGGCTCTCGCTAGCCGATCTTCTGCGCGATGCTCTTCTGCGCGCCGATGAAGGAACGCTTGGCCGGGATCGAGCCCGGACCCTTCGTCGAGCGCACCCAGGCAGAGCCGAGGTCGCCCCACACCGAGGACATCTGCGGGATGTTCGGCATCGGGACGCCGCCGACGCTGGCCGCGCCGAACGCCTTGACGTCCTTGTCGGCGACCTGCTTGCCGGCGAGCGTGTTGGCCGGGAAGCGGTCGTTGGCCGCCGCAAGGGCGAGCTGGGAGGTCGGCTGCATCATGTAGTTCGCGACGAGGTCCTTCGCGAAGCTGTCGACGCCGTGGCCGGCGGCGAACTTCGTCACCATGAAGCCCTGGACGCCGAGGAACGGGACCGACTTGCAGCCCGTGCCCGCGATCGTCGGGAAGGCCGTGATCTTGACGTTCAGGCCGGGCGTCTTGCGGATGTCACTGAGGTTCCACGGGCCGGTGAAGAAGTACGCCGTCTTGCCCTTCAGGAAAAGGTCCTTGGAGATGCTCGAGTCGACGCTCGAGCGGATCAGGCCCTCCTTGTTCCACTTGTCGATCATGCCGGCGTTCTTGAGGAACTTCTTGTTCGCGACGCCGATCGCCGACGGGTCGAGGTTACCGGCGGAGTTCGTGCCGAAGATGTAGCCACAGAGGCCCGAGAAGAGCGGATACATGTGGTATGCGTCGCCGCCCGAGCCCTGCTGGACGGAGAGGCCGACGGCCGCATGCGTCTTCTTCTTGACCGAGAGAGCCTGCTGCTCCATGTCGGCGAACGAGGTCGGCACCTTGGCCAGCTTCGTGTTCGTGACGAGCGCGATGTTCTCGAGGGCGACAGGAGCGCCGTACAGCTTCTTGATCGCGGTGCCGTACGAGAACGCGTTGAGCGCGTAGGCCGGGAACTGCTTCCTCGTCGCGGCCGACGGGAACAGCGGCACGACCGAGCCGTTCGAGGCGAGCTCGCCGATCCAGTCGTGCGCGCCGACGATCACGTCGGGAGCGGTGTCCGCCTGAACCGTCTTCAGGTCCTCACGGATGGGACCGAGCTCCTTCTGTACGACCTGGACGTTGACGCCCTTGGATGCCGCCCAGAGGTTCGCGACCTTCGTGACCGCGGGGGTGCGGTCCTTGTCGGCCCAGATGACGATCGTCGGGGTCGCCTTCGGCGCACTCGTCGCCGGAGAGACCACCACGACCACAGCGAGCGCGACGACCGCGAGAGCCAGTACGGCCCGCAGCGTGCGAATGTTCAACATCTTGAGTCTCCTCCTTGAGAGTTCGGCACATCGTCGCGCCGTGAAAACTGTTTCAACTTGGTGAAACACGAGGATCGTAGTTGATGGCCCATGTACAGGTCAAGCGACCATTCCCCGTTTCGAGCGGTGGTACCCTACGGCAAAAGTGTGTGGAAACTGTTTCCTCCGCGTGAAAACTGCTATCCAATAACGATGAACGCGCATTTGAAGCCTGCCAGTCTTAGAGACGTTGCAAACCGGGCCGGGGTTAGCGTCGCGACGGCCTCCCGGGTGGTCAGCGGCTCGGCCGTCGTCCGGCCCGAGACCCGGGAACGGGTGGAGCGAGCCGTGCGCGACCTGCTCTACGTCCCGCCCGGACGGGTCGAGTCGTCAGGGGCGATCGGGCTGCTCGTGCCCGAGTTCGGGAACCCCGTGTTCGCCGCGCTCGCCCAGGCGATGGAGACGCACGCGACGCGGGCGGGCTACGCGACCATCCTCTGCAACACCGCGGGCTCGGCGATGCGCGAGGTCGACTACGTGCAGATGCTGCTCGAGCGCCGGGTCGACGGCATGGTCTTCATCTGCGCGGAGGTCACGGACGTCCGCGGCGAGCACTCGCACTATCGTCAGCTGCTCGACCGCGGCGCCCGGCTCGTCTTCGTCAACGGCAGCTCGGACGCCCTCCCCGTGACCTCGGTCGGCGTGGACGAGCGCGCCTCGGGGCGACTCGCGACCGAGCACCTCCTCGAGCTCGGCCACCGGGAGATCGGTTTCGTCGCCGGGCTCGGGTTCGCCCAGCCGACGCGCGAGAAGCAGGCGGGCCGCGCCGAAGCCCTCCGCGAGGCGGGCCTCGACCCCGAGCAGTACGTGACGCACGCAGACTTCACCGTCAGCGGCGGCCGGCAGGCGCTCCGCTCGATGATGGAGAACGCGAACGGCAGGCGGCCGACCGGCGTCACCTGCTCCAACGATCTGATGGCGATCGGGGCGATGCTGGAGGCGAGCGCGCTCGGGCTGCGCGTTCCCGATGACCTCTCGATCGTGGGCTTCGACGGGATCGAGGCGGCGACGTGGACGCAGCCCACCCTGACGACGATCGAGCAACCGATCGACGAGATCGCAGGCACAGCCGTTTCGGCACTGCAGACGCTGATCGACGAGCCGGAGCAGGCGGTGCCGAGCTCGGCGTTCAGGCCGCGGCTCTCGGTCGGTGGGACGACTGCCGCCCGTTGAGCCGGCGGGTCAGCCGGCGAACGCCGTCCTGACATCGTGGAGGTCGTCGAACGGCTCGTAGGCGACGCCGAGCTCGGCGAGCCAGCGCGCGAGGCCGTCCCGCGCGAAGACGCGGTCGGCGGCGAGCGAGACGCACCGGTCGGAGACGCCGTCGCCGGCGTACGCGTACGGCTCGGTGCCGGCGAGCGCGACCCGCTTGCACGGCTCCCCGCACACGGCGCACGCCTCTCGCTCGCGAAAGACCGAGCGCCACCCTTCCGGGCCGGGAACGAGCCGGTTGGCGACGACCGCGGCGACGACGCCCTCGCGCTCGAGGACCGGCTCGATCAGCTCGTGGAACCCGGCCGAGACGATGAGCGGATCGTGTGCTGCGACGAGCTCGGCGAGACCAGGCCGCACGGTGACGTTCTCGAGCAGCCACGCGAGCACCTCGTCGAACGGCGCCGAGATCGTCTCCATCTCGACCGCGATCACCTCGTTCAGCGTCAGCTCGCGGCCGACCTGCTCCTCGAGCGCGTGGAACACCTCGAGGTCGCCGAAGCGCTCGATCGCCATGTGGAGGCTGTCGCGCTCGGTGACCGTCCCGTCCCAGTCGACGACGAGGCGCATCAGGAAACGGGGCAGGCGAGCGTGCCGATGCCCTCGACCTCGAGGTGCACGCCGTGGTCGATGCCGTCGAGCCGGACGACAGGCGGCCCGGCGATGACGTCACCCGGCCTGAGCGTGGTCCGCCGTGCCGCGAGCGCGATCGCCTCAGGCCACGAGAAGGGCTCTGGCGCTCCTGCCACCTCCCTGCCTCCTCCCCACAGCCGGACGGCCGGGCTGGCCGGGTCGAGCTCGTCCGGGGTCACGACCGCCGGGCCCAGCACGTTGCCGAAGTCCGCCTCCTTGACGAGCGGCTGCTCGGTCGGGTCGCGCCACTCGAGCATCGCCGTCAGGCCGCCGATCTCTCCGCCCGCGCCGACGACGACCGCGATGCGCGCCCAGGCCGATAGCTGCCGGCCGGCGACCGCCACGCCCGGCCCGATCACGGCGGTCGCGTTCGCGAACCGAAACGAGCCCGCGGATTCGAAGACGCGCACGGTCCCCGGGTATTGCACCGGCACGAGAAGCGTCACGTCGGCGAGCGCGTACTCGGCGTGCTCCCGCGCGCCACCGCCACCGAGGAAGAACGACTGCAGCGTCTGCGCCGCCAGGTGGAGCACCCGGTCGCCGTCGATGCGACCGACCCACCCGCGCTCGAGCGGATTGTCGTTCGGGTGGAACATGCAGAGGCGCATCGCGCCTATTCAACCTCCTCGACCCGGGTCAGGGCTCCGTATGAACGATGACCTCGGCCACGCCGGGGACCACGACCCAGATCCGCTCCTCCACCTTCGACGCCGTAGCGTGCGCCGCCGCGAGGCTCTCGGCCGGGTCGAGGGCGAGCGTCAGGAAGACGACGAGGCCCTCGTCGGTGTGGAGGAACCGCACCGCGCGGGGCGGGGCTCCCGTCGCCTCGCGGACGATGCGCTCGATCTCGGCCGGGTCGTCGTCGGCCTCGCGGCCGGCAGCCGGCTCGGCGAGGGGCTCGAGGTGGCTCTGGACGTCGACGATCTCCGGCACGCCGTCGACGATCGCGCGCTCGACCTGCTCGGCAATCGCGTGTGCCTCGTCGAGCACGAGCTCGCCCGGCAGCTTGAGATGAAGCGCCACGTGCATGCCGTCGGGCAACTCGATGACGGAGAGGTTGTGGATCTCGCGAACGCGCGACACCGACATCGCCGCCTCCCGCACGCGCTCCCGCAGGGCGACCTCCACCCCGGCCGGCTCCACGTGGACGACGACGTCGCTTCCCGGCAAGGCCACGTGGACGGCGGCCTCGACGCTGTCCGCGATGGCGTGCCCCTGGCCGACGGCCGCCCCGGGGGAGACACCGATCACCACGTCGGTGAAGGTGCGCCCGGCCGCCTCGCGGAGACGCAGGCGCCGTACCTCGACAGGTGGGTCGAGCGTCGCGATCGCGGCACGGGCGGCGCGCACCGCAGCCGCCGGAGCCTGGTCCATGAGCACGTCGACGTTCCGGCGGATCAGTCGCACGGCCGCGGTGACCACGAGGAACGCGACGAACAGGGCCGCGACCGAGTCGCCCGCCGACCAGCCGGCCCGCACGGCCACGAGGCCGAGCAGCACCGCGAGCGTGCCGGCGAGGTCGCTTCCGAAATGGAGCGCGTTCGAGGCGAGCGCCGGGCTCGAGAACCGCCGAGCCGCTCGGGCCGACACGACCGTGCGCGAGATGTCGATCACGATTACGACGCCGACGGCCACGAACACCCACCACGCGGTGGACGTCTGGATGTCGATCACCCCGACGAGCCGGGCCACGGCGAGGGCGGCAACGGCGACGCTGACGAGCATCAGCACACCGGCCTCCGCCAGCGCGGCGAGGTGCTCGGCCTTGCCGTGGCCGTACGGGTGGGACCGGTCGGCGGGCCTGTCCGCGACACCGATTGCGAAGAACGTCAGCAACGCGGCGACGAGGTCGGTGCCGGAGTGCAGGGCCTCGGAGACGAGACCGAGGCTGCTGCTCGCAAGGCCGGTCCCGAGCTTGATCCCCATCAGCGCCACTGCGGCGCCCACCGAGACGAGAGCGGTACGTCGCTGCGGGCTCATCGCGGCAGCGTACTGCGCCGTCGCGCCCTATTCGCCCGGGGTGCCCGGCGAGCGGCGCCGGGCGGCGAGGATCCCGGCGGCGATCAGGAGGCCGCCGACGACCTGCACCACGTCGATCCGCTCGCCGAGGAGCACCACCGCGAAGAGCGCCGCCACGAACGGCTGCAGGTTCGTGGCGAGCGTCGCGCGGGAGGCGCCGATGCGGTCGAGCGAACGGAACCAGAGGATGTTCGTGACGACGAGCGGCCCGAGCGTCGCGAACACGAGCAGCACCCAGACCTGCCAGCCGAGCTGCCAGTCCTGTGACCGCGTCTGGGGCAGGCCGATCAGCGCGATCCCGACCCAGGAGAGCGGCAGCACGACGGCGCTGATCCGCGACGGGGAATATCGTTGCATCAGGGGCGTGATCAGGATCGAGTACACGGCCCAGGTGGCCGCGGTGAGGATCCCGAACAGGATCCCGCGGGAGTCGCCGCTGAGCTCACCGCCCGCGCCGAGCGCCACGAGCGCGACGCCCGCGAAGGAGAGCGCGGCCCCGACCCAGAAGCGCCGCGGGAGCACCTCCGTGCCGAGAGCGAGGCCGATGAGCGCCGCGAAGATGGGGGTCGCCGCGAGGATCAGCGCGATCACCGACGCCGACGTCGTCTTCAACGCGTAGACGAACCCGATCTGGTTGAGCCAGAGGGCGGCCGCGGCCGCGGCGACCATGCCGAGGTCGCGCCGGGCGATCCGCAGCGACCGCTCCGCTCCGACCGCGATGCCGATGAAGACGAGCGACGCGAGCCCGTAGCGCACGGTCGAGTACGCGAGCGGCTGGAAGCCGTGGGTGAGGATGTACCGGCTCACCGTCAGGTTGAGCGCCCACAGCCCGATCGCGGACAGCAGCATCACCTCGACGGACGTCGGCTTCCGCATCGGGCTGACGCTAGTCGTTAGGCTTCGCGCGGGATGGCAGAGCCGACCTTCGACGACATCGAGGCCCTCGTCGGGCCAGCGACGCCCCACTTCGCGTTCCAGCTGCGTGCGCGCGTGCGCGAGCTGATCGCAGGCCTGCCGGACGCCGATCCCGTGCGCCTCCTCGGCGAGGAGAAGATGCGCCTCCTCGACGACCTCGGCCACGCATCGTCGAAGGCCGCAGACGACACGCCCGAGGAACCGCGCACCCGGATCGGCTGGGACGAGATCCCGTCGTCGGCACCCCTGGCACGGCCGCTGCCGCGCACGGGTTGAGACGGCACTGCTCGATGGGGACAGCCTGATGGGACGGTCGGTCCTCGTCACGGGCGGGTCGCGGGGCATCGGCAAGGCGATCGCGATCGCCTTCGCCCGCGAGGGCGCCACCCGGGTGGCGATCGGCTACATGCGGTCGGACGCGGCCGCGGAGGAGACGGCTGCAGAGCTCCGTGCGCTCGGCGCCGAGCCGGTGCTCGTCCGGGGAAACGTCACCTCGGAGCGCGTGCTCGAGCAGGTCCGCGAGCTCGGCCCGCTCGACGTCTTCGTCCACAACGCCGCCACGGGAGTGATCCGCCCGGCGCTCGAGACCGAGGAGAAGCACTGGGACTGGACGCTGAACGCGAACGCCCGCTCGTTTCTCGCCCTGACCCGCGTGATCGCCCCGGCGATGCCGTCCGGGTCGGCGGTGGTGGCGATCTCGAGCCTCGGCTCGATCAGGGTCCTCGAGAACTACGCGCTCGTCGGCACCTCGAAGGCGGCGCTCGAGTCGCTCGTGCGCTACCTCGCAGTCGAGCTCGGGCCGGTCGGGATCAGGGTGAACGCGGTCTCGGGCGGCGTCGTCGACACGGGGGCGCTCGACCATTTCCCGAACCGCGAGCAGATGCTCGAGATGGGGCGTGGCAACGCGGCAGGGCGGCTCGTCACGCCGGAGGACATGGCCGGCGCGGTCTCGTTCCTCTGCTCTCCGGCGGCCGAGATGGTGCGCGGTCAGACGCTGATCGTCGACGGCGGCTTCAGCCTCCTCGCCTGACCACCGTCTGAGCCGAGCGGACGCCGATCACGGCGGCGATCCCCGCTATCGGCAACTCCACGAGCACGGCGAGGAGCACGGCAAAGACGCGGTCTCCGCCGGTCGACGTCATCACGTCGAACCAGGCGTCGCACACGAGAGCGGCCGCGAGGGCACCCGCGAGGACGGGCGTCCAGCGCGAACGGCGATGGAGTGCGACGAGCGAAGCGGCGGCGAGCGATGCGAGCCCGAGGTCGAGGCCGACCCAGACCACGTCCCAGTTCGGAGCGACGTGCTCCCGCGGCAGCACGAGCGCCAGGTAGAGCGCCCAGGCGGGCAAGAGCAGGGCGACGCCCGCGAGCACGAGGAGGGCGACGCGCCACGGCGTCAGCGGAACGCTGCGTCCCTGACCGAGCGGCAGCCTCACCGGCGTGCCAGCGGCTTCGGCAGCTGACCTTCCGCCCACGCGGTCGCGAGGCCGGCGCGGGCGAGACCCAGCCTGCCCTCGTAGAGGACGTAGCGCGGCTCCCAGCGCGGGTCGAACTTCGCGTTGAACCGGTACAGGCTCTCGATCTGGAACCACGCGTCGGCCCAGCGGAGCATCCGGCCAACGATCCGCTCGAGAAGGTTCTCGGGCTCCGTCAGGAGTCGGGCGAACGCGGCGAAGTTCAGCGACACCTCCTCTACGCCGCGGCTGCGAAACGCCTCGATCGAGCGGGCGACGAGGAACTCGGTGAGGCCGTTCGGCGTCTCCGGGTCGCGGCGCATGAACGACAGAGAGAAGGCCGGACGACCGTACGACGGCACGAAATGGAGGAAGCCGCGGACGCGACCGTCGCCGTCGCGGGCGATCGCGACGACCGTGTCGTTCTGCTGCGCGCCTCCGAGCCGCTCCAGGGCCATCGTGAAGCCGCGCTCGTCCACGCCGGCGCGCCAGGCGTCGGAGACCCGCTCCAGCTCGGTCATGGTCTCGTCCCCGACGTCGGCGAGCGTCTCCAGGGAGAAGGTGAACCCGGCCTTCTCGATCCGGGTCACCGACTGGCGTACCTTGCGGATCGCCCGCCCCTCGAGCGAGAACCGCGCGGTCTCCACGATCGCCTCGTCGCCGAGGTAGAGCCGTCTCAGGCCGAGGGCCTCGAACGCCGGGGCCGTGCCGGCGCTGACCGCGACCGCACCGAGCCGGAGACCCCGCACCCGCGCGAACCTGGCCGTCTTGGCGAGCAGGGCCGGGACGGCGCTCTCCGGGCCGACCGGGTCGCCGGCGCACAGCATCACGCCACCCTCGACGCGGTACCCGAGGAACGCCGAGCTGTCGTCCGCGAACAGGTACTGCTGGTCGCCGCGGAGCTTGAAGAACGCCAGCGTGTCGTGTCCGTGGCGTCGCACGAGCTCACCCACCGCGTTGCGGACCTCCGGGTCGGGGAGGGCGCGTGGCGCGGCGAGCGGCCGGCAGACGAGCCAGGCGGCGGCGCCGAATGCGACGAGGCCGAGCAGCCCGATCGCGAGGGGAAGGTGCCCTCCCTCGTCCCCGAGATGAAGTGTCCCCGGCTGCCACGAGAGCAGGGCAAACGCCTCGTCGACCCAGGCGGAGAACCCGGCGTGAGGCTCCGCCGTCGCGACGGCGGCGACGGCGACGGCGAACGTCGCAACCGCGAGCGCCGGCACGCGCCAGGCGGCCGATCGCAACCGCACCGGATCGCCCCGCACGTTGAACGCGTCGCGGCCCCACCAGAGCAATGCGGCTCCAGCCGCCGTCAGGGCAGCCTCCTCGATGTCGAGGCCCTTGACGATGTCGAGGACCGCGAGGCCGCACAGGAGGCCGAACGCCACCTGCCAGGCGACGTGACGCCGCCGCCGGAGATAGAACGCGCCGACGAGGAGCGCAACCGAGGCCGGCACCGCGAGAGCGTGGAAGACGTGCATGACGCCGATCGGCTCCACCTGGACGAGCACGTGGCCGCGCCAGTGGGCGTTGGGCGTGAGAGCGGAGAGGAGATTGACGACGCCGAGCACGGCGGCGGCGACGGCGGCCACCGTCGGCACCGCGGCCCGGGAGAGCGAGAGTGAGCCTTTCACGGCCGCATCAGCTGCGTCCGATAGCCCTCGCGAGAGTCGCCCTGGCGATCACGCCGGCCATCTGCGGGTTCTCCTGCAGGCGCCGCAGCGAGTACTCGTACCACCGCTGCCCGTAGGGCACGTACACGCGCAGCGGATGGCCCGCCGCGACGAGCTCACCGGCGCGACTCTCGCGTACGCCGAGCAGCATCTGGAACTCGTAGGCGCCGTGCGCCAGCGAGGCGACCCGGGCGAGCGACTCCCCGAGCAGGGACTCGTCGTGCGTGGCAATCGCAACGCGCGACCCGCCCTCGAACAGCGTGTCCAGGCACGAGACGAAGGAGCGTCGCACGACCTCGTGGTCCTGGAAGGCGATCGAGCTGGGCTCGACGTAGATGCCCTTGCACAGCCGCACGCTCGGCCGCAGGTCGCGCAGGTCCGCGATGTCCGTATGCGTGCGCTTGAGATATGCCTGCAACACGATGCCGACGTTCTCGAGCCCCGCGGCGCGGAGGGAGCGGTACAGCGCCAGCGTGTCGTCGACGCAGCTTGCGTCCTCCATGTCGATGCGCACGAACGAGCCGCGCGCGGCGGCATCGCGAACGAGGGTCTCGAGCAGCGAGCGGCACAGGTCGACGTCGACCTTGAGGCCGAGCCCCGTGAGCTTGACGGAGACGTTGGCGTCGAGGCCGTCGGTGGCAATTGCGGCGAGCACGTCGGCGTAGGCGGCGGCGATCGCCTGCGCTTCCGCTTCGCTGTGGACTTCCTCGCCCAGCACGTCGATCGTCGCGCGCTTGCCTTCGGCGTTCAGCGAGACGACGGTACGGCGGGCATCGTCGAGCGTCGGGCCGGCGATGTAAGGGGCCGAGACGCGCCGCACGAGCGATCGTGGGACGGCGGGGAGCACGGAGGCAACGGCGCGGTCGAAGAGACCCAAGGTGATGCGACTGTAGCGCGGTCGTCGACCGCGGTTTGCGAGAATGCGCAGATGGCTATCGGGACGCGATGATTCGCGCCGTCGCCGCCGTGGCCATGGCGACGGCAGCCTGGCCGGCGTTCCGGGCCGTCACCAGTCGCGCGCTCTGGCGGGCCTCGCCGCGACTCGCCTTGAAGCTGCTCGGCCGCAGCGGACAGCTCGATCGACGACCGCCGCCACCGCTTCCTGCGCGCCCGCGACAGCTTCGCGGTCGCCTGCTTCTGCGTGTTCGACGAGTGCTCCGCCGACGCATGGCGCTACCTGCGCCGATCGACTGCGCTCACCCCGGCGCCCGTGGTCCGCTCACCGAGGCGTTGGGGCGTCGTCGGCGCCCTGCTCCTGCTCACCGTGCTCCCCCGTCGTGCCTATCGCGCGGTCCTCGGCGTCGCGGGTAGCGCGGTGTTCGGCATCCGGGCCGGCGCGAGGTTCGACGGCTGAGACGGCCCGGCGACCGGGAGCCGGCCGATCAGCTCTCGCGCATGAAGCCCTGGCGGGCGGCACTGACGAGCGCCACCGCCTCGGGAAAGAGGACGCGCATCGCATCCCGCAGCGCGGCCGCCTGCTCGTCGGGGCCGCCGGTCGGCTGGACCTGCTTGAGCGCGGCGGCGGTGAGCTCGACGGCCGTGCTCAGGGTCAGCGTCGCGAACTGTTCCCGCTGCGCCTCCTTGACGCTCTCCGACTGGGTCTCGGCGAACTCGCGCAGCCCGCGCAGGATCTCCTCGGGGTCACCGCCCAACGGAAAGAAGCCACCGCCCTCCATGCGCAAAGCCTAGCGGAGCCGGCTCCCGTCGCCCGACGGAGCCTCGTGGCGAGGTGTCACGAGGCGATCGGTAATCGGTAGGCCTGCTCGACCTCGCCCTGGAGCGCTTCGATCGTCGCCTGGGCACCCTTCAGGGCGGCCGTGAACGGCGACGGTGCCGCGGGGTCGAGCGCCTGCTCGAGCCTCCGTGTCGCGGCCCCGATCTCGTCGAGCCGCGCGGGGGTGGCCAGCTGTGGCGGCGTCCCGATCGTCCGCTGGAGCTCGCGGACGGCAGCCTCGGCCTCGTCGATCCCCTCCGGGCTCTCGGTCAGCCGCAGCGCGACGAGCTGCGCGAGGAGCTCGTCGAGATCGCCGCCGGCGGCGGACTCCTCGGCGATCTCGCACAGCGCCGCGATCGCGACCACGTCCCGTATGTCACGCCGTCCGAGCACCGCAGCACCTTCGTCGTCGACGACGAGCCACGACCGGCCGCCTCCCTCGGACTCGAACGCGCACAGGTACGCCCGGACGCCCGGTGTCGGCTCGGCCGCGAGCACTGCGAGGACCGCTCCGTCGTCCGGCGCGTGGCCCGCGGCGGCGGCGGCGATGCGCTCGAGATCGGCCGGCAGCGTCACCGTGCCAGGATAGGGGCTGATGTCCGAGCGGCGTTCCCATGCGATCGAGCTCTTCGCCCCCCTCGGGCCCGGCTACGATCGCCTCGGCGCGCTCCTCTCGTTCGGCCAGGATCCGCGCTGGCGCCGGGCGATGGTGGCCCATGTGCCGGAGGACGGCGGCAGCGTGCTCGACGTCGCAACCGGCACGGGCCTCGTCGCCGAGCAGCTGCTCGCGCGCGGCCACCGCGTCACCGGCCTCGATCAGAGCCCGGACATGCTGGCCATGGCGGAGCGCCGGTTCGGCGGCCGCGTCGAGCTCGTCGAGGCTTCAGCTACTGCGATCCCGTTCCCGGACGCCTCGTTCGACCACCTCACGTTCACGTATCTCCTGCGCTACGTCGACGATCCGGCCGCGACCCTCGTCGAGCTGGCCCGCGTCGTGCGGCCGGGCGGCACGATCGCGAACCTCGAGTTCTGCCTGCCGCGCGGCGTCTGGCGCCCGCTCTGGGACCTCTACGTCGATCTCGCGCTGCCGGCGCTCGGCCGTCTCGCATCGAGGGGCTGGTACGACGTCGGGCGCTTCCTCGGCCCGTCGATCCGCGGGTTCTACGAGCAGTGGCCGCTCGAGCGCCAGCTCGAGCTGTGGCGCGACGCCGGCATCGCCGGCATCCGCGCGCGACGAATGAGCCTGGGCGGAGGCGTCGTGATCGCGGGGACGCGCACGTGAGGCCGGCGTTCTACGCGCTGCCACGGGGAGGCTGGCGCGACTACGTGACGCTGCTCCATGTGCCGTACACGGCCTGGCACCTCGCGTACGTTGTCGTCGGCGGCTGCCTCGTGGCCGAGGTGCCCTGGGGCCGGCTCGGGCTGACGGTGCTGGCGTTCTTCCTCGCCATGGGCATCGGCGCCCACGCGCTCGACGAGCTCGCCGGCAGGCCGCTGCAGACCGCGATCCCGGCGTCCGTCCTCGTCGCGCTGGCGGTCGTCTCGGTCGCCGCCGCATGCGCGATCGGGGTCGCAGTAGCCCTCTCCTTCAGCCTCTGGATCCTGCCGCTGATCGCGGTCGGCGCGTTCCTCGTGCCGGCGTACAACCTCGAGCTCTTCGGCGGCCGCTTCCATACCGATCGCTGGTTCGCTCTCGCCTGGGGCGCGTTCCCGGTCGTCACGGCCTACGTCGCCTGCGCCGGCACGGTCCGGGCCGCCACCGTCCTCGCGGCTGCCTGGGCGACCCTCCTCTCGCTCGCCCAGCGGCGCCTCTCGACACCGGTCCGCCGCAGCCGCCGCGAGATCGTCGAGGTGACCGGCGAGCTGGAGCTCGCCGGCGGGGGGCGCGAGGGCGTGACACACGAGACGCTCGTCGCGGTACCCGAGGCTGCGTTGAAGCTCCTCGCCGCGGCCACCGTCCTGCTGGCAGCCGCGCTCGTCGCGTTCCGCCTATAGCGTTTCCGGCGTGATCGTCTGGATCCTCGCCGCGTGCCTGGCCGTCGCGCTCGTCGTCGCGATCGGCATGTGGCTCGCCCTCCGGCGCTCGCGCGAGCGCGCAGGCGCGACCGATGCCCTCGTCGCCGATGCCCGCGCCGCTGTCCACGCGGCCGTCGAGGAGGAGACGGCGGAGCACCGGGAGGAGATCCGCCGCACGATTGCCCGCGAGCGGGCCGACACGCTGTCCCAGCTCGCGACCGACGAGCGTCGGCTCGGAGAGGAGCGGCGCGCCACCTTCGCCGAGCGCGAGCGCAGGGCGAGCGACCACCTCACCGACACGCTCGGAGAGGTCGAGCGGCGGCTCGACGAGCGCCTGCAGGGAGTGGTCGACGACCTCGAGCGAGCCCAGCGCCATCTCGAAGCCCAGGTCGTCCGTCTCACCCAGCGTCAGCAGCAGGCCGTCGCCGACGTCGAGGCCCGCATCGAGCGCGACGCGGCCGAGCTCGGGACGACGAACGACGAGCAGCGGCGGGCCGTGACGAGGCTTCGTGAGGAGCTCGAGCGTGCGGCGGCGTCGGCGGTCACCGAGGCGCTCGACGAGCTCGAGGCGCACACGATCGAGCGGCGACGCTCGGTCGAGGAGATCACCGAGCGGCTGCGGATCCGGGAGGCGGCGATCGCCGAAGGAATCGAGCAGGCAGAGACCGATGCGCGCGCCCGGCTCGAGCTGACGCTGATCGAGTTCGAGCGACGCCAGACCGAGCGGCTCGAGCGGGTGACCGAGCGTGAGATCGAGCGTCACGCGCAGCTCGCGGCGACCGCCTTCGACGAGCGGATGCGGGAGATTCGTGAGGAGGCCGCGACGAGGCTCTCGCGCGAGCTCGACCGTGCGGTCGAGATGCTGATGCGCGAGGAGCTCGCGCGCCGCCTCGATCACGAAGAGCGTGGGTGACGGGCTTCGCGGCCCGTCTCCTGCTCCGAGCTCCGAGATTCGCGCCAACCAATAGCGGGAGGGATCGTCTTAGCGATCACGAATCCTCCGGGCACACGAGCCTCCGGGACACCATGGCTGAGATCACCGAGACCCATATCGAGCGCAGCGGCGAGCAGGCCAAGGTCGAGAGCTGGCGCCTGCACGTGCTGATCGAGGCCGGCTTCCCGTTGCCACTCGCCGAGCGGCTCGCCGCGAGCGGGGCCGACCTGCACACGTGCGTCGACCTGATGCGGCAGGGCTGCGCCCCGGCCACGGCGGCCGAGATCCTCCTGTAGAGCGCCCGGCGTCTACCCTGCCGGGGTGAAGGTCGAAGCGACGTTCCACGGCGACCGCAAGGTCTTCAGCGTCTCCGCGTTCAACCAGGGCATCGGGATCTACCTGCGCAAGCTCCCCTCGCTCTGGGTGGACGGCGAGGTGACGGACCTGCGGCGCAACGAAGCCTGGGCGTTCGTCTTCTTCACGCTCAAGGACCCGGCGAGCGGCGCGTGCCTGCGCGCGACCATGCCACGGCGCCGGTTCGACCAGCTCGAGCTCGACCTCGCGGACGGCGAGCGCGTGCTCGTCGAAGGCAAGGCGGAGATCTACGAGGCGAAGGGGGAGCTCAGCTTTCGTGCCGTGACGATCGAGCGCCTCGGGCTCGGCGACCACCTCGCTGCGATCGAGCGACTCAAGCGGGAGCTGGCCGCGGAGGGGCTCTTCGCGGCCGAGCGAAAGCGCCGACTCCCCCGCTTTCCGCGCGCCGTCGGCGTCGTCACCGGGGCCGACGCGGCTGCCCGGGGCGATGTCCTGACCGGGATCCTGGCCCGGTTTCCCGCCGCCCACATCGTCGTCGCCGAGACCCGGGTGCAGGGCGCCGGAGCGGGCCGCCGGATCGCGGCAGCGCTCGGGCGCGTCGCGGCTCATTCCGCAGTCGACGTCGTGATCGTGGCCCGTGGCGGCGGCAGCTTCGAGGACCTCCTCCCCTTCAGCGAGGAGATAGTCGTGCGGGCGTTCGCCGCGTGCCCCGTGCCGGTCGTCTCCGCCGTCGGCCACGAGCAGGACACACCGCTGTGCGACCTCGCCGCCGACGTGCGTGCGTCGACCCCGACCGCGGCCGCCCGCCTCGTCGTGCCCGACCTCGGCGAGCTGAACGCCGGGCTGGCACGGCTGCGCGACGCTTTGGACGCCTCCGTCAGCCGGCTGCTCGCCCGCGATCGTGAGCGGCTCGAGCGCGACCGGTCGAGGCTCCGGGCAGCGCCCCTGCTCCTGCTCGAGCGCCGTCGAGTCGCGCTCGATCATGCCGCCGCCCGGCTCCAGGCTCTCTCCCCCCGGGCGACCCTTGCGCGCGGGTACGCCGTCGTGCGCTCGGACGGCTCGGCCTTGCGAGACGCCGCGGCTGTTGCTCCCGGAGCTGCTCTCGAGATCGAGCTCGCGGCGGGCGGGCTCGCAGCCACGGTTGCCGCGGTGCTGCCGTGAGCGCCGGCGGGCCGGCGGCGGCGCCGACGTTCGAGGAGCTCCGACGTGAGCTCGAGGAGATCGTCACCACGCTCGAGCGTGGTGACGTCGGCGTCGACCAGGCGATCCAGCTCTGGCAACGCGGCGAGGCTCTGCACCGCCGCTGCGCCGCCCTGCTCGAGGCGGCGGAGAGCCGGATCGAGGAGCTCTCGGCGGACCCAGATGACACGGGCGCGCCAGAGCTGTAAGGTCCGCCCATGCCGCAACCATCAGCTGAGCTCATTCGGGGTGTCTCGCTCTTCTCCGACCTCGACGACAAGACCGTTGAGAGGCTCGCCGGCGAGTTCATCGAACGGCACTTCGCCGAGGGAGCCGCGATCGCCACCGAGGGCGTCGACGGCCTCAACTTCTTCATCGTCGCGAGCGGCGAGGCAGCGGTCACCGTGCACGGCGAGGCGGTCGGCACGCTCGGCCCGGGAGCCTCGTTCGGTGAGGTTGCGCTCGTCGACAAGTCGGCGCGCTCCGCGACCGTGACGGCGACGACGCCGATGGTGGCGTACGCCCTCCCGGTCTGGAGCTTCCGGCCGTTCGTCGAGCAGCGCCCGGAGCTCGCCTGGAAGCTCCTCGAAATCCTCGCCGAGCGACTCCGCGCAGCCCAATCCCGTTAGCAGCGGCCGTGGCCGAGACCGTGGACGCGACGCTGTCCGACGCAGAGCTCGTCGCCGGCTGCCGCAACGGCGACCCGGAGGCGTGGGACGCGCTCGTCGAACGCTTCGCCCGCTACGTCTCGGCGATCGCGACCCAGGCCTTCCGGCTGCCGGACCAGGACGCCGAGGACGTCTTCCAGAACGTCTTCCTGCGCGTCTTCGAGCGGCTCGACTCGCTCCGCTCGGACGACGCGATCCGCCCCTGGGTCGGGCAGCTGACCCGGAACTGCTGTCTCGACCTCCTGCGCTCGTCAGGCCGGGTCGTGCCGGTCGAGGAGGTCGAGGAGGTGGCCGCGGACGACGCGATCGCCCGGCTCGACGAGGCGATGACCGTGCGGGAGGGCCTCGCGCACCTGGGCCACGAGTGCCAGGAGATCCTCGACCGCTTCTTCGCCCGTGACGAGAGCTACCGGACGATCGGGGAAGCGCTCGCCATCCCTGCCGGGACGATCGCAAGCCGGATCTCCCGCTGCCTCGGGCGCCTTCGCACGGAGCTCGACCGATGAAGGAAGAATTCACCCCTCTCCCCCGTCGTGTAGACATGGTGATCGAATGACGACGTACGACGAAGAGCGCCTCGGCCAGCTGCTGCGCCTTCTGCCTCCTGCCCCGGCAGGCTGGGTCGAAGCCGCACAGGAGCTGCCGCGGGCCCGCGCGGATCTCGACGCGCTCGTAGAGCGCGCCGAGAGCGACGCCGCGTTCCGGCAGGCTCTCGTCGACGATCTCGAAGACGCTTTGCGCGTCGCCGGGGTCGAGCCACGTCCCGTCGTCGTCGAGCACCTGCGCAGACGCTTCGTCACGTGACGGACGCGCTCAGCCCTTCGTCTCCACCCGCGGCGAGCAGCGCCCTCGACCGGTTCCTGGACGAGCTCGAGGCGCCGGCGCCCTCACCGTGTGGAGGCAGCGCTGCTGCGGTCACGGCCGCGATGGCGGCGTCGCTCGTCACGATGGTCGCACGTGGCTCGACGGCCTGGGAGGACGGGCGGGGAATCGCGTCACAGGCGCGTGCGCTGCGCTCGCGCCTGACGGCCCTCGGCGAGGAGGACGCGGCGGTGTTCGCGGAGGTCCTGCAGACGATGCGCGACCAGTCCGGCACCCGCGAGCAGCGAGATTTCGCGCTCGGTCTCGCCCTCCTCCGCGCGGCGGAGGTGCCGCTCCGGATCGCCGAGGCCGCCGCCGACGTGGCAGAGCTCGCAGCAGCAGCTGCTGCCGAGGGCGCGCCCCATCTCCAGCCCGACGCAACTGCGGCCGCCGCTCTCGCCGAGGCCGCCACCCAGGCCGCGACGCACCTCGTCGAGATCAACCTTGCAATCGTCCCGGGCGATCGACACTCCGAACGGGCCGGGCTGCTGACGGCCGCTGCGGCGGAAGCGAGGGCGAGGGCCCTCGGAGCCCGATGAGCGATCGCCTGATCCCGGCCTGGAGCCTCACCGCCGAGGCAGCCGGCTCGATCGGGATCCCGGCCGAGTGGCCGGACCGGATCACGAAGGACTGGGCGATCGGCGACGCAACGGGCGAGGGCGTCGACGTGTGCATCCTCGACAGCGGCGTCGACGGCGACCACCCGTTCGTCGGCGGGCTCGAGAGCGCAGTGGCCGTCACCCTCGAGGGCGAGGAGACCGTGGTCGGGCCCGACGAGATCGGCGACGTCTGCGGGCACGGCACCGCCTGCGCCGGGATCGTCCGCTCGCTCGCGCCGGCCTGCCGGATCCACAGCGTACGCGTCCTCGGCGAGGGCAATACGGGCAGCGCCGACCTGATCCTGGGCGGCCTCCGCTACGCGATCGAGCAGCGGTTCGAGGTCGTCAACCTGAGCCTCTCGACCACGAAGCGCAAGTTCGCCGAGCTGCTGCACGAGCTCGCCGACAGCGCGTACTTCCGGGGGACGGTGCTCGTGGCCTCGGCCCACAACATGCCGGTCGAGAGCTACCCCTGGCGCTTCTCCTCGGTGATCTCGGTTGGGTCCCACGAGGGCACGGACTCGTGGGAGTGGTATGCGAACCCGAACCCGCCGGTCGAGTTCTTCGCCCGCGGCATCGACCTCGACGTGGCCTGGTACGGCGGCAGCACGCTCCGGGCCACCGGCAACAGCTTCGCCGCCCCGCACATCGCCGGCCTGTCGGCGCTCGTGCTCTCGAAGCACCCGGGGCTGACGCCCTTCCAGCTGAAGAGCGTCCTCTACCTGACGGCGTCCAACACGGGAGGCAACCAATGACGGATGGCTCGAGCTACCAGGAGGCCGTGGCGGCAGGGATGCTCCCGTCCGAGGAGAGCCATCGCGCCCTGCTGCAGTCGATCGTGGACGTGGCGCGTGCGATCTTCGGCGCCAAGGCGTCGTCGATCTTCCTTCTCGACCGGGAGGCCGACGAGCTCGTCTTCGAGGCGGTCTCCGGCGAGGGCGAGGGCGACCTGATCGGGATGCGGATTGCCTCCAGCACGGGCATCGCCGGCTGGGTGCTCGTCACCGGCCAGCCGATCGTGATCGACGACCTCCAGCAGGACCCGCGCTTCGCGCGGGCAGCGGCGGAGCGCACGGGCTACGTGCCCCAGGGCCTGATGGCGGTGCCGCTCGCGAACGGCGACACGATGCTCGGCGTCCTGCAGGTCCTCGACCGTGCGAAGGACCGCGCGTTCTCACTCGGCGAGATCGATCTTCTGATCCTGTTCGCGAACCAGGCGGCGATCGGGCTCGACCTGCTGCAGACCGCGCGTCGCGCGCGGGCGGTGGCCGAGCGCGGCGAGGGCAGCGAGGCCGTCGTCGCACGCATCGCGGCGCTGCTCCGGAACACCGAGGACGAGGTGGCGGGACTGCGCCTGCTCGAGGCGCTCGAGACGGTGCTCTCCCGGCTCGCTCGGTAGGTAACGCGTTCCGGAACGTAGAAGAGGCGCCCGCAGGCGCCTCTTCCGAAGCAAACTCGTGGCTCGAGACTAGGCGAGCTTGTTGTTCGGATCGGCGAGCTTCTCCGGGCCGGCGAACCGGTGACCCTCGAAGTCGGCGCCGTCGTCGTCGTTCGCGGCCTTCACGTCCGTGATGTCCGCCAGCTTCTCGGGGCCTGCAAACCGGTGACCCTCGAAATCGGCCTCGACGTCCTCGGTCTCGCCATGCTTCTCGGTGGAATCCGACATCTTCGATCTCCTTTTGGTCTTGTGCCCGGTTGGGCCTCGTACCCCACTAGACGGTGCTGGTGGGTGCAATCTTCCCTCCGATGTGGTGTTGTTGCAAATCATGGCACGGGGGGGACAGAAGTGAGCGGTCTCGGGGAGCGAGTGGCCGAGTCGTTCGGCTCGCTCGCACGGGTCTTCCGTAACCCCGGCCTGCGCCGGCTCGAGCTCGCCTTCCTCGGCTCCACGATGGGCCACTGGACATACGTCGTCGGCCTCTCGGTCTACGCCTACGACCAGGGCGGCACGACGGCGGTCGGGATCATCTCGGTCCTGCGCCTGCTCCCGGCGGCGATCGCATCGCCGTTCCTCGCGACGCTTGCCGACCGCTATCGCCGGGAGCGCGTGATGATGGCGACGGACCTGATCCGGGCCCTGCTGATGGCGCTCGCAGCGGTCGTGATCGCGACCGACGGGCCTGCCCTCGTCGTGTATGCGGTGGTCATTCTCACGAACCTCGTCGGCGTTGCGTTCCGGCCGGCCCAGGCGGCGCTCCTGCCGGGCCTCGCACGCAGCCCCGCCGAGCTCTCGGCCGCGAACGTCGCGGCCAGCACGCTCGACGCCGTCTCGACCTTCGCCGGGCCCGCGATCGGCGGCATCATCCTCGCGCTCTGGAACGTCCAGGCGGTGTTCGGGCTGAACGCGCTCTGGTTCCTCTCCTCGGCCGTGCTGCTCCTCGGCCTCCGAGCGCCCGCTCCCGCGGCGTCGCCGCTCGATGCTGCCGGCAACCGTCCCGGCTTCTTCTCCGAGCTCTCCGAGGGGCTGAAGGCCGTCGCCAGCGATCGCAACATCTCGACGGTGACGGGCCTCTACACGGCGCAGGCGTTCATCGCCGGGGCCTTGAACGTGCTCGTCGTCCTCGTCGCCCTCGAGCTCGTCGACGCGGGGAACGCGGGCGTCGGCTATCTGAGCGCGGCGCTCGGGATCGGAGGCTTCGTCGGTGGCTTCGCAGCCCTCGTGCTCGCGACGCGCGGCCGGCTCGCCGCCGACTTCGGGATCGGCGTCGTCCTGTTCGGCATCCCCTTCGCGGTGATCGGCGTGTTTGCGAGCTACCCCGTGGCGCTGATCGCGTTCGCCGTCGTCGGGATCGGGAACTCGATCGCGGACATCGCCGCGCTGACGCTGTTCCAGCGCATCGTCCCGGATCACGTGCTCGGACGCGTGCTCGGCGTCCTCGAGGGAATCCTCCTCGGCGCGATCGGCCTCGGCGGCCTGGCGGCGCCGCTCTGCATCGCCCTCTTCGGCGCGAAGCCGTCGCTCATCGGCGCCGGCGTCCTGCTCCCGGCCGCAACCATCCTCGTCGCGGGCCGGCTCGCGGCGATCGACCGCACGACGGTGGCTCCGGCGCATACGGCGCTGCTTCGCGGCGTGCCGCTGCTCGGTGTCCTGCCCGAGCCGGTGCTCGAGTTCCTCGCCACCTCCGCGATGCCGTTCGCGGCCACGGCGGGCGAGACGATCATCCGCGAGGGCGAGACCGGCGACCGCTTCTACGTGATCGAGAGCGGCGAGGTCGAGATCCTGGGACGCGGGTTCGGCCCCGGCGAAGCGTTCGGCGAGATCGCGCTCCTGCGCGACGTGCCGCGCACGGCCACGGTCACGGCCGTGAGCGATGTCGCGCTGCTCACACTCGAGCGCGACGTCTTCGTCTCCGCAGTCACCGGGCACGGCCCCGCACACGCGTCCGCCGAGGAGCTCGTCGCCGAGCGCCTCGGCTCGTTCAGCCCGCTGCTCGGCTGACGGCCCGCTCGGCCTCGGCCTTCTCCTCCTCCGCCACGAGCGCCGTCTCGTCGGCGGCCTGCTGCTCCTCCATCGCCTTCAGGGACGCGAGCGAGAGCCCCTCGCGCGCGAGGAAGATGAGGCCGACGCCGACGCCGACCGACATCTCCACGGCCTGGAGCACGAGCCCGTAGGCGAAGCCGGTGGCGTACGGGACGCCGTACTGGACGAGCGGCAGCGCGACCGCCGCCTGGAGCAGGCCGATGTTGCCGGGCCAGAGCGGGAAGATGATCGCGACGTTCATCAGCACGAGCACGAGCCCCGCAGCCGGGAGCGGGAGGTGGAGGTTGAACGCCTCCATCACGGCCCACACCGCGAACAGCTGCATCAGCCAGCCGATGAGCTGGCACATCGCCGCCCCGAGGGCCGGAACCGGCCGCCGCAGGACTGCGAGCCCCTGACGGCCCATGATCACGACCGCCCGCAGGCTGCCCATGCCATCGTGCACCCGCCCCCCGCCCGTCCACGCCGAGACGAGGCCCACCGCAAGCAGGGCAAGCCCGACGAAGCCAAAGATGACGAGGCTCGTGACGGCCCAGTGAGGGATCTTCGCCGTCAGCAACACCCACGTGACGAGGAGCGCCACCGGGAACAGGTCGAACAGGCGGTGGGCAAAGACGGTGCCGAGCAGCGTCGCGCTCGTCCCTCTCCCGTGCGGTAGGTGCCGCCGCAGGACCGCGACCCGCGCGAGCTCGCCGGCGCGGGCCGGAAGCACCGCGTTCCCGAGCAGGCCGATCCCGAAGGCGGAGAAGACCTGACCGAACCGCGGGTGCGGCTCGGGCAGCGCCTGGTCGATCGTCAGCCGCCAGGAGAGCGACCGGGCCAGCACCGAGAGGAGGTTGAGGAGGACACCGACGATCACCCAGCGCCACGCGACGACGTCGAACGCGTGGTAGACGGTGTTCCAGTCCGGCCCTCGCCACCAGATCGCGAGCAACGCGGCGACGAGCAGTGCGAGCACGAAGAGGCCGCGCGCCCAGGGGTTGCGAGCGAGCAGTCCGACCCGCTTCACGCAGCGCGCCGTCCGTCGCTGACGATGGCCCGCTCGTAGATGCCCTCGAGCCTGCGCGCGATGTCGCCCCACGCGTACTTCTCGAGGGCGAGCGCCCGGGCCGCCTCCGCCATCGCGACGCGACGCGGCTCGTCGGCGAGCAGGGCGACGATCGCCTCCTCGAGCGCTGCGGTGTCGTCCGGCGGCACGGTGACCGAGGTCTCGGGCGTCGTCACCTCGCGATACCCCGGAATGTCGGACGCGACCACGGGCAGGGCACACGCGAACGCGCGGGTCAGCACCATCCCGAAGCTCTCGCCTCCGAGCGAGGGCGCCACGAGCGCCTTCGTGCGGCCGAGGAGGGCCGTCAGCTCCTCCTGGGGCAGGAAGCCGAGGATGTCGACGCCCGCATCGGAAACGCGGAGCCGCGTCAGCAGCAGCCGGACGGCAAGGGGGTCCGAGCCGCAGATCTGGAGTCTCGCCCCGGTGCGACGGTGGATCTCGGGCCAGGCGCGCAGCAGCACCTGCAGGCCCTTGCGGGTCTCCTGCCGGCCGGCGAAGGTGATCGTGTGCTCGCGCGCTCCCGGGTCGGCGTCGTCGGGGATGAGCACGCCGTTCGGGACGATCTCGTAGTCGCCGGGAAGCCAGCGGGCGGCCGACTCGCGGGCCCGCTCCGAGACCGCGAGCCGCTCGTCGATCCGGCTCGCGAGGAACCCCCAGGCCGGGACTGCCGGCTTCATCCAGCCGAGCTCGCCCGACGCATGGTGGGTAGCGACGATCGGCGAGGTTGCCATTGCGAGCACCGCAATGCACGTGACCGGGGTCATCGGCTCGTGGAGGTGCAACACGTCGAAGCGCTCCTGCTCGAGCACGCGCCTGATCCGGAAGATCGCGCGCGGGCTCATGATGACGTTCGGCAGCGAGCCGTTCGCGGGCACGATCACCGAGCGGCCGATCGCGATCACGTTCGCGGGCGGGTTGCCGTGGCGGCCGACTCTCGGATGCAGGACGCGCGTGAACTGACCGGGAGGGTCGTTGCCCATCACCAGCCGCACCTCGTGCCCGCGCGCCTCGAGCGCTTGTGCCTGCAGCTCGGCGTGCTCGACGACCGCGCCCCAGAACGACCACGAGAACGGCACCACGATGCCGATCTTCACGCGGGGAGCCTATTCACTATTTCACTCCGCGGTGGCGCCGGGGAGGACGCGCTCCCAGAAGCCCGCGAGCAGGCCGAGCTCGTCCTCGTCGAAGTGTTCGAGGAACCGGCTCCGCACGCCCGCGAGGTGCGTGGGCCGTGCCTGCGCGAGCCGGTTCCGCCCCGCGTGCGTGAGCTCGGCGTTGAGCCCGCGGCGATCGGCCTCGCAGCGCGTGCGCTCGACCGAGCCGGCCCGCACGAGGCGATCGACGAGGCGGGTCAAGCCACTCTGGCTGAGGACGACGGCGGTCGCCAGGTCGGACATCCGCATCCGGCCCTCGGGGGCGTGACCGAGAATGAGCAGCACCTCGTACTCGTGTAGCGAGAGGTCGTGCGCCGATCGCAACTCGGCGTCGAGGTCGTGGACGAGAGCACCGTGGGCCCGCAGCATTCCCCGCCACGCGGCGAGCTGCACGGGCGCGAGAGGGACTGTGACGGGCGGTGATGTTTGCATATGCAAATATACTACTTGAGATAGCAACTATTTCTGGCCGAGACAGTATTGTCCGGCGGTACGGACGGCGAGCGAAGGGCCAAAGGAGATCGCGTGCGATTCGAAGGCATTCACCATGTGACCTGCATCACGGGCGACGCGCCCGGCAACGTCGACTTCTACACCCGCGTGCTCGGCATGCGCATGGTCAAGAAGACCGTCAACCAGGACGACCCGACCGTGTACCACCTCTTCTATGCCGACGAGGAGGGGAGCCCCGGGGCGGACATCACCTTCTTCGAGTACCCCGGTGCGCGCCGTGGCCGTCCCGGCGTCGGGATGGTGCACACGATCACGTTCCGCGTGGCCTCGGAGGGCGCGGTCGACTTCTGGGAGGCGCGGCTGGCCGCGGAGGGGATCTCGACGGTTCGCGGCGGGGGACGGCTCGGCTTCGCCGATCCCGAGGGCCTCGGGCTCGAGCTCGCAGTCGTCACCACCGCCGACGCACCGCTCAGCGCGCGACACCCGGAGATCCCCGCCGAGCACGCGCTCCAGGGGTTCGACGGCGTGCGCGCCTTCACCGCAGACCCCGAAGGCAGCCGCGCGCTGCTCGAGGGGACGCTCGGCTTCGTCCCCGCGGGGGAGAGCGACTGGGAGGCACGCGGAGCCGTCCGGGGAGGGCACTACGCGTACGACCCGCCGCCTGCGTCCGGTGCCGGGATCCCCGGCGCCGGCACCGTCCATCACGTCGCCTGGGCGTCCAACATGGACGAGCAGGACGCCTGGCTCGCGCGGGTCCGCGGCGCCGGCGCGCATCCGAGCGGCATCATCGACCGGTTCTGGTTCCGCTCGATCTACTTCCGCGAGCCGAGCGGCGTGCTGTTCGAGATCGCCACGATGGGCCCCGGCTTCTCGATCGACGAGGACAGCGAGCATCTCGGCGAGGCGTTGATCCTGCCGCCCGCCTTCGAGCATCTGCGCGCCCAGATCGAGCCCGTGCTGACGCCGTTGCCCGATCCGCGCGCCGCCTGGACGGCATCGTGACGCTGCAGCTCCACGCGCTCGAGCGGCCTGCGGCCGGCACCCCGGAGGGCGCGCTCGTGCTCCTCCACGGCCGCGGCGCGGACGAGCTCGACCTCTACCCGCTGCTCGACGCGCTCGATCCGGAGCGGCGGCTGCTCGGGATCACGCCCCGGGCCCCACTCGCGCTACCGCCCGGCGGGGCCCACTGGTACCGGCTCGGGGGCATCCCCACTCCCGATCCCACCACGTTCTTCCCGAGCGTCGAGGCCGGTGCCGCGTTCCTCGACGCGCTGCCGGTGCCGATCGACCGCGTCGTGCTCGGCGGCTTCTCGCAGGGCGCGGTGATGAGCTGGGCACTCGGGCTCGGCGCGGGCCGGCCGCGGCCGGCCGCGATCGTGGCGCTGTCGGGCTTCATGCCCGACGTGGCGGGCTTCGAGCTCGACCTGGTGGATCTCGCCGGTTATCCAATCGCGGTCGCCCACGGCTCGCTCGATCCCGTGATCCCCGCCGACTTCGGCCGCGCCGCCGCCGAG
>Ga0302322_100000457_pt1 | contig 31369 bp, 25 predicted proteins | sample Fen_T0_2_FD_203757 | JGI IMG/M metagenome (GOLD analysis project Ga0302322, IMG submission 203757) | Peat permafrost microbial communities from Stordalen Mire near Abisko, Sweden - Fen_T0_2 | ecosystem: Environmental > Terrestrial > Soil > Wetlands > Permafrost | place: Sweden: Abisko...
TGTGGTTCCTGCGGGGACGTCTGCTCATCCGTTCTCCTCTTCTCAGCCATCTTAAGGCCGCGAGCGAGCAGAACTTCCACTTATGCCCCTGTCCGAATTTGCGGTACCGGCTCTATAGATCGCAAAGGCAGCGTTTGAAACTACAGACCCAACTGGGAGCACTCCGACCGGTAGAAAGTTGCGATTTTCGCTGGTATGAATCGGCACAATGAACGGTGCTGATGTTCGCGCACTGTTTCCGTATCTGATTTCAAGAAAAGCGTACGGTGTTTCTGCCGCTACTCTAGTCGGCTTCTTGTTGCTCTGTTGCCTGAACGCTCTGACTCGTGCAATTCTTTTAACGATCTCAGGAACTCGCTGGGTATCGGTCAGGCTCCTCTTATCCATCCAGATGCAATAACGCTGCTTTCCTTCTATGAACTCTGTGCTACCTATGTAAGGCAGCACAAGTTCTTTCAAGTCCGAAGGCAAATTCAATCTCATCTTTTCGTCACTCGATAAGATAAGATTTCCTCCATCTGCTGGTTTGCTTCCATAGTCCATTTCATGCAAACCGTTGAGTGGCTTTGACACCGGGCTAACGTAAACGTCATGAGTCGGTACAAGATAGGCGTTAATGTTCTCGCATTCCTTGGAAGTGACATTCTCGTCTCGCGATGTAAAGTATATCCTTCGCGTTCGGCTGCTGCGGGACGAGATACCAACAATTACAACAATGACCCCAGCGTTGTGACTGGCTAAGTTCGCCCACTTGAATGAGGTATATGCAAAGGAAATCTTATGGCTTGTACGGAATATTGCGGGCCATAATGAAGAAACCTGCTGACCTTGACAAATCGAATTTGTCGCTACAAACGCTGATGATGCAGATGTGTAAGTTCCATACTCAGCTGCCTTCATGAACCAGGCAGCCACGTAATCTAGATTTTTCCAGTTGTCGATCTGCCCACTGAGAACAAAACTAAGGTCTGATTTCTGGTCTTCAGACTGTAGTGACGATCCCAAATACGGTGGATTCCCGCAAATATATGTTTCTCCGCCTTCGTTCTCAAAGTCTATCTGAGCTTGGTCCAGCGGGGTAGAAAAGAGATCGTCGGCCACCAGTTTCACAGTGCTACCAGTGGACGGGCAAATGCTGAGCCAGTCAAGCCGTAGCGCGTTACCGCGAATGATCCAATTGTCTTTCTTTAAGGGTAGGAAGACCTCGCGCGCTACAAGTGGACCTCGATACCGAACATCGCACTGGAACTGAGCAATCACGAGGGCAAGACGGGCAATCTCTGCCGGAAAGTCGCGCAGTTCAATGCCGCGAAAATTCTCAATGGGAATCTCTGATGCGCGAAGCTCCTCTCCGCGAAGACGGTTGATCTCGGCCTCTATCGCTCGCATCTGTTTGTAGGCGATCACGAGAAAATTTCCCGAGCCGCAGGCCGGGTCAAACACTCGGATTCGCGCCATGCGTTTGCGCAGATTCAACAGCATTCGAGGATTGTCGCCAGCCGCCTCCAACTGTGCTCGCAGATCATCCAGAAAAAGCGGGTTCAGAACCTTGAGGATGTTGGGAACGCTAGTATAGTGCAACCCGAGCGCGCCGCGTTCTTCATCGTCCGCGACTGCCTGGATCATGGAGCCGAAGATGTCTGGGTTGATTTCACGCCAACTAAGTTCTCCTGCACGCAACAGATAGCTGCGAGCGATACGGGAAAAGTGCGGCACATCGGTACTGCCGGAAAAGAGTCCGCCGTTGACATAGGGGAAGGCATCAGCCCATGACGGCAAGTTGGCAGAGGCTCGGTCGGCAGTCTCGACGTTCATGGCGCGGAACACGGTTCCAATCACCACGTGGGTGTTCGAACCGCCTCGTTCACTCATCTGCTCGACTGTTTTGGTGAATAGGCCAGACCCATTGAAGATGTCGGTATCCTCGGCAAAGAAGCAGAAGATGAGCCGAGCCATGAAATGGTTCATGTCATGGCGGCGTGCCTCGGTTGCCCATTCCGGGTTGTCTTTCAACAGCTCGATATAAAGCTTGTTGAGTCTACCGGTAGCTCGCACATCAATGGGATTGTCCTTGATCTCCTTGATGGTGGAGATGCCCGCCAGGGGCAGGAAAAAGCCAAAGTGGCTCGCGAAATCAGAATAGTCCGATGCGATCGTTTCGCCGCTAGTGAGGTCTTCCGCCTCCAGCGTTTCGCCATCCGTTGCAAGAATGAACTTCGCCTTGGCCGCGGAGGTTTTGGGGCTCGTGTGCAGCGCCTTCAGAGTCTCGCAGACTGTGCCTGATTCGCACACGACGATATGGATATTGTTACGCTGGAGCAAACCGCCGGGCACATCGGAGGCGTTCGACTCGCCTTTACGAAGGCGCTTGATGGCGGTTTCTTTGACACCAAAGGCAGCCAAGAAGGCAAACGGAAACTCAACCCCATCAAAGGGTTGAAGCGCCAGAGCTGATACCGCTGCCTCGATTTCTACTGCGTTCATGTGTTCGATCTTCCTGATGAAGCCGGATACTGCCGCCTATGAATGGGTTGGCATCATCTTGGAGCATCCCAGCGTATCCATGATAGCGGGTACTGCATCGCAAACCCCGATCTGGCAGGTTGCTTCATTCGCTTTCTATCTCGTCTGACTCTCCCATCCATTCCACAAGCTTTTGTTGCAGCTCCTCCTTGCTGGGCAGGTAGAGCAGATATTCGCGAGCGTGAATGTTGGCGTCTTTGGGAAGGGTAATCTCGACCAGGGCGGAATTCTTTTTCTTGCAGAGCACGATGCCGATGGTGTGGTTCTCCGCCTCGGTTCTGACGTGGCGGTCAAAGTAGTTGACGTACATCTGCATCTGCCCGAGGTCCTGATGCGTGAGCTTTCCAATCTTGAGGTCGATGAGCACGTAGGATCGCAGCAAACGGTTATAGAAGACAAGATCGACGAAGAAGTGCTCTTCGTCGAAGGTGAACCTCTTCTGCCTGGACTCAAAGAGAAAGCCCTTCCCCAGTTCGAGCAGGAACTTTTCAATGTGGGTGACGATGGCCGACTCCAGATCGGACTCGGAGTAGCGGGCCTTTTCCTCAATGCCAAGGAACTCCAGCACGTAGGGGTCTTTGAGCAGGTCTTGCGGTTTGACGACGTTCTGTCCCTGCCGCGCCAGGTCACGGATCGCCTGCTTGTCGCGGCTGAGGGCCAACCGCTCGTATAGGCCGGCATCGAATTGGCGCCGGAGTTCGCGCAGAGTCCAGCCCTGCTGGGCAGCCTCAATTTCGTAGAAGTTGCGCTCCTCCTCTTTGAGACCGATCAGGAATACATAGTGCGACCAGCTCAGTGAAAACGGCGGTTGCGATTGGCCGCTGGCATCCTGCAATTGTCCAGACGGTGTCTGGACGATTGGCAAAACCGGGAATTGTCCAGATACCGTCTGGATAATCTTTGGGATTCGGTCCGGGTAGGTCATGTAAAACTGGCGCATGGACGCGAGATTTGTTCTGGAGAACCCGCCGCCAAACTCGCCAGTCAGCCGGGCGGCCAACTCATTCAGAAGCTCTTTGCCATATCCGGCGCGATCTGCGCCCTGCTGTTCTTGCTCGAAAATTCGGCGGCCAATCTCATAGTTCGTATAGACCTGCAACAAGTTGACGCCGCGGGCGGCGCTCTGACGAGCCGACAGCACCAAGCTGCGGATGGCTTCGTACAGCGGAGTGGAATTCCGGCGTGTGCTCACTGCAACCTCCCAATGTCCTGCAGAATCCAGGCGCTCTCGGTGTCGAGCCCGGCCATCTGCAGCGGATTCAGTCTATTTTCTTGAATGCCTATCCATTCATAATAGGAGGATTACCTTGCGATTCGCAGTCAACCCGAAGGCATCCAGTACCCACAGAGCGATAACCGCCCACGCCGCATCGTTTGCCGCCGCGGATATTGATTCGCCATTTATTCGCCTATAATCGGTCAATGAGTTTTGGGTTCCCAATCTTGGAGCGTAAACAGTTTGTTGTCTCCTGCAAGCGGTGTCGGCGTGATGTCCCGGCAGGTGTGAGGGAGTTCCCATTCCAGCCCATCGTAGTGACCTGCCCGCTCTGCGGGGAGCAGCGAAGGTATCTGCCCTCAGAGTTGTTCCTTGGTCTGCCCCACCACCTGGTAAACAAGGAAGCACGCAAGGGGGTGAACTGACGGTTGGAGATCATGTATGCAATCACGGAGCGTTACTCCATAATTGCAATATTTTGGGAAACCGTAGGATATTCCAACCCACAGCCCAACCCACAAATCCCACTGTCTTGCACGACTTCCGCGTACTTTGGCAGTCCCCGCGGTGTTGTAAGTCGCTGAAAAACCAAATGCAGGTAGATTCACACGGTGGAAGTCGCAGGTTCGAATCCTGCAGCGCCCACCATTCAAAATCATTCCATTTTGACTCTAAAAAAAATAACCTCCCTCGAAGGAGATGAACGGGCGTGGAATCATGACGGTTTTTCCGTCCCGGTCGCCTCGCCTTCCTTTCCCAGAGAAGTCCATTTTTTCGCCTGCCTTTGTTCGCTTGTGCACACTCTTGCGCCAGGCCGAGATGAGAAACTATCCATCGCATAGCAGGACTGGGAAAACTCAAATGAAGTTTTCGTAATTTTCCCGCAGGGTAACAAAAGAAGAGTTAGTAAGTTCTGGAGATGAGCGTCTTTGTCAAGGCTTGATTCGTCGAGTATTGTAAGTGAGAGCAGGTTATGACTGTGGCGGAGATTTTGACTTAGTGCCCCACAGGCTTAAGATACTTGCTTGATTCGAGCAGGGAGGAAGCATGGGAGTATCAGTGATTCTGGCAGCCATCGATCAAGAGATTACACAACTGCAGCAGGCACGCGCGTTGCTGAGCGGTGTTGCCGCGCCGGTGGCGAAGAGAAAGCCGGGCAGGCCCAAAAAAGTCACGGAGGCAGTGATTCCAGCCGCCCAAAAGCCCGCAAAGAGAAAGAAGAGAAAACTCTCCCCCGAGGGCCGCAAGCGCATCGCAGAAGCAGTGAAGAAGCGCTGGGCGGCACAGAAGGCTGCGCCCAAAAAGTCCGCGGCCAAAGCCAAAAAGGCAGTGGCTGTTGCCAAGCCAGCCAAGAAGAAAAGGAACCTGAGCCCCGAAGGCCGGAAGCGTATCGCCGAGGCCGTAAAGAAACGCTGGGAAGCACAAAAGGCCGCGTCAGCGAGTTAGTGCCGCTGCGCATGAGCTGGCGCGAATGCACACGCGCGCCGGCTCATTTCTCTTGTTGAATCTCTTCTTCCGGCCATAGCGGGGGCTGAACCGCGCGCGTTCGCTCATGCCTTAGGTCGGCCAGGATACGTGACCAATAAGCAATGCCGCGGTTGGCGCTCGCCAGCCGCCGTTGCGCTTCCTTGAGCTTGCGTTCGGCATATCTCATGCGCCGCCGGCGAGCCTTGTCCAGCTTTGGTACGTCTTTCATGCAGAGCCTCTAGTCAATGATCCAGAATAATCTGCGCGGCCGATCTCACCAAGGAAAACGCTGAACCATGTATCGCAACCGCATGATTTGCAGTTGCAAATAGGTAGTGCCGGTCTCCAAACCCGCTGTAGTGCACCGTGCCCCATCCATTCGCCTTTTTTCTGGCGAATGGGTGGGAAACCGCGAACCCCAAGCTTCCAATCCTTGCACTCATGACACCGGTCCTGACAGACCTGAATTTCCAGTGCCGCATTGCATCGCGAACTTCACGTCCGCACGGCCTCCCATTGCCCCGAGCGGCCTGACTTGAAGATCGCTTCAATCGCAGCCATATTTCCGATGGCGTCTTCGATCGGTACAGGCACCTCGGTGTCATCAAGAATCGCCTTTGAAAATGCATCGCCCTGCAGCGTGTACTGATCGCAGACCGGAAAAACCTCAGTCACAATGCCGCTGCCCGACAGATCGCCTGTCGTGTCGATAAAGAGACGCGTGGGACGGTCGGGGGGCGCGTTGAATGGAATCTCGATCTCAATGCGGCCGCGTGTGCCGAGGAAGTGAATGCGCTGATAAGGAATCAACTGCGTGCTGCAGGTGAAGCTCGCGTGGCCGCCAGGAAAGTCAAGAATCGCCGAGGTAAGCCGGTCTGTGCGCATCTCGGGATCGCGATCGATCAAAGCGACAACGCATGTGGGCTCAGTCGCAAAGGCAGATCGCGCGGCGTGGATCAGATAGCAGCCAATGTCCATCAGTGCGCCGCCACCGGCTTCCGTCTTGTTGCGAATATTGTCCGGATTGATATTGAAATAGCTGAAGAAGCCTGTGATCGAGCGCAGTTGCCCGATGCGGCCTTCGTCGAGCAGTTCACGCAGGCGCAGCCATTGCGGATGGCAGTTGACCATGAACGCTTCGCCGATCTTGACTCCTGTGCGAGCCCGCACGGCGAGCAGCGATTGTGCATCGGCGGCGGTGAGGGTCAATGGCTTTTCGCAGAGAACGTGCTTGCCGGCCTCGGCGGCATTGATCGTCCAGGGCAGATGCAGATGATTCGGCAGCGGATTGTAGATGGCGTCGACGTCAGGGTCGGCGAGTAACTCCTCATAAGACCCGTGGGCGGTAGGAATGCCCAGTGCCGCGCCAGCCGTCTGCGCCTTGGCAAGATCGCGGGATGCAATAGCCGTGACGCGCGTCAACCGCCCCAACTGCATGGCAGGGATAACCTTCTTCAGACCAATGTTGGCAGTGCTGAGAACTCCCCAGCGGATTTTGCTGTCCATGGTGCCTATGATAAAGGCCGGAGCTAAGCGATGCACCGTTGAGAGTCGTGCCGACTACTAATAAGCGACCAACCAATTATTCGCAAGATCTGCCTCAAGCGAAGCAGTCATGCTGCCCTACTCGATCAAGGTACTGCGGGAAAGCGAGTTCTTGTTCGACTAGAGGGCGGTCTCTTCAATGTCCGGTCTGGAGCCTATCTTGACCTTGATGGGAAAGTAGAGCCAGCGCAAGAGAGCCAAGGCGATGAGCACATAGAAAATACCTTGGGCCAGATGAGGCAGCGAGGAAAGCAGACTAAATCCAGGATCGTGAGCACTTTGCGGTGAAATCCGGTGAAGCTCTTTCAACTGGACCCACTGACTAAAGGGCGCAATAAATACACTAGTAATTTGTTCGACGCCCTCTCCAAGAAGGTAGCCAAGTGCAACGGCCCCAACATAGCTATCGACAAGCGCCGTCTTCAAGCGATGAAGCATTCGACCTCCTTGGTCGTTGTGACCATGCAATTCGCAGGCTGCAAAGCGGTCCTTGGCCATAGACCCATCGAGACAGAAGCCAAGCGGCAAAGGCGCAGGACGCCGCGTCGACCAGATGAGGAAGGCCCTTGAGAAGTATGAATAGATCGGGCCCGCTGAGACTCAGAGAAATCTGTGGGAGTTCTCGCTCAGTTACAGCGGTTATCAGAAATATGGTCGCTCCAAGAATCGAATAAGCGATCGGCGGAGTAAGGCCGTCGATCCCCTCAAACACTGACCGTGCTAGTAACAGCGTAATGGCGATTGGCGCAACATGGGAATCAACAAGGACTCTTCGGAGAGAATCTTTCACGGCTTCTCCTGCGATTGCGATTATTGCATTGTTCCCTAATCTGATCAAATCGAAGGCCCAGCCAGCGCAGTCTCCTAGTGCAGTGTCTCATCAATAGAATTTATTATGCTGAACGGGTGATCTTATGATGAGGAGACCCGTTATGCGTCTAACTCAACCCATTGTTCTCGAAGTGGATATCCGGCGGAAGCTGGAGCAGCAGGCGCGTGGGCGTTCGACGGCGGCGCGGGTTGTGCTGCGCAGTCGCATCGTGTTGCTGGCTGCCGATGGGTTTCAGAACAAGCAGATTGCCGCCACGCTGAAGGTTGCTCCCCGTATGGTGACGCTGTGGCGGGGACGATTTCTGGCACAAGGCGTTGCTGGACTTCTCAAGGATGCTCCCCGTCCGGGACGCACCCGGACGATCACGACCGAGATCACGGCCACACCGATTGCCAAGACCACACAAAGTTCTCCAGCCAATGCTACGCAGTGGTCCACGCGCACCGTGGCGCAGGAGATGGGCGTATCGAAGACGTCGGTCTCGCGCATCTGGCGTGCCAATGGACTGAAGCCACACCGCGTGGAGAGCTTCAAGGTCAGCAACGATCCGCTGTTTGCCGACAAGTTGGAGGCTATCGTCGGACTCTATCTGAATCCGCCGGAGCACGCGCTGGTGTTGAGTGTGGACGAGAAAAGTCAGATTCAAGCACTGGATCGTACTCAGCCCGGTCTCCCACTCAAGAAGGGCCGCTGCCAAACCAGGACGCACGATTACAAGCGCAACGGCACGACCACTTTGTTTGCAGCACTGAATGTCGCCAACGGCGAGGTCTTCGGCCTATGCCAGGAGAAACACCGTCATCAGGAGTGGCTGAAGTTCTTGCGCATGATCGATCAGACCGTGCCCGCCAACAAGGAAATCTATCTGATCTGCGATAACTATGCGACCCACAAGCATGAACGAGTCGAACGCTGACGGGTAAAGCATAAGCGGTTTCACGTCCGCTTCACGCCTACCTCGGCATCATGGCTCAACATGGTAGAACGCTTCTTTCGTGACATCACGCATAACCGCATACGGCGCGGCGTCTTCCAGGATCTCGAACAGTTGATTATGGCCATCGGGAATTACATCGACGTCCACAATCAGAACCCCAAGCCCTTCATCTGGACTGCTAAGGCTACCGACATCCTGGAGAAAGTGACCCGCGCCAAGGCCGCCCTGAATAATAGACGTTCTGCCTGAGACACTACACTAGTTTCTGGCTGCTTTTGAACAGACATAATTTGCTAAAACCGGTATTAGTCTACACAGATTAAGACTCTGGCTGCATTTCCAGAGAGGGTTTCGTCTTAAATTTCGCGATACATTTGCGACATGAGATGCTGCACTTGTTTGTGACTCCGAGGATGCGCCGATGTGTTAATAAGTGAACCAGGAGTCTCGCTTGAGAGGAAAATAGATGCCTCATCAAACTAGAAGCGGCGTAATTGCCCGGCGCCAGATACTCCGGACGATGGCAATTGCAGCAGGCTGTGCGCTGGTGCCTGCGGGCCTTGCCCTCGCGAGCGATTCCACTGAGCGGTCCAAGGACGACGAAGCGTTTCTCGATGACATCGAGCGGCAGGGTTGTCTCTTTTTCTGGGAGCAGGCCAGCGCAAAAACCGGGCAGATTCTCGATCGCGCTCGGAATGATCGGTCAGACGGCAAGCGCGACTCGCGGCGGATGGCAAGCACGGCATCGACGGGCTTCGGGTTGACTGCGTTGTGCATCGCCGACCGGCGAGGCTACCTACCTCACGCGCAGATTGTCGAGCGGGTAAGAACTACGCTGGCCTGGCACCTGAACCACCTGCCGGAGGTGCATGGGTTCTTCTTCCACTTCACCGATGTGGAAACAGGCAAGCGGTTTTCTGGATCGGAGCTCTCTTCGATCGACACATCGATTCTTCTTTGCGGCATTCTGATGGCGCGGGCCTATTTTGACGATCCCGCGATCCATCAACTGGCCTCGCAGATTTATGAGCGCGTGGATTGGCCGTGGATGCTGAATGGCGGCAAGACGTTTTCGATGGGGTGGCAGCCGGAGACCGGATTTCTTGATGCGCGCTGGAACCACTATTGCGAGTTGATGATGATCTATCTTCTCGCAATCGGCTCGCCCGCTCATCCGGTCGCGCCAGAGTTCTGGAGTCACTTTTCTCGCCCGGTAATTCAGTATGCAGGTTTTGAATACATCAGCGGAAACGATCCGATCTTCACGCATCAGTATTCGCAGGCATGGTATGACTTTCGCCATAAGAGCGATGCGTTTGCCGATTACTTCGCTAACTCGATCAAAGCTACACGCGCCCACAAGGCATTCTGTCTTTCCTATCCCAAGTGGTACAACGAAGAATACTGGGGAGTTACAGCGTCAGATTATGCGGGAGGGTACACTGCCTGGGGCGGGCCTCCACAGCAAGGGCCTCTGGATGGGACAGTTGTTCCGGCTGCTGCTGCAGGCTCGCTGGCCTTCCTGCCCAAAGATTGCATCTCTGTTCTGCGCGCCATGCGCTCGAAATGGGGAAAGCACGCCTGGGGACGATACGGATTTGTCGACGCCTTTCATCCCGCGGCCCATTGGTATGACCCCGATGTGATCGGGATCGACCAAGGCATTTCTGTGGTGATGGCAGAGAATCTGCGCTCAGGAATGGTGTGGGATACATTCATGCGCAACCCTGAGTGCATTCGCGCCATGCAACTGGCGGGCTTTCATGGCCAGGGATTGCCGGGGTAAGTGCCGCGATCAGGCGGCCAACATTACTCGTTTTTACTTCGTAACAGAAAGCGCTCTGGGCGAGGATGCATTCTCCCAGAGCGCTTTCTCGCATTGTTCAGAACTGTATTCGGGCCAGGAATTCAATCACACGGCCTGCGTTGCCGCCCTGCGATTTTCCGAAGTCCGCACTCGTGATCATTGCGCCGGCGTTTGCGTTGCCGTTGGTGATCGGCTGCAGTTGAAGGATGTTGAAGATGTTGTAGGCATTCACCTGGAAACGGAGTTGCGTGGAATGGTCGAAGGTATTCAGCTTCACCTCTTTGGCGAAGCTCATGTCGATGTCAAAGTAGCAGGGTCCGCGAAAGCTGTTGCGGCCGATGCCCGGCTTGTAGGTGTAGTTGGTCTGGTCGACTGGCGGCGTGATATCGAAGTACGCGGGGCCGCCGTTGGAGAAGTTCGAGCCTGACTTTAAAGCGTCGTTGGAGCAACTGGTGCCTGCGCCGCCATTGTATTTCAGCGGACGCGTCGGCCCCACGACATTCGCTCCAGGGACAAGCGGGTTGGTCTGAAGATTCCAGGTAACCGGCGTCCATGGAAACGCTGTGTGATAGGTCATCACGCCGTTGATCTGCCAACCATCGACAGCTGCCTTTAGGAGCGCGTTGCTGGAATGCACATGGGGTATCTCATAAACCCCTGTGACCGTAAGGCGATGACGCGCATCATAGTCGGAAGGACCCCATTCCGAGGCGTTGTCGGCGGGGTTGGTCTGGTTGGCGCTGGAGTTTGCTGCATCTCCGTTTGATACCTGATCCAGAGACTTGGACCAACTGTAATAGGCGGAAAGGTTGAAGCCGTTGGCAAGATGGCGCGTGAGGTTGATGTTGAGCGCGTTGTAGCTTTGATTCGAATCGGTCTGTGCGAAAAAGGCCTGGGAGACCGGGGTCACCGATGTAGCTCCGCTGCAATTGACGGTCGCAGGATAGCACTGTGAGTGGGTGAAGTTCTGGTTGACCAGCCGGGCAAAATGGCGGCCAACGCTGCCCGTATAACCAAGTGTGCCGACCAGGTTGTACGGCAGTTGATATTGCACTTCGAGAGAATAGAGATCGCTCACTGGCTGCTTGGTATTCGGGAAGGCGCCATAGACCTCGTAGCTTTCGGCATTGCTGACACAATTGCTCGCGGTGGATCCAAACTCACAAGGAAATCCAGTGGCCGGATTGATGCCCAGAGCAACCGAGGGATTGATCGGGTAACTGGACGGTGAGGTTGTGGAGCCCTTGGTGAACAATATGCCCTTAGTATCACCATTGCTCGCGCAGCAGAGACCGAAATTGGCAACGTTCGGCCCATTTTCAAAGGCGTTGTTGAAGAGCGCAATGTCAAGGTGGTTGTAAGCCATGGCAAAGCCGCCTCGAAGTACCAGCTTGTTGCTGAACAGAGCCGGCGCATAGGCGAAGCCTACCTTTGGAGCGAAGTTGTGCGCCTGAGAATCCCAGAGGCGATCGCGCAATTGCAGAGTGATACCGGTGAGTTCCTGGCCGGCTGTCGTGCCGAGCACGGGATAGTTGATTTTGAATCCCTTGTTGCGCAACGGCGTGAAATACTCCCAGCGAACTCCCATGTTCAAGGTCAGATTGGGCATCACCTTCCAGTCGTGCTGGCCATAGACGGAAATATCTTCAGAGCGGAAGTAACGCTGGGTCAGCGGAATGCCTCCAGTGAACGGATTTGCCTGGATTCGCTCGTAGATGGGCGCATCGTTGGCCATTGTCCAGAGGCCTTGCATGGAATAGCTCGGCCTCTGGTTGCCGAGCAGGTTGTCATTGTCCTGCTCCAGGCGCAGTTCTCCGCCCATGCGAAGGACGTGCGAACCCCAGCTATGCGTCACCATGTCGCGTACTTCATAGGTGTTTTCCGCAAAGATGGAGGGCGTTGTCGAACGGGCGCTTGCGCCAAACTGAATAGGCCAGGGCAGCGTCTGCACTTCGGTATATGGAATGCCGAAGTTGACCACGTCGGCTGCATCCCTCACGCCGTTATCCGCAAAGCGCGTGCCGTTGGCACGAGCCTCGTTCAGCCATGTCGGTGTGAACGTGTGAATGTAGATGATGGTCGCCGCCGAGTTCAAGGGCTTGAAGGGAGAATCCCCTTGCGGGCGCGACCCGGCCGCGCCGGTAATGCCATAGTTATCCAGCTTGGTAAAGTAGACCGAACCAGCGATCTGATCCTTCGAAGTGATATACCAGTCGCCGCGTGCGTTGAACTGATTACCGCGGCTGTGGCTGGGAACATAAAGCTGCACGTTCTCAACGTCAGCAATGCCGTCCAGGCCCCCGCCGATCTGATTGTTTGCCGGGAAGACGCCGATCTGCGTTGCGCCACCGGGAGTGAGCGAGCCAATATCGAGACCGCCGGCGACGACATTGCAGTTGACTCCCGCGTTCAAGCCGTTGCATGCGGGGGTTATGACCGTCCGAATCCGCGGAAGTACGCCGGGGTCGGCTAAGATGCCTGCCGAAATTCCGCCCGCTCGATTCGCGATCACTGCCGCGCGATACGCCGGTGTCTCCACATAGGAGGTAGTCTCCGTGTTATTGGCAGCATGGAAGCCTGCATAGGAAAGAAAGTAGAAAATCTTGTTCGGCACGATCGGCCCGCCAAATGAAGCTGCATAGCTGCGCTGCTTGTTCGAAACAACGGTCGGCAGCGCGTTGGAGGGGCCGCCCCACTTGTTGTACGCATTCAGCCCCGGCTCGTCATAAAGAAAGAAGAGCGAACCATGCATGTTATTGCTGCCGCTCTTGGTCACAATCTTGATCTGCGCGCCGGAGTTGCGGCCATCGGATGCATCAAGCGAAGTGGAGACCACCGTGATCTGCCCGACTGCTTCCTCACTGGGTGAAACGACCGCAGAACCGCCGTGTGTGAGCGAGTTGACGCTAACTCCGTCCACCATGAAGTTGTTATCGGCCTGCCGCTGGCCGGCCGCGGAGATTTGAACCTGGTTTTCTGTCTGGAAAATTCCAGAGTTGGAGCCGCCGGGGCCGCCCGCGTTCGGAAGTAGAATGGCATGTCCCGAGCCGCCGCGTGCCCCATCGCCTGTGATGCCAGGTGCAGTGCGCAAAAGTTCGTAGGGGTCAGCGCCATACGTCGGCAGACGTTGGATTTGTTCACTATCGATGGTCGTGCTGATGCTCGCGTCCGAGGTTTGCAGCAGTGGAAGTTCGTCGCCATGCACCTCAACTGATTCGGTGGCGCCGCCTGTTTCCAGGCTCACATTTACCGTGCGCGGCGACTCGGCATTCAGTGCGAGATCGGTGAGATTGTTCTTCTTGAATCCGGTGGCCGTGATAACCACGGAGTAATGCCCCGGCGGCAATTCGGCAAAGTGGTATCCACCGGTATCATTGGTGGCGGTGGTTAGAGTCTGTTGCGTCGCTGCATTTGTGAGAACGACAGTCGCGCCGGAGATTGCAGCACCTGTCGAGTCGAGCACGGTACCAGCCAGGCTAGCGCCGAACTGCGCATGCGCAGGCCTAGCTACCAGAGAGACCAGAAATAGCATTGCAGTCAACCATGCGATCTTGGCAGGCAGAGAACGATCTGGCTTTCGTTGAGAGCTGACCGTTTTTTCAAACTGAATCGATTCCATTGTGACCTCCTGAAATGCGGTTACATTGATTTCTGCAGATGATTCGCTCTTTGAGAAATATCTGGCATCGCCTTCTGCACGCTGCGCAAACTAGTGCGTCACGCCCCTTGCCAGTACTGCCGAGAGGTTGACCGTAAGGCTCATCTTGCCGAAAGACGGGAGCCTTGACGCACGTTGGGATCTGACGTGCGTCGCGCATTCATCTGGCACATAAAGACATATATATGAGCATTTGAATCGATTACTGTCTCGAATTGCTCAAAGGCCGGAAGGGTTTTTGCGCAGCGTATCTCTCAGAACCGTATTGGGAGCCGGAAGTCCCAATCAAAAAGAAGGAGCGAGTCATTGACAACGTTGGAAGGTGACACTACCGATGAGGAGAATGCCGTGCGGTGCAGAATGGATCATCCGTGTGCCGATATTGTCTGGGCTCGAAATCCGGTTATCGGGTTCATTTAGAGGACTGGGATCATCATGGAAAGAATCGATTATTTTGAGGCAAACTCTTGAGTGCCAATTGAAAGATGGCGTGGGACCGAAACATCCTTTGGCCGTGAGGAGCTGCGGCAGGATCGATTCGGAGAAAAGCCCATTTCGATCAGGGAATTCTCGCTTGATGCAAAATCGCCGAGCCACTCGTTGCCCCCCAGATCGGTCCTCAAATGTCGCCTTCTCGACTCTTTTCCGCTGTCTTTTTTGCGATTCCGAACAAATCACCGGCAAACCGGACACTGCACTGCAATGCACCATCCGCGGCAAAAGCGAGTTTTAGACGGAAAGCCCATCAAGTGAGTTACAAGATTTACTGCGGCAAAACTTCAATTCCAGTTACCGTCGTATAACCTTCCACCGGAACAAAATTCGGCAGCAATTTTCCCTGTGCATTCGGCGTGAGGCTAGAGAATTTGCGCGTGACCACGTCGGACTGGCCCGCTCCCTGCGGAAGGTTGAAGTTCTTGAGAAGCACATTCCCATTGCAATAGACATCGAAAACGTGTGCGACCGCGGCTCTGTTTTCGCTCGTGATCGATGCCGTCTGCCCATCAGCAACGCCGCCCAGTCCGGTTTTCCCATGCTCCACAGCCCGTCGCCCCCGCTTCCAGCGCTCCCGGCCCCTCTGGCTTCAGTTGCCAGAGCAAGCGAGACAAGCGCGCCGCCGACTGGATCAAAACGCTTTTAATCTGCGTTCGATATACTGACCATCCCATATGCTCGAGTTCGCATGATCCGCAGTCGCCGCAGTTTCCGGTTAACGTAGTAAAGGCAACTTCGATGTCTACGGTCGTCGCACAACAAGTCAGGCAGCGCATGGACGAGCATCGCAACGCGAAAGGAACGATCCTCAATGAAGCCTACGAGACACACCCTCTGCACTGCCTTGATTCTCGCCGCCGGACTGCTGCTCTCCCCTGTCGCTCGTTCCCAGGCAGGCGCAGGCATCGTAGGGTTCTGGTCGCAGGTCTCCGGAACCGTCACGCATGAGTACGCCTTCACGCGGGATGGCCGCTATGAATCCAAGCTCTACGGCTCGATCATCTACCAGGTCAGCTACGGAACTTACGTTGTCTCAGGAGACCGACTGACCCTCACCGCTCCTCATACCTCGCCCGAAACGTATCGCTGGAGCATTGTGGGCGGCTCGCGTCCTACATTGAAGCTCACCGACGAGTTCGGAGCCGTCAGTCCTTTCTACTGGGAGGCGTTCGACCAACGCTACGCCGGCGGCGTTCTCATCCCATACAGTCAGGCATCGCTCGTGGGCTTCTGGGTCGTCAGTCACGGGAGAGCTCATTGGGAATACGCGTTCACCGCCGACGGAAAGTTCCAGTCCAAACGTATCGGTGACTCGATCAACGAGACTCTCCGCGGAACCTATGTCGTCAAGGACAACGCCCTCATCCTTTCGGTTCCCGGCAAGCCGCTGCAGGGCTTCGCCTGGCGTATCGAGCGCGAGAACGGCGCTCGAACACTCGTTCTGATGGATCTATACGGCGCGATCGAGGTTTACTACGAGGCCAAGGCCGGATCTTGATCGTGGCTGCTCCTGCCCATCGTTCCACTTCGCGTTGCTGCAGCACTCTCACGTTAGTTACAACCATAAAGGAGACTCCATGCGCCTGCTCGCCCGCCTCCTCCTCTTCTCCCTCGCTTCCATCTCAGGCACAGCTCTCGCGGGTACGCCCGCTGGCGCGCTCGCTCCCGGCACGCTCGTGTGGGACGCAAAGGCCGGCCCCCGCGACTTCGGCAACCTAGTCGAGGCCTCCGGTGTCCTCATCGCCGGCAACATCACCAGCGATGGCGGCCTCTTCGCCTTCAACGCCGCCACTGGCAAGCTTCTCTGGTCACACCGCGGCGAACAGCAACGCGGGGCAAACCTCATCGAAGGCCAGCGAGTCTTCTCCATTTCAGAGAAAGCTGGCGTCCGCCGCCTCGCTGCCTTTGACCTCAAGACCGGCCGCCAGCTCTGGTCAACGAGCGTCGACCGCAAGTCCGGCGAGTCCGACCCGATCGTCGACTCCGGCCGCATCTACGTCAACAGCGGGCTAGGCCATCTCGACGCCTACGACACTGCCACCGGCGCTCGCATCTACAGCAACGACTACGGTTCTGCCGATCCTGTGTGCGCGACTGGAATCGCCTTCGCCGACAACCGTCTCTTCTTTGGAGGGGGACAACGTGACGGCGCAAACTCGCCCGGCAACTCCCTCCACGCCGTAGACGCCACTACGGGCAAGGAGCTCTGGCACTACCAGTCCCACTTCGTCGCCGACTACATCTCCGACTGCCATTCCACACCCGCAGTCTCCGGCGACACTGTCGTTGTCACCACGCGCAACAAAGTCATCGCCCTCAGCGCTTCCACCGGGGCGCTTCTCTGGTCCGGAAAGTCCGAGGGGGTTTCCGGCGGCTACCCCAAGGCCTATCCGCTCAGCGCTCCCGTTATTGGGGAGGGCATCGTCTTTGCCGCGCGCAGTGACGCCATCGAGTCCTGGTCGCTGGCCGACGGCGCGCCCCTGCCTGCCTTCCCCGCTGCCCTCGGCAACGAAGAGCAAGTCCACCTCTACGTCGACGGCGCCACTCTATTCTTTCTCGGCGACCTCGTCTCTGATACCGGCAAGTCCGGCCGCTACCCGCTCCACGCCATCGACATCCACACGCGAGAGGTTCTCTGGACCCACCGCGTCAACCGCGACGTCAAATATAGCGACTCCTGGCCCACACACGAGATTTTCATCACACCCGACGCCATCTACTACGACAACTTCAGCCTCGTCGCCAAGGTCGCGCGATGACCGCCCATCGACACGTCGAACGCGGCAACGCAAATGCGCGCGACGCGATGTGACCTTTCTCAGCCGACCTCGAAGTCGCTCTCTTGCATCTATTGCGCGCTGCCGGTTTGATCGCCAATCGTCAAAGTGACCTTCAGAGGCGTGGAAGCAGGATACAAAGTATGAATTACCGCCGCATAACTCCATTGACCGCTCTTTGAGGGGGCGAGAACCAAGGTCGCTCTGGTGGTACCATTCGATGCGTTTGCGGAATATCCTGCGAGGCTCCTGGTAAATGAGCCGGCGGGGAACGACCAGGTTGAATTGCTTGCGCCGCTAACGGAGAAGGTAACGGCTTGACTGGAAAGGACGATGCTTTCGGCCGGAGTGAACTGCCCGAAGATCGTCGTCAATCTCAAGAATTTGATTGGGACCACTTCTGTGGAGAAATTGGAAAGTTGCTCGGGCAATGTAATCTTGAAAACCGTTCCCTGTCCGCTGGCGCCGCCCGCGATGGTTTCACCGTACAGGCTTCCCGACTTCAGCAGCAGCCCAGATACCGGAGTATTCCCGTCTGTCGGCGAATCAAAGGCATGAAGCAAAGTCAGATTGCCCGCGGAATCGAGCTTGAAGACCGTTCCGGCGCTGGAACTGTCAGGGCCACCGGCTTGAGTTGATCCATAGAGATTGCCCGCCGCATCCATCGCAAGACCACCGTTCGGATGGTACCCTTCAACAGCCGTGAAGCTGTGCAGCACGGCGAAGTTGTTGCCGGTGGGATCCAACTTGAAAACGACTCCATTGTCGAAGTCTCCGCCCGCATAGGTAGTTCCATACAAGTTTCCTGCGCTGTCCCGAAGCATGGCTGCATCAGTCGGGCGCGACCCATCCGTCTTGGAGAAGCTATGCAGCAGAGTGAAGTTACCAGAGGTATCCAGCTTGAAAATGGCACCATCTCCGGAGTCCCCACCTTCGAAGGAAGCTCCGTAAATATTGCCGGCTCCGTCCAAGGTCAACTGGGCCGAGGGAAAGTCGCCATCTGAATTCTTCTTGAAGAGGTACAGATCCGTCTCGTTGCCAGCAGGATCAATTCTGTAGATGGTTCCAAAGCCGAGACCGCCATATGCGGTTGTGCCATAGAGATTGCTTGCGGCATCAATTGCCAGTCCTGAATAGGGAGGCCATCCCCCAAACCGGGTGAAGTTGGTTAGGACGTTCAAGTTGTTCGAAGTATCGTATTTGAAGACGACTCCGACGCCTGACCCGCCACCACCCGACGCGGTACCGAGTAGGTTGCCGGCGGAATCCATAACCACCCCGCCATAAGGGCAGCCTCCCTCAATGGGTGTGGTTGAAAATGGAGTATTGAAGCTGTACAGCGTAGTCTGTTTGCCCGATGGGTCGATCTTGAAAATACTTCCGCCATTGTAGTACGTCCCCAGCATCACACATTCCGTGGTTCCATAGATGTTGCCTTTGGCGTCAGCGATCAATCCTCCATATGGCTGCTTTCCATCACCATCAACCGCAGTGAAGTTGTACAGCACACTATAGGTCTGGCTGTGCAACGCAAAAGTACTGAGCAATCCCATGATGAGCAGGAATATGGATCTGAAGAGTACACCATGGGTGCTTGATTGGAGAGCTTTGACGATTGGAGTCAATTGACCATCGATTCGCATAGGGATTCCCTTTCTTCTGAGCTAGGAGAAGGTTTACGTACTCGGATTAGGACAGAGGACCACCGACCGGTCCGTGTCACATAGTCAGGCAAAGGTCGATCGGGCAGGGTGCGCCGGTTGTTTCGCAGAGGCTACAGCGGTTCCAGTGAGTTCAGTTGCGCCACATTCCGCCGCGTGGGAAGCTGCACTGCTGCGGAGACGCCTCATATTCTGATAACCGTGATCCCGCTGAAAAAGGGATCAACCGGCATCACCTGGGCTCTCTGCGCCGTCCTGGAATCGATATTCCAGCCACTCGTCTTATCCTTGATCCCTTTTCTCGCGATTTCACGGTTCCATATGCAGACGGCTTTCCCGCCACTCAACCATCTGTGCGATGTTTCCAACCTTCAGGTCTGGCAGAAGGTCAATTTCAAGCCATAAAGGAGATGCATAATGAAGCGAATCAACGGTTCACTTTCGCAAGGTTTCCGGTCCGCTCTTGTCGCAACATTGTTCCTGTCCGCCACTGCTCTCACGTTTGCTCAAACCGCACAACCCAAGGCGGCGACTGCAGCATCGACTCTTTCCGTGCCTGTGAATGTCACGAATCCCTCACTCTCGGTGACCGGAAATGTGAATGCAAACGTCACAGGGACAGTCGGCGTGAGCAGCTTGCCGGCTGTGCAATTGGCCGGTACGCCAGCAGTTCAACTGAGTACTACTTCCACGACTCCGGTGTACGTGGATTCGGATCGCAGCGCCCGCAACGGCTTCAACGCTTCGTGCTCCACCGGGAACATCGATCCTGTTTACGGCCAGGCTTCTTGTTCTGTTTTCACCATCCCGGCAGGACGCGAGGTGGTGATCGAAACAATCTCTTGCCAGGCTGAAGTGCCAGCCGGCCAAGGCCCAGGAGATGTCCAGCTTGTTATCCCAAGCGCGGCATCGAATTCGACTGTATCGAGGAACAATTCTCACTTCCTGGCCCTGAGCAAGCAAGATGGCAATGCGAGCCTGGAGATCTGGCGGATCACCACTCCACTTCGCGCATATGGAAGCGCACCGGCTCAAGGCACAGCGGACATCAGTCTCTTTTTCAGAGGAGATCCCTCGGCACCCAACCCACAGGGACTCTTCTGCACGATCTCAGGTTTCATGGTCGGGCAGTAACAAGGGCAGGGACAGTGCGTTGCAATCCAAAAGCGAGGGCTGGAATTCTCCGGCCCTTTGACCCAACAACTTGACCGCAACTGAAATCCGCATCTCTTCCATTCACGGCGTTCATTTGCGACACTGGAAATAGGCCGGTCAGTTCCGTACTCCCTGATCTGAGAACCGCAATTCAAACACCGGAAGTTTACTGAAAGGCCAATAACTTGTTCTTGAGCAAATAGTCATCTTCGCTCCGAGCGTACACTCGGAGAACGGGCGATGAGGACTATGGAAGTTTCAGACGCTTTGGAGATCACTCAGCTGCTGCGCGATTGGAGCGGAGGCGATAGCTCGGCTCTCAACCGCCTGCTGCCCGTTGTTCATGCGGAACTCCAGAGGATTGCCGGCCGGAACCTGCGAAGACGGGGTTCGGATGACACCTTGACGCCGACGGCGCTGGTCAATGAGGCTTATATGCGCCTGTGCCGTTTGCCGAACGTCAACTGGAATGACCGGTTGCACTTTTTTGCCGTATCCGCTCAATTAATGCGACGCATCCTTGTGGATCACGCGCGAGCTCGCTTTGCGGAAAAACGTGGAGGCGGGGCGTTGATTACGCTTTGCGACGAGATCGGTTTTCCGGCAGTGAAAGCGCCTGAGCTATTGGATCTGGATCGCGCCTTGAACGAGCTTGAGGCATTGGACCAGCGGCAGGCCCGCATTGTAGAACTTCGATTTTTCACGGGCCTGTCCGTGGAGGAGACTGCAATCGCTCTCGATGTCTCCTGTCCAACGGTCAAGCGAGATTGGGCGGTGGCAAAGGCATGGATCAGACGTCGGCTCCACGGCAGCGCAACACAGCCAGCTTAAGACAATCTCAATGGCGCGCAGTCACCGATCTCTTTGACAGTTGCCTAGGATCCCCTTCCGAAGAACGGGAGAGGCTCCTTGCCGCGGCAAGCGACGAGATCGCATGTGAGGTACGCTCGCTGCTGGAGAATGCCGACTCAGGTAGCGAATCGTTCCAGAACCCTGTGGATGAAATTCTCGATCCACCGCAGAGTTTGCCGCGGCAATTTGGCGCGTACCGCGTCGAACGGCTTCTGGGACAAGGCGGCATGGGCTCGGTCTTTCTTGCAAGAAGAGTGGGCGAGTTTGAACAGTTGGTTGCCGTCAAGCTCATTCGTCAGGATTTTGGCTTGGCCGCACAAGTCTTGGAAAGGCGCTTCCAGCAGGAGCGTCAAATCCTTGCTTCGCTTCAGCATCCCAACATCGCGCACCTGATCGACGGAGGAACCCGCGACTCCAATCCATACCTCGTCGTTGAGTATGTATCCGGCGTACGAATTGACGACTACTGCAACCGGAATCGCCTCTCCATCAGGCAACGCATTGAGCTGTTTCTCAAGATCTGTGGTGCCGTGCAATACGCGCATCAACGATTAGTTGTTCACCGCGATCTAAAGCCCGCCAACGTCTTGGTACTCGACGACGGCACACCAAAGCTGCTCGATTTTGGCATTGCGAAACTGATGCGCGAAGACGACAGCGCTTCGGATTTGACTCGAACTGCCATGAGAGTCTTCACCCCTAGTTACGCAAGCCCTGAGCAGTTGCGTGGAGCGCCCGTGGGCACAGCAAGCGACGTTTATTCGCTGGGCGTCATGCTGTATGAACTGCTGACCGGACAGCGGCCGCACATCGTCGACGCAGACTCCGGCCTGGCTTTGCTTGACGCCGTTTGCAATCAGGCTCCGGCCCTTGCGAGCGCAGCAATTAAACGTCACCCGGAAGATTCCAGAGAAGCAAAGGCAGCGGAACGAGCGACAGAATTCCCCGCATGGAACAAAACCCTGCGCGGCGATCTTGACCTGATCCTGTTACGGGCTATCTCCGCGGATATTTCTCGGCGTTATCAGACTGTCGAGCAATTCTCCGCTGACCTGGACCGCTATCTGCAGAACCGCCCCATCACTGCGCGCAAAGACAGTTGGACCTACCGTGCGCAAAAGTATTGGAGCCGGCACAAGGCCCTCGTGTCTGTCACCTCTCTCGCACTGATGATTTTGCTCGTTGCCGGGATTGCGCTGTGGCATGAGTACCGAATCGCCAACGAACAGCGGCTCCGCGCCGAACGGCGGTTCAACGATGTGCGCGCGGTTTCTCACGATCTGATCTTCCCGATCCACGATTCCATCCAGTATCTTGCGGGAGCCACGCCGGCGCGGAAGCTCGTCGTGCAGTCTGCTCTGCAATATCTCAACGCGCTTTCCAAAGACGCCCCCGATGACATCAGCCTGCAGGAAGAGATTGCCACGGCCTACGATAAAGTGGGCGAGGCGCAAGGGGGAGTCGGAAAGGCAAACCTCGGCGATACAGCCGGCGCACTTGAGAGTCACAAAAAGGCGCTCGATATTAGAAAATCGATTTTCGCTTCGAAACCCAATGATCCGTCCTCTCGCGACGGACTCATCCGCTCTTATCAACAAGTGGGACACATCCTCCAGGACATGGGGCGATATGAAGAATCGCTCGAATATAACACCGCCCATCTTGAACTGAGCAAGCAACTGGCTGCTGGGTCGCCTCACAACGATGTCGCGCGATCGCGATTGGCAGACTCTTACAATTGGATGGGGGATATACTCTCCGATCTCGGACGCTGGGATGACAGTTTGAAGAACTACGAAGCCAGCGCGCAGATTTATAAAGAACTCAGTTCCAGCGGATTCCGGCCACTCATATCCCAAGGCAATTGGGCTCTTGAGCGAAAGAAGATAGGCAGCATACTCGAGGTCCGCGGGGAAGTGCAGCTTTCTCTTCAGGAGTTTCGATCCGCGCTCGCTGTCGACGAAGACTTGGCAAGAGCAAATCCGCAGGACGCCTCCGACGCGCGCTCTGTCTCGATTGACTACGCCAGTCTTGCCAATGCCATGCTTGAACTACATGACATCGACGGAGCGATTCAGCACTACCAGCGCGCTCTTGTCATCGATCGCCGCTTGGCGGCAGCCGACCGGGAGGACGCAAGTGCGCGTTACTATCTCGTCCGTCATTCCTACGGTCTTGGAGATGCTTTTCTCGAGCGTTCGCAGACAAACAGTGCAATCGCGATTTATCGAGAAGCTGTGTCAAGCGCCGAAAGAAGTGCCAACTCCGATCCCGAAAACACCTTCATGCGATCGGAACTGGCGCGCGTTTATGCGAAGCTGGCAAAAGCCCAATTCAACAGCGCGATGAACCAATCAGCCAACGGCTCAGACAAACAGAAGAGCCTCGCGGCGGCCCGCGCGTCCTACGAAAAGAGCCTTTCCCTTTGGGTTGAATTGCGTACTCGTAATGCACTTCGGAGCACTGACCTCGGGGAACCGGAGCAAGTGAAAAAAGATCTCAAAGCTTGCGCTTCTGAGATCAAGCGCGGTCTCTGAGGTTCTTGAACGTACTCCGCCCAATTGTCCTGGGCGAAGCAAAACCAGACCACTGGGGCGGAGCAAACCTCTGCCATGCAAAATGCGTCTTGTCTTGCGACTTGCCATCGGTACGGCCTCCAATCGCCGTGATAAACAGCATGATACAGATCGTCATTCTGATCCTTCGCACACTGCGGCGTATGCAGAGACGAATCGTGTGCTCGCCGCATCACTCATCGTTCGCGAGCAGGGTGCCCAGTCGGCTTTATTCGAGAATCCACCAACGATCAGGGCACCGAACTCAGGACAGGCCGATCGGAAACGTCATCGTTTCCATATCACTAGTCGTAGAGCACGCCGTTGCCACAGAGGATGAAGTGGGCAACTTGCCAGCGCTTTTACTCTCCAGTGGGCAGGACTTCTTCAATCCCAGCCCAGGGGCCGCCTTGAAGCACGAGATACTTCAGGTAAAGTTCTGAGCCTGTGCGATCTGCCATTGCGAGCAAGCTACGGGCGGCCTCCTGAACGCGTTCATTTGTCAAAGTATCGTAGTCGAAGTTCTCCTCGATCATTCCCTCGGAATGAGGAATATTGAGCAAGTCTAGAAAGCTGACAATTACGGCACGATGCTCGTGGAGAAGATACTTCTTCAGCATGTCCTCCACGATTGGGTCAGGCAACGTCACGGTTGCCGCCGTCCAGTTGACCAACCGCTCATTCGTGCTTTTGCGGACAAAGACCTCACGCAGGTTTTTTGCTTTTGCGAGAGAAGCATAAAGGAACTGTTTCTCTGTGCCCTTGGACTCCGCCCAAAAATTCCGGCTGACGGCGATTCGTATCTCATTGGGCAGTTGTCGCCAAACACGATTTGCAGAAACTGGCATCAGTGGTCCTCTCATTTGTCGAAGCTGAAGAATCAGCTTTGATGATAACGGTTGCAGAAACAGTTTGTTCAGATAGCTGTGGATTTACGGTAATGGCTGTTCGCGTTTATTGAGAAAAGCCATGCCTCACCGGCTCAATTTAGAATCGATACCGAGTATGCTTCCGTCTTGGACTGAACGGGGCTGTCGCATCCTTCCGCAAGCAGAGGTCCTCTTTATGAATCGAAATTTCGCTGCAATGATACTGGGTGGTACCGGGCAAGTCGGCGGTGCAGCGGTCGCAGAACTGCTGGCAATTCCGGAATGCCGGGAAGTGGTCATGGTCACCAGAAAGCCCATTGCGCCGCGATCGAGGGTGCGCAACGTGGTTCTTGATACCGCCGCTACTGACTTTGCCGAGCGCACTGCCGCACTAGCCCGCGAAGTCTTAAGCCAAGGTCCCGTCAGCGCCGTAAGCTGTGTGGGTGTCGGTTCTGGATCGATGCGCTGGAGCGAAGAAGAATTGCAACGACTTGAGGTCGGCGTCGTCGGGACCTTTGCGCGTGGCTGCCATGACGCCGGAATCGCCCAGTTTTGCCTACTTTCTGCAGTAGGAAGCTCGGCTCGCAGCCGGTTTCGCTATGTGCGAGTCATGGGCATGAAGGAAGACACCGTGCGTAACATCGGTTTTGCCCGCCTCGCCATCTTTCGCCCCGGCATCATTGTCGGCAACGCTCATACCCCGGCCTGGGTCGGTTGGTTGGGAAGCCTCGTGCCTGGGTCGTTTGGCAATATTGATCAGCGAATTCTCGGTCGCTCAATCGCCGCGGAGATAGCTTTGCACAGCCGAGAAGCTGGTGAAGTGACCCTCGAAAACGCGGCAATGAAAAAACTCGCGGCGGAGTTCACCAGCCTCCCTTAGAAGTTCTTAGTTGGGGTCCAGGCTGAATTGAGAGCGAATGAAAGACCGGCGGGCCGGCTAACTTGGGTGGCCATTCCCTCCGGATCAATTCTCCGTTGCCGCATCATCGCCATAGCGCTCATCAACCACAGATAAGGAACGAAATGTCGCCTTCGCGACTCTTTTCCGCTCTCCTTCTTTGGGTTTCGAGCGTACTACCCGCAACCCGGAAACCACACCGCAGAGCGCCATCGGCAGCATAAGCGAGTTATAAGCGAAGTAGCCAACCGACTTACAAGAACTACTGCGGCAGAACCTCAATTCCAGTTACCGTCGCATAACCTTCCACCGGAACAAAGTTCAGCAGCAATTTCCCCTGGGCATTCGGCGCGAGGCTAGAGAATTTGCGCGTGACCACGTCGGACTGGCCAGCCTCCTGCGGAAGGTTGAAGTTCTTCAGAAGCGCATTTCCATTGCAGTAGACATCAAAGATGTGCGCGACCGCGGCTCTGTTTTCGCTCGTGATCGACGACGCCTGATCCCAGTCGCCATGGCGTATGGCAAAGTGCAGCGTCACTGTGTATTTTCCAGGCGCAACGGGAACCGCGTAAGAGAAGTTGCCCCAGCGCTCAGTCTCGTAGAGTTCCGGGTCGTCGGTTCCCTTCACCGGAGCTCCGTAGTTGGCCAACTGGCCACCCTGAAAGTAATTGTCGGGGCTCCACCAGTGGCTGTCGTTCGAGTAGTAAGGCGTCTGACGCGCGAGCAGCCGGACGGGCCGGATGTGCTCCTGGAAGCCGGGGAGAATCTCGATGGCCGAGAGAATCGCCTGCTTGCCCTCTTCGCCATAGAAATCCAGATGCAGAAAGCCGTCTGAAGCCGGTTGAATGCCAGTGAAGATCTTCACATCCGCGGTGCGGCTGGCTCCGGCGTCGGCAACCACATCCAGGCGGGTCAGCAGCGCGTGTCCGTTGGCGCGCACGGTCATGATGCGGCTGCCTTCGCCGCCCGTTCCAGCCGACTCGGGATCAAAGACAGTCTCGGCAAAGTGCAGATGCAGCTCGTAGATTCCTTTTTTCAGAGGGATGCTGTAACTGAACTGACCCTGGCGGCTGGTGCGGTAGAAATCCGGGTCCTGCGTGCGCCAAACGTGCTGCACGGCGCTCTTGACGGCAGTTCCACCACTGAACCACGCATCGGCGCTCCACAGCTTGCCGGCATGATCCACAAAGCTGCGCGTAGAGCCGGTCAGGATGCGGAGTTCCTCGCCCGTCGGCGGGCCAAGCTGCGATTCAGCGGGCGCAGCGGCTGTGGTCTGGGCCGACCGTGCAATCGGTAGGGCGTGCTTCGCCGGCCGGAGGATCAGGTAGATGGCGCCGAGGCCGAGTGCAAGGGTCACCAGAGCCGCGCCAATCCACACCTTCCGATGGCCGGCAAGAGAAAACCGGCCCTTGGTCTGCGGATCTGGAGCGGCTTCGACGGCTGCCAGCACCGGCGCGGGAGATTCGGCAGGAGCAATCTCTTCGATCGGCTCCTGGGCGACGGCCTTGAACTCGGGAACATATTGTCCCAGCGGAATGGTGATCTGGAGCCGGTGTGATGCTCCATCGCCGGCATAATAGGCGGCCAGCCGCTTGCGCAGGCGGTTCGCCTCCACGCGCACGATCGAGTCGGAGTCCTGATCGAAGGAGGGTCCGCGATGGAAGACCTCCACGCCGACCGAATACTCCTTGATCTGGTAGGCCTCGCCGGCAAAGAGCTTTTCACATAAATAGGAGAGCAGATTGGCCAGCGTGGGGGCGCGGGTAAACTGCTCGGAGTGGAGCACAGCCTCTAGCTCCGCGCGTTGGGCTTCCAGTTCGATCGTCTCTGAACTCTGAATCACCATCGTTACCATCCCCGGACTGATTGTAATGCTATCGATCCTTCTCCGTTTGGCTAGTGCTTAACGGTGTAGGTAGCCCAGGAATCCGGCCCGTAGCGACGTGTAACCCCCACTGTATGCCGACAGCGATCCGTTTCATGGAGGTTAAGCTTTGTTCACGTAAGTATAAATAAAATTGATAGTTACGACGGCCATCTTATGGGTTTAACCCCCTGGAACCTGCGGGTAGCAGGTATAGCGTTGCGGGCCGCCCGGAGTCGATCTTTACTTGAGTCAATGCAGGGAACAGATCGCAAGAGGCAACCGGCACAAGCCAAGCTTCCCGCGAATCGCCCAAAGGCAGGAGAGGTGAGACCCATGAAAAGACTGGTGATGATGCTCGTAGCAACGAGTCTGGTGATGCTGGCTGTTCCTTACGGACGTGCAGAGTCCGTTCCGGATACCGCCAAGATGGACAAACAGGAAGCGGCCAGGGTGGCAGAAGAGAATGGCGACCTGGCGCGCCTTCACAAGGACAATCTGAGGGCCGTGTCCTACTATCAGGCCGCCATCCGCATCTCGCGCCAAAATGCCGTGCTTTATAACAAGCTGGGCATTGCCGAGCTGAAGCTGGGCGAGAGAGGGCAGGCGCGCAAGCAGTTTGCCCAGGCGGTGAAGCTCGATCCCCATCTGGCTACCGCGCTGAACAACCTGGGAGCTGTGGCCTTGCTCGACAAGAAGTACAAGACCTCGGTGAACTACTTCAAGCAGGCGCTGGCGCTCGATGAGACGGTTGCCTCGACCCACTTGAACCTGGCTGAGGCCTGGATGGGCATGATGCAGATCGATCGCGCCATGACCGAGTATGCGCGCGCACTGGAGCTTGACGCCGACGTGCTGAGCAACAGTGAGGGCGGGGCGATTGCACAGGTGATGACGCCCGAGCAGCATGCGCATGTTCTGTTCATGATTGCCAAGTCGTATATCAAGCGCGGTAACCTGGACGGAGCTCTGGAATATCTGGGCAGGGCAAAAGAGGGGCATTATCACGATCTTGCCTCGGTTTACAATGACCCGGACTTTTCTCCTCTGTGGAAGGATCCGCGCTTGGCCAAGATTGTCTCGCGGTAGATCTTCTGCCGCTTCGCACAATGCCGCGTGTCGCCGTGGGAAGGACGGCGATGCGTGGCATTGCTTTCATCGCTGGAGGATGTTTATAACCTTGTTTCTGAAAGGGCACGGCTTCAGCCGTGCCGCAAAAGAAGCAATAGAATAGAGGGCTTTAAAGCATTTTCGGAAATAGTGTGAACTTTATGACAGTGCAGTGGGTTGTCGCTTCCTGCTGGTCGCGCCAACTTGGGGCCATTCGCTTCGGCCTACAGTATTTCCGAAAATGCAATAGCCCCTGCGGAAGAACTAACTCAGAGCCTACAAAAGCGTCAGAGCACAACTTCATTGGCTACAGATGAGATCGTTTTAAGGGTCAGAAACGTGTCAGGGGACGATTGCCAAAACAAGATTGATATTCATCGATTCGGGAATCGTGTCGGCACGATAGCGCCATTGTGAACCGTCGTTCCCAGATGATCCCGTCAGCGATGAGCCATGGCTTCGGCCAACCACACTTCCGAAAACACAATAACGATCCAGCGGCATCTGTCGATAAACCGATCAGCAGCCGTTGTTAGGGACTCTCTGACCATGCCCTTCTTGTGGTCAGGCAATCCATCAGGACGAAGGAGCGAGCGGATTTTTGAAGCATTTGAGGAGCGGCTGGAGCTGTGTCATATCCCGATACCGGCAACCTTAGCCTTGGCAAAGCGGAAGGCGCACAGCGTCGCGGAGAATTCCGATGCAGTCCATGCTGATCGGCATCTCTTTTCAGGAGTCTTGAAAGCTGCCGACTGAGATCGAGGAATGCGCGTTTCCGCCGATCGGGAACTGAGTGAGGCATCGCCGCGAACAGTCTTTCGCGAGCATGCCAGACAACGGTAACTTCGCAAAGGACCGGCGGAGATGGATAGAACGAGTTGTTCGGCTGCGATCAGCACCCTCGATCATTCCGAGCGGGAGTTGCGGTCCCTTCGCTGCGGTTCAGAGACTGAGATCGCCAAGGTTGGCGCCGAATTTGAAGAGCTTGCGCGCCTTACGGATTCGATTCTGCATCTCGCGGTGGAGGTGATTGGCGGCATCGAGACCGACACCGTCCGATCGATCCTTCCCAACGTGCAATCGCTCGGCGGCGCGGCAAGAAAATTCATCGAGGACAAGCTCGAAGAAGCTGCGCGGATTCTCGATACAGTGAAGGCCGAATCGACGCTGCTTGGGCGGCTCTCACAGCTTACGCACGAGCAGCGGTCGATCGCTCGCGAGACGAATACGCTCGGTGTGCTGACAAAGATCGAGGTGGCGCGCCTCGGCCAGGTCGGTCGCGGATTCGAGTATCTCGCGCACCAGTTGGACGACTTCTCTCAGTCTGTCGTCGCCAACACGGCAGAGCTGGCCCAACACACCGACGAGCGGAGGACCGCCATCGATGAGACGATGCGCGGGCTGGGGGCCGAGCTCCCGCGCGTGCGCGTTGAATTCGCGCAGCTTGAAGGCGAACTCGACACCGTATTGTCCGAGACCGGATCGAGGCTCCAATCGTTCTTCGAGGCACCGGCCGCTCTTCGCAATTGCGTGGAAGGCCTGGCGAGCCAGATCTCCGGAGTCGTTGCCGCCATCCAGTCTCACGACATCACACGCCAGCAGGTCGAGCACGTGCAGGAAGCGATGCGTTTGATCGCCGAAAAGATCCAGCAGGATGACGGCTCCGATCGCAATGCAGCAAACGGCCGTTCCTGGGTGGCCGGCGGCCTGGTCATTCAGAGCTACCAGTTGAAGAGTATCCAGCAGACCGTTGGCGCATGGGTATCGCAGATCAGAAGATGCATGGATGGAATCATGAGCATCAGTTCCGCCGAGCTGAAGGGAATCGGTCCGATGGTGCTTCAGCAGCAGCGGCAGCTTTCGCAACAGCTTCTTCAGATCGAAGCACTCGAACGGAAGTGCGAGTCGGATGCGGCAAAGATTGAAGAGGCTCTTACAGGTCTCTCAGCGCTGACGCAGCTGGTCGGCGAACACTTGAAGAGATCGAGGCTGGTGCGCGATCGCCTCCAGTTGCTTACCTTCAACTCCATCATTGAGGCCAGCTCTCTGGGCGCGAAGGCCGACGGGATTCTGGAGATCTCGCAGAGCATCAAGCGCATCTCGGCATCCTGGGGCGAACTTACCGACCGCTCAGAAAAAGCCAATGAGGAGATACTCACTCTGGTCGAGGACTCCCGCGCGCAGATGCGCACCGGCAGCGAGAACGACTTGCGAACGGCGCAGACGGGGATAGAGGCCGGCCTGGAGGGCTTAGCCAGAGCCGCTGCGCTGACCGCCGGCCAAGCGCCGGAGATCGACAGATTCATCGGCAGGCTTCAGGCAAAGATCGTCGAGGTTGGCGCTGCGGGCGATCGCCTGGACACCTGCTTTGCCCGCATCGGCGCCGTGTTAAACGAGCTTGAGCAGTTGCGGCGGCAATATGAATCGGAAGCTCCGGCGGCTCTGGCCGGCAGCATCAAGCAGAATATCGAGGCGGTGTTTTCCGCTTCCTATACGACAGAGAGCGAGCGGGAGATCTTGCGTGCGGCACTGCTTGGCGCACCGCTGCCGGCGGCACAGCAGAACCTGGCGGGAAACGATGTTGAGCTGTTTTAAACGGGACAGATGAGGGAGCCGGCAATGCTCCCGATCAAGCGGGGAGGGGATCTGAGATGGCAAGCATATTGACTGTGGATGACTCGTCCAGCGTGCGGCAGATGGTGAGTTTCACCCTGCGCAAGGCTGGATACGAGGTCGTTGAAGCAGTGGATGGCAAAGACGGCCTGGCGAAAGCCAGCCAGAGCAAGGCCAATCTGATCATCACCGATCTGAATATGCCGAATATGGATGGCATCGAGATGATCACCGCCATTCGCACTTTGCCAGGGTATAGCTTCACGCCGATCCTGATGCTGACGACCGAGTCGCAGCCAGAGAAGAAAGAAGCTGGCCGAAAGGCGGGCGCCACGGGATGGATCGTCAAGCCGTTCAACACCGATCAACTGATTGCCGTGGTGCAAAAGCTGGTGCGATGAAGCATGTTCTAGGCGGTATCGACATATACACTTTGCAGCCGGGTTGATCGGTGTTGAAGTAGGAGTATGTCGTCTAGCCGTTATGAATTGAGTGATTTGCAGTGGGAGAAGATCAAGGATTTTCTTCCTGGTCG
>Ga0302322_100000459_pt1 | contig 31283 bp, 29 predicted proteins | sample Fen_T0_2_FD_203757 | JGI IMG/M metagenome (GOLD analysis project Ga0302322, IMG submission 203757) | Peat permafrost microbial communities from Stordalen Mire near Abisko, Sweden - Fen_T0_2 | ecosystem: Environmental > Terrestrial > Soil > Wetlands > Permafrost | place: Sweden: Abisko...
GTGATGCTGCGATGGCCGTCTTCGGCGCGCCGCGCGCCCGGGACGACGACGCGGAGCGCGCGGTGCGGGCCGGGCTCGCACTCGTCGGTGCGATCGAGCAGATCGGTGCCCGGCTCGGTCTCGAGCCCGGTGCTCTCGAGCTTCGTGTCGGCGTCAACACCGGTGAGGTCGTGCACGCCACGAGCGGGCCGGACGCCGGGCGCGTCACCGGGGACACGGTGAACACGGCTGCCCGCCTGCAGACCGCAGCGCGACCGGGAACGGTGCTCGTCGGCGAGTTGACGGCGCTGACGGTGGCGGAGACGATCGAGACGCTCGCTCTCGGCGCCGTGGAGCTCAAGGGGAAGGCGGAGCCGTCGAGGGTCTGGGAGGCGGTCGGCGTGCGACCCCAGCCGTCGCGCGAGGAAGCGCTCGGCGCTCTCGAGGCCCCGATGCTCGGCCGTTCACGGGAGCTCGCCTACCTCGTCGCCGCCCGGGAGGACGTCGAGCGCGAGCGTGCTGCGGCCCGGTGCCTCGTCGTGGCGCCGCCGGGCGTCGGAAAGAGTCGGCTCCTCGCCGAGTTCGGCGCCGTGGCGGACGGAGTCGTCCTCCGTGCCCGGGTGAGACCCCAGGGGACCGCTCCCTACGAGACCGTGGCCCAGCTCCTCCTCGCCGCGGCGGGCGACCTCCCCACCTCCCTGGCCGACGCCGGCGTGCCGGCCGGACGCGCGACGATCATCGTGAGCGAGGTCGAGCGGCTCCTGCGGCCGGGGGCTGCGACGGCGGGGGTGGGGGTGGGCGAGGACCTCGCCGCCGAGCGCGAGTTCCGGTTCGACGCCTGGGTCGCTGCGCTCGACGCGCTGGCGCCGAAGGCGTCGGCCTGGCTTATCGAGGACGTCCACTGGGCAGGCGGTGACCTCCTCGCGTTCCTCGACCACGCCGGCCGGGCGACGACGCGCCACGGCCGGCTCATCGTCGCCACGGCACGTCCGAGCCTCTTCGAGTCGTCACCGGCCTGGAGTGAGGGCGCGCGGCTCGATCTCGAGCGTCTGCCGGGAGCCGAGGCGCGGGAGCTCGTCCACGCCCTCGTCGGGGCAGCGCTGCCCGAGGATCTCGTGGCCGTCATCGCCGATCGTGCCGACGGCACGCCGCTCTTCATCGAGGAGCTGCTGCGCACCTGGGCGAGCGTCGGAACGCTGACACGTGATGGTGACCGGTGGCGCCTCGCCGTGCAGCCTGACGACGTGCCCGTGCCGCAGACGGTGCAGGCGATCTATGCCGCCCAGCTCGACGATCTGCCACCGAAGGCGCGGCTCGTCGCCCGCCGAGGCGCCGTCTCCGGGCGGCGCGTGCCGCTCTCGGCGTTCGGAGCCCTGGAGCTCGCCGACCAGCGTGACGGGCTCGACGTGCTTCTCCGGCGGGCGCTCCTCGCCGAACCGGTCGACGACCCGATTACCGGCGAGACGTATTCGTACCGCCACGCGCTCCTGCGCGACGCCGGCTATGCGTCACTCGCGCGGGCCGAGCGCGCGCGCCTCCACGCGGCGCTGGCCGGCTGGCTGGCGGAGATCGCCGGCGAGCGCGCCGACGCCGTCGCCGAGGCCGTCGGTGAGCACTACGCCCTCGCACTCGCGAGCCTGCCCGCGCTGGTCGGACCGGGGCTGCCGGACGGCGCAACGCTCGCCGCCACGGCGGCGGCCTGGTACGAGCGTGCCGCCGAAGCTGCGGTCCGCCTCTCCGCCCTCGACGCCGCGCGCCGCCTCCTCTCGCGCTCGGTCGAGCTGACGGGCGAGCAGGAGCAGCTCGACCTGGCCCGGCGGCGCCTGCGTCTCGGCGAGACCCTCGCGGCGAGCGCGGAGCTCGACATCGGGATCGGCGAACTGGAGGCGGCACGAGCGGCCTTCGCTGCATCACCCGAAGCGCGCAGCGGGTACGAGGCGGCGGCATTCGCACTCGGTCGCGCCTACATGCAGCAGATCCGGTTCACGGAGGCGGCAGTCGTCACCCGAGACGGGATCGATCACCTCGGCGACAGCGTCTCCGACCCGCACGTGGCCCGGCTTCATGCCCTGCACGCCTGGGCGGTGGCGGCCAACGGCGGTGTCGACGGCGTGCTCGGCGAGGTCGAAGCCGCCTGGGCCGCCGTCAGGGACGGCGGGGACCCCTCCCGCGAGCTGGACGTTCTCGAGTACCGCTGCCTCGCGCGAGACGAGCTCGACGTAGCCGGCCGTGAGGACTGGGCTCTGCTCGCGGAGCGGGCGCGGCGGCTCCAGCGCTGGCATCAGGTCGTCGTCGCCGAGCGGGTCAGGGCGGTCGACGTCTCGTTCGAGGATCCACGTGCGGCACTCGGCCCGCTCGCCGACGTGATCGAGCTGGCAGCAACCCACGGGCTGACCGAGCAAGGCGGCTGGGGCGAGTACTCGCGTTGCGAGACGCTCTGGCTGCTCGGCGACTGGGACGCCGCCCTCGAGAGCGGCCGGCGGGCGCTCGACCTCGCCGAGCGCTACGCCTACACGCGCCTCGCGTTCCGGACCTTCATGGTCGTCTTGCAGATCGCCGCCGAACGGGGCGACGCGGCACTCGCGGAGCGCTGGGACGGCTGGTGGGTCGGCGCCCAGACGGACTTCCCGCCGAGCCCCTCGCCCTACGCGCGCGTCCTGCGTGGCGCCTCGGCGGTCTGGCTCGCTCGGGCGGCCGGCCGAGATGCGCCTCTCCCGCCGGCGGACATCGCCGATGCGATCGTCCCGATGGTCAATCCCCACTTCGTCGGCGCGGTCGAGACGGTGATCCTTGCCTGGATCGGCGCCGGTCGTCACGATCTCGCCACCGTCGCGGCCGGGCGTTGGGCCGCGACCACGTCGACCACCCCGCCCCGGCTGGTGCAGGCGTCGGCGGCCCTCATCGACGCCTGGCTGACGGGATCGCGCGTTCCCGCCGATCGGGCTGTCGAGATCGCCACCCGGATCCCGGCTCCGTTCTGGGTATCGCGGGCGCGCGCGGCCGGTTCACCGGGGTAGGCGGCCCCTGCCGGTGGGCCGGTGGTGGCCCGGGCCTGCTCGGGGCGTCTACGCTCGTCTCATCACCACCGACCGCCTTGTCCTCCTGACCGGTGCCACGGGATACGTGGGCGGTCGCCTCCTGCACGCGCTCGAGGAGCGTGGCGAGCGCGTGCGGTGCCTCTCCCGGCGGCCCGAGTACCTGCGGCCGAGCGTTGCTGCGACGACGGAGGTCGTGCACGGCGACGTGCTGCGGCCGGACACGATGGCTCCGGCCCTCGCCGGCGTCGACACGGTCTACTACCTCGTGCACTCGATGAGCTCGAGCCGCCCGTTCGACGAGGCCGACCGGGCGGCGGCCCGGGCCTTCGGGGAGGCCGCGCGAGCCGCCGGTGTCGCCAAGGTGATCTACCTCGGCGGCCTCGGTCGTGGCGATCTCTCCCCGCACCTCGCATCCAGGCAAGAGGTGGGGGAGATCCTGCGCGCCGCCGGCGTGCCGACGATCGAGCTCCGCGCCTCGATCGTGATCGGCTCGGGCAGCGCCTCGTTCGAGATGATCCGGGCGCTCGTCGAGAAGCTGCCGGTGATGGTGACGCCGCGCTGGGTACGCGTCCGCGCTCAACCGATCGCGATCGAGGACGTGCTCGCGTACCTGCTGGAGGCGCTCGATCGCACGCCCGAGGGAGCGGAGCTCTTCGAGATCGGCGGCGCGGACCGGGTCACCTACCTCGAGCTGATGCAGGAGTACGCCCGGCAGCGGGGCCTGAGGCGGACGATGATCCCGGTGCCGGTGCTCACGCCGCGGCTCTCGAGCCTCTGGCTCTGGCTCGTGACGCCCGTCTATGCCGGCGTCGGGCGGAAGCTCGTCGATTCGCTGCGAAACGAGACGATCGTCGGGGACGACCGCGCTCTCCGCGTGTTCCATGTACGTCCCCGCGGCGTCCGCGAGGCGATCGCCCGCGCGCTCGCGTTCGAGGACCGGGCGATTGCCGAGACCCGCTGGTCTGACGAGGCGTTCGCCGAGCGAGCGCCCTACGGCGGCGTCCGTCACGGTTCCCGACTCGTCGATTCGCGGTCGGTCGCGGTGGCCGTGCCACCGACGCAGGCGTTTGCGCCGATCCAGCGGATCGGAGGCGAGACGGGGTGGTACAGGGGCGCCCTGCTGTGGCGGCTCCGTGGCCTGCTCGACGTCCTTGTCGGGGGCCCGGGGCTGCGGCGGGGCCGCCGCGACCCGACGGGGCTGAAAGTCGGCGACACGCTCGACTTCTGGCGCGTCGAGGCGTTCGAGCAGGACCGCCTCCTCCGCCTCAGCGCCGAGATGAAGGTGCCGGGACGCGCGTGGCTGCAGTTCGAGGTATCGGACGATGCGGCGGGCTCCGGCTCGATCGTCTCCCAGACCGCGATCTTCGACCCTTCGGGTCTCTTCGGGCTCGTTTACTGGTACGCGCTGTGGCCGTTTCACGGCTACATCTTCGGCGGCATGCTGCGGCAGCTCGCCGCCGCCGCGACCTTGTCACGAAGTTGACGCACAGGTGGCACGGACACGTCACACGTCTTCTCCTAGCCTTGGGCTCATGGAGGAGGCACGCAGAGTGATCGAACGGCTCGAGCGCATCGACGCGCTCGACCGGGCCGCAGCGAGCCCGGCGGAGCTGCTGGCGGAGCTGCGCGGCCTCCTCGACGATGCCGAGGCGTGGGTGCGGGTGGAGGGAGCCGATGCCGCCGACGAGGCCGTGATCCGGCTGCGCGAGGCACTCGCACGGGACGTCGTACCGGCCTGAGCGGCCGCCTGCCGGGCAGGCGCCCGCGTTGGGTGGCCGTGCGCGAGACCCCGCCCCGAGACCGTCGCCGCGGCATCCTTCTTCGCGGCTTCGATCGCGCGTCGGCGATCGTCTAGGGTTGCCTCGTGATCACGCACTGGGACGAGGTCGAGGCCCACCGGCGCGAGCGTGGGCACATCAACGCCTCCTGGCAGTCGCTGACGGGCGCGAACTCGATCACCTCTGGCGTGCAACGCATCGCCGTCGCGGCCGGCGCGTGGGCGACGCCGCTGCACCTGGAGGGCTCGGAGGAGGAGATCTTCTACGTGCTCTCCGGCAGGGGCGTCTCGTACCAGGCGGACGGTGACGTCGAGCAGGCCTACGCGATCGGCCCCGGGGATTGCCTCGTCCATCTTGCGCTCGAGCACGCGCACACGATCGGCGCCGGGGATGAAGAGCTGGTCGTGCTTGCGTTCGGGCAGCGGCACTACGCCGCCAACACGCTTCTGCCGCGGGCCGGTGTCTCGTGGCTCGGCCCGACGTGGGTTCTCGAGGGTGCCGCCGAGGATCACCCGTGGACGAGGGAGGCCGCCGTCGGCCCGCCTCGCTTCGACGGGCTCGCGGAGAGGCCGTCGCGGATCGTCAACATCGCGGAGGTGCCGGTCACGGAACGGGGCGGGGCCACCGTCAGCTCTGCGTGCCGCGATCTCGGCGAAGCCGCCGGATCGGAGCGGACAGGCCTCTCGCACTACATCGTCGCGCCGGGCAAGCTGATGAACCCGCCGCACGTCCACTCGGCGGAGGAGGAGATCTTCGTCGTCCTCGAGGGGAGCGGCTCGGTGCTGCTCTATCCAAGCCCACGAGCCGGCGGCGAGATCGAGGAGTACCCGGTGCAGGCGGGGTGCGCGATCGCCCGGCCCGCAGGCACTCGGAGGGCGCACGCGATCAGGGCGGGCGCCGGCGGCCTCACGCTGCTGGCGTACGGGACGCGTGACCCGAACGACATCGTCTACTACCCTCGCTCCGGGAAGATCAGCTTCCGCGGCGTCGGCGTGATCGGCAGGATCGAGCAGATCGACTACTGGGACGGCGAGGATTGAAGGAGAGCGGGGGACCGCGGTGAACGAGGCGCAATGGGATTCGTCCGACTGCTGCCACGCTCGTCCTCGCGGGCCAGGGACTCGATCGTGGAGACCGAGACCGAGCTCGAGGTGGATGTGAGCGATACGACCCCCGAGCCTGCGGCGGAGCTGCCCGCGCTCGAAGACATTCCGGTCATCGGCGAGCCGGCGGCGCCGATCGTCGCCACGCCGGTCGCTTCGGCGCCCGTCGTCGTGCCCCAGGCTCCGGCCCCGGGCGCGACCGGGACGCGTGTGATCGCGCTCGCGAACCAGAAGGGCGGAGTCGCGAAGACGACGACGACGCTCAACCTGGGTGTCGCGTTCAAGGAGATGGGGTACAGGGTGCTCCTCGTCGACCTCGATCCGCAGGGCAACCTGACCATGAGCCAGGGGCTCAATCCCGACACGATCGAGACGTCGATGTTCGACGTGCTCGTGCGGAAGATTCCCATCTCCGACGTGATCGAGAGGCGCGAGGTCGACCTCGCGGTCGCCTCCATCGACCTCGCCGGTGCCGAGCTCGCGCTGGCGGCGCTGATCGGGCGCGAGCGCTCGCTCGAGAAGGCGCTCGTCGAGGTGCGAGACCGCTACGACTTCATCCTGATCGACACGCCACCCTCGCTCGGCCTGCTGACGATCAATGCCTTCGTCGCAGCCACCGGCGTGATCGTCCCGGTGCAGTGCGAGTACCTGGCGTTGCGCGGGCTCGTGCAGCTCGAGAACACGCTCGCGATGGTGCGCGAGAACCTGAACCCGCGGGTCGGGGTGGAGGGGATCGTTCCGACGATGTACGACGCGCGCACGCTGCACGCCCGCGAGGCGGTCGAGATCCTCGAGGAGAACTTCGGTGACCTCGTCTACAAGACGAGGATCCGGAAGACCGTTCGCTACGCCGAGGCCCCGGTCAAGGGTAGCTCGGTGCTCGGCTACGACCCGACCGGCACCGCATCCGAGGCATATCGCGAGCTCGCGAAGGAGGTGCTCTATGGCGCGGAAGCGCGCGAGCATGCGTGAGGGGCCGCTCGCCGAGCTGTTCCGCGCGACCGAGGCCGCCCAGCGGCGGGAAGGCGACGACGAGCCGGTCGACGAGCCGTTGCCGCCGGCCGCCGAGGCGGACGACCAGCAGACGCTGAACCTTCCGGCTCCGGCCGTCGAGCCTGTTGCCGCGGCGCCCGTGGAGGTCGCGCCAGAGCAGGCCGTCGAGCGCGTGCGGCCGGCCGCCCCGGAGAAGACGCGGCGCGAGGAAGCAGCGCTCGAGGAGACGGTCGAGCACGTGCACGACTTCGACCTTCCCGCGGCGGTCGAGGAGCCCGTGGCCGCTGCCGCTCCGCCGGCGCCCGCACCGGTCGTGGAAGCGCCCGTCGTGGCGCCGCCGGCGCCCGCGAGCCGTGCCCCTGCACCGAGGCCCGAGCCGCCCTACGAGCCTCCGGCGAGCCGCTTCATCCAGCCGATGCCGGAGGGCGCTCCGCGCCTCAACGTGGGCGGCGAGGCAGCCTCGTACCTCGCCGTGATCCGCGTCGTCGGCGTCGGTGGCGGTGGGCTGAACGCGGTCAACCGGATGATGGACGCCGGCATCGCCCAGGTCGACTTCGTGGCCGTCAACACGGACATGCAGCAGCTCAACCTCTCGGACGCCCCGGCGAAGATCCACATCGGCGAGGAGCTCACCCAGGGCCTCGGCTCCGGGGCCGACCCGGAGACCGGCCGGATGGCCGCCGAGGAGGCCTACGACCAGGTCCGGTCGGCGCTGCGCGGCTCGGACATGGTCTTCGTCACCGCCGGCGAAGGCGGGGGCACGGGCACGGGAGCGGCACCGGTCGTGGCGAAGATCGCCCGCGACCTCGGCGCGCTGACCGTGGGCATCGTCACGACACCTTTCAGGTTCGAGGGCACGAAGCGCCGGCAGTCGGCCGATGCTGGGGTCGAGGCCCTGCGCGCGGCCTGCGACACGGTGATCGTGATCCCGAACGATCGGCTGCTCGAGGTGCTCGACCGCTCCACCTCGATGGTCGACGCGTTCAAGATCGCCGATGACGTCCTGCGGCAGGGCGTCCAGGGCATCTGCGACCTGATCACGATGCCCGGGCTGATCAATCTCGACTTCGCCGACGTGCGCACGATCATGTCGGACGCCGGCTCGGCCCTGATGGGAATCGGTTACTCGGAGAGCCAGAACCGGGCCCGAGAGGCCGCCGAGCGTGCGCTGAAGTCGCCACTCATCGATACCGAGATCGTCGGCGCGAGGGGCATCCTGCTCTCGATCGCCGGCGGCGAGGATCTCACGCTGCTCGAGGTCAACGAGGCGGCCGAGGTGATCCGTGGAGCCGCAACCGACGACACGAACATCATCTTCGGTGCCACCGTCGACGAGCGCCTGAACGGCCAGGTCTGGGTGACGGTGATCGCAACGGGACTCGGCGGCAGCCACCGCCGCGCGTACACCCCGTCGTTCGCAGGCGCGACGACGGGCGCCCCGTCGCGCAGCGGGCATCGCGACGACTCAGAGCTGCCGAGCTTCCTGCAGTAGCAGTCTCGTGGCCCGGCGGTCGGACGCGGACGTCCACTTCCGGCGGCTCGAAGTCGGCGATCTCCCGCTTCTGCACGACTGGCTCGGACGCGAGCACGTGCGTCGCTGGTGGGGTGAACGGGGGAGCTACGACCGGGTGGTGGAGCACTACCTCCCGGCGATCGAGGCGCGAGAGCCGACCGACCTCTACGCGATCCTCGTCGGTGGGCGCGCCGTCGGGCTCGTCCAGACCTACCTCGTCGCCGACTACCCGAGCACGCCGCCCTGGTGTTACCTCGACCCGAGTGACGGCGAGGTGCACGCACTCGTCCGTCGCGAGCGTTCGAGCCTGTAGCGGCCGGCGGATCAGACGGCGGGCAGCAGCACGGTGGCACCGAAGGCGATCGCCACGACGCTCGCCGCCGCAGTCACGACGGCGACGCGAAGATACGGCCGCACCCAAGGGCCTGCGAGCGCGAGGGCTCCGCCGGCTCCGACCACGACTCCCGTCAGAAGCTCGACGGCGCCGAACGCGATCCCGGCCGACAAGGCTGTCTTTGCCTCGACCCCCTGAGAGCCGAGCGCAAGTGCCACAGCGGCGCTGGCGAGCCCCACGTTCCCGGGCGTCACCGGCAGGACGGCCGCGAGCTCGACAGCCGGAACGAGCACGAGGGCGGCCCGCAACGGGTTGTCGATGCCGAGCGCGGCGACGACGGCGGTCGCGGCCCCGACCTTCATGGCCGCTCCGGCGAGCGCCCAGCCCGCCACGATCGCGAGATCACGCGGCGAGGCTGCGAGCGACCGGAACGCGGTGAGGAGCTGCTCGATCCGGACGGGCAGCGAGATCCGCCGAGACAGGACACCGACGGCGCAGGCGCCGCCGACGATGGCCGAGATCGCGAACAAGGGCCAGAGCGGGAGAACCCCGCCGGCGCTGCCGATCGCGACCAGCACGCCGAGCCAGACGACGCGGGTGACACCGACGGCGGCGGCAGCGCCACTCACGGTCCAGCAGCCACCGTTCGTGACGCGACCGAAGAGGGCGACCCGCAGAGCCGACCCGACGTGGGCCGGTGCGACCGCGTTGACACCGCACCCGACCGCGTACCGGGCAGATGCGTCCATGAGGGGCAGTGGGGTGCCGCTCGCGCGGAGAGCTCCCCGCCAGGCGAGAGCGCCGCACATGCTCGTGCCGGCGAAGGCGATCCCGGCTGCCCAGAGGAGCCCGGGATCGGCAGCACCGAGGCCGTCGACGGCCGCGCTGACGCGGTTGCCGAAGAGAGAGGGGCTGACGCAGAGCACGGCCAGCAGCGCCAGGGAGAACCCCGCCAGTGCCACGTGCCGTTTCGTCAGGTGTGTTCGCATCGAAGCCGCACTCCCGTTCTCGGCACGGAGCCACCGTTGCTTGAGAGGCGTCACGCGATCGAGCCCCCAACCGGAGCCTCGAGCTGCGGCGCGCCTGCGCGGGCACGCCTGACGGCAAAGGAGGTGGACCGGGAGGTCATGTTGGTTGAGACGTCCCGCGAAGCGCGTTGCCGGAGATCCGTGCAGAATCCGAACATGTCGCTCGCCGGCTTGAACGACATCCCGAACCGCATTGGCAGGCCCGTCTGCAGCTGAGGGTAGCTGCGTCTCGTCGAGAGTGGGGATTCCGGGTCGGACCGCCCGACCGATCCACATCAAGCCTCTAGGCTCTTCGCATGCGCGGAGCCGTCGCAGCCGGGAACCACCACACCGCGGAAGCGGGCGCCTGGGCGCTGGCGCACGGCGGCAATGCCGTCGATGCCGTCGTGGCCGCCGCGCTCGCCGGATTCGTTGCGGAAGGGCCGTTGACAGGCCCCGCCGGTGGAGGCTTCCTCCTCCTCCGCGATGCAGGCGCCGAGCCGACCCTCCTCGACTGCTTCTTCGCCGTCCCGTCCCATCGGCACGGGGAGATGGACGAGGTGCTGATCGACTTCGGGGACGCATCGACGCAGGCATTCCACGTCGGCGTTGCCTCGGTCGCCGTGCCCGGGCTCGTGGCCGGCCTCGCCGAGGCGCACGCCCGGCACGGGCGGCTCGCGTGGGCTGCGCTGTTCGAGCCGGCGCTCGAGCTGGCCCGCGCCGGCGTCGAGCTGTCGGGCCCTCAGCGTTTCCTCCTCGAGATCCTCGTCTCGATCCTCGAGCGGACGGAGGAGGGACGTCGTATCTACGGCTCCCATGTCCGGGCGGAGACAGCCGTCCTCGTTCCCGGGCTCGAGCTCCTGCGCGAGCGAGGGGCGGCAGGCGTTGCCGAGCTCGTACCCGAGCTGGCTGCCGACATCGCGTCCTACCGCGTGATCGAACGACAACCGCTCGAGGCGACGTTCTGCGGCATGCGGGTCGTCACCTGTCCGGCCCCGTCGCTCGGCGGCGCGGTCGTCGCCGGAGGGCTCGCCGCGATCGACGACCCGGGGCAGCCGGATCGGCGACCCCTCGCGGTCGTCCTGGTCGACGCTCTCCTCGCCGGTTACGGCGGCACGGCGCGCCTCGCGCCGCTCACCGGGACGACGCACGTGTCGGTCGTCGACGCCGACGGCAACGCGGCCGCCCTGTCGTCCACGCTGGGCTCCGGCTCGGGCGTGTTCTCGCGCGGGTTCCAGCTGAACAACATGCTGGGAGAGCTCGACGTGATCGGCACCGAGCAACGGCGAGCAGGAGAGCGGCTGCCGAGCATGATGGCGCCGACGCTCGTGCTCGCCGGCGACGCCCCACGTCTCGTCGTCGGCAGCGCCGGGTCGGTCAGGCTCTCGGGTGCCATCATGCAGACCGTGCGGCACGTGGTCGCCGGCAACCACCCCGTCGGTGCCGCGATCGGCCACGCGCGACTCCACGTCGAGGACGGCGTCGTCCAGATCGAGGGCGGCTGGCCGGAGGGCACGGCCGAACAGCTGCAGAAGGCGGGTCACCGCGTGAACCCATGGGCGGGCCGCAACCTGTACTTCGGGGGAGTCTCGGCGGTCGAGCGCCTGCCCGACGGCCGGCTCGCCGCCGCCGGCGACCCACGGCGGGGCGGTCACGGGATCGTCGTCCCGTGATCGGCATTCGCCGCGCGGAGCCGGGCGACGCGCAGTCGCTCGTCGAGCTGGCGGGCGAGGTCGGCAGCGAGGAGGGCGCGTGGCTTCTGACGACGGCTGCCTGGCGGAGCGTCGCCGATGAGCGACGATATCTGCGAGCCGTCCGCCGTCACCCCGATGCGGCCGTGTACGTCGCGCTGGATGGGCAGCGCATCGTCGCGCGGCTCTCTCTCGCTCGCGATGTGCACCCGGCGAGCAGCCACGTCGCCGATCTGGGCCTGATGGTGGCGGCGAGCCACCGACGCCGAGGCGTCGGGCGGGCGTTGCTCGTGCAGGCGGTCGCGTGGGCGGAGAGCGTCGGGGTCGAGAAGCTCGAGCTCCACGTCTTCCCGTGGAACGAGCCCGCGATCGCCCTGTACACGTCGTTCGGCTTCGAGCGCGAGGGTCTCCGCAAGGGCCACTACGTGCGCGGCGGTGTGCCGGTCGACGCGGTCCTGATGGCGTTGCGGCTTCCTCGCACCTCCTAGGGGGCATCCGCCTGGACAGTTTGCGTTGTCAAACATGACGACAGTATGGCAGGCGATGTGATACCGCTCTGTCACGGGTTCGTGCCGTCTGTGTGACGACGCGATCGCCTCAGGGGCGGCGGCTGTAGCATCGCGTGCCATGGTGCTTCGCGTCGATGCCGATCGCCTTCGTGCCGATTTCGACGCGCTGGCAGCGATCGGGTGGGCTCCTGGTGGTGGGCTCGCGCGGACGACGTTCTCCGAAGCGCACCTCGTCGCCCGGGCCTGGTTTCTCGAGCGTGCCCGCGCGTCGGGGCTCGTGACGCGGATCGACGGGGCGGCGAACCACTCGGCCTCCCTCCCCGCCCGTGACCCTGCCGCGAGGACGCTCCTCCTCGGCTCGCATCTCGACTCGGTTCGTCACGGAGGCCGGTACGACGGCGCGCTCGGCGTCGTCTGTGCGCTCGAGACCCTGCGAGCGGTCAGGGACGCGGGGCTCGACTTGCCGGTCTCGCTCGAGGCTGTGGACTTCACCGACGAGGAGGGCACGCTGATCGGCACGCTCGGCAGCCTTGCCCTCGCGGGAGGCCTGTCGCGGGAGGATCTCGCCAGTCCGCGGGGCGGACGCGAGCTTCTCGTCGCGGAGCTCGCGCGCATGGGGCTGAGCGAGGACGGCGTCCTTGGCGCGCGGCGCGAGCCGTCGTCGCTCGCCGGGTATCTGGAGCTCCACATCGAGCAGGGCCCGGTACTCGAGCGGGCCGGCCGCGAGATAGGGATCGTCACGGGCATCATCGGCGCCGCCTCGTTCAGGGTGGTGTTCGAGGGGGAGGCCCGGCACGCGGGGACGACGCCGATGGATGCGCGGCACGACGCAGCACTCGGGGCGGCTGCCTACACGCTGGCGGTGAGGGAGATCGTTGTCCGCGACTTTCCCGGCTGCGTCGCGACCGTGGGCGACATCGCGACGGAGCCGGGGTCGTTCAACGTCGTGCCGGGGCGGGCGACGCTCCGGCTCGAGTGCCGGGCGCTCGCCGTGGCCGAGCTCGATGCGCTCGAGCGCGCACTGACCGGGCGGGCTGCGGTCGAGGCGGAGGCGTTCGGGCTCGACGTGACGATCGAGCCCGTCGGTCGCGTGGAGCCCGCTCCCACCGCTGCAGGCGTGCTGGCTGTGCTCGCGGCCGCGGCCGCCGAGCTCGGCCTGACGACGATGGAGCTGCCCTCGGGCGCCGGCCACGATGCCCAGTCCCTCGCCGCGATCACTCCGAGCGGGATGGTCTTCGTCCCGTCAAGGGGCGGCATCAGCCACGACCCGGACGAGCACAGCTCCTGGGACGACTGCCTCAACGGCGCGAACGTGCTTCTCAACGCCACCGTCCGGCTGGCCCAGGCGGCAAGCGTCTAGCCGGGCAGCGACCGCGGCAGGACGAGCTGCTCGAGCTCTCCACACCCGGCCCGAACATCTCGCCACTCGTCGACCGCGAGCCGGAGCTCGGCCAGCGCTCCGGTCGGGAAGGCCCCGGGGCCGGGAGGCGCCAGCAGGGCGACGAGATTCTCGAGCCCGGGGTTGTGGCCGATGACGAGCAACTCGCGGACGTCGGAGGGCACGACTCGAAGCCGCTCGAGGAGATCCTCCGCCCACGCGTGGTAGACGCCACCTTCGAGCTTCACGTCCGGCGTGCCGAAGGCCCCGGAAACGAGCTCGAGCGTGGCCCGCGCCCGGAGCGCCGTCGAGCACAGCACGAGGTCGGGTCGCACCTCGTTCGCGGCGGCCCAACGGCGGATCCGCTTCGCGGCCTTGCGTCCGCGTGGAGCGAGCGGACGGTCGTGATCGGCGAGCCCGGGGTCGTCCCAGCTCGACTTGGCGTGACGGAGCAGCCACAGTCGCTTCACCACCCACGCCTCCAGCCACGCACGAGGGCAACCTGTCCCGCCGTCTCGGGCGAGGGCCGCTCTCCGGCGATCTCGCGGCGTAGCTCGGCGATCCTGGCGATGGCGTCGCCCTCGTCGAGCCCGTGGCGGACGAGCCAGCAGCCGACCACGGTTCCGGTCCGGCCGACTCCACCCCAGCAGTGGACGTAGACGGTGCCACCCTGCTCGCGGGCTGCGTCGATGTCGTCCAGGATCTGCATCACGTGCCCCGCCGTCGGCGTGCCCATGTCCGGGATCGGATGGGGCACCCTCCGGGCCTCGACGAGCAGGTGCGCGTAGTCGTCGAGCGGGTCGGACGGATGGGTGAGGTCGACGAACACGGTGACGCCGTCGCGCTCGAGTGACCCCACGGCGTCCGCCGTCGCCGGGTACGCCCCGGCGATCACGCCGTCTCCGACCCCGTAGTGCGCCGGCTCTGGCATCACCCGGGAACCTACACCCCGTCGGGCGGTCCTTCCTCCGCCGCCTCCTGCACCGCCTTCCAGGCTGTCCAGGCGGAGAAGCCGCGCCGAGCGAGGAAGGCCCGTGCGCGCCGTCGTTCGGCAGCTCCGGCGACCGACCGCCGGCCGAGCGCCTCGCGGGCGAGCGCCACCTCGTCGTGCCCGTCGTACGCCTCGTCCAGCGCGGTCTCGGCGACGGCACCGGTCAGCCCTCGCGACCGCAGCTTGAGCTCCGCGCGGCGGCGCCCGTACCCACGAGCCAGCATCCCGCGGGCGAGCTGCCCGGCGAGCGACGCGTCGTCGAGGTAGCCGTAGCCGGCGACCCGCTCGATCGCCTCACGCGCGACCTCCGGCGGTACGTCGCGCGCGGCCAGCTTCTTCTCGATCTCGGCCTGAGACTGCATCCTCACCGCGAGCGAGCGCACGACGAAGAGGCGGGCTCGCACGCGTGCGAGCGCCTCCTCGACGCCCGCTCGACGCTCCTCGTCGATCTCGTCGCCCTCGGCGACCCCGAGCTCGCCGAGCGCCTCGGGCTCGACCCGCAACCACGCGTTGCCGTCGAGCCGGAGCGCGATCGACCGGCGCCGTGCTCGCGCCGTTTCCTCCTCGGCGGCGGTGTCGTGCTCGATCGTCAGTCGCGCCACGGCCGGAGGCTACTGGCTCCGAGACGATCCGGCTCCGAGCGGCCCTGCTCCGACTACTGTTCGCAGGGATGCTCGCCCGCGCGCTCCTCCTCACGATCGTGGCGCTCCTGCTCGGCGGCTGCGGCGGCAAGAACGACCAGGTCACGACCGCCACGACCGTGACGACGACGACCAAGACACCCACCACCACGACCGGTCCCTCGCTCGCCGGAGCGTCGACGGAGCCGGCCGTCTGGAAGAGCACGAGCACGGAGACCGAGCTTCTCACCGGCGTCCGCGCCGCCGCACACGCCGGCTACGACCGTCTCGTCTTCGAGTTCCGAAACGGCGTCCCCGGCTACGACGTTCGCTACGTGGACCGGCCACTGCGGGCCGACGGTTCGGGTGCGCCGGTCGCCGTTCGCGGGGGCGCGATCCTGCGCATCCGCATGGAGCCCGCCCTCGATGCCGACCTGACGCAGGCGTCCGCTCCGCGAACCTACACGGGCCCGACCCGCTTCGAGCCGTCGACGGCCGCGATCGTCGAGGTCGTGCGGACCGGGGGCTTCGAGGCCGTGCTCACGTGGGCAGCGGGCATCGACGGGAAGCGGCCGTTCACGGTCACGCGGCTCGAGAATCCGTCGCGCATCGTGATCGACGTCGCAAGCACCTAGCGCTCGCGCGCGCCCTGCCGACGAGCCGTGTCCTGCTCCGCCGGCGACCCATGCGCTGCGGGGAACCCGCGGCTCGATCGTCGAAGGGCAGGGTCGGCGCGGGCGAGGCCCGTGGCCCCGCACGGGACCCGGGGGAGAGAGGCTTCAGCCTCCCTCCGGGGTCTCTGTCCAGCCGCGTCGCGGCCTGCTGACGATCTCTCCGCAAATTGCACATTTCCCGGCGGCGGCACCCTTGCCTCGCCCCGCCCGGGCACCTATCTTCACCAGTGCACCGAGCACGGGGCACCTGAGGTTGAAGGCCTCCCGAGCGACTGAAGCGCAAGCGACGGTTGGTAGGGGAGCTGGACGAGGGGGCTACCGATTCGGTGCATTTTCTTTGGACCGGGACAGCAGCAGGACCAGGATCGGACGGCTCGTGCGACGGGCGTAGGCGGCGTAGCCGGCGTGGGTCTTCGTGATCACGGGCCACAGGCGCGCGTGCTCCTCGGCGGTCGCGGCGCGGGCCGTCACCGGCTCGGTGCGCGTGCCGATCGTGATCGTCGCCCGGGGGTCGGCCTGCAGGTTGAGTGACCAGGCCGGAGGCCGGTCCTCGCCGCCGTTCGACGCGACGATCGCGAGGTCGTCACCCAGCTCGAAGTAGGTGAGCGGTGTCGTCCGCGCCCGGCCCGACCGGCGGCCGGTCGTCGTCAGGAGCAGCACCGGCATCCCGGCGACGCGTCCGAGCAGGCGGCCGCGGGTGAGCCGGTAGAGGCCCCGGTGGCTGCGGCCCATCGCCCGGATCGCAGCGCGCCGGAGCCCCACCGGCGTCGTCAGGCGGGGACGGCGACGGCCACGGCCCTCTGCCGGGCCGGCCGCGCCTCCAGCCGGTCGACGTACGGCACGACGCCCGCGGGCAGCTCCGTCAGCTCGCCGGTCCGGGCGAAGCCGAGCACCGAGCCGACGACGATGTCCGCGACCGAGAACGTGTCGTCGACGAGGTAGTCGTCGCCGCCGAGTGCCGCTTCGATCACGTCGGCCGTCGCGACGAAGCGCGTGGTCGCACGCTCGATGATGCCGGCATCCGGCTCGCCGTCGCTCCACAGCTGGCGGGCGATGTCCATCAGCGCGCCCTCGATGTCGGTCATCCCGAAGAAGCACCACTGGTAGTGCAGCGCCCGCTCGTGCGACCCGAGCGGCCCGATCAGGCCGGCGTCGAGGTTCTGGTCGGCGAGGTGGAGGATCAGGGCGGCCGACTCGAAGACCGGGCCACCTTCCTCCTCGAGCACGGGCGAGCGGCCGAGCGGGTGCAGCGCACGATACTCGGGGGTCTGCTTGACCTCCCGGGACATGACGGTGAGATCGAAGGGGATGCCGAGCTCCTCGAGGAGCCAGAGCACGCGCGTCGACCGGGAACGGGGTTGGTGATGGAGTCTCATCGGCCGATCCTAGCCGTGTCGCTCGAGCCGCCGGTCGACTGCGCTGTGCTTGGCGTAGGGTTGCGCAATGTCTGCGACCGATCGACGCCGGCCACCTGCCGAGGAGATCCTCGCCCGCGTCGAGGCGCTGCGGCAGGTCGGCAACTCGGACTTCGCCTCGGAGGAGAGGGACGCGCGTTGCGGCTCCGGTTCTGCGCCTCGCCGTTCGTGGCGGCCCAACACCGCCTCGTCGGCCCCACGCGAATCCGGAACGCGATCGGGCTGATGCCCCGGCTGGGCGCGCAACCCACGTGAGCCCGGCCGACCTCGAGCCGCTCGCGCGGATCGCGGAGGAGGTCGCGGCCGAGTGGGGGGTGGCACTCGGCCCTCCGTTTGCGCTGTCCCGCTACTCCTACGTCGCGCCGGCCGGCGACGACGCGGTATTGAAGGTGACGCCGCCCGAGGACGACGAGTCCGACGAGGAGGCCGACGCGCTCGAGCTCTGGGGCGGCGACGGTGCCGTGCGGCTGCTGCGGCGCGACCGGGCCCGGCGGGCGCTGCTGGTCGAGCGCGCCCGCCCCGGCACGGACATCTCGGAGCTCCGCGAGGACGAGGCGACGGCCGTCGCCGTTCGGGTCGGGTTGCAGCTCTGGCGACCGGCGGCCGAGCCGTTCCGCCGGATCGGGGATCACGTCCCGCGCTGGCTCGACCAGGCCGAGCGCTCGGAGCAGGAGGGGCGCGGCCTGATCCCGCTCGCCCGTGAGCTCTACGCGTCGCTCGACGTCGGTCGGACGACCCTCGTGCACGGCGACTTCCACCACCACAACATCCTGCGGGCCGGTGACAGGCACGTCGCGATCGACGCCAAGGCGATGCTCGGCGAGCCCGAGTACGACATCCCCTCGTTCCTCTGGAATCCCCTCCCATACGCGATGGAGCTCGACGTCACCGAGCGGCGCCTGGCGGCATTCGCGGCAGTGGGCCTCGACGAGGCCCGGATGCGGGCGTGGGCACTGATCCGCGGCGCCTACCTCGGTGCCGACGAGCAGGAGGAGCGGGTGCTGCGGACGCTCGTCAGCGACCGGTGACCGGCTTCGGCCGGTCGCCCGGGCACGACGCCGGGTAGCTGGTTGAATCCGACCGGATGCCAGCCGAGATCGTCCACGTGCGTCTCGACGCGCCCGCCGGGCTCCTCCCGCAGCTCGCCGCGTTCTACGGCGACCTCGGCTTCGCGCCTGCCGAGACGGCTGCCGGCAGCGTCGCCGTCGAGGTGGGGGAGTCCGCGCTCGAATTCCGTGCCGCCGCCGGACTGCCCTACTACCACATCGCCCTTCTCGTTCCCGGCGACCGCTTCGACGCAGCTCTCGGCTGGGCGCGCGAGCGCCTGGAGCTGCTCCCCGACGCCGAGACGGGCGAGGCGGTGTTCGACTTCACCAACTGGAGCGCGCGGGCGGTCTACTTCCACGACCGGGCGGGGAACATCGTCGAGCTGATCGCGCATCGCGGGATCGGAGAGGCGGGCGCGACCGGGTCGTTCTCGCCCGGCGAGCTGCTGGGGGTCTCGGAGGTCGGGATCGTCTGTGATCCGCCCTCGCTCGCGGCCCAGCTGGAGCGCGAGCTCGAGCTCGAGGTGTGGGACGGATCGGTGCAGGGGGAGGGGCGCCTCGCGTTCGTCGGCGAGAAGGCGCGGACGCTGATCCTCTGCCGGGCGGGACGTCCGTGGCTGCCGACGGGACGGCCGGCGGAGGCCCACCCGGTGGAGGTCGTGCTCTTCGGGCCGCCGGAAGGCGCGGTGTTGCTGGAGGAGGTCGGGAGCGTCAGACGGGGCGTGACCCAGGCGGCGGGCTGAGTCGGTCACCTCTCGCGGGCGGGAGCGGGACCGCTGTGCGAGCATCAGGGCATCCACAACGTCGAGGAGGCCGAGATGGCACGACCCGTCACCCTGTTCACCGGCCAGTGGGCCGATCTGCCGATCGCCGAGCTCGCGGGCAAGGTCGAGACCTGGGGCTTCGACGGCGTCGAGCTCGCCTGCTGGGGCGACCACTTCGAGGTCGACAGAGCGATCGCCGACCCGGGCTACGTGAAGGCGAAGCGCGAGCTGCTCGAGGGCCACGGGCTCGGCTGCTGGGCGATCGGCGCGCACCTCGTGGGCCAGGCCGTCTGCGATCCCATCGACGCGCGGCACAAGGGGATCCTGCCGCCCGAGGTGTGGGGCGACGGTGACCCCGAAGGCGTCCGGCAGCGTGCCGCCGAGCGGATGAAGGACACCGCCCGCGCCGCCGCGGCGTTCGGCGTCGACGTCGTCACCGGCTTCACCGGCTCCTCCGTCTGGCACCTGCTCTACTCCTTCCCGCCGAACGACTTCGCCGAAGTCGAGCGCGGCTATGCCGAGTTCGCCGAGCGCTGGGGGCCGATCATCGACGTCTACGACGCCGAGGGCGTGAAGTTTGCGCTCGAGGTGCACCCGACGGAGATCGCCTACGACTTCGTCACCACCCGCAGGGCGCTCGACGCGATCGGCAACCGGCCCGGATTCGGGATCAACCTCGACCCGAGCCACTTCGCCCACCAGTTCCTCGACACCGCGGCGTTCGCGATCGAGTTCGCCGACCGGATCTACCACGTGCACGTGAAGGACTCCCGCCGCTTCCTCGACGGGCGCAGCTCGATCCTCGGCGGCCACCTCAACTTCGGCGAGCCGCAGCGGGGCTGGGACTTCGTCTCGCCCGGCCACGGCGACGTCGACTTCGAGGCGCTCTTCCGGGCCTTGAACCGGATCGGCTATACGGGGCCGCTCTCGATCGAGTGGGAGGACTCCGGCATGGACCGCGAATGGGGCGCGCAGGACGCGCTCGCGTTCGTGCGGCGTACCGACTTCGCGCCGTCCGACGTCGCCTTCGACGCGGCGATGCAGCGGGAGGGCTAGCAGGACGGGCGTGGTGACAGGCTTCAACCCGTCGTCCGGGCTCACGAGCGTAAGGATGCCGTCCGACCCCGAGGACATCCTCGGTACATGCCCGTCCAGCTCGTGCTCGACCTCTTTGCTCCGCCACCGTCCGCGGCGCGCGGGGACCTGCCGGGGCACGTAGCCGAGCGAGCCGACGTCCGGGCTCCGGCCGCGTATGCCGTCTTCGACTGCGAGACGACCGGAACCGACACGCGGGAGGACGAGATCGTCTCGCTCGCGCTCGTCCGGCTCGGCCCGGACGGGACGGAAGTCGCGAGGTTCGCGACGCTCGTCCGGCCGTCACGGTCCATCCCTGCCGAAGCCACGGCCGTTCACGGGATCGCCGACGCGGACGTCGCCGCCGCGCCACGGTTCGGGGATGTCGCCGCCGAACTGCTCGAGCTGCTCGCCGGCGCGGTCTTCGTGGCGCACAACGCGAGCTTCGACCTCGGCATGCTCCAGCGTGCGTTCGCACGCGAGCAGATCGACTACGCCCCCGAGGCAGTCGCCTGCACGCTCGAGGCGTTCCGGCTCCTGGAGCCGCTCGCCGAGAACCATCGCCTGCAGTCGATCTGCGATCGGCGCGGGATCGAGCTGCACGACGCGCACGAGGCCATGAGCGACGTGCTCGCCACGACGGCGCTGCTGCGGGTGCTCCTCGACGAGGGAATCGCGCCGGAGACGGTCGAGCTCGATCACGGTGCGTACATGCGCCTCCGCTCACGCGGCGATACGCGGCCGGCGTCAGAGCCCCAGCTCCGGCGGGTGTTCGGCCTCGCCCGCTCCGCCGGCCTCGTGCTGCCGGACGGCAGCGCCGACCGCGAGCAGGTCGTCGCTCTCGTCGAGCGGGTTGCGGGCACACCCGAGGTCGACTCGCTCACCCGCGCCCAGGTACAGGACGTCTACGACGCGCTCGACGGGCTGATCGCGGAGCGTGCCGCTCTCGCGTCCGTGGCCCACGGATAGGGCTTGCAGCCGCGCTACCCGGAGTAGTCGAACGGGCTCGCGAAGGCGCAGTTGCCGCTCAGCTCCCAGGCGAACGGGGCGTCGTCGACGACGAGCTCGTCTGCGAGGAGCTCGGTGCCGGGATGGTCATAGCCGGGGATGCCGCAGGCGACGACCTCGTCCGTCTCGAACGGGCGGCTCGCCCGGAGCTCGACGGCCCGCCCGACGCGGAGCTCGTGCCCGGCCGGGCCGTCCTCGATCTCGATCGGGCTTGCGCGCACGTCGAGCAGCTCGCTCGGCTTGGAGACCCACGGCAGCCGGAGGACGGCCTCGCCTCCGAGCTCACCTGTGAGGATCGCGGCGAGCGCCTGCTGCTGGGCCTCGCTGCCGCGCTCGTCGACGTGGACGACGAAGCTCCACGGCGACCCCGGCTCGTCGTCGTCGTAGCGGATCACGAAGGCCGCCGCGAGACCCGTCAGGTCGAGGTCGCCGGCATGCCCGTCGGCGACGAGCCAGGACAGCACCCCGAAGCAGATGCCGTGCGTGGAGCGGCCACCCTTGACCCCGCCGACCATCCGGCAGGGACAGATGGCCTCGCAGTTGCACGACTCGAAGTACGCGCCACGGATCCGCCACGGCGTCAGCACGGCAGCGGTCGCCCGGTCGATCACGACACGACCTGCGTGGGCAGCGGCACCATCGAGCTCATCTTCATGCGTGTGCCTGGACGGGTCAAGCCGGGGACGCTCGCCGGTGCGACCGCGACCCAGATACCGAATGCGACGAGCACGACCGAGAGGAACGTCGCAAATTGCTCTCCGATCGGCAGCACCTTCTCGGCGAACACGATTGCGGCGACGACGATCATCCAGGTGATGCTCATGACGCCGACGGCGAACAGCAGCACCATCAGCGCCCAGCAGCAGCCGATGCACCAGGCGCCGTGCTCGATCCCCATCCGGACGGCGCCGAGGGAGCCGTTGCGCCAGCGGTGCAAGACGAAGCTCAACGGCGTGCGGCAATGGCGTAGGCAGGCACGCTTGAGCGGCGTCAGCTGGTAGACACCGGCGAGCGCGATCGCCGCGCCGGCGATCTCGGGGCCTGCCCGGCTCCAGGCGAGGAACGCGGGGTCGAGGCCGCGCACCAGCCCGAAGAGCCCGAACGCGACGAGCCCGTACGCGGTCCAGGCGATGAGGTAACCCGTCACGAACAGGGCTGTCGGGAGCCCGGCCGGCCGTCCCTTGCCCTCTGCGAGCTTCGAGAACAGGAGCACCATCGGAGTGGCCGACGGCAGCATCATGGCGGCCATCATCGTGACCCAGATGCCGAGGTACCAGCCGAGCGAGCCGAGATCTGTGCCGGGGCCTGCATCCATGCCCCGCATCCGCGCGACGACGAGCACCCAGGCGGCCAGCGTGACGCCGACGAAGGTGGCGGCGACCCGGGGGCGGAGCGCCCGCTCGGTGAGCGTGGCCTGCTGCGATTGCATCCCGGGTCGAGTATCGAGCCTCCGGGGCCGCGGGGCAAGACGGGCCGCACCTGGGCGCCGTCCGGTCGCTCCGTGATGCTCACCGGGCATGCGAGGCTTCCGCCCATGAAGCGCTCGGCTGCGACGGCGCTCGCGGCAATCGCGCTCGTCCTCGCCGGCGCCTCCGGTGCGGCGCCCGGTGACGTCACGACGGTGCGGGACGGCACCGTCCTCGGGATCGCGGCAGCGGGGAGCCTCGTCTCCGCCACGCTCGATCAGGGAGCGGTCGAGTGCCGGCACGCCGAGTTGTGGAACGCCGCGACGAACAAGGCGACGCACCTCGGCAAGAAGGTCGCGTGCGATTCGCCGGGAGGCGTGCGCGGGCCGTCGCTCGTCGGCAAGCGCGCGCTCTGGGCGACGAACGTCGGTGGCAACCTGCGCGACTGGACCGTCTGGACGGCGACGCCCACCTCACCCACGCCGAAGGTGCTCGCGAAGGTCCCTTCGGTGGACGCGAGCGACCCGGATCCGGTCGTGATCGGGAAGGCGGGCGCCGGCATCGTCGCCTACGCGGTCGGCACGGCCGTGACCGCGCTGCACGCAGACGGCTCGACGGCGTGGAAGCTGACCGCCCCGGCGGTCGTGACGCTCCTCACCTCCGGTGACCCGTACTCACAGGGAAGCGAGATTACGAGCATCTTCACGGCGGACGGCAAGGCCCTCATCGTCGACGGGACCGGCAAGGTACTGACGACCGGCCTCTCCGACGGGATCAGCGTCCTGTGCATGCCCCTGGGGGGCGGGATGATGGGGCAGAAGGCGAACGTGCTCGCGATCGTCGGGCAGCCGGTCAAGACCATCCCGTTGCCGGCCAACGCCAGGCTGGTGGGCTGTGTCCCGGACGTCGCGATCTACCGGGTCGGAGCCAAGGTCAGCGGCATTCGCATCTCGACCGGCAAGACGGCGGTGCTCCTCACCGGCACGAAAGTCGTTGCGATCTCGCCGCAGGGGCTCGCGTGGGCGACCAAGGGCACCCTTCACTGGCGGCCGCTCGCGTCTGCGCTGAAGCCGCTCGGCTGACGCAGACAGGGCGGCCGCAGCCGAGTATGGTCCCCCCGATGAGCCGGGAGTCGCCATGATCTGCGCCGCGTGCTCGACGCCGAACGAGGACGGCCGGAAGTTCTGCCGCCAGTGCGGCGCGAGCCTTGCAGCTCCGTGCCCGTCGTGCGGGACGCCGAACGCCCCCGATGTCAACTTCTGCGGCGAGTGCGGGACGAAGCTCGGCGACGGAGTCGCCGCCGCCGCGCCGGCTGCGTCTGCCGCGCGCGAGCCGGCTGCCGCCGAGCGCCGCCTCGTGTCGGTGCTGTTCGTCGACCTCGTCGGGTTCACCGCTGCGTCGGAGGGGCGCGACTCCGAGGACACGCGGGAGCTCCTGAGCCGCTACTTCGACGTCGCCCGCACCGTGATCGAGCGCTACGGCGGCACGGTCGAGAAGTTCATCGGCGACGCCGTGATGGCCGTGTGGGGGGCGCCGATCGCGCAGGAGGACGACGCCGAGCGCGCCGTCAGGGCCGCGCTCGACCTCGCCGCGGCGATTCCCGAGATCGACCCGCTGCTCCGGGCACGAGCCGGGATCCTCACCGGCGAGGCCGCCGTGACACTCGGGGCCACCGACCAGGGCATGGTCGCCGGTGACCTCGTCAACACGGCCTCGCGGATCCAGTCCGCTGCCGAGCCCGGCACGGTCCTCACCGGCGAGTCGACCAAGCGGGCAACCGAGGCCACGATCACCTTCGAGGACGCGGGCCGGCACGAGATGAAGGGCAAGACCGAGCCGATGCAGCTGTGGCGTGCCATGCGTGTCGTCGCGGGACGCGGCGGCGCGATGCGCTCGGCCGGGCTCGAGGCGCCGTTCGTCGGCCGCAACCGCGAGCTGCAGCTCGTCAAGGACCTCTTCCACGCCTCCGAGGAGGAGCGGCGCGCGCAGCTCGTCCTCGTCTCGGGCATCGCCGGCATCGGCAAGTCGCGGCTCGCCTGGGAGTTCGAGAAGTACATCGACGGGCTCGCCGTCGACACGTTCTGGCACCGAGGGCGCTGCCTCTCGTACGGCGAGGGCGTCGCCTACTGGGCGCTCGCCGAGATGGTGCGGATGCGCTGCGGGATCCTCGAGGACGAGGACGTCGCCTCGGCCGGCGAGAAGCTGACGAAGACGCTGGAGGATCACCTGCCGGACGCCGAGGAGCGCCGCTGGGTGCGGCCGCGACTGGCCCACCTGCTCGGCCTCGAGGACGGCATCCCGGGTGACGAGGAGAACCTGTTCTCGGCCTGGCGGATCCTCTTCGAGCGGCTCGCCGAGCAGAGCCCGACGGTACTGCTGTTCGAGGACGTGCAGTGGGCCGACGCCGGACTGCTCGACTTCATCGAGTACCTGCTCGACTGGTCGCGCAACCAGCCGCTGTACGTCTTCGCGCTCGCCCGGCCCGAGTTCGCCGAGAAGCGTGCGACGTGGGCCGGGAAGCGCGGCTTCACGCAGCTCTACCTCGAGCCGCTGCCGCGCGCGGCGATGGACGAGCTGCTCACCGGCCTCGTTCCCGGCCTACCGGACGATCTGCGAGAGCGCGTGCTCGAACGGGCCGAGGGCGTGCCGCTCTACGCCGTCGAGACGGTGCGCATGCTGCTCGACCGCGGCCTTCTGGCCCGCGACGGCGCTGTCTACCGACCGACCGGGCCGATCGAGCAGCTCGAGATGCCCGAGACGCTGCAGGCGCTCGTCGCGGCGCGCCTCGACGGGCTGACGGCGGAGGAGCGCCATCTCGTCCAGGACGGCGCGGTGCTCGGCAAGACGTTCACCAAGCAGGGGTTGAGCGTGCTCACTGGGATGGACACCGCCAACCTTGAGCCGATCCTCGCATCTCTGCTGCGGAAGGAGGTGCTCTCCGTCCAGGCGGATCCGCTGTCACCGGAGCGGGGCCAGTACGCCTTCCTGCAGGACATCGTCAAGCGGGTCGCCTACGAGACGATCTCGCGCAAGGAGCGCAAGGCAAAGCACCTCGCCACGGCCCAGTTCCTGCTCACGCTGCCGGGGAGCGACGAGGACGAGATCGTCGAGGTCGTCGCCCAGCACTACATCGATGCGCTCGAGTCCGCCCCGGACGCGCCCGACGCCCCGGAGATTCGCGACAGAGCACGGGAGATGCTCGTTCGCGCCGGTGAGCGGGCCGCGTCGCTTGCCGCAACCGCTGAGGCCCAGCGGGCGTTCGAGCGGGCCGCCGGTCTCAGCGACGACGCGCTCGTACGGGCAGAGCTCTACGAGCGTGCGGGCACCGTTGCCCGCACCGGCGCACGCGGTGAGGACGCCAGAGCCTGCTTCGAGAGCGCGATCGAGCTCTACGAGGGGTCCGAGGCGACCCACGCGGCCGCCAGGGTCGCTGCGCGGCTTGCAGAGGTCTTGTGGGACCAGGGACGGCTCGAGGACGGCCTCGAGCACATGAACCTGTCCTTCGAGCTGCTTTCTCGTGACGAGCCGGACGCGGACCTCGCTTCGCTGGCCGCCCAGCTCGGCCGGTTCCTCTTCTTCGGGGGCCAGGCGGATCTCGGTCACCAACGAATAGAAGCCGCGCTCGAGATGGCCGAGAATCTCGTGTTGCCGGAGGTGCTCGTTCAGGCGCTCACGACGAAGGCCGTGATCCTGAACAGCATGGGTCGCCGACAGGAAGCGCTCGCTCTCCTCCGGTTCTCCGTCCGCACGGCAACCGAGCACGACAAGCCCTCGGCAGGGTTGCGGGCCATGTACAACCTTGCCGACCATCTGGCCCAGTTCGACCGCTACGCAGAGGCAGTCGAAGCCGTCCGGGACGGGCTCGCACAGACCCGGCGCGTCGGCATTCGCTACTGGGAGCTCTCGTTCCTCGGCCAGATCTACGCGTTCCTCGCCTCGGGCGAGTGGGACGAGGCGCTCGCGATGTGCGCCGAGCTCCCGATCGACGAGTGGGAGCAGGTGCGGGCGGCCTTCTCCGGCAGCCCTCTTCTCCACGCGACGGTCGGTGTCCATCGCGGTACGACAGCGGAGGCGAGGCGCGTCGTTGCCAGGTTCGAGGCGATGGAGACTTCGGCTGACCTCCAGGAGCAGTCGGCGTACCAGTGCGCGAACGCGCGGCTCCTGCTCTCGGAAGGTGACGCTCGGCAGGCACTCGTAATCGCAGAGCAGGCGTTCGCGGAGCACGCCAACCTCGGCTTCGCCGCGGAGACCGTCAAGGAGGCGGTCGTCGTGGTGGGCGAGGCGGCATTCGAGCTCGGCGACCGCGACAGGCTCGAGGAGCTGTTGGCGCAGATCGAGGCGCTCCCGCTCGGCCAGAGATCGGCCTTCCTGCGCGCACACGTATCGCGCTTCCGCGCCCGGCTCGCTTCGAGCGACCAGCCGGCGTTCGCCGAGCAGCAGTTCGTCGAGTCGGTGGCGCTGTTCCGCGAGATCACGATGCCCTTCTACCTCGCCGTCGTCCAGCTCGAGCGCGCCGAGCTGATCGCGTCCGCCGGCCGCGCTGACGAGTGCGAGCCACTGCTGGCAGAGGCGCGCGAGATCTTCGAGCGGCTGCGTGCGACGCCCTGGCTCGAGCGTGTCGACGCACTCGGCATCGGCGTCAGGGCCGCAACGCCCGCTTGACGTCCGCTCTTCAGTCGATGGCCGGGAAGCCCCGGGTGAGCTGCACGCGCCCGTCGGCGAGAATTGTCATCGCCTCGTAGCCCACGAGCGTCGCGGTCCACTGTGCCGCGCGCGAGCCCATCGCGAACGCGGTCGTGGCGTAGGCGTCAGCCGTCGCGAGGTCGGGCCCGGTGATCGTCACCGACAGCACCCCGCTGGGCGGCCGGCCCGTGTGCGGGTCGAAGACGTGCTCGCCGCGCTCGTAGGCGCCGGAGGTGGCGACGGCGAGATCGCGAGCCTCGACGACGGCCGCGATCCGGTCGCGCTCGAGCGGATGCTGGATGCCCACCCGCCACGCGGTCTCCGGGAGGGCACCGCCCCGCAGTCGGATGTCGCCGCCCGCGTAGACGGCGTAGCTCGTGGCGCCGGTGGCGTCGAGCAGCGCGGCTGCCCGGTCGACCGACCATCCCTTCACGAGCCCCGAGGGGTCGAGCTGTCGCGACGCGCCGGCGCGCGCGTCGAAGTACCCGCCGGTCTCGTCACGGAGCTCGTCGCAGCGCGCGAGCACGGCGCGCACGTCCGGGTGCGCCCGCTCGAGCGCGAGCTCGCCGCGATCGATGCGGCAGATCTCGCTCTCCGGCTTGTACGTGCTGAAGCGCGCATCGACCTCGCGAAACCAGGCGAAGACCTCGTCGATGGCGTCGTCGCCGACGTGATCGTCGCGGACGTCGACGATCACGGGCATGCCCATCACCTGCTCGACGCGCTGCAGGCCAGGAGCGGTCACCGGCACCTGCTCAGACCGTCTTGACCTTCAGGAGCGCCTCCTGCAGCGACTGGGTGAACGCCTGGCTCGTGTAGGTTGCGCCCGAGACGAGGTTGACGTTCCCGCTGTGGGTCTGGAGCGCCTGCTGGCGAAGCTGGGGCAGCGCCTGCTGCATGATGTAGAGCGAGCGGTCGGTGTGGTACGTGAACGAGCCGCCGATGTCGGTCCACTTGCGCGTCACCGTCTTGTGGCCGTTGACGGTCGTGGTGGTCTTGCGCACGGTGAGCGTGATCTGGACCGTGCCCCAGCGATCGGCCTGGGCAGCGGAGCCGGACACCTTCTTGACGACGACGACCTTCTTCGCGGTCGTCGTCGAGCTCGAAGCCCGCTCGACGGCGGCGATCGCGTTTGCGGGTGGCAGAGCGAGGACGATCGCTCCGAGGGTCGCTGTGAGTGCTCGTTTCATCGGCATGCTCCTGTTCGGGTCAGAGCGCGAAGCGCTCCGTGTGGATGTAGCGGGAAGGGACGTGAGCCTTGCGAACGCTCTTGCGGGCGGCATCCGCCATCGCCGGCGGACCACAGACGTACACCTCGCGTTCGGCGAGGTCGGGGACGAGCTCCTGCAGATGCCCGGGCGAGAGGAGGTTGCGGCCCTCGGCCGAGAGGTGGTCGCCCGCCACGATGTGCAGTGCCGCCCCTTTGCGGGCGGCGAGATCGCGGAGCTCGTCGCCGAAGATGACGTCGTCGTCGCTGATCACGCGATACACGACGACGAGGTCGCCGCTCATCTCCTCGAGCAGGGACCGGATCGGCGTGATCCCGATCCCGCCGCCGATCAGGGCCACCTTCGGCCGCCGCCGGAAGGCGTCGGTGAAGACGCCGAACGGTCCCTCCGCGACGATGCGGGTTCCCGGCCGGATCGTGCCGACGCGGCTCGTGAAGTCGCCGAGATCCTTGATCGTGATCCGCAGCGTGCGGCCGTCGGGCGCCGCCGACAGCGAGAAGGGGTGCGACGCCCACCAGCGGCCGCGGCCGAGGAAGCGCCAGAGGAAGAACTGGCCGGCCCTCGCGTGGAGCCGGTCGAGCCTGCGACCGTCGATCTGCAGCGAGATCACGCCAGGTCCCTCATCGTGCACCGCGACGACGCGGAGGCGGTAGCGGAATGCGTTGACGGCAGGCACGAGCACGCGGTAGCCGACGAGGAGCGCCAGCGTCACGAGGTAGAGGCCGCGCCAGTAGTTCGCGGCGAGCCGGTCGAGCACGAGCTCGTTGCCGGTCGGGATCTGATGGAACCAGGCGAGCGCGATCGACGCGTAGACGGTGAGGTGGATCGCGTACCAGGCCTCGTAGCGCACGTGCCTGCGAACGACCACGATCGAGCTGACGACGACCGCGATCAACAGGACGGTGCCGATCGTGGCGGTGATCATGCCGGGGTAGATGCCGCCGGTGAGCATCTGCGAGATCTCCTTCGTCAGCGGCAGGCGATCGAGCTCGGCATAGCCCCACACCGAGAACACGACGTGGGCCAGCACGAGGTACAGGCAGGCGTGCCCGTTCCAGCGGTGCCACACCGTGAGCCGGTCGAAGCCGACGGATCGCTCGACCCACGGGATACGGGCGAGGAGCAGCACCTGCACGAGGGCCGAGAACGCGCCGAGGAGCCCGGTCAGCCGGGCGATGCTGACGAGGTAGTCGCCCGTGCTGCGCACGTGTGTGACGTTGCCGCCGTGGTACCAGAGCCAGACGATCAGGACCGTGTTCGCGGCGACGAGGCCGGCGGCGAGCCAGAGCGGGACCGCCGAGGGAGCATCCTGCGCCGCGGCTGCGTCGGAGCGTCCGAGGCGGGGGGCCGTGGCTGTGGTCGCGCGGACGTCGGTCATGGAGGAGAGGGAAGCAGCCGTTCCTGGGAGCGCGCTGTGACCTCCATGAGACCAGCGTCAGCCTTCGGTGGCGGCCGGGTGGTCGGCGAGCGTCTTCAGCCACGCGTCGACGACCTGGAACATCGGATCGGTGACGACGCTGGCGGGGAAGAGGTTGCTGCCGTGGGCGCCGCGGAAGCCGTCGAGCTCGACGCCGCCGGCGAGGGCCGGCGCGCGACCCCCCTGGGCATCCATGCCGTGGCACGAGCCGCAGCCGAGCCCTGTCTGGAAGGCCTCCTTGCCGAGCGCGATCGGGTCGGCTTTCGTCGCCAGGCCCGCCGCCAGCATCGAGGCACCCTGGGCGGTCTGCGCGAACTGGCCGCCCGCGTCGACGCCGACGCCCTGCGCGTACACCATCTTGCCGCCGACGAAGCCGACCGCAACCGTCAGCACGAGTGCGGTCGCGGCGATGCCGGCGCGGGCGCCAAAGGTCGGAGTGGCACCCTTCGAGGCGGCCCGCCACCAGAGCCAGCCGAGGAGGAGCAGCGCCAGGGCGAGGACGACGCCGAGGCCGAGATGGATCCAGATCAGCTTGCCGGTGCTGCCGCGCAGCGTCTTCTGAGCGCCGCCGAGGACGAGCAGGCCGCTCGCAACGGCGACGACGGCGCCGGCCGCGCCTGCTCCCAGCACCCACGGCTGGGTGCGTCGCGTGAGGTCACCACCACGGCCGAGGCGCTCGAGGAGGACGAGGAGGGCGAGCACCGGGACCGCGAGCAGCGGCAGGTGGACGATCAGCCCGTGAATCTCCGACAGGGATGGCACGCGCGCAACCTAGGCCGGGCCACGCTAAGCGCAACCCTGACGAAGGTTAGGACTCGGCCAACCCTCCCGCGGGCGGTGAGGGGCGGCACCGGCCACTCGGAGCGCCATTCTGTGTGCCTGTTGTTCCTCGTCTTCCGATCCCGAACCGGAGGGAGCCCAGCATGACCGTCTACTCGCACGAGCCTCACCCGCGCATCGCCGAACGGAAGCTGAGAGGCCCGGTGAAGGTCGTCGACCAGCGCGCGCGCGGTCGCGGCCCGATCGGGCGCCTCAACGCGCGCTTCGGTCTCGCCGTGACCCTGGCCGTCGGCACGATGTGGTGCGCATACCTCTTCACGCTGCTCGCGCTCGTGAGCCTGTCGTCGGCGCTGAAGACGCACAACAAGATCATCATCGTCGCCTGGGTCGCCCAGACGTTCCTCCAGCTCGTGCTGCTTCCGATCATCATCGTGGGCCAGAACGCCCAGTCGGCGGCAGCGGACAAGCGGGCCGAGGACACCTACCGGGACGCCGAGGCCGTGCTCCACGAGGCGATCGAGATCCAGAAGCACCTGAAGGCACAGGACGCCGTGCTCGAGCGCCTGGTGGCCGGGTCGACGCCGGCGCCGTAGGCCGCGGTGGGACGGGCGCAGGGCGCGCCCGTCCCGGAGCGAGGCCTACGAGACGGTGAAGTGCCCGAACATCATGCTCTCGTGCGCCGGGCAGTAGTACTTGTACGCGCCCTTCTTGAGGGTCACGGTGAACGTCTTCGCGCCCTTGAACGACACGCTCGTGAAATCCATCGCCCAGCCGTTCGGGCCGTCGAGCCCGTAGCCATGGTTCGACGACTTGTCGTTGATCACGAAGGTGTACTTGCCCGCCTTGAGCGTCG
>Ga0302322_100000460_pt1 | contig 31280 bp, 26 predicted proteins | sample Fen_T0_2_FD_203757 | JGI IMG/M metagenome (GOLD analysis project Ga0302322, IMG submission 203757) | Peat permafrost microbial communities from Stordalen Mire near Abisko, Sweden - Fen_T0_2 | ecosystem: Environmental > Terrestrial > Soil > Wetlands > Permafrost | place: Sweden: Abisko...
GCCACCGTCGAGACGGCGGGCTATGTCCCATCCGACCTATTTGACCTATTCGTCCCTTTCGTCCGTGTCTGGTTGTCGGCCTTGCGACAATGCCCAAAGGCATTGTCGCCATCGTTGTTAAAATCCCCTGTCAGGCCGACGCCAAAGCCGCGCGGACGAACTGCCCATCGCCGGGAGTGCTTTCCGGGGGGCAGCTGCCGCAGGCTTTGGGCGTCGGCTTGAAATCAGGATCACTCGCCAGTTGGGCGAGCACGGCGGCGCGATTCGCCCGGCGCGGCGCAAACTGCCAGACCGGGCTCGCCACGCTCGCGTAAACTTCCTTCGCAAAATTCAACATCCCGACGTAGCCGGCCAGCGGTTCCTTGCGCTCATGATTGTGGTCGCAGAAACCAATGCCCAGCTTGTACGCGATCGGCCGCTCCTTCACGCCGCCAATGAAGAGGTCCACGTCCTTTTCCAGGCAAAATTTCGCGAGTTCGAGCGGGTTCGCATCGTCCACGATGATCGTGCCCGGGTCGGAAATCTCCTGCAATTGTTTGTAATCGTCTTGATCCCCGGTTTGCGAACCGACCACCGCCGTTTCCATGCCCAGCATGCGCAGGATGCGGATCAGCGAAAACGCCTTGAACGCGCCGCCCACATAAACCGCCGCCTTCTTGCCCAGCAGCTTTTCCTTGTAGCGCAGCAGTTCGGGATACACCAGGCCGACCTCCTCGCGCACCAGCTCCTGGGCGCGCGTCAGGATCGTCGGATCATCCTTGAAAAATTTCGCCGCGTCATAAAGCGCCGCGCTCATGTCCTCAATCCCAAAATAAGAGACGCGCTTGTAGGGAATGCCGTAATCCTTCTCCAGCATCTTGGCCAGGCTGGTCATCGAGCCCGAACATTGCACCAGGTTCAGCTTCGCGCCGTGGCAGCGCCGGATGTCCGCGATCCGCGCGTCGCCCGTGATCGTCGAAACCACTTCAATGCCCATCTTCTTGTAATAGTCGCGAATGATCCACGCCTCGCCGGCCAGGTTGAATTCACCCAGAATATTGATGCTGTGCGGCCCGATGTCCGAAGTTTCGCCCGTGCCCACGAGTTGATAAATCGCGTCACAGGCGGCCTTGTAACCGTCTTTCTTCGTGCCCTTGAAACCTTCCGAATGCACGCCAATCACTGGAATGCCCGTCTTGGCCGCCACGCGTTTGCACACCGCGCTGACGTCATCCCCAATCAGCCCGACAATGCAGGTGGAGTAGATGAACGCCGCCTTGGGCTGGTAATGGGTAATCAATTCGTAGAGGCCGGCTTCAAGCTTCTTCTCGCCGCCGTAAATCACATCCATCTCCTGCAAATCCGTCGAAAAACTGTTGCGATGCAGTTGCGGTCCGGAGGAGAGCGCCCCGCGGATGTCCCACGTATAGGCCGCGCACCCAATCGGCCCGTGTACCACGTGCAAGGCGTCCGCAATTGGATACAGCACCACGCGCGAACCGCAAAACACACACGCGCGCTGGCTCACCGAGCCGGCCGTGCTGGCCTTGCCGCAGGCCATGTTCGTGGTGGCGGCACCGGCGTCGCCTTTGCGGACGATTTGCTTTTCGCGATCTGGCAGCAGTTCAATCATGGCTAAAGGTGGGGTGGAGGGTGAGGCGCTGGGCCACAGTGCCCGGCGCGTTCCGCCGGGCTTTGGACCCGGAAATGTTGGCAATACTAAAATTGTCAGGCGCTTTGTTCAGGGTGCAGAGGGTACAGCTTGAGACTCTCCTTACTCCGGTAACGAATGGCCGGGGATATGATTTCGCAAGCCGCTCGGCGCGTTCCTCCCTCTCCGCGTTTTGCGATAGCAAAATGGGGAGAGGGCCGGGGAGAGGTGCTACCTTTTCATACTTTGCCTTGATACCTAGCCTGCTGTGGCGAAGCCCTAAACCAACGACTGTGTTTCGATGCATGCCTTTGTTCATGCGCCCACCTTCACTTTTGCGCTGACGAGATTGCTGACTTCTTTGCCGTTCATGCGCAGGAGCGCCCACTCCTCCATGACCTTCGCCCCGAGGCTGCGATAAAAGCGGAAGGCATTTTCATTCCAGCGCAGTGCAATCCACTCGAATCGTCCGCCGCCGGCAGCCGCGTCCACCGCGGCCACCTCTTCCAGCAGGGCCCGGCCCAGACCGCGTTTGCGGTAAGCCGGCTGGACGTACAGGTCTTCGAGAAACACCCCGGCCCGGCCGACGAACGTCGAAAACGTGCGGTAATAAACCGCGTAGCCGACCGCGCGGCCGTCCACCACCGCCAGCAGCGCGGTCGCGACGGGCCGTTCACCAAACAAAGCCTCGCGCAGCGAAGCGGCGGTGACCGCCACTTCGTGCGCGAGGTGCTCAAACTCCGCCAGCTCGCGGATCAGGGCCAGGAGGAGTGGCACATCCGTTTCAGTGGCGGCGTTGATGCTGAACCGGTTCATTTCATTTGGGGGCCGGAGCGCAGGGTTGAGGACCTCGGCCGTCTGACTTTGGCGGACAAATCGCAAAGTTGTTTCCGCCAACCACAGGCGGGATGGCCGCGGGTCGGCACCCCGCGCTCCGAATTGTTGCTGCGGCATGTATTCATGCTACTTGCCACACTTGCAGTCGGTATTGTCGCAAGGCACCGCCAGCAGAATGTCCGAGGCTTTGATGATCGCCACGACCGGCGAGCCTTTCTTAAGCTTGAGCGCCTTGGCGGAGGCCTTGGTGATCACCGAAACCAGCTCCCCGCCGCCCGGCAGGGCGACGGAGACCTCGGCGTTGACCGCCCCGCTGACGAGCTTGCTGACCTTGCCGATGAGTTGATTGCGGGCACTGATCTTCATCTTATTGGATCAGCTCGAAGTTTTCCTCGGCGCAGTTGCGGTCCTTGTGGTCCAGCAGCGCGTCGTTGATCAATTCCATCAGCCGCAGCGCGCCCATGTAACCGACGCACGGGAAGAAGCGGTGGCCCATCCGGTCCAGGATCGGGAAGCCAAAGCGCACGAACGGAATGTCTTCCACGCGGGAGATGTACTTGCTGTACGTGTTGCCGATGATCAGGTCCACTGGGTTGTTCTTGATTTGTTGGTGCAGCTCGAACAAGTCCACGTTTTGCTTGATCATCGCGTCCGGCGCGTGCTTGGCCAGGATGTCCGACACGCGTTGTTCAAAATGCTTGCCGGAGGAGCCAGTGAACACATAGGCCGGTTGCATGTCCAGTTCCACCAGGAACTGGGTGAGCGCAATGACATGATCGGGGTCGCCTACGATCGCCACGCGTTTGCCGTGGAAGTATTGGTGCATGTCGCTCATCGCGTCCAGCAGCCGGCCGCGTTCCTCGCCGATCGAGGCGGGCACATCCACGCCGCCGTGGTTGCGCAACGCATGGATGAAGGCATCCGTGTTGCCAAGGCCGTAGGGCAGTTCCAGCAGCGCCGCGGGCACCTTGCACTTCTCATCCAGCTCAATCGCCGCCGGATGCGAAGCGAAATGGCCCAGCGCAATCGTCCCGACGCTGTCGCCGGAAGACTTGATTTCTTCCATCGTGGCCCCGCCGCTGGGGAACATCCGGTAACGGCCGTCCTGCGGCAGGTCCAGCACGCCGCTCGTGTCCGGGAACATCACCGTTTTGACGCCCATTTCCTTGACGATGCGCTTCAGTTCACGCATGTCGGCCGGGTCAATGTAGCCGGGAATCAGGTTCAATTGGCCGTCCGCCTTCAGTTGCGCCTCGGATTTTCCGCTGGATTCGGCCAGGTATTTCACCATCGCCGTCACCATGCTGGCAAAACCCGTCACATGTGAGCCCACGAAACTCGGCGTGTTTGCATGAATGACCTTTTTGCCCGGAGGAATGATGCCTTCTTCCGTGGCCTTCTTGATCATCATCGGAATATCGTCGCCGATGACTTCCGAGAGACATGTGGTGTGTACCGCCACAATCTTCGGATTGTAGATCGTGAAGATGTTGGCCAATGCCTGGGTCATGTTGGCCAGGCCGCCGAATACGGAAGCGCCTTCGGTGAAGGAACTTGAGGTCGCCACCACGGGTTCCTTGAAGTGGCGCGTGAGATGGCTGCGGTGATACGAGCAGCACCCTTGCGAACCGTGACTGTGCGGCATGCAGCCGTTGATGCCCAGGGAGGCATACATCGCGCCGATGGGTTGGCACGTCTTGGCCGGATTGATCCGCAAAGCCTCGCGTGGTTTGATTTCTGCAGTGGTTCCGTTAAGCATAAAAGTTTGAGATTAAAGGTTTTCTTAGCCTTCGGCACCGTCCGCCCCTGCGGCCTTGCGCCAGGCTTTGGTTTCGTTTTTCGCTTCCGTTTTCGTCGTGTGCGTCAGCGGGGTGGCCGACTGCGGATCCTTCTCCCACGGCGGGGTGATGAATTTCCAGATCTTCGTCGTCAGCATCCGGTCCACTTCATTGTAGAAGTTGATCGCACCGCCAAACGCCGCGTACGGTCCGCTGTAGTCATAGCTGTGGAGTTGTTTACAGGGCACGCCCATCTTCTCGATCACAAACTTGTCCTTGATGCCGGAACCAATGATGTCCGGCTTGTAGATTTCGATGAGCTTCTCCATCTCGTGATGGCTGATGTCGTCGATGACCAGCGTGCTCTTCTTCATCTCCTTCATCATGCCTTCGTAATCCTTGAAGTCGAAACCGCCGGCTTCCAGCGCGGCCATCTGTTCCGGCGTCTTGGTCGGCTTGAAACGTTCCGGATCTGCCTCGATGTGCAGTTCCTCAATGTTGCGCGAATCAGCGTCTACCTTGATGGTGGGCAACACTTTACGGCCTTCGTAGTCGTCGCGGTGGGCAAATTCGTAACCGGCGGAAACGATCTCCATGCCGATGTCGCGGAACAAGTCCTGGTAGTGATGCGCCCGGGAACCACCGACAAACAGCGCCGCTTTCTTGCCCTTGTGCTTGGCTTTGATGGCCTCGCGCACGGGTTTAAGCGCAATCATTTCCTGCGCAATGACTTCCTCCACGCGATCCGTGAGCTTCTTGCTGTCGAAGAACTTCGCAATCTTGCGCAGCGTCTTCGCCGTGGCTTCCGCCCCGATGAAATTCACCTTGATCCACGGAATGCCGAACTTCTTCTCCATCATTTCCGCGATGTAATTGATCGACCGGTGGCACATCACACCATTCAGCATGACCGTGTGCGACTTCTTCACCTGATCGTAGCTCACGTCGCCGCTCAACGTGGAAGTGACATGGATGCCGCACTTGCGCAGCAGCCCGTCAATCTCCCAGGCGTCGCCACCGATGTTGTACTCGCCCAGGATGTTCATCGTGAACTCGCCGGCATCCGGCGTATTGTCCAAACCGATGATATTCTTGAACACTCCGTTGTTGGCAATATGATGCCCGGCCGACTGGCTAACGCCTTTGTAACCCTCGCAGGAAAAGGCCATTATGTTGATTCCAAGCTCTTCCTTCATCACCTTTGCAACCGTATGCACATCATCGCCGATCAACCCCACCGGGCAGGTGGACAAAATCGCAATCGCCTTGGGATGAAAAATCTCGTAAGCCTCGCGGATCGCCTGCTTGAGCTTCTTTTCGCCGCCGAACACGATCTGATCTTCCTGCATGTCGGTGTTCATGCAGTATTGCAGAAAGTTCGTCGTGCCTTCCGGCGGGCGCACCAGATTGCGGCGCGTCTGCCAGGCGTAATAGCCGCAGCCGACCGGTCCGTGCGTGATCTGGAGCAGATCGTAGATGGGTCCCATCACCACGCCGCGGCAACCGGCATAGGTGCAGCCGCGTTGAGTGATGATGCCCGGCACCGTGCGGGTGTTCGCACCGATTTCCGGCGGATTGTCCGGATCGTTCAGGATGATTTGCTTGCCGCGTTTCTTCGCCGTCTTGGCGGGGTAAATCTTCAGCATCTCCGCCTTTACTGCGGCCGGATCAAGCTCAGTCAATGTGTTGGTCGCTTCGGACATATAAATTCCTTTCTTTGTGGGTTGGTTCACCGTTTTTCCATGGGAGACGGTGTGGGTCGGCTCCTATGGTGTTAACCGGCTCGGGTGCGCCGCGCTTAGTTGAACAGGCCGTAATCCATCAGCAGCTTTTCCAGTTCCGGGATTTGCAGCGGCTTCGGAATCACCAGCATCTTGTTTTGGTCAATCGCCTTCGCCAGGGAGCGATATTCATCGGCTTGCGCGCATTGGGGATTCCATTCAATGACCGTCTTGCGGTTGATTTCGGCGCGTTGCACGTCATTGTCGCGCGGCACGAAATGGATCATCTGGGTGCCGAGCAGCTTGGCGAATTGCTCGATCATTTCCTTTTCGTTGTCCACCTTGCGGCTGTTGCAGATGATGCCGCCGAGGCGCACCACGCCGGTTTGCGCAAACTTCAAAATACCTTTGCAGATGTTGTTGGCGGCATACATCGCCATCATTTCGCCCGAGCAAACGATGTAAATTTCTTCGGCCTTGCCGTCGCGGATCGGCATGGCGAATCCGCCGCAGACGACGTCACCCAGCACGTCATAAAACACATAGTCGAGCTGTTCGCTGGCGTCATACGCCCCGAGTTGTTCGAGCATGTTGATCGAGGTGATGATGCCGCGGCCGGCGCAGCCGACTCCGGGTTCGGGGCCGCCGGATTCCACGCACTTGGTATTGCAGAAGCCGCCGGCGCGGATATCTGACAGTTCCACGTCTTCGCCTTCTTCGCGAAGCGTGTCCAGCACGCTGCGTTGCGCCATGCCGCCGAGCAGCAGGCGGGTTGAGTCGGCCTTCGGATCACAGCCGACGACCATGACCTTGTGGCCCATCTCGGCCAGACCGGCCACCGTGTTCTGGGTGGTGGTGGACTTGCCAATGCCACCTTTTCCGTAGATTGCGATTTTTCTCATAGTTTAAATATCCTGGTTGTTCGTTTGTTGTCCGGCGGAACATCCAACCGGTGCACTTGTCCCTAACGCAAGCCGGATGCCAACTGATTTTTTTCTCCTTGGAAAACGCGAATCGCCCTGTTAAATAAGGACAATTTTGTTGAACCGCTTTTTTTTGCGGACGTGAAAGTCGCCCGCCTTGCTGATGAATTCCCACATTTGTGTAGGATCAAAAAATGAAAACTACGCGGATGTAGCTCCGCTGACGGCAGAAATTCCGTGGCGCGGCCAAACTCACGAACTACGCGAAAGTAATGCCCTGCCAATGCCTCCAGATAGGCGCATCACCGGCTCCAGATTTCGGATGTTTCCTGGTCAAATCGATTTATTGCTTCCGAGTTTTGAGTCATTGGAATCTGAATTGCTAACCAACCAGCAGCGCTCGATCGCGCCCAAAGGAACACTCAACGCAAAATAACAATGGAAACCGCAGAAACCTTGAAGCTGGAAATCAAAAAACTTAGTTCGCTGGCCATCCAAACTAAAATGGACCTGCATGATCTGTCGGAAGAACTGCCAATTGGCTGGGAGCGCATCCCGGAAGTGGCGCAGAAAACCTTTCAGACGTATGAAAAACTGATCGCCGCCAAACAACGGCTCGTGGCTCTGGGCGGTTAAAACCGCCGCACCACCCGCCGCTTAAAACGAGCCCGAGGCCAGGGTGGAGTTTGGGGTTCACGGAATTCTCATTGGATCACGTACGTCACCTAGCCCGGATATTTCATAGCTGCTGGTTTGCCTTTCATTAGCACCGGGCTTCCAGCCCGGTGGACACTGGTTTTGACGACCACAGCCGTTTTAACGGCTTCCGGCATAATGTCAAAGCAGCTGAAGCCGCTCCCAATTCGTTTGGCCTTGCCTTACCGGCCTAAAGCTTGGGGCTAATGAACCAACTATGAAATATCCGGGCTAGAGCGTGGCGCGCCCGCCGATCTGGCCCACGGCCAGCGTGTCCTCGTCGGCCTCGGACGGGCCGCTCGTATTTTGACCGACGTTTTGGCTCGCGTTGAATCCATAGCCACCGCTTTGTCCGCCCCAATAAAGCGTCGTAGGCGCGACATCTTTGTAGCACCCCAAACCAAAATATATTTCAGCCCCAGCGGAGCGGCATGGCCCCCATCAATCTCGAAGATGCGCTCCTGCCCGGCCATGCGTTGGCCGTTGGGCTTTTGCGCCTGTCCTTGCCGACGGCCACCAACTCTGATTCTCCTTTTGTCGGCTGCTACGACCGGCTCAACAGATCAGCGATTGCACGTTGTAATAGCCACCGAGCACGAGATGCTCAGATTCGCCGGTCAGGAGCGATTTGGGCAGCAGGCCGCTGAAGAAAACAATCTTGGCCAACGGCACCGTCACTTCCCAGACGCTGGAACCAAACTCCCAGGCCACCTCCGGATCCGAAGTGAACGAGCTTAAATTATTAAGCTGCACCAACGCCTGGCGCTTGGACCGGTTGGCATTGCCGCCGGTTGGCGTGTGGATGGCATATTCCTCGGGATCATGCGTGCCCCGGTAGAGCTTCAACCAGCGCTCGCCGGGAAATCGCCGGCGCAGTTCGTCCTGGCAAAACGTGTAGAGCAAATCGAGTTGCATCAGCACCCCCATGGATTTGGAAGAACCCCGCATCCGGTCGATAATAAAGGCGGAGCGGGCGTCAGCGTTGTCGGCCAGCCGCCCGTTGTGATAGGTGGCCAGGATGCCAAAACGGCTTTCGACCCACGCCTTCAGGACGGCCCCGGCGTGCCCGTTGCTGTCCGCCCCCCACGAACGAAGAAAGTAAACGTAGCCATGCATCGGATGCGGTTTGCCGTCGGCTTGCTGGGAGATGGCTTCATCCAGCCCGAATTTGACGCTGACGTAGTCGTGAAAAAATCGGCTGCGGGCCGCGGGATCGGCGATCTCCTCCAGCCGCCGGAAGAGCCGGGCGTCGGTGGTGCGCGCGCCGTCAATTTCCAGGGGGAGCGGGTTGGCCTGAAATTCTTCCGAACCGATGATCCACGGCGAGAGGTTGCACCGGTTCAGGGAACAGGACGAACGCGAATGGTCTTCGGCGATGTTTTGATGATACAGGTTTTCAGGCGGGCGCATGGGACTCCGACAGTTTTAACAGTTGCGGGGTCTGTTTGTAAATGGCGGCGACGACGACGGGATCAAGTTTTTTCACCCAGCGCACCGGAATGCCTTGCACGCCGTAGAGCGCGCCGGCGAGCTGGCCCGCGAGGGCACCGGTGGTGTCGGCGTCGCCGCCCCGGTTGACCACGCGCACCAGGCAGTCTTCAAAGTTGCCGGTGCTGAAAAAGGCGTCGAAGACGGTTTGCACGGTGTCCACGATGTAGCCGCTCGCGTTCCCGGGCCAGGGGCGGAACCGGAAAGCGGGGTGCTGGGTGATCAGGGTGCTCGCAATCTGATCGCACGCGGCCTGCTCGCCTTCCAGCAGCAGTCTCCGCGTCATGCACGCGAGCGCCGCGGTGGCGGCATCTGACTTGGGATGATGATGGGTGATGTGCGCCTGCTCGATGCTGCGCCGGGTCAGCAGCTCGTCGCTGGCCAGCGAGGCGAGCACGGTGGGCAGGTTGCGCATGGCTGCGCCATTGCCGGCGCTGTCTTCGGTGGGCGGGGCGAACACGCTGCCGTCGGCAATATACCGGCTGATGCCGCGCCGGCATGCGTTGCCAATATCCACCGGCTTGCTGCGCATCCAGGTGACAAAGCTGTCCGCGATGGCCGCCGGATTCCAGCCGCCGCTGGCGATCAAAGCAGCCCCGAGCGCCAGCGCCATTTCCGTGTCGTCGGTCACGCGCCCCGGCCGCAGGTGCAGCCAGCCGCCGCCGATGATTTCCTTGTGGACTTTGTATTGCGCGGCAATTTCCCTTGCCGTCATGAATTCAACGGTGGCCCCCAGCGCATCGCCCACCGCCACCCCGAGGAAAGCGCCCAGGGCACGATTCAGCAACGCCGGCGACGGCTGTGGCTGCGCTGTTGGCGCTGGGAATGGGGGCATGCTCCTTTGGGTGTCAACTTGGATAAGCGGACAAACCGGGATTAAGATGCGCCGCGCGGCCCTGCCAATCAAGCGTGAAGCGGTGGGCGGCCCGCTTCACCTCACCGCTGGCCTGTGCGAAAATAAAACATCGTCGCCCCGATTGTTCGGTGGCGACGATGAGTGAAAGGTTTGCTCGCTGGCGTCAGTTCAACTGCGGCGGCCGGGGCGTAAAGACTTTCAAGGTCAGGCCGTCGGCATTGGCGCTGCCGCTGAAAACGGAGACATAAAAGTATTTCTGCACCTTTTCATACTCCGGCAGCAAGGCGAAGTCCACCCAGTCACGAACCGCCGCCGGGAGGAGCTTGGTCGCGTTGGCGCTTTCACTCGCGTTCTTGAAGGCGCGAAAGGTGACCCGCATGGTTTCGCGCTGGTTTTCGTAGCCGAACAATCCGCCGCCGGCGCCGCCCACTCGTTGCATGGCTTCCGCCAGGCTGGCGTTTTCCCGCAGCGGTTTGAGTTTGCCATCCGCGCTGCGCAGGTATTCTTCAAGGGTGGAGGCGTCGGCGCTCAGCGCCAGATAGCCGCCGCTGGCGGAAAGGAGCAGGGGCGGCTGGCCTTTGCCGCGCAGGGCGATGCTGTGGATTTTGCGCCCCAGAAATTCGCGGGGCGGCTTGCTCGCATCTTGCTGCGCCCCCATGGCGGCCACGGTTTTGATGGCGGCGATGGTTTCATCAGCATTCGCCACCGCCACCAGGAACAGGGTGGGCGGGCTCGAAAGCGCCGCCAGGCTGTCGCTGGTCACGGGCTTCTGATAGGAGATGATGTCGTCGCCGAGGTTGCCAATGAGCGCGGTGCGGAGGTCAAAGCCGGGGTTTTTCTGCTGGCCGAAGGTGTTGGCCAGATCAATGACGGCATTCAGACTGGCCAGTCCCTGCGGCGAGATGGCCGTGACCATCTTTTGTAGTTCCGCCCAGGTCTGCTTGCCATCCAGGCGGACGCGGGAAAACTTGACGGCATCCGCCGGCACAAAGCTGGGTACGCTGGCGTCCTTGGCGGGGAGGGCGAGCATTTTCAGGAGCCCGGCGCGGCCGGCTTCCGGCGCGGTGATGTGCATTGAGAGGGCGGCGCCTTCGCGGCTTTCGCGCATGGCGAAACTGGCGGATTTTAAACCGCCCAGCCCGGTCGCCTCGAGAATTTTGACGGGGGAAAATTTGGCGCCAAACGGGTTCTCGCCATCGTCCGTGGTTTCGGGGCTCTGGGCCAGCAGGTTGAAAAACGTCTTGCCGCCAAACCAGCCGTAATACACCGGGGCGTCGCGGAACTGCGCGGGTTTATCCGCTGCGAAGGCCGCGTCCTCGGCCAGCGCCGGGGCGCTGCCGCCGGTGAGGTGGGCGGCCACGATTTCGGCCACGGTGCTGGCATTGGCCACGACGAGCAGTGATTCAAACTGGGTGAAATAGATTTCGCCCGGCTGTTCCGGCTTGGGTTCTTTGCCGAGTTCCAGCACCGGCGCGCGCTTGGGGAACAAACTGGCCAGATCGTTCGTGCTCAGCGGCACCACCGTGAAGGTCAGGCCGTGAATTTTTTCGGTGCGCAGGGCGCGGCCGGCATCCTTCCATTTCGTTGTGAGCAGGGCGAGGTTGGTCTTGAGCAAATCACTTTTGCCCTTGGTGTCGAGCAAAAGGATCCCGCCCGCAGGGATGTCATCATGGCCTTTCGAGCCGTTGACCGTCACCGCCACGGTGAGCTGGCCTTGCAACAGGTTGAGAAAATCGTTCACCTTCAACCCGAGATCCTGTTCGATGGGGGCGATGAACCGCTCGTTCACCTTGGCCATGAACTTGTCGTGAAACGGCTTCATCGCGGGGTCCTCCCAGAACATCCAGTTGGGCGACTGCTTGGCCGTGGTGCGGAACACCGTGGCGTCCGGCACGGTGAAAAAAGCGATGGTGTCCGCCGGCAGCAGGTTTTCCGCCGGCGCAATGGCGGCACGGAGAAGACTGGCGGTGGTCAGGAATAGTGTGGCGGTGGCCAGGCGGAACAGGCGGGTGGTCATGATAAATTGAATTTCCGTTTAATTTCCAAAGGGGCTAAAAATCATTTCTCAGTCGGCTGGGCTTTCATCCGGCCGGGCGGTTCGAGGTAGCGAAACGGCGTGTTGGGATTGTCGGTGGAGTAGGCGAACGCATCGCGGTGATCCAGAAAATTTTTCACCAATTCCGCCGGAATCGCGAAACCGAGGCCTTCGCCAAAGGTGATTTTCATGTTGGTCACGCCCACGACTTCGCCGGCCAGGTTGAACAGCGGGCCGCCGCTGTTGCCGGGATTGATCTGCGTGCTGGTCTGCAGGTAGAGGTTGCCCTCCAATTGCCGGGTCTTCGTGCTCACGATGCCCTGCGTCACCGTGCGTTCCAGGCCGAGCGGACTGCCGATGGCAAACACGCCTTCGCCCACATTCAGCGCGTCGGCGCTGCCCAACGTGACAAATTTGAACTTGGGCGCGCGTTTGTCCTCGATGTGCAGCAGGGCCAGGTCGTGAAACTTGTTGATGGCGATAATTTTAACCTGCTTGTACGTCTCGCGGTCGAGTTGGCCGTTCTGCTGGTGATAAACCTCCACCGAAATCTCCGTTTCGCCCTCGATCACGTGGAAATTGGTGATCAGGTAGCCGTCTTCATTCAGAAAAAAGCCGGAGCCGAGCCCGCCGGCCGTCTTGACCTGCACCACCGCTTCGCCGATCTGCTTGACGAGCGAACTCACATCGCGCGCCGTGGCCGGCTTGGTGGTGGCCGCATAAAACTGACCCGTGGCCGCCGCCGGAAGCACGGCTGCCGCCGGGTCCGTCGCGGCCGTCGTGGCCGCCTTGCTGATGCTGGTGACGAACGTGCGCGGAATTTGCAGCACGGTGAACCCAACGTCCACGATGAGCGAATCCGTCTTCTCCGCGAGGATTTTACCGGTGACCGAGGACGTGTCTTTGAGCTGGATGGTGTCAGCAAAAACGAGTTGCGCGCCGCAACCGAGCAGCGTGGCAACCACAAGATGTTTCCGGAACGACATTGGGCGACGATAGACCACAGCCTTTGATTTGACAAGTGGCCGGGTGTTCAAACTTCCTTGAAATAATCCTGGTCGTTCTGGTGTTGGAAATTATTTAGGGCACCGCAATCCGGTAAAAACCCAGCGGTGATTTCAGTGCATTGGTATCGTCCCAGCAGGCGGGCGGAAGGCCATTGGTAAGGCAAACGACATCTTGCCAGGAGACAAAATTCGTAGAAACCTGGATGCGATACTGCGGCGGAACATTGAGCGGGATTTTGAGGCGGAAGCCGCCACCGCCAGCTAACGCGGTGCCGCTGAGGCGGGGAATGCCGTCCGTGCTGTCGCTCTGCAATATCGAGCCGCTGCTGCCGGTGATCCAAAAGCTCCGGTTCAAAAACGCGACAGAACTGGCATAGGGGACATTGGGCACTTTGGTGCTGATGTCTTGCCAGTTTGCTCCATTGGTCGAGGCCAACACCACCCCGTTGCCGCAAATGACGAACCGGCCGTCGCCATAAGCAATTGAAGTGAGTGTCGTCGTTGTGCCCGAGGCCACGCTGGACCACATGCTGCCGTCGGCAGAGGTGAGAATAATTCCACCCTCGCCCAAGGCATAAAACTGGCCGCCAACATAACGTACGCAGGCAAGATTGGAGACGGTGCCTGCATACTGCACGTCCCAAGTGGCTCCGTCGGGCGAACTGATGATGGTGCCGCCATTCCCGACGGCGACATAATAGCCGTTGCCAAAAGCGACACTGTTCAAGTGGTTGGCGGTGCCGGAAGCGCGCAGGGTCCAGGCCAGCGTGGTGGGTGAAGAAATCAGCGCCCCGTTTTTGCCGACGGCCACCCAGCGGGGGCCACTGCAAATGGCCGTCAAGGGTTGCGTGGTATTGCTGGTACGGGGAATCCAATCGGTGGCATTGGTGGAAGTATAAACGAAGCCAAAGGTTGTTCCCAGAGGTAGTCTTCTCCCGGCTCCACCCACCGCCACAAAATTGGTGCCATCGAAAGCAATCGCATTGAAGATACCGTAAAATGGACCCATATCTCCCGCAAATACCGGGGAGTTGTTTATTGCTGCAAAATTCAAGCCGTCCGCAGAAAGTTGAATGGGTTGTGAACTCTCCAGCGCCACATAGGCGTTTCCGCTGGCGATGATCTGGAAGACGTCGCTTCGCATACCGCTGTAGCTGGCAGTCCAATTGATGGCATTCGTCGAATTCCAGCATTTGCCATTGTTTTCAATCAGCACATAACGACCATTGCCATACGCCATATATTTTGCATTGGAAGCATCGCTGGGAGCTGTGAGCCACCCATAGTTAATAGCGTTGGTAGCGCAAATAACTTGAGACGCATAATCATAAAACAAGCCGTTGGCAAAGGTTAAGAAATTGGGGGAAATGGCCTGTCCCCCTTGAATCCAGTTTGTTCCGTCGGCCGATTGGTATAAATGAGTAGTTGGACGAAATGCCTGCTGATAGTAGATTTCGTCTGCTATGACGGCGAGAAATATGCCGTTGCCAAACTCCACTTGGAATAATTGATGGGGATTGGTACCCGTGATCGGGGCGGGTATGTTTTGTGTGGCCCAAATTTGCCCGGTGCTGGAAACGAGCACCGCCGTTGCCAGAGCTGGAGTTGGCAGCATAAACAGGCCATTGCCAAAAGTAATCCAGTTCAGATCACTGGTTCCGGCACTGGCCAAACTCCAAGCCGTTCCATCGGTGGAAATCGCCACCCGGCCGGCGGTGCCGGCGGCGACGTAACGCCCGTTGCCGTAAGCGACCGCCAGCAAATCATTCGTGGTGCCGGTGGTCTGCTGGCTCCAATTGACGCCGTTTGTGGAGGTGACGATGGTGCCCTGATTGCCGACTGCGACAAACTGGCCATTGGCATAAATCACCCGGTTCAACGTGAACAAGACCGGGCGCTGGCCCTCATCCCAAAGCAGGCCATCGCTCGAAGTGTGAATGACCCCGCCGCTGCCTACCGCCACAAACCTGCCATTGCCAAAGCAAAGGTTTTGCATGGTGTCGGAAAACGGGGCGGGATTTCGCCAGTGCCATGAATCGAGGATGTCGGCAAAGCCGGAAACCGTCGAAAAAAGCAGCGCCACACAGAGTGTTCCCAAAACAGTTTTTTTCATAAAAGTACGTTCCTTGATCGTTTTTACTGTTGGCAGATAGCGGGTGAATATCCGATAAATCGGCTTAATCGAGCTGGGATGAGATGTTTAGGCCCACACGATTCGGGTGCTGAAGAAACAACAGTCTCATCAGCGCACCTTGCGCTTTTTGTCCCGAACAACACACCGCCTGTTATGACCCCACCCATAAGCTGATGTAGCTCAGTAGAAAACAACTGATTAAAAATGTCAATGCATTTCAAGTGTTTCTTTTTATATCTTTATTTCTCTTCCCCTCGTGATGATCGCCGCCTGCTAACATGCCTTCGGGTTCGCCCCGGATGGCTTTCCAGCCTGGGCGCCGTCAAGACAGCGAGGCTCAAACCACGCTTGCCGTCTCGTATGCCACGGCGTCCCCTCATGGCTGTCCCCCGCGCGAATAAATTGCCCTTTTCCTCTCCGTGATAACCACGGCAAAATTCTCATGAAAAATTATTTGACAATCACACAAAGTCCGCCGAATAATAGTTAAGCATAAATCTGCTCCATGGCCAAAGCTGGAGGGGCATCTTTGCCTGCCGGTGCCATGGATTGCAAAACCCAGATTCTTTGACCGTGATTAATATAACGTTAAAGTTTTTAACGATTCAGGTTCCAAGTCAGGCCAGCAGCCACGCCGCCGGACCGGGAAAAATTTTCCCATTCCTCCAACCATGGAGGTCTCAGCCGAAAGATTAAAAATTACGAAACGAACCCAAATCATTTTTAATATAAGCCGCTATATTTAAACATTATACTTCTACTATTAGAGAAATAGATGGTTTAAAACGAACCCAATAAGACCCCAATAAGACGCCAATCAAACCCAACTTTAACCCCGCATACGTTCGTTTGGAACCCATTTTCTTCTCAAAATGGATCCTTTCTCTTTCCAATTTGTGCCCGCTCGTGCCTGACCCTGCCCCCGCGCAGCGGCGTGGATGAGGGGGGAATGGTCTCGGTTGCTTATTATTATTCTCAAACTGTTGTAAATCAGTAAGATTGCGATGCCAGCAAGGAAAATAAATGAATTTTCGGGAAAACTTTTCAAGCAGCCAAGTTTACGGCAGACTGTCATCAGTGATAGATACCAACGAAAAACTCGCCGGGTTCCTCCCGGTCTTGACCGCTGCCGACTGGATCGCACTCGACACCGAGGCGGACAGCCTCCACGCCTACCCGGAGAAGGTTTGCCTCATTCAGGTCACCACGCCCGCTGGCGACCGCTTGGTGGATCCGCTGGCCAATATGGATCTGCGCCCCTTTTTCCAGGCGCTCGCCGGGCGCGAACTTATTTTTCATGCTGCCGACTACGATTTGCGACTGTTGCTCAAGCATCATCAGTTCACGCCGACGGTCATTTTCGACACCATGCTCGCCGCGCGGTTGCTCGGCGAACGCCAGTTTGGCCTCGGCGCCCTCGTGGAAAAGTTTCTCGGCGTGAAGCTCGACAAAGGGCCGCAGAAGGCCGACTGGGCGCAACGTCCCTTGACGCCGCGCATGGAGACCTATGCCCGCAACGACACGCACCACCTCAAGCCCATTGTCGACCGTTTGCAGGCCGAACTGATCGCCAAAAACCGGCTCGCCTGGCACCAGGAAAGCTGTGCCCGGCTGATTGCTGACTGCACCCAGCCGGTTGTGGTTGACGAGGACGCTGTGTGGCGCATCAAAGGCAGCTCCTTTCTGGATCGGCCCGCCTTGGCGGTTCTGCGCGAGTTGTGGTACTGGCGCGAACGCGAGGCCCTCGCCGCCAAACGCCCCCCGTTTTTTGTGCTCTCCCATGAGAAGATGGTGGAGATTGCCGTGGCTGTGGCCGAAAAACAGCCCGTGGATCCGTTGGTCCCGCCGAAGATGCATCCGCGCCGCAAGGCCAACCTGTCAGACACCGTCCACGCCGCCCAGGCGCTGACGCCGGCACAGTATCCCCAACTCATCGAGCACCGCTCGCGCCGGCCTACCGAGGCGGAATTCCGCCGGTTTCATGAGCTGGAAAAAATCCGCGACAGCAATGCCCTCGCACTGGCCATCGACCCCACGCTCATCGCGCCCAAATCTGTTCTCGGCGATCTCGCCCGCGACTGGGACCGCCATGCGGCCGAACTCATGAACTGGCAGCGCAACCTGCTGAAAAGCAAGGTGGCTTGAATTATTGGTGAAACGGCCCCGGCTTTGCCGCGGCTGGCCGGCTGGCGGATTTTAAGCCGTTCTGCAAAACTTCCTCCTGCGCCCAGCGGATGTCGGCGGCGGGAAACTTGGGTTGCCGGGCGGTGAGGCCATCCAAAATCTCCAGCGCCAGCAGGGTCGCACCGCGCGGCCCAGGATGGAGCTGATCTGGCTGGAGCAGGGCGCGGGATTTTCCGGCCGGCACATTCTGGCCGTGGATCGAAATGGCCGCATTGGCCATGGTGGCCTGCATGAATTTCGCCAGCGGCACCACCGTCACGTTCGGATGCTGCGCCGCCCATTCCTTGAGGCGGCGGTTGGCGGCATTCCGGCAGGCTTCGCTCGGAACCTGTTCACTGCTGATGATGCCGGTATTGGTGGCGGCCGACGCATCCGGGACGTCCCCGATCACGAGCGGGCAGGGGATCTGCTCCAAAAACCGCAAGCCGGTTTCAAAGTGCCGGGCGCGCTCCGCCTCCGTGTGGGCTTCCCCGTAGCAGAACCAAAACAGAAAATCCACCCCGATGACCAGCGTGGGGCGCTGGTTGGTGGCGGATTCAATTTCCAGCTTCGCCAGCGCGTCCGTGCTCAGGAAAAACATGGCCGTGGCCACATTTTTGACGGGCGCATGCGGCGGGGTGATGGCCGCGTCGAGATAATGGTTCAGCTTGCACCGGGCGGTATTGGTGCCGCCGAACGGCTCGGCAAGGACAAAGCCCGCCGACGCGCTGGCGCCGATGACCACCACCCGCGCCCACGGTGATTCAGCGGCCAACAGCGGGCGGGCCAGCAGCAGGAACAGCAGCCCAAGAACTTTGGCGAAGCCTGGCCGGAATGCTTTCATGAATCCCGCTCAGCGGACGACTTCAAACGCGAAACCCTTCAGGTATTCCGTTTCGGGAATCATCGGGATGATGGGATGATCCGGGCTTTGCGCGAAAGCAGCCACGCGGCGCAGAATCCGGCGGGTGTCGTAGGCGGCCGCCAGCAGCGAATCTTGGAACAGCTCGGTGCTGACGTGGTGCGAACAGCAGAACGTGGCCAGCGTGCCGCCAACTTTGAGCAGCTTCAGCGCGCGCAAATGAATCTCCTTGTAGCCGCGCAAGGCGTCGGGCACCGAGGCCCGGTTGCGCGTGAACGACGGCGGGTCGAGGACAATGCAGTCGAAGCGCGGAATGACTTTTTCGTGCGGCTTCACGGCGGTGTTCGCCTTGAGCCAGTCAAACACATTCACCGTGTCAAAAGAGCATTTGTCAGCCAGGCCGTTGGTCTTGGCGTTGCGTTCGGAGGCGGCGATGGCGTCCGCGCTCTGGTCGAGCAGGTGGACATGGGCCGCCCCGGCGCGCGCGGCGTGCAGGCCGAACCCGCCCAGGAAGCTGAAGCAGTCCAGCACTTGGCCGCCTTTGGCAAATTGCGACACGGCCTGGTAATTCGCCTGCTGATCCAGATACATGCCCGTCTTGTGGCCGCCCACGAGATCGGTTTCAAATTTCAAGCCGTTCAAATTGACGGCCACCGGGCCCTCGACTTCGCCCGCCAACACGCTGTTCGCGGCCTCCAGCCCTTCAAACTTGCGCGAGGCCACATCGCTGCGTTCGGTGATCGCCCGGGGCGAGAAGATTTTTTGCAGCGCGGCGACAATGTGCTCCTTGCGTTTCTCCATGCCGAGGGCGGAAATTTGCACCACCAGCACATCCTCGTATTTGTCCACAATGAGGCCGCTCAGAAAATCGCTTTCGGCGTTCACCACGCGAAACGATGTCGCTTGGGGCAGGTAGCGCTGTCGGACGGCAAGCGCCGTGCGGATGCGTTCCTCAAAAAATGCTTCGTTCGGCACAATCCGTTCGGCTGCGAGGAGGCGGACGTTGATCTTGGACTTGGAATTGTACAGGCCCACGCCGAGCAGGCGCTGGCGGTGATCCTTCACTTGGACCAGGTCGCCATCGGCGGCGGGATGCGTGAGGCGGAGGACTTCGTTGTTGTAAATCCACGGGTGGCCCGCAACGATGCGGTCCGCTTCACCGGGGCGAAGCAGTACAGTTGGCAAAGTATCAATGATTGTAGACATATCACCAGCTTGGCAGTTGCCACGGCCCGGAGAAAGCAAATTCACGTTAATCCACAGGCAATTCAGGGTTGCTGCCATCTAAAAACCGGCGACCGTCAAGGTGTCTGGGGCGGGCGGCGCCGTCCGTGAAGGTGATTGCGATGGTGAGGTGCGCGTCCCTGATCCGCCGAATTTCGAGTTTGCTAATTCACTTCATTATTGTCTTGAGTTCTGCCGGCAGGCGGCGGATAAATGCGACATCCCATGAAAACCAGCTACCCTGTCAGTTTACTCCTGCACGACAAAAAAAACTCCGCGCTATGGGTGGTCGCTCCTGGCACCACCGTCTTCGACGCCATCAAACTCATGGCCGAGAAGAACATCGGTGCGCTGCTGGTGCTGGCTGGCGGCAAGTTGGCGGGAGTGTTCACTGAGCGCGACTACTCGCGCAAGATTGCGCTGCAGGGCAAGTCCTCCCGTGATACGCTGGTGGGCGAGGTCATGTCCAGCCAGGTGGTGGCGGTAACGCCGGAGGAGTCGGTGGAAGGTTGCATGAAATTGATGACCGAGAACCGGGTTCGGCATCTCCCTGTGCTGGTCGGGGACAAGGTCATTGGCATCATCTCCATTGGCGACTTGGTCAACTGGACGATCTCGGCTCAGGACGCGACCATTGCCCAGATGGAGCGGTATATTGCCGGTGGCGTGCCTGGATAGGCATTTTATGCAGCGGGAAGATATTTAGAGTGTACAAAAAGTGTATACGACTCGAGTCTGTGTCCTGTTTTGGAGCACTAAGGTTGGTTTTGCGGTGGTGAGTAATGGCTGTGGGGAAAAAATATTGGCAATGTTTTTTCTTGTCTTGTCGGCGTTACATATAGCGGGAGAATAGGTTAATGTGCTTCTAATTTGATTTATTGCGCTGGGTTTTCATCTTTCTAGTGGACATTGGCATCAACACTGCTAAAACGGTATTGTCGCGGTTGTAACAGGCAATCAAGTGAACAAAGTTGTCATTATCTAAACCAGCCTGTTGCGACGTTCCGCCGTGGCAAAAACAAAAAGATAACAAAATGAAACAGACCAAAAACACCCGTCAAGCGGGCTTTACGCTGGTAGAAATCATGATCGTTGTGGCGATCATCGGCTTGCTGGCCGCCATCGCGATTCCGAACTTCGTCAAAGCGCGTGCGACCTCGCAGCAGAATGCCTGCATTAACAACCTCCGCCAGATTGATGCGGCGGCCAATCAATTCGCTTTGGAAGCGCATTTGAGCACTGGTGGCTCCATCACCTATCCTGGCAATTTGGAACCCTACATCAAGCTGAACTCGGCCAGCAGCATTCCTCCGTGCCCGGCGAACGGCACCTATACCTGCACGACTGTCGGAACCCCGCCGGTCTGCAGTCAGAGCGGTCTGTCCGGCACGCCGCACAAGCTCCCATAATTCGATCTGTTTTGCTTCAACAACCCCGGAACGTTCGTTCCGGGGTTTTTTGATTTTGCCAGGCATGTTTGTTGATTGCGCTGTCTTGGGTTGAATGGTCGCAGGCTGCTAGTGCATCTTCTCGCTCTTAAACCTTGTCAAAAGTCAAAAATTCTCGCTTCGTATCGCTACCACCTTTCTGTCAATACTCTAGCCGCCGCGACCCAATGCGCCCGCTGACGGCCTTTTTTTGAAAAATGTTTTAAGGTTGGTCTGACATGTGCTTAATTAACAAGTGCGGTTGCGACAGGCCATTAAGTGAACAAAGTTGTCATTGTCTAAACTAGTCTGTCGCGATGTTCCGCCGCAAAACAAGAAAGTTAAACAAAATGAAACAGACCAAAAACGCCCGTCAAGCGGGCTTTACGCTGGTGGAAATCATGATCGTTGTGGCGATCATCGGCTTGCTGGCCGCCATCGCGATTCCGAACTTCGTCAAGGCGCGTGCGACCTCGCAGCAGAATGCCTGCATTAACAACCTCCGCCAGATTGATGCGGCGGCCAACCAATACGCTTTGGAAGCGCATTTGAGCACTGGTGCTTCCATTACCTACCCTGCCAATTTGGAACCCTATATCAAGCTGAACTCGGCCAGCAGCATTCCTCCGTGCCCGGCGAACGGCACCTATACCTGCACGACTGTCGGAACCCCGCCGGTCTGCAGTCAGAGCGGTCTGTCCGGCACACCGCACGTGCTGCCGTAATTTGCCGGTTTTTCCATAAACCCCGGAACAGCTGTTCCGGGATTTTTTTATTGCTACTATATGATGTTTTCATTGATTTTGGCACTTATGGTGCTGCTTTTGGCTTTAAGCAGTTTCAGTCAGCAATTTGTGAACAAGTACCGTAATCATATATTAACCCGCTGGCTGGTCGTTCACACTGTGAAACATAACAATGAAAACCACCCAGTCCCATGGTCCGGGCGGCTTCACGTTGGTTGAGATCATGATTGTCATAGCCATCATCGGCTTGCTGGCAGTTATCGCGATTCCCAACTACGTGCGCGCCCGGTCCCAAGCCCAAGCCTCCTCCTGCATCAGCAATCTGCGGCAAATTGACAGCGCAGTTTTTCAACTGGCCATTGAAAAAGGCTTAAGTACCGGCGTCACCATCACCTATCCGGATGACCTGGTGCCTTACATCAAGCTTAATAATGCCAGTTCCATTCCTCCCTGTCCGGCCTTTGGCGTGTATTCCCTGAATACGGTGGGATCAACCCCCCAGTCATTTTGCTCGCTGAGCACGTTGACGCCTTCGCATAGCTTGCAATGAGTCGCCCTGACGGATCGCTCGGAGGGCAAACAAACAGCTAGGCAGTTAATCGTTTCTGGTGCCGGGCGGTGAAAACATCGCCCGGTGCCAGAATGAATTATGTTGCCGTCCGCCAAGGGTTTTTCTTTAATATCGCAAGGTTTCAATCAGCGCAGCCGGCCCGGCCCTGCGTGGCAATCATGAGCACCATCTTAAAAACAGAAAAGTTGCGGGTCGAATATCGCAGCCGCGAATTCCGGCAGGCGGCCAAAGTCGCTTTGAACGCTCTTGACCTGGAGGTTCATGCCGGCGAAGTGTTCGGTTTCCTTGGGCCCAACGGCGCGGGTAAAACGACCACCATGAACGTGCTGCTCGGCTTCGTGCCGCCCTCCGGTGGGACGGCCAGCCTTTTTGGCATTGATGTGCGCGAGCCAATTGCCCGGCAGCGCATCGGCTATTTGCCGGAACTGACTTATTACTACAAATTTTTGACGGCGGAGGAACTGCTCCGGTTCTACGCCAAAATCTTCGGCATCGCCCGCCGGGAAGCGGAGCAACGCATCGCCGCGCTGCTCAAGCTGGTCGAACTGGAACACGCCGCCAGGCGGCCCATAAAATCCTATTCCAAGGGGATGCAACAACGCGTGGGGCTGGCGCAGGCGCTCATCAATAATCCCGACCTGCTGATTCTCGACGAGCCCACCAGTGGTTTGGATCCGCTGGGCCGCATGAAGGTCCGCGAAATCATCCAGCGGCTCAAGAACGAAGGCAAGACGGTCTTTTTTTCCTCCCACGAGCTGGGCGAAGTCGAGACCGTTTGCGATCGCGTGGCCATTGTGCACCAGGGCGAACTCAAGGCGGTCGGTTCGGTGGCCGAAATCTCGGCCGGCCACGACAATCTGGAAAAGGCTTTCCTGAAGATCGTCGGTTTTCAAACTGCTTCCCCGACATGAACAAAATATTTGCGCTCGCTGGCGTGGTCATCAAGGAACTGTACCGTCGCAAGGATTTTTACGTCCTGTTTGTGCTCACCGCTTTGATCACCGTGGGGGCGGGCATGGCCAATTTTTTCCACGACGATAAAATCGTCCGCTACGTCAAGGACCTTTGCCTGTTGCTCATCTGGGTTTCCGCGCTGGTGATTGCCATTGTCACCACCTCGCGGCAAATTCCGGCGGAGCGCGAAGCGCGCACCATCTTCCCGCTGCTGGCCAAACCCGTTTCGCGCGGGCAGGTCATCGTCGGCAAATTTTTGGGCTGCTGGCTCGCCACGGGGGTGGCGCTGCTGGTGTTCTATGTCTTCTTCGCCATCATCATCGGCTCCAAGGAGCAGCACTGGCCGGTGCTGATCTATCTCCAGGCGGCCTGGATGCAGTGGCTTATGCTCGCCATCGTCATTGGCATGGTGCTGCTGGGTTCGATTTATTTTGCTGCGCCCTCGTCGACCTCCACGATTTCCTTTGTCGTGGTCGTCGGCATTCTGCTGCTCGGCGGACATTTGAACGTCATCGCCCTCCAGCAGCCGGAGCCGATGCAGACCTTGCTGGCGGTGATTTATTATGGGATGCCGCATTTGGAATGGTATGACCTCCGCGATTTCGTGGTCTATAACCTGGGGTCCGCTTCGCTGCTGGCCACGTTGCTGGCCACGCTCTACGCCGCGCTCTGGACGGGCATTTTCCTGTTCCTGGCCTGGCTCGGTTTTCATCGTAAAAGCCTGACGACGTGATGAAGCTTTCCCCGCCCGTCATCCTGGCTGCACTGTTGGCGCTGGCGTTTTCGCTGGCGGTCAGCCTGGCCCCCCGGATTGACGGCTGGAGCAATCGCGACAAATCCAACAATGTCATCGGCATGATGTTTGGCGATGGCCGCAAGCTGTTTGCCAATCACTTCTTCACCATGGCCGATGTTTATTTCCACAGCGGCTACTATCCGTCGGTTTTTGACCGCAATGCGTCCGAGCAAAAAGAAATCATTGCCGCCAGCCACGGCAAAAAAGAGTCCGAGGAGGATGAAAAGAAAGAGATTTTTTTTAACCAGCCCAAGGACTGGGTGGACGCCTTTGGGCGTAATTTCCGCATCACGCAGCACACCCATCTCGAACACCATGATGAACGGGAAATTCTGCCCTGGCTCCGGCTGGCGGCCGACCTGGACCCGCAGAAGATTGAAACTTTCACCGTCGGCGCGTTTTTTCTGCGTGAACATCTGAACCGGGCGGATCAAGCCGAGGCTTTTCTCCGCGAAGGTTTGCGCAACAATCCCGACAGCTACGAAATCCTCTTTGAACTGGGCCGCCTCTACCAGGAAAGTTACCACGATTTGAACCGCGCCCGCAACGCCTGGGAACTGGGGGTTAAAAAATTTCTCGTGTTGCCTGAGGCGGTGCGGAATGACAACAAGATCGTGTACGAGGCGCTGGTCGTGAATCTGGCCTACCTGGAAAAGGAGGCGGGGCATTGGCCGGAGGCGATTCGCTGGTTCGAGCTGGGAATTAAAGTTTCGCCCAATCCGGCGGCGCTCCAGCAGCAGATCAATCTGATCCACCAGAACCTGGCCGCGCCATTGCCGGGGGCGCCGGGAAAACTTTATTAAAAACCGGCGACCAGGCGGCACGACCGTTGCGGCAGCCGGGTCAATTTGATTGTGGATGCCACTGAAGCCAGTTCACCGGCGGCGCCTGCCCCTTGGTTGCGCCGGTTGTTTTGCGCCTGCGTGCTGGCGCTGGCGGTCTTTCAATTTTCGGAAAATACCGCCGACCCGGACTTGTGGGCCCACACACTTTTTGGGGAGCGCCTGCTGGCGACGGGGCATTTGGATACCACGGAGCCCTATTCTTGGACGGCGGCCGGCCAGCCTTGGATCAACCACGAAGTTTTGGCTGAAATTGCTTTGGGCGCGGCGCATCAGGCGCTGGGCGGCGGCGGCCTGCTGTTGCTGAAAATAATCGTCGGTCTGGGCGCACTGGGGCTCGGGCTGCGGCTGGGCGGCGGGACTTTGCCCTGGCCGGAACGGGGCGTGGCCTGGCTGGTGGCGGCGGTCGCGGTGGTGGAAATTTCCTTCGGCTTTGCCGCCCGCCCGCAAATTTTCACGGTGCTGGCGCTGGCCCTTGAGCTTTGGCTGTTGCGACAGCTCGCGCAAGGCAAAGTATGGTGGGCGGTGGCATTGCCACTCTTGTTTGCGCTCTGGATCAACACGCACGGCGGGGTGGTCGCCGGCGGACTCGTGTTGCTCGTGGCGGTGGCGGGCCTGACCGCGCAATTTTTCTGGTCGCGGGCGGGCGCGTCCGTAACGCCGCGGATACTGTGCGTCGGCTGGTTGACCGGGGCGGCGAGCGCGGCCGCGTTGCTGGTCAATCCGTGGGGCTGGGAGCTGATTCGCTGGCTGGTGGGTAGCGTGCTGTGGCTGCGGCCGGAAATTGCCGAATGGAATCCCACCAACCTGAGCTGGGATCACGCCGCGCTCTTCATTCTGCTGGGGCTGACCGTGCTGGCGTTCGGTTGGTCACGGCGGCCGCGCGCGTGGTGGGAACTTGCGGTCTGCGTGGTGCTGGCGGTTTTGGCGCTCCGTTCCGTGCGCAATACCCCGTTGTTTTGCCTGGCCGCACTGGCGTTCGTGCCGCCGCATCTGTTCGACGTCCTGCTCCGGCACCGTCGCCATTTCGCCCGCTTCACGGCGGCCTTGAAACCGGCCGGCCTGCGCCGCTTGGTCGCCGGCTTGCTCGGGTTGCTGGCGCTCGGGGTTTTTGCCGCCACGTTTTTTCTCCACAAGGAACATCCGCTGACGATGGAAGTGCCGCGCGATCGTTATCCCGTGGCGGCGGTGGCGTTCATGCAGAAACACGCGTTGGAAGGCAAACTGCTCGCGTTTTTTGACTGGGGCGAAATGTGCCTGTGGGAACTGCCCCGCTGCCCCGTCTCCATGGATGGCCGCCTGGACACCTGCTATTCGCGCGAACTGATTCGTGAGCATTGGCATCTTTACAACGATCAGCCCGTCGATCGCACCGTGCTGGACATTGCCCAGGCCGATCTGGCCCTGCTGCCGGTCCGCCTGGCCGGCAGCGTGGCGCTGGTCAAAAAATCCGGCTGGCAGCCCGTTTACTTTGACGACCTCGCCGTGGTGCTGGTGCGCGACATTCACCTCTACCCGCAACTGCCGGCCGGTGCCCCGGCGGAGCAGGGGACACCCGGGGCGGTGAGTGGTCGCGCGCCTTTCCCCGGCCAGCCTTCGGCGCGTATTCCCACCATCAAATAGCCGGCACTGCCGGGACGGGCGCCCGTGGGTTTCGCCGGTCGCGCAATTGCGCTTGGTTTTTCCGCCGCCGCTCTGGTTTAATGACCGCGATGAAATCGCGTCAGGCCAAAATTAAACGTCATACCCTGGAAACCCAGATCTCGCTGCAACTCAATCTGGACGGGAAGGGCAAGTCTTCCATCCACACCGGCATCCCGTTTTTCGACCACATGCTCACCTTGTTCGCCAAGCACGCGACCGTGGACCTGAGCCTGCGCTGCCACGGCGACCTGGCGGTGGATGCGCATCACACGGTCGAGGATTGCGGCCTCGCGCTCGGCCAGGCGTTTGCGGCGGCGCTGGGCGATAAACGCGGCATCCGTCGCTACGGCCACGGCTTTCATCCGAAGAATCCTTTCACCGGTGAGGCCTATGTGCCGATGGATGAATGTCTTGCCCGCTGTGTCGTGGATTTCAGCGGTCGCCCGTATCTCGTCTGGCGCGGCTTGAACCAGTTCGGGCTGAAGAAAATTTCCGACCCGGAAAAAAACCAGGACATGTCGAGCACCTTCCGGTTCGGTCTGGCCCGGGAATTTTTTCAAGGTTTCACCAACGAAGCACGCTGCAACCTCCATTTGGAACTGGTATACGGCGACGAGCCCCATCATATCGTCGAGGCGCTCTTCAAGGCGTTTGCCCGGGCGGTGGATGCCGCTCGCCAGCACGACCCCCGCATTGCCGGCCAGTTGCCCAGTACCAAGGGCAAACTCTAAGCCGCGACGATGCCGTTGACCCGGCCACGGTATGAAACGCACGAACGCACGGACCAATAAGCGCGCTCCAAGGAGGCGGCTGAGTTTGCCGGCCCGCCTATTTCAACAGGTCCGCGCTGGACGAGCCGATTTCCTGCATTTTATTCACCACCATGAGGGCGCGGGTCAGCGCATTCTTTTCGGTCTCCCCGAGGAAGGATTTTAACCGCACGCGGACTGCGGCAATGAAGTCCCCGTTACGGTCGTGCAGGGGCAGGGTGAGAATCACCGTGCCGTGGTCGCGTCCGAAGAAAGTGGCGCCGGTCTGGATGGCGCTCAACTCGGCCTCGGTGCCGGGTTGGCCGATTTCGGCCTTGATATTGCTCGCCACCACGCTGGTCGTGTTGTTGGTTTGGAGCGTATACACGCGCAGGTTCAGAATGCGTGGCTGGCTCGCGAGCGTGGCGTTCACCAACTGCTGGGCCACCGGCACGCGCGGCTGGTAATTGATGACCGCATCAGTGAAATAGCTGACGGCGTCCGATTTTGTCCAAAAACCGATTTTGCCCTCGGCGAAGGAATTGTCGTTGAGGGGAGGGGTGAGCTGTTTGCCATCCAGGGAAAACGTGATCTGGGTGCCTTCGCATTGCACGGACAACGTGTGCCAGGTGCCGGCGGTCAGCTCCACCTGCGGTCCGATGGGATCAGTGCGGACGCCGTTCACCACCTTGTAAAACCGGACGTTCCGGCCCAGCACGCTGGCGCGAACCACGTAAAAGTTCGTGGGGTTTTGATACCGGAAAACGATGCCGGCCATCTGCTCGTTGACGCCGCTGACGATTTTAAACCGGGTGCTGAATGTGAAGTTGCGGAAAATATCATCTTCGTAAACGAACAGCGGGAACCGCTCGTCGGTCAGGTCCTGGCTCGTCTGGGCCAGGACGGCCTGGCGGGAGACGTTCGGCGCTTTGTCGGTGAAGGGCGTAAAGGCGGACGGGGTGTCTTCCAGGAGGATTTTCCAGGCTCCCGGCCGGCCCGAACCAAACAGGGCGGCTTGAAAATTGGTCGGCGTGGAGCCCTCGGCATAATTGCCAAAAGCCAGCCGCAACTCCGCGCCGGAAACAGACCCGGCGAGGGCCAGGCTGAAAAGCCAGATGATCGTTCGCATTGCGCCAGCGTAGCAGAGCCGACCGGGCGCTGGCAAAAAAGTTTTGCCAAACCGGGATTCAACCGCAGAATGTGGGCATGAAACCCCTCCCTCTGAGCTGCCTGCTGGCCGCCTGCGCCCTTGGCGCCGGTCTTTCCGCCCGGGCCGGGCTGAAGCCCGCCGCCATTTTTGGCGATAACATGGTTTTGCAGCAGCAGCAGCACGTCCCGGTTTGGGGGTGGACCACGCCGGGCGCCATCGTGACCGTGCAGTTTGCCGGGCAGGAAAAAGGCGGCCTGGCCGATGCCTCCGGCCGCTGGCTGGTGAAACTGGGGAAAATGAAGGCGTCCAGCACGCCGCAAACGCTGGTCATCAAGTCCGGCGAGACGAAGGTTTTCACGAACATCCTGATCGGCGAGGTGTGGCTGGCCTCCGGCCAGTCGAACATGGAAAAGCCCGTCGGCAAACAGCCCGGCCAAAAACCGACGTTCAATGCCGAACAGGAGCTGGCGGCCGCCAGTTTTCCGAATCTTCGCCTGTTCAAGATCGCGAAAGCCATGGCGCCCGCGCCGCTGGCGGATCTGGGCACGAACAGCGGCTGGCAGTTGTGCGATTCCAACGCGCTGGAAGGAATCCACTTTTCCGCCGCCGCCTATTTCTTCGGTCGCGAGATCCACACCAACTTGAACGTGCCCGTCGGTTTGGTCGAGTCGAGCTGGGGTGGCACCCGCATCGAACCCTGGACGCCGCCCGCCGGGTTTGCCCAGGTGCCGTCCCTCGCGAAACTCGCCGCGCCCGCCGTCAGCACCAACCGGCTTCGTACCACCACGCCCACGGCGCTCTACAACGCCATGATCGCGCCCGTCGCCGGTTTTGCCCTGCGCGGGGCCCTGTGGTATCAGGGCGAATCCAACCTCATGGGCACGAACGATGATGACTACCTGACCTACGCCGACAAAATGGCCGCGCTGGTGGGCGGGTGGCGCCAGGTCTGGGACCAGGGCAATTTCCCCTTCTACTTTGTGCAAATCGCCCCCTTCAAATATTTCGGGGGCAAACAACAACGCGTGTTATCGCCGGCCCAACTGCCGGAATTTTGGACCTTGCAGTCGCGGGCCGCGCAGGCCATCCGCAACACCGGCCTCGTGGTGACCACCGATCTGGTGGATGACCTCAACGACATTCATCCGCGCAATAAGGCGGACGTCGGCCACCGTCTGGCCCTGCTGGCGCGCAACCGGACTTACGGCCAACGCGACGTCGCCTGCACCGGTCCGGTTTTCCGGCGGATGAAAAGCACCAACGGCAAGCTCGTGCTCCGCTTCGATCACGCGACGGACGGCCTGATCACCAAGGATGGCCAGCCGCCCACCTGGTTTGAAGTGGCGTCGGAAGACGGACAATTTGTGTCGGCCGAGGCCAGGATTGTCGGCGATGCCGTGGAAGTTTCGGCGGCGTCCATCATCGCCCCCGTGGCCGTTCGCTTTGCCTGGGATGAGACGGCCCAGCCCAACCTCTGCAATCGCGCCGGGTTGCCCGCCGAGCCCTTCCGCGCCGGCCCCCGGCACGCCGCCGCGCCACGTTGACACCTGTGGCAAAACTGCGCCGCCGGTTTCGGTTTGCGCCCGGTCGGGCCGGTTCAACTGCTTTTTGCAATCTGGCACAATCGGGTGTAGTAATGGTTCCAACCGGGATCCGGCAGGTTTGCTGATGCTGCGGCCGCTGGTGCTATTTTGGCGTGGCCATGACAAAAAATTTCCTGCTGGAAAACGCCGCCGGTCTGCGGCAAGCTCTCGGTTCAATTTATGGACGTAAAACTTCCCAAACTCGGTGAAGGCGCTGATTCCGGCGTCGTGGTCGGCATTTTTGTGAACGTGGGCGACACCGTCGCCAAGGACCAGCCCATTTTGGAGCTGGAAAACGAGAAAGCCGTGGCCTCGATCCCTTCCAGCGCCGCCGGCGTCGTGGAAAAAATTCACGTCAAGGCGGGCGACCGCGTCAGCGTGGGCCAGCGGTTGATCACGTTGGCGGGCGGTGCGGCTCCGGCTGCGCCCGCGCCTGCGCCCGTCGCCAAACCGGCGGCGAAGAAGGCCCCGGCCAAGGCGGCTCCCGCCCCGGAGCCGGAAGCAGTCGTCGAAGAAGAAGTTGAGGAAACCCCTGAGGAAACCCCGGCGGACGGGGAGGAAAATGCCGCCCCGCTTGCCGCGCCAGTCGCGTCGCCCTCGCTGCGCCGCATGGCGCGGGAACTGGGCATTGATTTGAGCAAGATCCGCGGCAGCGAACCGGGTGGACGCATTGTCACCGGTGACGTGCGCGCCTATCTCGCCAAGCTGGCCAAGGCCGCCGCCAAACCCGCGCCCGCGCCCGCCGCCCCCGCCGCCGCGCCCGAGGGCAGGCCCGCCGCCGTGCAGGTCGATTTCTCGCAGTGGGGCCCGATCCTCAAGAAGCCCGTCACCATGCTCCGCAAGGTCATTGCCCGCCGCATGTCGGAAAGCTGGAATTCCGTCGCGCGCGTCACGCAATTTGACGACCTTGATTTCACCCGGCTCAATGAGCTGCGGAAAAAGTTTGCCGCCGATTACGAAAAGCAGGGGGTCAAGCTCACGTTCACGCCGTTCGTGCTGAAAGCCGTGGCCGACACCTTGAAGAAGCATCCGATTTTCAACGCCAGCCTCGACGAAGTGGCCAGCGAAATCATCCTCAAGGAATACATCCACCTCGGCATTGCCGTCGACACGGATCAAGGCCTGATGGTGCCCGTCCTCCGCGACGTCGACAAAAAGTCGCTCCTCAATCTCGCGCAAGAACTGGAATTGCTCGCCGCCAAGGCGCGCGATCGCAAGATCACTGCCGACGAAATGAAGGGCGGCACGTTCACCATTTCGAACCAGGGGGCCATTGGGGGCGCACATTTCACGCCCATCATCAACCTGCCGGAAGTCGCCATTCTCGGCCTCGGCCGCGGCGCCATGAAACCCGTCGTGCGCGAGGGCAAAATCGAGGCGCGTTTGCTGACGCCCATTGCCCTGAGCTACGATCATCGCGTGATTGACGGCGGCAGCGCCGCGCGTTTCACCGTCGATCTGGTC
>Ga0302322_100000461_pt1 | contig 31280 bp, 26 predicted proteins | sample Fen_T0_2_FD_203757 | JGI IMG/M metagenome (GOLD analysis project Ga0302322, IMG submission 203757) | Peat permafrost microbial communities from Stordalen Mire near Abisko, Sweden - Fen_T0_2 | ecosystem: Environmental > Terrestrial > Soil > Wetlands > Permafrost | place: Sweden: Abisko...
TTGGGCATTCACGCTACGGCTTCGCGGGCTGGTCCCCGGCTGGCATTCTAGTCGTGATTCTGCTGTTCATGTTGTTCACGGGGCATCGGGTCTGACGGACGCTCGCGCGGCAGGCAGGCGGTCGTCGTCAGGCTGCCTGCCATCGCGATCGTCTTCAGGATGCCACTCGCCACCGTGGCCCTCCAGCGAGTCGACGTCTTGGGAGAATTGAGCTTCCAGCTGGGCTCGCGCTGCCTTCGCCAGAGATAGACGCCGACTTTCGTCACCGAATACGGGCAGGAGCTCTTCGAGATTTTGCACGTTGTGCAAGCGAAAGCGATCGGCACGTTCGCGGGCCTCATACGGCGCGACCCCCAAATGCTCGAGCGCGCGGCGGCCGATACGGAGCGCGGACTCGAAGGTCTCACGCTCGATGTGACGGATTTTGAACTGGCGCAATTTGATGTAATGGCCCACGTTTCGAGCGCGGGCGATGATACGCAAATGAGGGAAATGCTCTTGCGCAACCTCCGCCAGCTTGATGCTCGCCGGCACGTCATCCAGAGCAATTACCAGTAATTTGGCGTGCGCCGCGCCGGCCGAATGCAATAGATCGAGCCGGGTCGCGTCTCCGTAGAAGACTCGAAATCCGAATTTTCTCAAGATCTCGATCTGATCCGGGTCATGGTCCAGAACTACCGCGCGCGTGCCACTGGCAAACAGCAAACGCCCGACGATTTGCCCGACACGGCCAAACCCCGCGATGATCACGGGCGCGTGGTGGTGTTCGATCACGTCGTCTGGACGCTCCTCGTCGGCGCTGCGCGCGCTGAGTTTCGCGCTGGCGGTCAAGAGCAGTGGCGTCAGCGCCATGGATAGCGCAACCACCAGAGTCAGCATTTCGTCCCACTTGCCGGGCAGCAGCCGAGCGCGACTCGCCACGCCGAAAACGACGAAGCCGAATTCACTGCCTTGCGCCAAGAGTCCGGCGAACAACCAGCGCTGCGTCTTGGGTATGCCTAGGCGCGGCGCGATCGCGGCCAGCGCTCCACCTTTGAGCAGCGTGAACCCCGCGACCAAGCTCAAGATCATCAGCGGCTGCTCCGAGATCAGCCCGAAGTTGATGGACATGCCGACAGCGATGAAAAATAGTCCCATCAAGAGGCCCTTGAATGGTTCGATGTCGGTCTCCAGCGCATGTCGATACTCCGAACCCGCCAGGACGACGCCGGCCAAGAACGCGCCCAGCGCCATCGATACACCCACGGCGTTCATCAACTGCGAGATGGCCACGACCAGCAGCAGCGAAAATCCGGTGAAGATTTCTCGGAGCCCGGTGCGGGCCATGATCCGCATCAGCGGCCTGGTGAGGTAGCGCCCGGCGACGACCACGAAGGCAATCGCGGCGAGCACCTCGAGCACGGCCAGCACCCCGCCTTCGGTCTTTCCGCCCGCGAGCATGGGTACCAGCGCGACCAGCGGGATGGCCGCGATGTCTTGAAACAAGAGCACCGAGAAACCGGCGCGGCCGATCGGCGCGTTCAGTACATTTCGTTCGCGCATCGTTTGCACGGCGATCGCCGTCGAAGACAATGAGAGCGCGAGCCCCGCGACGAGGGCCGCTTGCCACGGCAGACCCACGGCCCACGCCCCCAAAGCCAAGAGCGCTCCGCATACCCCGAGTTGCAGCGCGCCGCCGCCGAAGACCGGCCCGCGCAAGCCCCAAAGACGCTTCGGATCGAGCTCGAGGCCGATCATGAACAGCATCAGCACCACGCCGAACTCGGCAAAGTGCAAAATCGACTCGACGTCGCGCACGAGGCGCAAGCAGTAAGGGCCGATCACCGAACCTGCGATCAGGTAGCCGAGCACCGAGCCCAGCTTGAAGCGCGCGGCGAGCGGCACGAACAGGACCGCAGCGGCCAGATACACCATCGTATCGAAGAGCAGGCCGTGGTCGCTCATGCGCCAGCTCCTGCAATGGTCGTTGTTTCAGCCGCCGCCAGCGGAACGAAGGTACTCAGCCGATCGCGGTATTCGAGGCCGCGCACCTGCAATAGCTCGTCCGTCGCGTGATGCGAGCCGTGCAGAATCAACGGGGGCAGCCAGACCATGCCGCAGAAGCGAGCGGTCTGCTCCACGGGCGGCACGAACTTGTCGAAAGAATGACCATGCATGCCGCCCTCACGGTAGGCGTCGGGGTCGCCACCGGTGGTTGGGACCCAGAGGCAAGCCTTACCACGCAATGTGTCGCCGCCTTTGCCGTACGCCCAGCCTCTCGCGAGCACCTTCTCGAACCACAAGCTCATCAGCGGTGGGGGCCCGTACCAATAGACCGGGTGTTGCCAGACGATCAGCTCGGCATCCCGCAGCACACCCTGTTCTGCGGCGACATCGATCGAGAAGTCCGGGTAGCGTTCGTACAATGAGCGAACTTTAACGCCATCCAGACCGCTCACCGAGGCCAAGAGTGAGCGGCCGGCGCGTGAACGATTCGGATAGGGGTGGGCGTAAATGAGGGCGATGCGAGCCATGACGACCGGACGATACACGTGCGGCTCCCGATTTGCGTTCGCGTGTTGTTTATGCGGGCGCAAAGCATCTCCCGCTGAGACGAATCACTCGATGTTTCCTGCCGGAAACACATTGGTTTCACGCGCGACTCGGAATCGAAAGGCGATCCGCCGATCAGCAGGGTGAGCGCGCGGCAAGAGCAGGGTGAGCGCGCGGCAAGAGCAGGGTGAGCGCGCGGCAAGAGCAGGGTGAGCGCGCGGCAAGAGCACGGTGAGCGCGCGGCAAGAGCACGGTGAGCGCGCGGCAGAGCAGGTTCGTGAAGAAAGAATTAGCAACGCTCGTAGGAAACGGGGTTGAATTCGCGACACGTCGCGCGCGGTGACACTGAGTTCCGGTCGTGATACTTCAGATTGCTTTTGCTTTGCGGGCGGAGTCCGAGGGAGAGACACTGTGACATGACTGGCATTCTGTCGTTAGATGTAGAAACTGACCGACCCGGTGAGCGCTTGTCCGTACATCGCGTGACGCGTTTACCGGGCGTGGAGTTCTGGACGGTGCGTGATTCGATGCGCCACTGGGCGATGCATCACGACACCTTCACGGCCAGCCTGGTTGCCGGCCGCCCATCGATGAACGCGACCTGGTTGTATCGGGGGCGCAAGCAGGATGTATCCGCCGGCCAGATGCAGCTCATGGAACCAGGCGAAGCGCACGCCACTACGAGCGTGTCCGAGCCGGCGTCGTTCTTCGTGATCTGGTGGCACCCGGATGTGCTCATGCAAGCCTCGGAGTCCCTCGGGGTGAGGGGTGCCGTGCACCTCAAAGTCTCACAGACCGACCATCCTGGGCTGCAGGCCTCGTTTCGCGGGTTACTCGCTGGCGTCCAACACGCGAGTGATCCCGTGTTCATCGAAGAACAATTCCTGGACAGCACGCTGCAACTGCTCGAGTTGTGCGGCGAACGCAAGCCGCCCTCACGTCCGCCCGGCAGCCACCCCGCCATGAGCAGAGTCCGCGCGCGGCTACACGACGAATTCGCCGAAACCGTTTCACTCGAACGCCTCGCGAACGAAGTCGGCCTATCCAAGTTCCACGTTGCTCGCTGCTTCAAGGAAGCCACCGGCGTCGCTCCCCACCAATACCAAAAGTTGCTTCGCCTCCAAAGCGCCCGTCGCCACATCGAACGCGGCGCCTGCGTCCGCGAAGCCGCCGCAGCTTGCGGCTTCGCCGATGAAGCGCATCTCAGCCGCTCTTTCCGCGGCTGGCTAGGCGTCTCACCAGGTACCTGGCGCCGCGCCAGTGCGCCCAAGAAGATCACCTCAGTGCCGCCGCCTCCGCCTGAACCTGCCGTACCCGAAATCTCGGCTCTGTTCTCGGCCTGATTTTTGCTGTCTCCTCAAGCCGTCGCGGCCCTCGAGGCATTCACCCCATCACGCTCGCGCCACTCTCGCCCTCGCGTAGGCGCTCCCAAAGCACGTGCGCGTACGGCTGACTGCGCGCCCACGGGTCCGCGAGCGAATAGCGGTGGGAATGGGCCCCCGTCCCTCCGCTGCCTCCCGGAATGGCCCCGAGGCCTCGGCGCTTCCCCGGTTTCGCGCTGCCGGCGCGGTTCCCTCGGTTGCTCCGGCGGTCCTCCCTGCGCTGCCCGTGCGGGCGCGTGTGCACTCGAACGAGCGTTCGCAGGGCTGACCGTCTATAACGGTGCGCGAATGAGGGTAAACGGATCTTGAGGGCGCACCTGGCCGTACGCGGCCTGCTCGGCGCAGTCTGCTTGTCGCCTTGCGCGCTCGCGCAGTCCGTCTCGATCGACGATGATTCGGCACGAGCCGCACCGCCCGCGCCTACACCTGCGCCCGCGCCCGCGCCCGCGCCCGCGCCCGCGCCCGACCCCGTGACCCTGCCGCGCGCGCTCTCCACGCCGATCAGCTATCCCGCGCAGGCTCACGGCGAACAGGAAGTCGTGCTCGAGCTCACGATCGCCAAAGAAGGCAGCGTGACGACCGCGCTCGCGATCAGCGGCGAAGCACCGTTTACGGAGGCGGCGCTCAGGGCCAGCAAGGGCTGGCTGTTCGAACCCGCCAAACGTGGAGTGCGAGCGATTGCCGGCAAGATCCGCTTCGCAGTACATTTCGTGCCGCCGCCAGAGGTCGCGCCCGAGCTTCCGCCCGCGCCCGTGGTACCCAGAGCGGCAGCCAAAGCGCCGGCCGAAATGCCGATGCAAGAGATCTTGGTCATCGGCAAGAAGGAGCCGATCAAACACACGCTCGGCCGTGCAGACGTACACGACATGCCGGGCGCATTCGGCGATCCTTATCGTGCGATCGAAGCGCTGCCCGGCGTGGTGCCGATCGTCAGCGGGCTCCCGTACTTTTACGTGCGCGGAGCGCCGCCCGGCAATGTCGGCTACTTCTTCGACGGCATTCCGGTGCCGTATTTGTATCACTTTGCCGCGGGCCCCGGCGTCTTGCAGCCGGCCTTCGTCGATCACGTCGATCTCTATCCGGGCGCGTACCCAGCGCGCTATGGCCGTTTCGCCGGAGCGATCGTCGCAGGTGAAATGGCGCCGCCCGCCTACCGTCTACACGGTGAAGCGAGCATTCGTTGGATCGACAGCGGCGTGACGGTCGAAGCGCCATTCGCGTCCGGTCGCGGCTCGGCGATGGTAGGCGGTCGCTTCTCTTACACTGCGGCGGTGTTATCCTTGTTCGTGCCGCAGGTGTCGGTCAACTATTGGGACTACCAGGCGCGCGTTCGCTATGACCTCGACAGCAAGAACAGCGTTGAAGTGCTTTCGTTCGGCGCGGGCGACTTCTTGTCCGATACCGAAACCTCCGAGCGCAGCACACCGACTCCAGAGGGCGGGTTCACTTCGCAGTCGGTGAAGGAAGAAAAGACGATCGTCGATGTCGGGTTTCATCGCCTGGATTTGCGCTGGGATCACCGAGTCGCCAACGGAAATTGGCGCAACGCGTTGATGCTCGGTCTGGATCGCACGGGTGCGGACAACGGCAATCTGACCGTGCGCAATCGCATGGTCGGCTTACGTTCCGAATATCGCCAATCACTCGACGAACGGATGACACTGCGCTCGGGCGGCGACGTGCTGTTCGAGACTCTGGCTCAAAACGACAATAGCAATCAGACAACGGGTGCCGTCGACGGCTCGACGATCGGCGGATCGAACGACAACAACCTCGACTTCGGCTTCACGCGCGCGCGCCGCGACCTGACCTGCGGCCTGTGGGCGGATCTGGTGTTGGCGGTGGCTCCCAAGCTCGAAATCACGCCAGGCCTGCGCGCCGATTTATTCGTGTCCGGCGGGCGGGTTGCGCTGGCCATCGACCCGCGGATCAGCGCGCGCTACATGCTGACCAAGAAGCTGAGCGTGACGCATGGGCTCGCCCTCGTCCATCAGGGTCCGAGCTTCGTCATCCCCGTGCCTGGGTTCAAACCGTCGCTCGAGGGCGGGTTGCAAAGCGCCGTCCAATACAGCGCTGGGCTATCGTACTCGCTGCCTAACGGGTTCGAGTCGTCTGTGGCGCTATTTCAGAACGCGTTCTTCAACATGACCGACCTGATCAGCTTGGTGCAGCTGCAAAATGCCACCAGCAAAGAAGAAAAGGACTTTCGCGCCACGGGCCACGCGTATGGCTTCGAATTGATGATCCGGCGCAGCCTTTCGCGTCGCGTAGGCGGCTTTTTGTCTTACACGCTGTCGCGCTCGGTGCGAAGTTCTGGCGAACTCGAGGGGCCGGCCACGAGCGACCGTACGCACGTGCTCAACCTGGCGCTCTCCGGGGATTTGGGTGGCAACTGGCGGATCGGTGGACGATGGATTTTCTACAGCGGCATCCCCACGCGCGTGGCGTACGTCGCCGCGGCCAAGTCGCCGCCGCGCACCCCCCCCTTCTGGCGCCTGGACTTCAAGGTGCAAAAGCGTTGGTACATCAAGCGCCCGGACGTCTGGTGGGGACTCGCTTTGGAAGTGCTCAACACCACCCTGAACAAGGAGGCACTGAACGGCGACTGCAACGCGCTCTCCTGCAAGTTCGACAGTATTGGTCCGGTGACCATTCCGAGCATCGGCGCCGAGGGCGCTTTTTGAGCGACTATTCGGCGCTGCTCGGGTGGTGAGGCGAGTGCTGCATCAGGCACCCCTGGAGCTCGATGTACTCGACGCCGCATCGGGGAATCATCTCGTCGATAGCGGTCCCGCATGCGATCTCCGATCGGTGCTCTTCCAGGCAAGTCAGCAGTGCATCGAACGCGGGCTGGCAGGCAGCACTGTAGCCTTGCTCGCATCCCAGGACGCAGCCGGAGGGGCTGTAGTCTACGCACTCGATGGCGTGTCTGACATCGCACCAGCGATCACAGCGGGTGACCGCGATCGGATAGCCGTCTTGGCAGCCGGCGGCTTGCAGCGGGCCGAGAAACAGGACCATTGCCAGCCATGGGCCAGGCTTCGAAGCGTTGACCACCTTACGGGGCTGGGCTGACCACATTCACACTCAGCGTGTGCATCGCGTTGCCCGATACCCAACCCACGTTGCCTGCGTTGGGCCCCGCCGGAAAGCGCAGCAGCGGCGAACTGGTGACGAACTCGATGCCAGGCGCGGCTTTGGCGGCGCCGAGTGGCTTCAGGGTCAGGTCGAGCAACAGCAAATACCAGTCGATCTTCTTGTTCGTACGCTGCGTGGAATCCCACAGACCGTACGATACCAACAACTTGTCGGCCAGCACTTCGACCTTGGGCATGGTTGCCTGAATTTGGCCGGTGTTCGTGGTCAACCAGGCTTCGGACAAGGTAGCGCCGGTCGAGCCATTGACGAGCACGATGCGCACGTCACGCGCGGCGCGATCTTGCGAGGTCGTGTGGGCGATCACGAAGCGCCCGTCAGCAAGCCTGATGAATTGGCCGGTCTCGGTGTCGGTTTGGTTGTCTCCCTCCGTGCCAGCGATCTTGAAATAGGACTGATCGAAGGTGGTGTTGTTCTTCTTCGTGTAACTGTCGAGTGTCCAGGCGGAGATCCCGAGCTGACGATCGTAGGCGTCCCCGTGCGCGAGCGTGTACGAGACGCCTTGGTCGATCAACAGCCGTTGATCGAAATTGTGAGAATAGTACCAACCCGCGCCGGTGTGTTTCGGATCGCTCCCGCCGGGCGCGCTCTGCTTGCCAGTGGTCGGATCGAAGTAGCCGAAGTAGCCGGCTTGATGACGGATGAATTTGCCCGGATTTTTGTCATCGGGCCATGCCATTTGGTGCGCCAAATACAGCACGAGCTTCTGATTCATGGCATCGAAGCCGAGCACGCCCGAGCCCGCGGCGCCAGCATCCCCCTTGCTTGCGTCCAAGTTGTTGTCCTGATCGCCGAACACCAGGGTGTCCCAAACTTTGGTCGTGAAGTCAGCGCTGCTGGATTTGGCGACCTTCAGCTCGTTTCCATCCACCTTGTTGAAATCGCCATCGGTTGCGGTCTTGAAGGGATGATCGGCGCAATAGGCAAGATAGAAAGCGCCGCTCGGGTCGATCGTGAAGCCGAGCAAACGATAGGACGAAATGCCGGTTGCTACCGTGGTCCCCACGGCCAGCACGGGATCGATGTGCGTGATGTAGATCATGCCGGCGGCCGGCAGCGCGAACGGCTTGCCTTTGCCAGCCGTGTAGTCGAGCCAGGCGACATCGAGCCCGCCGTCCGCTCGCACGACCGGGATGATTGGCGTCTGAAAACCAAAATTGGCCAGCGGGCTCGGTGGCACGAAGCCGTCGTCGAAAAAGTCTTCGGCGACGTTGAAGGCCTTGCCCGCGCTCAACGCTACGGAGTGCGGAGTGATCGAGACATTGGCGACCGGCGCGGCGCCGGCTTGCCCTGCCCCTCCAGGCGTTGCTCCGGCTTGGCCTGCCCCCCCGGGCGTAGCTCCGGCTTGTCCGGCTGCGCCGCTGCTTCCAGCGGAGCCAGAGGTGGTGGCGGCACCAGCGGCGCTGTTGGCGCCGCCCCTGTCCATGCCGCTACCCGCGCCGCCGCCCGCACCCGCGTTACTGTTGCCCGCGCCGGTGTCGTTCGCGCCGGCCGCATTCGCACCGCCGGTGCCTGGCCGCACTCCGGGATCCGAATTGCTGCCGCAAGCACCCAGCACCAAACAACCTGCGAAGAAGCAGGCATTGCCCGCCAGGGCACTGCGGTAGGAGTGGCGTTTCGCGCTGGGTTCCTTCATGTTACCGGTGGCTAGGGGTACAGCACGGGTAAGCTTTCCCATATAGCCACGAGTACCCGTCACGGCTCGGCAAAAGGCGCAGTGGACGACTAAAGTCGCAGGCTGTACCCAAAGGTGAGAATCGCGTTCTTGCGGAACTATTCCGGCGAGTCGTTTGCGCGGCGCCCGGCGCTGCGCGGGCTACCCGGGCTCGAGGCGACGCTGCGCGCCCGCCGCGAAATGTACGAGCGCTTGCCTTCGCTTTCGGCATACAGCGTGCGCAGCTCGTCGAACGACGACACTTCGGAGTTGCGCGCGATCCCCGCGTGTCCGCGACAAAGCAGCACCTTTCGCTCGCCGAAAGCGACCTCGAGCAGCTCGCGTGCTGGACCGAGATCGCCACGCGGACGGAACGACTCACAAACTTCGCAGCGATGCTCCATACCGAGCAGCGTCCCCGAATTGCTTACCCGGGGCCAAATTTGTTGGCTCGGCAGGGTGGCGGCGAAGGATCCTGCCGTGCGCGCACAGCACGCCACGCTCGGCCAAGACTCGGATTAGGGCCAGAGAACGCTCACTTCCTGAGGCTTTCCGCGCCCGGCGCGGAGGTGGTTGAGTGTGCGCGGGCGATGACCGCGTCGTCCAAGTTGGTCCGCTCGGGGCAAGGGGCTAGTCTGTTGGGATGGGCGCCTTGATCCTGGTGGTCGACGACAGCGCCAGCATCCGCGGCCAGATAAGAGGCGTGCTCCAGCAAGTCGAGGGTTTCGACGAGTTCATCGAGGCCGGCGACGGGCTGCAAGCCTTCAAGCTGATGCTCGACCGGCATCCGGACTTGGTGGTTTGCGACTTGATCATGCCGGTGTTCGACGGCCTGAAGTTTCTCGCGCTACGCGCTACGCGCCCCGAACTCGCTTACATCCCGGTGATCATGCTAACCGCGGAGGGCGACGCGAATCGCAAGCTGGAGGTGTTCGATCAAGGCGCTTCGGATTACGTCACGAAGCCGTTCAACGATCGTGAGCTCTTGGCTCGGGTCAAGGTGCACTACCGGCTCAAAGTGCTCCAAGACGAGCTCCGGGAGGCGAACAAGCGCCTGGAGTCGTTGGCAGATACCGACGGCTTGACTGGGCTGTTCAACCGCCGCTACTTCGATGCGCTCTTGATGCGCGAGCTCCAGCGTACCGAGCGCTACAAGAGTCCGCTCGGCCTAGTCTTGCTAGACATAGACCATTTCAAGCGCGTCAACGACGACTTCGGTCACTCGATGGGCGACGAGGTGCTGCGCAACGTCAGTCGCCTGGTGACGGCGGGCGTGCGTGTGACCGACTCGGCCGCGCGTTACGGCGGGGAGGAGATCGCGATCGTCTTCACACAGACGACCGCTCAGGGCGTGTCCGAGGTGACCGAACGTTTGCGCCAGCGCTTGGCCGATTTTCCGCACGTCTATCAGGACAATCGCCTGCAGTGTACGGCAAGCTTCGGGATCAGCGTGTATGACGGACGTGGCGCGACCACGAATGCCAAAGAGCTGATCGACCGTGCGGACCGCGCTTTGTACAGCGCCAAGCGATCGGGGCGAAACTGCGTCGTGCCCTGGACGCCCGAGCTCGACCTGGAGCCGGCCGTCGCCGCTGAACGCGCCCCTTGAATGGTCGAGTGGGGGGGCCTACGAGCGATGAATCTCCGGCAGCGTTGCGGTCAAGACGGGGCGCTCGGGTGGTTGGCAGTCGCCCTCCTTTCGAGCTGCTCCAAGGCGCCGCTGAGTGCAGAACCGCAAACGTCGCGCGCTTCCGTGCGGACGAGCACGCCATCCGGCGTGCTCTGGCACTACGAAGCTCGTCTCGAAGCGGGCGGAGAGCTCGCAGTCGAGGGTCGCTTCGATGGCAAGAACGACGGCATGTTTTCGGCCGACGACGACGCAGCGCCCTTCATGCACCAAGTGCAAGTCGCCCAGGGCGCGAACTGGCTACCGGCCTCGAAACGCGAAGCGTCATGGCTTGCGCCGTGCAGTTCAGGCTGTAGAGTCCGCTATCGCTTTGCCTTGCGCGAGGCGGCCCATGCCCTGGCCGAGGCGGACACCGCAATCGCCTCCGGTGAGGTCCTGATAGCGCCCCCCTCGACCTGGCTCTTGCACCCCGGAACCGAGCTGAAAAGTGGTGATTTCGAGCTGTCGGTGGAGCCTGGTCCGGGCGCGCGCTTCGTGAGCGCGTTCCGCTCGATTTCCGGCAGCCAGGCGAACCAATACCGAGCAGCGATTGGCGTGCTCGATGACGCAAGCTTCGCGGCCTTTGGTCCGCTGCAAATTTCCGAGATCCCTGCGGGCGACACGACTGTGCAGCTCGGCGTTGCGGCAGATCGCCTGGGTCTGAGCGCGGAACAGGCCCAAGCGTGGATCGCGGCTTCGGCCGGTGCGGTGGCAAGCTACTACCAGGGACACCCGCCGGCGCGGCACGCCTTGGTCTTACTGATGCAGGGCTCTGGCAAGTCGACCCGCGGAATCACGCTCGGCGGGGGCGGCCCAGCTGTGCTGGTGCGCGCATCTGACTTGGTGACCCCGACCACCACGCGCGACGATTGGGTGGTCACACACGAGTTGCTGCACGCCAATTTCCCCGACATCGGTCCGGCGCATGGCTGGCTCAGTGAGGGATTGGCGACCTATCTCGAACCGATCGCGCGAGCCCGGGTTGGCCTCGTCAGTGAAGCAAAAGTCTGGCGCGACATGGTCGATGGCATGCCGCAGGGCCTGCCGGAAGCCGGTGACCAGGGGCTCGAAAACACTCGGACGTGGGGCCGCACGTACTGGGGCGGCGCGCTGTTCTGTTTGATGGCCGATGTCGAATTGCGCGAGAAGACCGGTAACCAGCACTCGCTCGACGACGTACTGCTCGCGATTGGCAAAACTGGAGCCTCGGACGAAGACTACTGGCCGATCGAGCGTGTGCTCGAAGTGGCGGAGCGCGCCACCGGCACGCACGTCGTGCGCGAGCTCTTCGAGCGGCTGGCGCAAAAGCCCGGAACCGTGGATCTTGCAGCGCTTTTTGCACGGCTGGGCGTGCGCGCCCGTGGCGATTCGGTGGTCTTCGACGAGCGTGCGCCGCTGGCTAAGTTGCGCCAAGCCATCACGGCCCGTCGCCCGGACCGAGCAGCTTTGGACAGCCCTTTCCGGTAGCGTCATTCGCCCGTCGCGCGAGAAGTTGACCGGGAGCGTGGGCGGCGCGAGTCTGCGTGCCGCTCGAAGAAACCAGGCCGTGAAACGCCACGGGCTACGAGACCATCGTGCGTCGCAAACGCACGTTGTTTGCTAACTTTACGAGGGTATTAGTCATGAATCTATCCAATGTTCTGATGGCGGCTGCTGTTTCTGGGATCATGTCGGGCGCTGTTGCCTGTGGTGGCTCGACGCCTCCGGCCGAGGCTCCCTCTGCCGAAGTGCCGGCGACCCCGGCTGCCGACGCTCCGGCTGGCGACGCTCCCGCAGCTGCGGCCGACGCCGCCGCCGCTGGCGCGAAGCACGACTGTAAGGGCAAGAACGACTGCAAGGGCAACGGCGGCTGCAAGACCGACAAGCACGACTGCAAAGGCAAGAATGACTGTAAGGGTCAGGGCGGCTGCAAGAACTGATTCGTTTTCGCTGACCCGAGCACACGCTACGTCGGGGTTTGCCCGGCGTAGCGTGTGATTCGTTGGGGCAAACGTGATGGCAAATAGGTTCCAACTACCCAACCTGGGGATCGGCCTAGGCTTACGAACCACGCACTACTCGACCATCCTCGAGCAGAAGCCCGCCGTCGACTGGTTCGAGATTTTGAGTGAAAATTATCTGCGGACTCAGGGGCGTCCGTTGGATTTTCTGGATCAGATCGCTGACATCTACCCGGTGGTGATGCACGGGGTGTCGCTCTCGATTGGTTCAACGGACCCGCTCGATCGGCAGTACCTGAGCGAGCTGAAGGCATTGCGCGATCGCGCGAAAGCCCGCTGGGTTTCGGACCATCTGTGTTGGACTGGCGTGGCCGGTAAGAACACGCACGATTTGCTACCGATGCCGTATACGGAGGAGGCACTGGCCCACGTGGTTGATCGAGTGCGCGCCGTGCAGGATTTTTTGGGCGCGCCGTTGGCGCTCGAAAATCCCTCCAGCTACGCGGAATTTGCCGCAGATTCGATGCGCGAATGGGAGTTCTTGGGGCGCCTCGCCGAGCAAGCGGACTGCGCGCTCTTGCTCGACGTGAACAACGTGTACGTCTCGAGCAAGAACCACGGCTTCGATCCGCTGACGTATTTGAACGCGCTCCCGTTCGACCGAGTGGTCCAGTTTCACGTGGCCGGGCACACCGACCACGGCACACACATCATCGATTCGCACATCGGTCCGGTGATCGATCCCGTGTGGCAACTACTGGCCGCGGCGCATCGGCGCTCTCAAGGTGTACCGGTGCTATTGGAATGGGACGCCGTTCTCCCGAGATGCGTGTAGCGCCCCGCCTAAGCGTTGCGCGCGGGTGTTTTAAGCGGCCATCCCACATGAATCGCCACGCGACCGCCGATGCGCTCGGCTTGCACGAACGAGCCAGCGCCACACCCGAACGCGCGGGGGCGCCGCGAGCGACCGCGCTCGGCAGCGCACCGGCTTGGACCGAAGGCAAACTCGGTTTGCGCGCACAGCAGGAATGGTTTGCAGCGATCGTGACCACTCCGCAAAATGAGCCCGCACCCGTCGCCGAGCAGTCCGCGGGGCGCCTGATCACCTCCAGCCAGACACTCAGCTCGTTGGAGCGCATCGACATCTACCGCCGGGGTTATCACGCTCGTCTAATCGAGTGCTTGGTCGACGACTATCCGGTGCTCGAGCACGCGCTCGGTGGAGAAGCGTTCGAGACATTGAGCCGCCGTTACATCGCGCGTCATCCTTCCAACGGGCCCAGTCTCAATTATTTTGGTCGACACATGGCTGAGTTTTGCCGCACGGAGCCGTTGCCAGAGCCCGGCTTCGCCGCGGATCTAGCCACGCTCGAGTGGGCGATTGTGCTGTCCATCCACGCACCGACTGCGGAGGCGATCGGCTTCGAGGACCTGGGCCAAGTGCCGAGCGAGCGTTGGCCCGGTGCGCGCTTCCGTGTCAATCCGTCGCTCGAGATCTTGCAGCTCGATTATCCCGTGAACGCGTACCTACAAGCCTATCGGCAGGGTAAGCCGATGGCGCTGCCCGCGGCGCGCAGGACGAGCGTCGCGGTGTACCGCACGGGTCGTAGCGTGTGGCGTTTGGAGCTCGAGCCAACGATGGTGACGCTGATCGAGTCGCTGGCCAAGGGTGCGACTCTCGAGGCAGGGCTAGCCGAAGTTCAAGCATTGCTGCAACACGAGGCCGAGCACCAGATCGCGAAACAGGTCTCCCATTGCTTCCAGCACAGCGTGTCGAGCGGGCTATTTTCGGCGATATTGCTGTAGCGCGAGCACTCCTATCGAGATCTGTCCAAGGTCACTGACGGACGCGAACAGCCTGATTACGGCCAAAAATCCGCGTTCAGCGCCTTGATCGGCGGTCTTGAAGCCACGCTCAGATGAACGTCTCGCCGAGCATTGCCAGACCCTCAAGTAGTTCGCGGCACGAGCTCGTGCAGCGCCGCCTCGTCGCTGCGCTCCAGCGCTACCTCCGCTTCGAGGCTCGCGCGGTCGCGTCCGATCGTTGCCAGCGCCAGCGTCCGGTCACCGTTCCGGAAAGCGATCGCGCAATCGAGCGCGCCGAGATCGCCGGCGATGTCGATGCGCTCCCAGCTCTCCGCGTGGCCCAGGTAGGAGATGGTGCAGTCATAATGCGCACTCCAGAAGAAGGGCACCGCATCGAAGACCTGATTTTTTCCGAGCAGATTCAGGGCCGCGACCTCGCCTTGGCGGGTCGCCACCACCCAATGCTCGACGCGGATTTTCTGGCCTGTGCGAACATCTGGAAAACGCGCGATGTCGCCCGCGGCAAAGACGTCAGCCGCACTGGTGCGCAGGTACTGGTCGACCAAAACTCCCCGGTCGACGGCGAGGCCTGCTGTCTCGGCGAGCTCGGTTGCCGGTCGCACGCCGACCCCGAATACCACCAAATCAGCAGCCAGCTCGCTGCCATCGTCGAGAACGACGTTGCGTTCGCTGATCGCCTTGGGGCGCGCGCCCAGTCGGAAACGCACGCCGTGTTTTTCGTGGAGCCGCTGCACTGCCCGCCCCAGCGCCTCGCCGAGCACGCGTTCGAGCGGTACAGTGTCCGGCGCAACGACCGTGACTTCCATGCCGCGTGCGCGCAACGCGGCTGCCACCTCGAGCCCGATGAAGCCTGCGCCGATCAAGACCGCGCGTCGGGCGTGCGCGCTCTCGGCGATGATCGCACGGCTGTCGGCCAGCGTGCGCAGGGTGTACACGTGCGGTAGACCGCCGCCCGGGATATTCAGCCGAATCGCATTCGCGCCCGTGGTTAGCAGCAACGCATCGTAGCGGAGCTGACTGCCATTGGAGAGGACGACGGTTTTCGAGCCCGGCTGAATGCTGCCGACCTTGATTTGTACGAGCTCGATCCGCCGCTCGCGATAAAATTCTTCGGAACGGAGCGGGATCCACTCTTCTGGCGCCGTGCCCGCCAAGTAGTCCTTGGACAGGTTCGGGCGATCGACTGGAAGTGAACCTTCGGCGCCGACGAGCGTGAGCTTGCCGGCGTAGCCCTCGCGGCGGAGTTTTTCGGCCGCCGAGTTGCCCGCAGCACCGGCGCCGACGATCACGATTGCGCTGGGGTGGGTGACTGCCTTCACGGGTGACACCGCCTGCTTGCTCAGCACGTGCAGCTTCCCGGCTCGTTGTTCGACTTGGTAGCAGGCCACTGGATCGCGCGCGGGCGCACGCAGCGCCTCGCCCGTTGCGAGCGAGAAGCAGGCATGGTGATAGGGGCACCGCACGGTGTCGCCGAGCAGCAGGCCGTCTGCCAGCGGCGCGCCGTAGTGGCTGCAGTGCGCGCCGATCGCAAACACCTTTGCGGCAGAGCGCGCCAAGAGCACGGCTTCGCCGTTGACGTGCCCGACCAGCATTTGGCCCTCGGTCAATGAACTCGCCTCGACGCCCTCGCTCAGGTTTGGTCCAGTCAGTTCTTGCTTGCTCGCCATCAGCGTCTCCCTCAGGAGACGGCTAGCCCAAGCCTGCGAGCAGCGCTAGCGTGGGCTGATTTTGGCTTGATCGGCGCCTAGTTCGGGCTTTTCCGGGTCGCTCGGGCGGAGGCGAAGCACGCCGTGTTCCTGCAAGATGCGGAGCTTGGTGCGGGTTGCCAATGACAGACTTTCGAAGTCGCTCTCGGCGACCTCGTTCGGGCCGCGCTGAATTGCAATCGCCGTCGAGGCTTGGAATTGCTCTGTAGATTCAATCAACATGGCGACCTGACGCTATCCGGGCTCTCTATCCACTACGGACCAGTGCGGACCTTTGTCGGTCGTCGTTCAGGGCTGCCGGCATGCAAAAAGCAACGCTCACATGCAGGGCAGTGTTCCCAACTTCGGAAAAGCGTTAACAAAACGTTTCTCAGGAAATTTAAGCATTTTCGTGCGATCCAGCCAAACTTAAATAAGGCAGCTGAGCTGTGAATGCCCGGTGAACCGGGACTGACGGCGGTACGGTCGACGCGCTCCTCCGGCGAACGTGCTATTCGGGGCTGCTCAGCACTGGCCGTTTGCCCGAAGGGCAGCGGTGTTTCCCAAGCAATCATCCGTGGCAAGCAGTCTCGAATCTCTCCTCGCCGAAGGCGTCATCAGCGAGATCTATGGTCGTCTGAAGAGTGGCAAGGAGGCCGAGGTTTACGCGGTCGCCTATGGCGATGAAGTCGTCGCCGCCAAGGTCTACAAAGACCGTGCCCAGCGCAGCTTCAAGAGCAATTCGGCGTACAAGGAGGGGCGCGCTGTGAGAAACACGCGCTCGCAGCGGGCCATGGATCGCGGCTCCAAGTTTGGTCAGGAAACGGCCGAGGACGCTTGGAAGGCCGAAGAGGCGACCGCGCTGTACAAGTTGCACGCGGCCGGCGTGCGTGTGCCGAGGCCGGTCATGTTCCTGGAAGGCGTCCTATTCATGGAGCTGGTACGGGGCTTCGACGGGCAAGCGGCGCCGCGACTGATCGACACGCAGCTCGACGCTGCGCAAGCGCACGCGGCCTACTTGGACATGCTCGCGCAGCTCGTGCGCATTCTGTCGTGCGATCTGATCCACGGTGACTTGTCGCCGTACAACGTCCTTTGGGCGGAGTCGGGCGCGACGATCATCGACTTTCCGCAGATTGTTTCGGCCGCGCAGAACAGCCAATCGGAATCGTTCTTCATCCGCGACGCGCGCAATATTCTCGGCTACTTCGCGGGCATCGATCCAAGCCTCCGGGGCCGATTGAACAGTGACCCGCGTGAGATTTGGCGCGCCTACGTGCGCCGCGAATTGTCCCCGGATTTTCTACCGACGGGCCGTCCGCCCGCTCCTGAACCGCGTCCGCGCTTCGCCGAGCAGCAGTCGTCTCCCCGCGAACGAGACGATCGTCATCCGCAGCAGAACCGTGATTCTGAGCAACACCGCGGTCCGCAGCACAATCGTGGTGCCCAGCCCGATCGCGGCCCGCAACAGAACCGCGGTCCGCAACAGAACCGCGGTCCGCAGCAGAACCGCGGTCCTCAGCCCGATCGCGGCCCGCAACAGAACCGCGGTCCGCAGCAGAACCGCGGTCCTCAGCTCGATCGCGGTCCGCAACAGAACCGCGGTCCTCAGCCCGATCGCGGTCCGCACCAGGACCGTGGTCCTCGGCCCGATCGCGGTCCGCAACAGAACCGTGGTCCTCAGCCCGATCGCGGTCCGCACCAGGACCGTGGTCCTCGGCCCGATCGCGGTCCGCAACCGAACCGTGGTCCTCAGCCCGATCGTGGTCCGCACCAGAACCGTGGTCCGCAGCCCGACCGCGGTCCGCACCAGAACCGTGGTCCGCAGCCCGACCGCGGTCCGCACCAGGACCGTGGTCCTCGGCCCGATCGCGGTCCGCAACCGAACCGTGGTCCTCGGCCCGATCGCGGTCCGCAACCGAACCGTGGTTCGCAACAGGACCGTGGTTCGCAACAGGACCGCGGTTCGCAACAGGACCGCGGTTCGCAACAGGACCGCGGTTCAGAGCAGAATCGTGGTCCGCAGCTACAGATGGCGTCCGCGCGCGCGAACATCGCGTCTCAATCGCGTGAAGAACCGCGCCGCCCGCAGCGCGCTAAGCAGCGTGGTCCAGAGGTGATCGTACTGACCCGACGCACACCGGAAGCATCCGGGGGTGATCGCGTGGAGCGTCGAGATCCAGCAGTTGTTACTGCACAAAACAGCGAGCCGCCGCGCGACGACGCCGCACGCCGCCGCCGATAGCGCTCACTGGTTCAGGCAAGAGTCCATGTGCTTGGATGAATTTGATCCAGCGCGTCAGCAAGACCACCCGAGCGTCGGAACTCGGCTACGCTGACCTAGCTTTTGGCACATTTCCCCTTTTCCCCGGCCTGCGTGCTGGCACCCATGGAGGGCGTCACGAACGCAGCCGTGCGTGGAGTGCTGGCCGGCTATGGCCCAGTTGGTTTGGTTTGTACCGAGTTCGTGCGCATCTCCGGTGGGCAAATTTCGCCCGCGTACTTGCGAAAGCAAGTCGAGAAGCTGCCTGGCGTTCCACTGAGCGTGCAGGTCATGGGCAACGATCCCGAATTGATGGCCGAAGCAGGCGCCGTCGTGGCCCGAGCGGGTGCCGACGTGGTCGATCTGAATCTCGGTTGTCCGACGGGCAGTGCCGCGCGCAAGGGAGTCGGCGCGGCCTTGCTCAAACAACCGACACTACTCGCACGCCTACTGGGCACGATGCGACGCAGCGTGCCCGGTTTGCTGTCCGCCAAGCTGCGCGCCGGCTTCGACACGACTGACGACGCTCTGAGCAATGCACGCCTCGTGCAAGACTGCGGCCTCGACTACCTGGCGGTCCACCCGCGCCGCCGAATCGATCACTATCGCGGCTCGGCCGATTGGCGCATCGTCACGCTGATCAAACGCGAGCTGTCCATTCCAGTGATTGGCAACGGCGACATTTGGTACGCGCAATCCGCGCTGCAAATGTTCGAGGAAACACGCTGTGACGCCGTGATGCTCGGCCGCCCCGCCTTGCGCAATCCGTGGATCTTCCGTCAAATTGCCGAATTGCTCGCGGGCCGCGAACCGTATCGTCCCACCGGCGTCGATCTCGCTCAGCACTTTCTTCGGCTGGCGAACGCACTCGGATCGAGGGACCCAGGTGCGTGCAATCCGCTCGGACCATTGAAGGAGCAACTCGGCTATCTGTGTCGTTCAGTGCGTGATGGCGCTACGCTACAGCGCCGCTTGCAGCGGCTATCGACGCTAGAGCTATTCCTGGAAGCGACCGAAGAAGGCTTCAGTGCGCTGCGAGCCGAAGAACTCGATCTCGGTGCGCGTCCTGCGGTGACTTAAACGGACCCGCGCCCGTGCCGTCCGCGCATCCGCGCCCCGTCTGCTTGTTCCGGCCATCGTGCTCAAGCCGCGTCATCGTGTCCCAGCGCAATGCAGAAGCTGTTTTGGGAAGGACAAAAGTCCACGTTGTATGGCTAATCCCAGGGATCCATTGCGGTGCAAATTCAATCTTGGCTCGCAACGCTGACCCTCGCCGCCAGCCAATGTCTCGGGTGTGAGCGCGGTTCTCTGGGCGGCCGCGAGCATGCAACTTTGGTCAGCGCGAGTGTGAGCGCGAAGCGAGGCGTCGCCCCGGCCCCCTCCGCGCAGGTTCGGGCGCTGCCGTTCGCGCCCGCGTCCGGTCCAGCGCTCGTGCCAGATCTGGCCTGGGCCAAAGACTTCAAAGGCGTCAAGACATTCCAAGAAAAGCACCCACTGGGAGTGCTGACCGCTGTCTTTCTACCCGACGGACGACGAGGCCTGTCGAGCGGCGTCGATGGCGTGGCAAGGCTGTGGAACCTCGACACGGGGAGTGTCGACGCGCGTTGGACCGGTCCGCAATTTCAGTTCGCGCACGCGGTCTTGACCAAGGATGGTCAACGCGTCTTGAGCGCGGGGCAGGCCACCGAGTATTGGCAGCTCGCGAACGGGCAGGCGATCCGTTCACTGAACGAGCCCGAGTACGTGGGCGCCACCAGCATTGCGCTTGCCCACGACGAACGCCGGGCGGCAGTCTCGTTCCCTGGGCAGCTCGTCATTTGGGAGTTGGAGACAGGCACGATCGCCGAGCGCGTTCCGACGACGGGGCATGGCAGCGTGTTGTCTCTCGCGTTCGGGCCCGACGACGCCGAGCTCGCGCTCGTGACCGATCTGGAGCGTTGTTCGCTCCGGATCGCAGACGGCGGACTGCTGTCGTGCCATGGTTTTCCCGACGCAACCGGACGTATCGTCAGCGCTCGTTCGCGCGCGCGGATCAGTGTTCTCGCTTCGCTCGACGCTGATTTCGCGCATGGTGCGACTAGCGCCGCGCCCCCGTCGGGTGCGCTCTTCGTTTGGGACAATGCGGCCGCGGCGCTGGGCCCCGCCTGGCCGCTGAACGAGCAGCTGAATGCGCTGGACGCGTCGGACACGGGTGAGATCGTGGCATACGGTAGCCAATCTGCCGTGACGTTGTGGGACGGTGCGCGGCGTCGCAACCTGGCCCGGCTGTCTGCCTCTGGCGTATCGAGTGTCGCGCTCTCGGTCGGGGCGGAGCTAGTCTTGATCGGCCAGGGCGACGGCAGCGTGCGGCTCTGGAAACCGTCGAAGCCTCATTGAGGTTTGCTCTTTGACGGGTAGGTCGAGGTCACCAGTGTGCTCGACCGCGTCCATTGCAAATGGCCGTGAAGTGCCGAGTGTCGTGCAACGTGCGAGAGGTGGGTTGATGGTCGCCCTTCACGACGCCTGCCGTCAAAGCCTTCGGCGGCGAAGGGCAGCCCCCCGGACCTTTCGGCACGTCACTCCTGCGCGCGAAAAAGCAGTTGGAATTCAAAGTGCTTTCACGAACGCAAACCGGTTCTGCGCGCCTTCGCCCAGCCAAGTGCAGTCAGAGTGAGGCTTCGGCCTGCACCCGCGCGGACCACTCTTTGCACTTCCTGAGGCATCATCGTTGTCCAACGCTTCGCCCGCGCCTGCCGTGTTTTCTCCGCGTGCTCCGACTTCGGTCAGATCTAAGCGATCGAGCCGGCGTCCGGCGCACGCCATTCGCGGATGCGTTACGACGTCGCCCGCGCGGAGAGCACGGGGCGGGAGTCAATCCTCGAACGTGACATTGAATTTGCGGCCCTTGATTCGGCCGGCGCTCAGGCTTTGTTGGGCGCCCTGGCTGACACTCTTGCTCACCGCGACGTACGAGAAGTGATCGTGGATCTCGATCTTACCTACGTCGGTCGCGTCCAGGCCGCCTGCTTCACCGGTGAGCGCGCCTAGGATGTCGCCTGGGCGTACTTTGTCTTTGCGGCCCCCAGAGATGCGCAGCGTAGCCATTTTCGCGTCTCTCTCCAGGCTCTTGGCCAGTGCGGCTTTCTCGCCACGGGGCACGGCTTCACGCTCGGTGACGGTCAGCTTTTGACCGGTGAATTGCTCGATCGCGGCGACCTTGCCGGCTTCGCGCGAGGTGCGGAGCGAGATCGCGAGGCCCACTTTGCCCGCGCGCCCGGTACGTCCAACGCGGTGTACGTACACGTCCGGCTGTGACGGCAAATCGAAGTTCACTACCAGATCCAAGTCGGCAATGTCGATTCCGCGCGCAGCCACGTCGGTTGCGACCAGGACGCGCGTGCTGGCATTGCGAAACTTCGCCATCACTTTGTCGCGATCGTACTGCTCGAGATCACCGTGCAGGCTGTCTGCACTGACGCCCGCCTCGGACAACACTTTGGCGATTTCGGCTACCGTTACTTTGAGGTTGGCAAAGACCAATGCGGATTCATGCGGATAGCTCGCCAGCAGCCAGCGCAAGGCACCAATCTTGTGCTCGGTCTCGACTGGCACGACCAGTTGCTGAATTTCAGCGGCTTGCTCCGGCTCGGCCTCGACCTTGACGAACACCGGATCTTTTTGGTGTTTGTCGCACAGCTCGGCGATCGAGCTCGGATAGGTCGCCGAGAAGAACACCGTCTGCCGCTTCTCGGGCAGCGCGCGCAGGATTTTTTCCATGTCTTCCTGAAAGCCCATGTCCAGCATGCGGTCTGCTTCGTCCAGCACGACCGTACCGACGCGGTGCACGCGCAGGCTGCGGCGTCGCAGATGATCGAGTACGCGACCCGGGGTGCCGACCGCGATGTGCGCGCCCTTTTCGAGCGCGCTGCGTTGCCGACCGATGGGTTCGCCTCCCGCGAGCACCAACACCGAGAGCCCCGCATGCCGTCGACCCAGGCGCCTGATCTCACGCGCCACCTGCGCGCTCAGCTCGCGCGTCGGACACAGCACGAGCGCCGCGATTTCACGCGTCTCGAGCCGTAGCCGTTCCAAAATCGGCAAGGCGAAGGCCGCGGTCTTGCCGCTGCCCGTGCGCGACTGCCCGACCAAGTCCTTACCTTCCAGTAACACTGGCACGGTTTGGGCTTGAATCGGCGTCATTTTCTCAAATCCGAGCTCCGCAACGACTGCCAGCAGGGCAGCGGATAGCGAAAGTTCAGCGAAGTCGGTGGTCATTGGCGGCGCACCATAGCAGGCCGCCGCCGGAGTGCTGCGCCCTTAAGCGTCCTTCGGGCTTTCCAGTTGCGCGCTGAAGCGGATCTGACGCGCCGCGAACGCTTCGTCGCTCAAGCCCTCGGCTCGTTCGAAAAATGACGCAAAGCGCTCGGCGAGCGCGCTGATGGTCAAGCTCGGGTTCACCGCCAGGTTCCCCGGCACGACGCTGCCGTCACACACGTACAATCCCGGATAGCCGAAGACTTCGTGGCGCTCGTCGATCACACCCGATGCCGCATCGTTGCCGATGCAACATCCGCCGAGGATGTGCGCCGTCGCTGGTGTGCGCAGGAGCACCTCCGAGATCACGTTTTGCGCTTCGCCTTGCAGCTCTTCTGCCAAAATTTCAGCCGCCTGTTGCGCGATCGGCAGGTAGCTCGGCACCGGCTGATCGGTGGCAGTATCTTTCAGGCTGCGCCCAAAGAGCGATCGCCCGAGGCGCAGCTTCAAATGTTGGTCGACCGATTGCATGACCAGCAAGATCACCGTGCTGCGAGCCCAATCCCGCACTCGCCACAGCTTCAAGATGCGCGGCAACTGCAGCACCATGCGTGCCAACATCTTCAGAGGCCGCGTGAATGCCGAGCCGTCCGGGGTGAGCGGCACGCCCAAGAGACGCATTGCGCCCGAGCCGCTCGGGTAGCGAACCGATTCGATCTTGGTCAGCGAGTTGGGGTGAAAGGCGGCGCCGATGGCGATGCCGCGCGAGAGTTCCCGATGCGCATCGAAGCTGGTGGCTCCGAGCAGACTCTCACCGTTGGTGCGAACGAAGTCACCCAGGCGCGCCGATACCGCAGGAAGCGAACCGTACTGATCGCGGTTCTTGAGCAATAGCTCGACGGTCCCCAACACCCCCGCCGCGACAATCACGCGTTTCGCCCGCAAGCGTGGCCCAGCTCGACGGAGCCAGGAGGTCGAACGCTCGGTCTCGACTTCATAGCCGCCGCCGGTAAGCGGCAGTACGCGCGTGACCTTGAGTTCCGGATACACCACCGCGCCCCATTTCTCGGCAAAATACAGGTAATTTTGGTCGAGCGTGTTTTTTGCGCCGAAGCGACAGCCGACCATGCAGCCGCCGCATAGGTTGCAGCCCGTGCGCTGCGGTCCAGCGCCGTCGAAATAGGGATCGGGCACGGTGACGTTGGGCCTGCCGAAGAACACGCCGACTTCCGTGGCGTGAAAGGTATCCGCGCTGCCCATGCGCTCGCTGACGCGCTGCAGGGTGCGCTCGCCTTCCATCAGTGCCCGGTTCTCGGTGACACCGAGCATGCGTCGGGCGGTTTCGAAGTGTGGCGCGAGCTCTTCTTCCCAAGCCACGGCGCGGCTCCAAGCCAGATCGTCGAAGACGCTCGCTAATGGTCGCATCAAGGTGTTGGCGTAGACCAAGCTGCCGCCGCCCACGCCCGAACCGTGCAGCACCATCACGCCCTTGAGCAAGGTGATGTTCTGAATGCCAAAGCACCCGAGCCTCGGCGCCCACAGGTACTTGCGCGCGTTCCAATTGGTCTTTGGAAAGTCGCCCGCATGCCAACGCTTGCCGGCCTCGACGACGGCGACCTTGTAGCCCTTTTGGGCCAGGCGCATGGCGCTCACGCTGCCGCCGAAACCACTGCCGACGATTACGAAATCGAACGGCTCGGAGGCGTGGGACGGGGGGCTAGGGGGCGACACCGCGTCTAGTTTGTTTCGCCAAGTCTTGCCTGGCAAGCTCCCGCTTCGCCGCGCGGGCGCACGAGGAGAGCTTCAGATCGCGCGAATGGCTTGCAGCGTGTTGGTCACGGCGATCCAATCAAAGGGGGTCAGATTACGCTCGGTCATTTGCTCGACCCAGGCGCGACTGACCTTCTCTAGCGCTTCACCGCGGGTAGCGCCCGACTCGGAAATCACGACCGCGCCCGCGCTTCGGCGATCGTGCGCGGCGACCTGCCACTTTCCGGCTGAATCCGAGGCTTCACGAGGCGTGACGTGCACATCCAACATCTGGCCTGCGCTCTCCAGCTCGAAGACCTTTCCTGCTCCGCTTCGGTACTGCATCGTGACCTTGCACGGCGGTTCGGGTTTGGCTGGCTTCACTCGTCGTCCTCGTCGTCGTCTTCCGAGCTGCGCGAGCCTTTGGGCCGCATGTCGCGAGCCGCGATCAACCAGTCCTTCTTGGCTTGCTGATAGGTCGCGCTGGTGGCAGCCGTGAGCTCTTCGATGCTGAGCGCAGGCATGCGGCGCCGCGCCAATTCGCCGCCGAGGTGCCCCTGAATTCGAGCGCGGGCCTCAGCCAGCGTCCCGGGCCAGCCGCCGACGACGAGCCTGCCGTCGGTTTGCATGCTCTTGCACCAGACCTGAGCCCAAGAAGAACCGAGCAGCAACGGTTCCTCGCTGAGCAAAGCCTGCCGTTTGTCCGACCGACTCGGCCGCTTCCGCGGCTCGCTGGCCGATGACTCCTCCGCAAACAGCGGAGCCTCTGCCTCGGTCATGACTTCACGGAGCGGAGCCGGCGCTGGCGTGCCCTGAATGCGTTCATTGAACGTCTTTCATACCACCCCCAGCAAATTTGGTTCGGCTTTCTTTTTCGCCGATTGCCAGTGGCGGAGGAATTCGACAGTTCAGGTTCGAATTGCTCGAATTGCTCCAATTACTCGATTTTGCGACGCTTGTTTTTTCGTAGGGAACCCAGGCGTCGGGGCGTCGGACTCGATGAAGGAGTTGGACACCAATGAAAAAGATCAATACTCGCGTCGGCCTCGCTATTTCGGTGTTTGCGCTCGGAGCGTGCCTGAGCTCACTGGCGCTGGCGGATGCACCGAAGACCGAAGAAAATGGGCGCCCACAGTGCTCCGGCGAGCACGGCGGCAAGCAATCCGAAGGTGATCGTAAGCAACACGCTGCCGAGCGCTTCAAGAAGGCCGACAAGAACGCCGATGGCTTTCTGACCCAAGCCGAAGTGGGCGACAAGCGCTGGTCGCGCATTCAAGTCGCGGACGCCAACAAGGACGGCAAAGTCTCGCAAGCCGAACTCGCGCAAGCCCATGCTGACGGCAAACTGGGCCACGGCAAGCACGACAAACGCCCGGCTTGATCCGTGCGACTCGCTTGAGCGCGCGCCAACCGCCTCGTGTTACGGCCTGACGCGAGGCGGGAATGACGCTTGGCGCGAGGCACTCTTGCTTGCTGAAGGGGTCTTCACTCCCTCGTCACAGGCTTAGGGCCCGGGAAAGGCTAAGTCGATCGCCACAGCCTTAAGGCCCTGGAAAGGCTAAGTCGATCGCCTTCGCGGCCGATGCATCCCGGCTGGCTTCGTTGCTCGTCGGTTACATACCAGCATGCGCCTTCGTCGCGCCTCGCCACCCGGGCGACTCGGCCGCGATCATCGACCGACTTAGCCATTCCCGGGCCCTTAGGATAGGCTCTCGAATGTGCTACACGGTCGGCCACGAACATGATTAGTGACGCACTGCGCAGTCGGATTTTGGGCCTCGTCGCACAGAACTCAGTGGTTCTGTTCATGAAAGGCACGCGCCGCGCGCCGCAATGTGGCTTCTCCGCGCAAGTCGTGCAGATTTTGGACGAGCTGGTGCCCGAGTACGAGACCGTGGATGTGCTGAGTTCTGCCGAGCTGCGGGACGGCATCAAGGAGTTCTCGCAGTGGCCGACCATCCCGCAGCTATTCGTCAATGGGGAGTTCGTGGGAGGTTGCGATATCGTGCGCGCCCTGCAGGAGTCGGGCGAGCTCGTGCAGCTGTTGTCAAAGCCCGGCACGCCCCCGCCGCTGCCGACGATCCACATCACTGACCGCGCCTTGAAGGCATTTCAGGGCGCGCTCGGCGATGCCGAGGGTGAGTTCTTGCACCTCAAGATCGACGCGCGTTTCCAAAATGATTTGTACTTTGCCCCACGCGAGGCGGGCACACTGGAGCTCGTCGTTCAGGGGCTGACCTTGTTCATCGACCCGGCCAGCGCGCGGCGCGCCGAGGGCATGAGCATCGACTTCATCGACGGCGCGAACGCCGGCTTCAAAATCGAGAACCCGAACCAACCCGCGAGCGTGAAGCAACTCGTGCCTGCGGAGTTGAAAGAGCTACTCGATGCCGGCAAGGTCACCCTGTTCGACGTTCGCCCCGATCATGAGCGGGCGTTGGCAAGCATTCCGCAGGCCCGATCCCTGGATGAAGCAGGGCAAGAGTACTTATTTTCGCTCGACCGTAGCGCGCCCATCGCTCTCTTGTGTCATCACGGGATGCGCAGCCAAAGCGCCGCAGAGCAGCTGCTGAGCGAAGGTTTTCGCAATGTCTACAACGTGCGCGGCGGCATTCACGCTTGGTCGGAAACCGTCGACCGCAGCGTGCCGCAGTATTGATTGATTCGTACAGGCGAACTCAGAGGCCACATGTCATCGCATCCCACGAATTTCCAAGGCTCAGTCGTCGACGCCCTTCGGCAAGCAATCGAAACTGCCATCCCCGGCTCGCAGGCGGCGGTCGCGGGCGGCGGCGGTCATTTCACGATCGAGGTCGTGTCCACGGCCTTTGCTGGCAAGGGCATGCTCGAAAGCCAACGCCTCGTGTACGGCGCGATTGCTCATCTAATGAAGGGTGATGCGCCTCCAGTGCACGCCGTCGATAGCTTGAAGACGCGCACGCCCTCGGCGATCTGAAGCGCTTTTCGAGCGCTCGCAGCGCCCCATGCACTCGATTGATTTTCACGCCCATCACTCGCCTCAGGGCGCCTACGCCACGTTCACCTGTGGTCGCTTTGGTGTCGGCGGCGGTCCCACGATCGAAGGCGTACAGCCGCCGAGCATGGATCTAGTCATCGGCTACGCCGATCGAGGCACGGAAGACATGCATGCCTTGCCGTTCTTTCGGGGCGCTGGCATCGCAGATTTTTCGGATTTTGCGACCGACGCTGCGACCCCACCGAGGAACCGTCGCCTGCTCCTGGCCGATCTCCAACGGAACTACCAGCGTTCGGTCGACAGCTGGACTGCCGGTGATTTCAGCTTTTCAATCTACACTCCGGTCAGCTCTTTGCCTGATCCCGACGCGCTCGGCGAAGCCGCTTTGGCGCCCGTGCTGCTGCCAGCCGTCTCTGCGCGTCTGACTCTGACGAATTCGAGCTCCGTGGCGCGACGCATGGTATTCGCGATCACCACCGGTCGACAATGCCGCTTGCTCGATGACGCCGTGCCGGGCGCGAAAGCGCTGGCCTGGGGAACGGACCTGGCAATCGCCGCGCGCGACACGCCGGGATTGGAGGCATGGGTCGCCTTCAGCGAGCTCGAGTACTTGAGCTCCAATCGAAGTCACTTGCTGGGCAAGACTTGCGGTTTCGCGCTCGAGGTAATGCCCGGCGAAACGCGCAGCCTCGATTTGTCGTTCGCGTTTTGCCGCAGCAGCGTGGTCACGACCGGCCTCGAATGCCGTTACTTTTACGCGCGCTTCTATCCGACGCTCGCGAGCGTCGTCGCCGCGGGCATCGAGCAACACGACCGACTCCGCACTGCCGCCGAAGCGCAAGCGTCCGAGCTGGAACGGCGTGTTCCGGACGAACATCAGCGCTTCTTGCTCGCGCACGCGGAGCGCAGCTACTGGGGCAACACTCAACTGCTCGATCACGGGGGGCGCCCATTGTGGGTAGTGGTCGAAGGCGAGTATGCGATGATCAACACGCTCGACTTGAGCGTCGATATGGCGTTTTACGAAGCTCGGCACAATCCCTGGACACTGCGAAATTTGCTCGACCAATTCGCAGAGCGTCACTCATACGTCGATCGTTTGAATCGGCCAGCCCGCAGCGCATGCGGCTTTGAACTTGGACATATCCGCGACCCCGAGCTCGTGAAAGAGCTGATTTCTCCGCCAGAAGAAGCTGATTTGCCGGGCGGCATCAGCTTTTCCCACGACATGGGCGTGGCCGGTCAGTTCTCTCCCGCCGGCACCTCGAGCTACGAGCTAGCTGGCGTGATCGGCTGCTTCAGTTTCATGACCGCGGAGCAGCTAGTCAATTGGATCCTGATCGCTGCGACCTACGTGTTCGTCAGTGATGACGAAGCGTGGCTCGCTCGCAAGCTGCCGGTACTTCGCCGCTGCCTTTCGTCGCTTCAAAACCGCGACGATCCCGATCCCGCGCGGCGCAGCGGCGTAGTTAGCCTAGACTCCGCGCGCTGCGCCGGGACGTTCGAGATCACGACTTACGACAGCCTCGATTCGAGTCTGGGTCAGGCGCGAAATAGCCTGTACTTGGCGAGCAAGACCTGGGCTGCCTGGCATGCGCTGCGTCTCTTGTTCGAGCGCGCCGCGCTCCCGGAGCTAGCACAGGCCGCTGGCAGCTCCGCCAGTCGGCTGGAGCAAACCGTGTCGGCTTGGTACGACCCGGTGCTTGGTTATCTGCCTGCTCTGCGCTACGGCTGCTCGAGCGCGATTCTGTCGGCGGTCGAAGGGTTGGTCTTTCCGCTGTTCTGGGGAAACCAGGATCTGCTCGACCAGGCAGGCAAGCATGGCCCGTTTTTGCTGCAATTGGAGCGTCATTTGCGGACGGTGCTGGCCCCGGGGCTGTGCCTATTTCCAGACGGCGGCTGGAAGCTCTCCAGCACCTCCGATAACAGCTGGCCAAGCAAGATATTCATTTGTCAGCACGTCGCGGAGCGCGTGTTCGGCATTCGACCGGAGCGAGGCAGTCACGCGGTGCACGCTGCTTGGCAGCAGCTGGGTTGCGCTGATTGGGCCATGACCGATCAGTGCTTTTTTGGCATGGGCAAGGGCTCGAAGTACTACCCGCGTGGCGTCACGTCTTGGCTTTGGCTCGAACCGCACGCTTGAACGACCGCGCCGCTGGCTAGTCCAGGCCGGCCAAACGTCGCGCCAGCGCTTCGACCCGCAGCATCGCGTTCAGGTTGCTGGTGCGGTGCGCGTGATCCATGGCCGCGAACAGATGGGTTTGCTCGCGCAGCAGGCGCTCCGGCTCATTTTCGAGCAAGCTCACGTAGTGTTCGAACACGACCTCGGGGTCGAGCGCGCTGCGCTTGATCACGGCGTGCCGTACTACCGCGTGCAGTGTGTAACGGCTTGCCACCGGCTCCTGCACCAGGTTCCAGGTTTGTAATGGACTCAGCGCCGCGCTCAAATCGCCGCGAATTTTCGCCAACTTTGCCAAAGAGCCCAAGTCGACGTGATCGCCTTCGATGTGCGCCAGCACGCCCAGGATCCGCCGACTCTGGGCTGACAATCGTTGCCACGCCCAAGCCACCAGAAACGCAATCTCGGGTAAATCGTCCTCGTGATCGATCACGCGCACGCGCTGCACGCCGCGTTGCTGGAGAAAAGCGCCGAGCTCCACCACCGTGGCCGCACCCGAGCCGACGATGCCGTCGGCAATGTCGAGCGCGAGCGGGTTCCAGCGCAGCATGCGCGTCAAGCGCGCCACGCGCGGAAACGCACTGCGGCCCGCGGTGACCATCGGCGCGGTCACCGGAAAAATCAGCACGCCCGCAAGCAAACAGCGCCGTGCCGTGATCACGAACGTGACGTTCGCCCGTGCGAATGCATCGAGCAAACGCGCCATCGCTCGATCGTCCTCGTGATTGTCGAGCACGATCAGCCGCGGTCCGGTGCGCGCAAAAAAAGCGTTCAACCGCGGCACGCGCTCGTCCCCGCCCGGTAGACCGAAGCGTAGCGCGATCATCTCGGTCAGCGTGTAGAAATCCCAGGACCCAACCCGAAACCACGAGGCCCGCCCCTCGAAAAAGCGCGCCAACCGATGCGCCAACGCCGCCGCCAACATCGATTTGCCACTCCCTCCGGCGCCGACCAACGCCAGCCGGGTCGGCGCGGTGGCCTCGATCGTCGTCGCTAGCGTCTGAAGTTCAGTCGCGCGTCCTTTGAGGCCGCGCGGTGGAGGCGGGAGGTCGAGAGGCGGCATGGAGGGCGACGAGCGTACACCGAACCGAAGCGCCCGCCGTACGAGCGGGTAGATTGGCCTCCCAGCCTCGGTCAGCCTCGGCCACCTCGATTAGCCTCGGCCACCTCGATTAGCCTCGACCACCTCGATTAGCCTCGACCACCTCGATTAGCCTCGGCCACCTCGATTAGCCTCGGCCACCTCGATTAGCCTCGACCACCTCGATTAGCCTCGACCAACTTCGATTGGCCCCGACCAACCTCGACCAACCTCGGTTAGCCTCAACCAACCTCGGTCGGCCTCGATCAGCCTCGATCGCAGCGGATATCCGACGCCCGCGCTCAATCCTTCAGCCTCGCGCGTCATCGCTAAACGGCGCGTCGCACGTTCGAAGAGCGGCACGGAGAGCGCTGGCTCGAGCTGAGCACTCGCGCCACCGGCGACCATTGTGCGGCTGAGTGGACACGCCCTTTCAGACGCGCGCGACCATCGTGACCGCGACCATCGTGACCATCGCGACCATCGCGACCATCGCGACCATCGCGACCATCGCGACCATCGCGACCATCGCGCGGGTTTCGAGCGCGTGTCATGCAGCGTGGGTGACCGCAGAAATGACGAACGCATTTATTTTCGACGACAATGTAGGGCGAAAATCTGACTGCACTTTTGTTAGTCCAGCCACCAAAGGCTAGTGTGCTGGAGACAAATGAATCGCAGCGCGAAGCGTGCCGCCGAGGCTGCAATCTTCGAGCCTGCGCAGATGATCTAGCGATCGTCCAGTGTTTGGCTATTAAAGGAAGCCCATGATCACTTCTAAGCAGCGCTCTCTTATTGGTTTGGCGGCACTCTTCGCGATCGCGTCGACTCAAGCTTGCGGCAGCGACACCGCGAGCACCCCGACAGCGTCGGCGGGGGCGCCGGGAGCAGCAGGCGCCCCCGGATCGTCAGCAGGCGCCCCCGGATCGTCAGCAGGCGCCCCCGGCTCGTCAGCA
>Ga0302322_100000462_pt1 | contig 31268 bp, 25 predicted proteins | sample Fen_T0_2_FD_203757 | JGI IMG/M metagenome (GOLD analysis project Ga0302322, IMG submission 203757) | Peat permafrost microbial communities from Stordalen Mire near Abisko, Sweden - Fen_T0_2 | ecosystem: Environmental > Terrestrial > Soil > Wetlands > Permafrost | place: Sweden: Abisko...
GATGAATTATTCGGAGGCAACCTTCACGGTCGGCAACCATCTCTGGTGGTTTGGCTTTCTGGTCGTGGCCGTGTACGCGCGCCCCTGGGTGGCCTGGCCCGAAGATGAAGACCCCGCCAGCCAAGTGGATGAAACCGATTCGACCCACTCCGGACCAGAGCCGTTACCCGCATGACCACCCCCCTTGTCAGCACGACCGCGCCGGGCACGACCGCCTCCGTCCACATCTGCGTGTGCATTTGCACCTACCGCCGGACGGAGTTGCTCACCCGCCTGCTCGCCCGCCTGCTCAAACTCGAACGCCCCCCCGGGCTGTTCACGCTTTCCGCCGTCGTGGTGGATAACGACGAAGCCGGTTCGGCCGCCGCCGTGGTGGATTCCTTTCAAAATTCCGACGGGCTTAAAATCGTCTATCAGCGCGAGCCGGAACGGAACTTCGCCTGCGTGCGCAACCGGGCCGTGCAAGCCGCCACCGGCGACTACATCGCCTTCATTGACGATGACGAAGTCCCGGAAAGCAACTGGCTGCGTGACCTGCTGGCGACCGCCCGCCAGCATGCGGCCGATGGGGCGCTGGGTCCGGTCCGGCCCTACTACGATGATCCCGCGCCGCGCTGGCTGGTAAAATCCCGGCTGTGCGACCGGCCGGTTCATCCCACCGGCCTGGTGCTGAACTGGCAGCAGATGCGGACCGGCAACGTCCTGCTGCAACGCGACATTTTTGAAGCGGGCGGCATCCGCTTTGATCCCGCCTTCCGCACCGGCGGCGAAGACGTGGATTTTTTCAAGCGCGCCACCGCGGCGGGCCGCAAGTTTGTCTGGTGCGAAGAAGCCGCCGCCTACGAGCTCGTGCCGCCGGACCGGATGCGCCTGGCCTATCATCTGCGCCGCGCGCTGCTGCAAGGCGGCATTTCCCTCAAATACGGGCTGGGGCAAAACCGCCTGTCCGACCGCCTGCAAGTGGGCGTGAAAAGTTTTCTGGCCATCCTCATTTACTCGTTGGCCCTCCTCTTCGTGTGGTTGGGTGGATTTTATCCCTTCATCAACTGCCTGGTGAAGCTGTGCCACCATCTGGGCCGCTTTTCCGCCTTGTGTGGCCGCCCCCTTCTGCGCGAACGTAAGCTGTAACCGAACCCATCAGCCATGAACCGCCCGCTCCCCAAAGTCCTGTTGATCTCGAACACCGTGATGCACTACCGCGTCTCGGTGTATAATTACCTGTGGCGGCGGTTCCGCGAGGATGGTTATGAGTTCGAGGTCATCACCAACCAGCTCCAGCCGAAAAATAAAATCGCCCCGCAGTTCAAGCTGGATGAAACGCCCTTCAACTTTCGCGCCTATCGCCGCGCCATCCTCGAACGCAAACCGGCCGCCGTCATCCTGTTTCTCCACCTCAAGGACAAGATGTTCTGGCCGCTGGTGCACTGGCTCAAATTAAAAGGCATTCCCGTCGCCTTCTGGACCAAGACCCGGAATCTGGACGCCCCCAACACCCTCGTCCGCACGCTGCCGTTTGATTACCTGCTGTGGCTGCACGATGGCTTGATCCTCTACGCGGGCGACCTGATCAAAAACGTGCCCCAGCGGGAAAAGCACAAGGCGTTCACCGCGAACAACACGATCAACTTTGAAGATTTCCCGCCGGTCACGGAATCGAAGGAGGATATCAAGCGCCAGCTGGGCATTCCCTTTAAGAAAACCGTGCTGTTCGCCGGCCGGATGGACGTGGACGGCGGCCGCAAGCGGGTCGATCATTTAATCGAGATTTTTCGCGAGGTCCAGGGCCGCGACATCGGGCTGGTCATTGTCGGCTCGGGCATGAAGGAGGAATGGCGCGCCCGCATGAACCCCGCGACCACGATGTACCTCGGCGAAATTCACGACCCGCAAAACCTCCAGATCAGCCGCGTGTTCACCATGGCCGATGTCTGCGCCATTCCCGGCCACGTCGGGCTGGGATTGAACCAGGCCTTTTATTTCGGCCTGCCCGTCGTGACCGAGGCGGGCAAGCATCCGCCGGAGATCGGCTACCTGAAACCCGGCCGCAATGGGTTCATCGTGCCGGAGAATGATTTGGCGCAGCTTCAGGAAAAGCTTTTCCTGCTGCTGGACAACGACGAGCTGCGCCGGGAATTTTCCCGCCACGCGCACGCGGACATCATGGAAATGGCCTCGGTTGAAGGCATGTATCGCGGTTTCCGCGATTGCGTGCAATATATGCAAAAAAACGGCCGCCCCGGCCGGTGACACCGGAACAATCAATCCCGCCGGTCGGCAAGGACCGGCAATCATCAAAAGTGCAAACTACGAAAACGACTATGAACATCAGTATATTTGGCATGGGCTATGTCGGCTGCGTCTCCGGCGCGTGCCTGGCCCGGCTGGGCCACCGTATCATCGGCGTCGAGCCCAACCCCACCAAGGTGGAGCTGCTGAATTCCGGCAAGAGCCCGATTGTCGAGGAGGGCCTGGAAAGCCTGATCACCGAAACCATCAAGTCCGGCCAGTTCTCCGCCACCTCCGACTGGGAAGCCGCCGTGGCCAATACCACGCTGGCCATCATCTGCGTCGGCACGCCCAGCCGCCCGAACGGCAGCATTGACCTCAAATACGTCGTGCGCGTCTGCGAACAGGTCGGCCAGGCCATCGGCCGGAAGACGGATTATTTCACCGTGGTCATCCGCAGCACCGTGCTGCCGGGCACCGTGGAAAATGTGCTGCTGCCGGTGCTGGAACAACACTCCGGCAAAAAGGCCGGCGTGGACTTCGGCCTCTGCATGAACCCGGAATTCCTCCGCGAAGGCACGTCGATTTTTGACTTCCATAATCCGCCCAAAACCGTCATTGGCGAATTGAACCCCCGCTCCGGCGACCTCCTCGCGGCCCTGTATCAGGACCTGCCCGGACCCCATGTGCGCGTGCCAATCCGCGTCGCCGAAATGGTGAAGTACGTGGACAACACCTTCCATGCGCTCAAGGTGACCTTCGCCAACGAGGTGGGCAACCTGGCCAAGGAGCTCGCCGTGGACAGCCATCGCGTGATGGAAATTTTCTGTCTCGACACCAAGCTGAACCTGTCGCCGTATTATTTGAAGCCCGGCTTCGCCTTCGGCGGCTCCTGCCTGCCCAAGGATTTGCGCGCGCTCACCAGCGAAGCCCGCATGCTGGATGTCTCCACCCCGCTCCTGAGTTCCATCCTGGAAAGCAACCGCCTGCAAATCCAGAAGGTCACCAAAAAACTGCTCGAGTTCAAAGGCAAGTCGCTCGGCTTCCTGGGCTTCAGCTTCAAGGGCGGCACGGACGACCTGCGCGAAAGCCCCATCGTCGAGGTCATCGAAGCGATGTTGGGCAAGGGTTTCGACATCAAGATTTACGACCGCCACGTCTCCCTCGCCCGCCTCATGGGCGCCAACAAGGAATACATCCAGCGCGAGATCCCGCACATTTCCCGCCTGATGTGCCCCGCTTGGAGCGAATTGATGGAGACCAGTGACGTGATCATCGTCGCCAACCGCGACGAAGAATTCAAAACCGCGCTCGCCCAGGCCCGTCCGCACCAGACGATCATTGACCTGGTCCGCATTGTGGATGCCAAGCCGGCCAACGCCGGAAGTTATTACGGCATTTGCTGGTAATGCCGGCCTGATGCCCGCCTCATCGCTTCCGTTTCATCAATCATGAATTCAACCGAAAAAGAATCCGCCCGGCTGCTGGTTTTCAACAGCCTGCAAAAAGTCCAAAAATGGGTCGAAGACCACGATTACAAGGCGTACGAACCTTTTGACGGGCTCTCCTCCTGGGCCCGGTCGCTCGCCTTCGGCACCATTCTCGGCGACCGCCTGCTGCTGCAATTGATCCGCCAAAGCCCGGTCAACCTGCGACCGCTCCTCGGCGTCACGCCCAAGGAATCCACCAAGGGTCGCGGCTACATGGCGCGCGGCTACTGGCTGCTCTTTCAAACCACCGGCCGCGAGGAATACAAGACCAAGGCCATCGCCTGCCTGCGCTGGCTGGACCAGCACAAGGCCAAAAAATACGCGCAACATAGCTGGGCCAATGCCTTTGATTTCTCCAGCCGCGGCGGCCGTTACACCAGCGAGGACCCGATCATCGTCTGGACTGCGCTCATCGGGCAGGGTTATCTGGATGCGTACGAAATCACCGGCGAAAAATGGTTTCTGGAAATTGCCGACAGCGTCTGCGGCTGGATCATGGCCCTGCCCCGCGAAAACACGCCCACCGGCAACTGCCTGAGCTACCTCATGCCGGTGCAGAACACCATCCACAACGCCAACATGCTCGGCGCGGCGATGCTCGCCCGCACGGCCAAACACACGGGCAACCAGGCGTACCGCGACGTCGCCCGCTCGGCCATGGAATACAGCGTCACCCGCCAGTTGCCGGACGGTTCCTGGTGGTATGCGGAATATCCCAACCACCAGTGGATTGATAATTTTCACACCGGCTACAACCTCGACAGCCTCAAGTGCTACATTGAAAACAGCGGCGATGAACAGTGGCGGCCCAACCTGCTGCGCGGCCTGAGATTCTTGAAGGCCAACTTCTTCGAGCCCAGTGGCCGCCCGAAATATTATCACTCGCGCACGTATCCCGTGGACAGCCAGTGCGCCGCCCAGGCCATCGAAACGCTGGCGGAGTTTTCCACGCTCGACCCGGAATGCCTCGACCTGGCCGTCCAGGTGGCGCGCTGGACCATCACCAACATGCAGGACGCCGACGGCCATTTTTATTACCGGCAATATCCGCTGGGCATCAAGGCCAAAACGCCCATGCTCCACTGGGCGCAGGCCACGACCTTCGAGGCGCTGGCCAAATTGCACGCGCACCTTGCCGATAAAAAAGCGTAGGCCCGCGCCGCCGCACCCGTTACCATTCCATTATCCATTGATTCCACCTCCCGCACATGCCGTCGGCCGCCTGGATGGCCGGACCATTCTCCGGTACGCCCATGCCTATGAAAGCGGCGGCGGGCTGGAACAGTATCTGGCCGATCTGAATCTCGCCCTCTGCCAGCGCAGCCGGCTGACCATTGTGCAGATGCAGATGACCACCGACCGCATGCGGCTGGCGGAAACCGAGGAAACGATCGGCGGTTCACGCATCGTCAAAGTCCCGCTGTGGGTGCCGCCGGAATCCAAGCACGCGTCCATCAACGCCAGGCCTCCCGGCGCGTTGGCCCGTTTCAAAACGGCGTTGCGCAACCGGCTGGTGTTCACCCCGGCGGTGTACCATGCCGTCGCCAAACGGGTGCTGCAAAACTGGCCCGTGCCGCGCCGGTCGGGCGAACCCGCCGCCGCCGGCGCGAAATTCAAGGAGCTCCTCACGCGCTTTCCGGTGGACCTGGTGGCGGTCCATTCCTGCGGCGGCTCCGATGCCTCCGAAATGCTCACCGCCGCGAGCCGCGCCCGTCTCCCCGCCGTGATCATCCATCACTTCGCCAACGACCGCTTCAAGAGCTTCGCGCTCTGCCGCCAGGCCATGCAGGCCCGGGCCGTGGGCGGCGTTTGCGGCGTGGCGGTGCCCGCCTACCTGCGCGAGCGCTTCACCAATCTCGCCGACGGCATCGACGTGGACTTTTTCCGCCGCGAAAACGCCCGGCCCGTCAGCCCGGCGTTCGCCGATCCCATTCTCTTTTTGCCCGCCCGCATCACACCCACCAAGGGCCAGCTCGATTTGATCCGCGCCGGCGGCAAATTATTACAGGAGGGGGTGCGCTTTCAGATTGTTTTCGCCGGCCGGGTGGATTCCGAGGCGTACCTCGCCGACCTCAAAAAAGCCATTACCACCGCCGGCCTGACCGAACGCGTGTATTTCACCGGCCAGCTCGATGCCGCCGGGTTGCGGGATTGGTACGCCGCCGCCGCCATCCTCGCTTTCCCCACCCACCATCACGAGGGATTGCCGCGCATTCTCCTCGAAGCCCAGGCGATGGCCCTGCCGGTCGTCGTGCACGAAATCGGCGGCACCGCCGACGGGGTGAAATCGGGTGAAACCGGTTTTTTAATCCCCGAAAATGATCCGGCCCAGCTCGTGCAACGCCTCCGCGAACTCCTGCAAAACCCCGCGCAACGAGAACAGTTTGGCCAGGCCGGACGCCGGTGGATTGAGTCGCGGTTCAGTCTGACCTGTCTGGCGGAACGGCACGAACTGTTTTACTGCCAGGTATCGAACCTGTGAGCGTGCGCAAAAATATCGTCTCGGTGCTGGGCGGCCTCGCCCCTGTGAACGTGTGGCATTCGCTTTGCGGACAACCGCTTGTTCTGCCTTACTACCACATGGTTAGCGATGAATACTTGCCGCATGTCGCGCCGATCTATCGTTATCGCAACGTGCGGCAATTCACCGCCGACGTGGAGTTCTTCCTCAAACATTTTCGGCCCGTTGCCCTGGCCGATCTGTTGCGCCACGTCAACGGCGGCCAGCCGTTGCCTGCCCGCGCCTTTTTGCTGACCTTTGACGACGGCTTTCGCGAGATGGCCGAAATCGTGGCCCCGATCCTCCATGCCCGGGGCGTCCCGGCGGTGTTCTTTATCAACTCCGCCTTCGTCGACAACCAAGCCTTGTGCCTGCACCAGAAAATCGCGCTGCTGATCCATCACGTCACCACCCGGGCCACGCCCGCCTTCATCAACGAGCTCAAGCAGTTGCTGCACAAACAGGGCCTTGCCGGCACCAATGCCGAAGCCATGCTGCGCGCCGTCCTTTATGCCCAACGTGCCGTCTTGGATGAAGCCGGCGCTTTGGCGGGCTTGGATTTTTCGGATTTCCTGGTCCGGCAAAAACCCTATCTCTCGTCCGGCCAGATTCGCAGCCTGCTCCAGTCCGGCTTCGAAATCGGCGGGCACAGCGTGGATCATCCCTGGTACCGCGATCAGCCTCTGGCCGAACAACTTCGCCAGACCCGGGAGAGCGTGGACTACGTCCAGCAGCAATTTGGCCTGAACTACCGCGCCTTTGCCTTCCCCCATTCGGACGCCGGCGTTACCCCGGCCTTTTTTGAGCGCAGCTTTGGCGATAAATCCTTGGAAATCAGTTTCGGCACCGGCGGCCTCGTCCGCAACCAATGGCCCCGGCATTTTCAACGCTTCAGCCTGGAAAAGACCCGCCTGCCTGCCCGGTCCGTCCTCGCATATCAATATGCCCGCCGGGCCGTCCAAAACCGGAGGTACCCCGCGCCCGCCCCCGGCACGCCCGCTCCGTGACCGCCTATCCGCCTTTTTAACATGAATTTAGCCCCCTTTGACGACTTCAAGGTTTCGGTGGTCATCCCCACCTATAACCGGGCGCATTTTCTCCCCGAAGCCATCCGCAGTGTCCTGGCCCAAACCGTTCCGGTTTACGAGATTATCGTGGTCGATGACGACTCCACCGACAACACCGTCGAAGTCCTCGCACCGTTTGGCGATAAAATCCGCTATTTCAAGCAAAAGAACCAGGGTCCCTCCGCCGCCCGCAACTACGCCATGCGCGAAGCCAAAGGCAACTGGATTGCCTTCCTGGATTCCGACGACCTCTGGGTTCCCGAGAAAAACCAGCTCCAGCTCGAATTCCTCCGCCAGCATCCCACCATCGATTTCGTCTTCGGCAACCTGACCAATTTCAACGAACAGAAATGCGACGAAACCCCGGAAATCCTTGACGCCAAGGTATATGCCTATTTCCAAGCCAACTCCGCTCATCTGAAGGACTTCCTCCTCCAGCTTCTCCTCTGCAACCCTGTGCCCACCTCCGCCGCTTTATTCCGCACCACCACCCTCCCCCAAACCGGCCCCCTCGACGAAAAAATGCGCTATTGTGAAGACTATGATTTTTGGCTGCGGCTGGCGCTGGTTGGGCGGGTTGGTTTTGTGGATCGTATATTAGTGAAGCGCCGGATGCATGAGTGCAATGCGATCAAAGCCTATATTGCGTTGTGTGAAGGTACGCTGAAAGCCTTCAACCGCCTGAACCAAAATGCAAAACTGTCCGCTGAGGCGCAGCAAATCCTGAATCGTCGCATGACTTCGATCCAATACAACCTGTCCAGTTACCGCCTCAAATGCGGCGAGTTTGACGAAGCCTCTGCTGGATTCGCCGAACTGCGGGCGAAAAAATCCGCCGGCTCCCTTTTGTGGTACGCGAAGGTCTATACCAAATCGTTGATGGCTAATACGATGAGAAAGCTAACTTGACCCGATCGCTGAACTTCACCGTGTCCATCATTCCAATTCATCTGAACGCCCTTCACGCAGCGGTTTTTCTCCTGGCCGGATTCTGCCAATGCCAGGAGCAACCTAGCCCGGTGCCGACCTCCTCAAAATTATTGTTCCGGCTGTAGTCATGCCCATCCAATTTTCAGTCATTATTCCCTGCTATAATGCGGAGCATTGGATTGAGGCCACGATTCAATCCGTCTTCAATCAGACCATTCCCCAATCGGATATTGAAATCATCGTGGTGGATGACGGATCGAAAGACGGATCCGTCAATCGCATTCGCCGCATCAAGGCGGACAATTTGCGCCTGATTGAGAGCACCAATCATGGCGTCTCTTTCGCCCGCAATTTGGGCACCGCCGCCAGTTCCGGCGAATTCATTCAATATCTGGATGCCGACGACTTGCTGAAGCCCAACGCCTTGGAGTTGCGACGCCAGGTATTGCTTACCGATTCCGCCGATGTCGCCTATGGACGCTACGAAAAATTAATCGAGCAGGAAAACGGAACTTTTACCACCGGCCCCGTGGCCGGGCAAAAAATGGAAGAGGTCAGTCCCGATCCGGAACTCGCTGCTTTCAGTACCTTTTGGGTGCCTCCGGTGGCCCTGATGTACCGCCGGGCGATCGTCGAAAAAATCGGCCCGTGGAAGCGGTCGCTGCCGGTCATTCAAGACGCGCGCTTCATTCAAGATGCGGCATATCACGGGGCGCGGTTCGTCTTTTTGCCAGAAGTGCTTGGAATTTACCGGGTTCATCGCACCATCAGCCTCTCCAAGCGAAGCGTGCTGTTTGAACGCGACATTCTCAAAAACATTTATCAAACGGAAATTCGCTGGCAAAAAGACCACCGGCTGACGCCTGCGCGCATGGCGTATTTGGCCGAGACCTACCAACGCTCCGCCGAGAAGTTTTTCGGTCAGGATTCGGTGCGGTTCCAGTTTGCTTTGAACGGCCACCGGCGCTGGCGCAAACCTTACGCCCTTGGACTCGTGGATCTTGGCGCCGTGCTAAACGCCAGCCTGGGAACCGCCGCCGCTCGCATTCTCATGACCCCCGCCTGGCGGTGTGCCCGCGGGGTTCGTTCCTGTCAGCGCCGCTGGCAGCAGTGGTGGTGGCAAGGTAAAGGGAAAAGTATATGAAACCTGCCAAACGCTCCTTTCTATGGTATGTTTGCTGCTCAACATTATTCGGATTGCGCGAGAAAAATAATCCACTGCAATCCATGTCCATCGCCGTTAAAACTGTCCTTTTACGGCTTTTCTTGGATATAAACAGGACATTGTTTTACGTCCGTTGAAAGCACCGAGGTTATGAATATGCGTCTGATATATTTAATTTTGCTCCTGGCCGCCAGCGCGGGAGCGCAATCCATTACCAACGTCATTTCGCCCTTCTGGCTGCCAGCCACGGGCACGTATCAAGGCCTCGCGGGCGTGCCCGGCGGCATTGACCAATACAGCACCAACTACACCATGTTTTGCAACGTGAAGGTCGCCATTCCCGGCACCGCTCTCGTGGCCTATGGGGACGGCATGCATGACGACACTGCGGCGCTGCGCTTTGCGGTGCAAGCCTGCCCCAATGGCCAATTCGTTTATATTCCCGCCGGCAACTATTTGATCACCCAAGGCCTTTATCGCGCCAACAGTTCGCAGTGGGATGGCCAGACCCACCCCTACAGCATCATCATTCGTGGTGATGGCATGGGCAAAACCGTGCTGCTGAATTACTCCGGCGATTCCGCCATCACTTTTGCCTTTGATGGCGCGTGGGCCGGTCTCCCGCTCGCCGCCGCCCCCGCGCGCGGATCAACCAACCTGACCACCGCCGGAACGTTTCCAAGCGTCCCCGTGGGAACCTGGATCAAGGTGCAGCATGATTATGATGCCGCCAATGTTTACACTCCCACCAATACCGATCCCCAGCCGTATTATGTTGTCTATCGCGACACCGCCGCCCAGTGGGTCAGAGTGACCAAGATCGCCGGCAACACGGTCTCTTTCTGGCCGCCGCTCAATGAGGGTTATGCCAGCGATACGCTGACCATCCCCGGTCAAAACGCTTACCGCAGCGGCATTGAAAATTTGACCGTCGTGCAACTGAACGAAGTCAACGTCGCCAACATCCGCATCCGCTATGCTCAGGAAAGCTGGGTTAAAAACGTGGAGTCCCGCCAGGCCCGCGGCTATCACATTTCCATCGAGATGTGCGCCGGCACCGAAGTGCGGGGTTGTTACGTCCATGAACCGTTCCCCAACAAGAACGGCGCCAACGGCGGCGGCGGCTCGGACTACGGCATCTGCCTGGGCTTCACCAGCTCGGGCTGCCTCGTGGAGGACAACATCGCCCTGCATTGCCGCCACTCCTTCATCATGGAAACCGGTTGCGGCCAGAACAATGTCATTGCCTACAACTTCGGCAAGGACAACCTGCATGAAGGGTTGTTCACGACCGACTGGCAGGAGGACACGGATTACCACGGCGGCGAACAGCGCTGGTGTCTTTGGGAGGGCAACGTGGTGCCCCAGATCACCGCTGACACCGTGGAAGGCGCCACCCGGTATGTGACCTTCTTTCGCAATTTCGTGACACGCGACGGCCTGCCCTCGGTAAAGTTTAACATGTATGCCGTCAATCTACAGCGGGGCAGTTGGTATGACACGGTTTGTGCCAACGTCTACAACAGCACGGCCGGCCTTGCCAGTGCCGGCACGCCGACCTATTTGCTGGGTTCCTGGCAGGTGTTTTGCATCGGCGATGCCGACACCGGCCAGATCGGCAATTCGCAAGACAGCAATTACAAAGGCGCCTTCGGCTCAAATCTCCTGGCCCAATACACCTTTCAAACCAAGACGCTCAATAAATTCCACGGCAATTATGACATGACCTCGGGAAATTTTGATTACAGCGCGGACGGCCGCCTGTTATTTACCAAAAGTTTCAACCTGGCCAGCTTGCCCCCCTCGCTGTGCTACCCGGCCAAACCCGCCTGGTATGGCACGAATATCTGGCCGGCTTTTGGCGGAGACGTACCGGGCTTTACCAACTTGATTCCCGCCCAGGTGCGGGCCGCCCGGGCGGTGGAATTTCAAACCGTTTTTGCCGATGGCTACCGGCTCACGACCAATGCCACCAGCGGCGGGACGGTCACAGCGGCCGGCAACGGCAGTTATTTCAACCTGGCCTGGGTGGGCATTTCAGCCACCGCCGATGCCACGCACACGTTCTCCGGTTGGTCCGGCTATCCGGTGGCCAACTCCAATTCGCCCACCACCTACTTGATCATGCCCGCCTCCAACATCACGGTGACGGCCAATTTTGTCACCGGCCCCAGCCACACCCTGACGGTCATCGGGGGCACAGGCACCGGCAGCTACGCGCCGGGCACGGCGGTGGCCATCGCCGCCACACCTCCGGCCGGGCAACAATTTATCAGTTGGGCGATGTCCGTACCCGCCATCACCAACACCAGCACCACGACCATCACCATGCCCGCCAGCGACGTCACGGCCACGGCGATCTTTGGAGCGGCACCCGCACTGGTGCCACCATCCCATTTGTACTTTAAATAAATTGGTGGCTAAAGACGCTGAACCTGCCCGGCCAATCCGCCGCCGTTTGGCCAGACCTTGATACAGCAGCCAATGTGAGGAGGCCCATTTTTCTTTTCGATGAACCTTGTCGAAGCGTGCCCAGCTGTCCGCTCTATTTATGTTGCGGGCATTGGAAATAACGGGCACGCCCTGACCGGTGTGAATTGACGAATGGCATTCAGACCGCGCTCCGGCGGGTCCCACACACCACCACCCAACGACGACGAAAGCACGGGGACAGGTGCGGCGGAAAAGGTGGCCTGAGGCAGTTCCCAATGACGCCAGCAAACCCAATCGTCTGGTTCAGGCGCAACACCAATAAGAACACATTGAATTTAGTTCTTGGCGAACTTATCACCCCACCGCAAACTGTTCCAAGGCACAAACTTTTCCAGTCGCAGTTTTAGTCATGAATAAATTAATCATCGAAGCCGGCCGTACCGAACGTCAGTATTGGCGCGATCTGTGGCAGTATCGCGACTTGTTTTACTTTCTGGCCTGGCGCGATCTGTTGGTGCGCTACAAGCAAACCACGGTGGGCATCGCCTGGTCGCTGATCCGCCCCTTCCTGACCCTGGTGGTGCTCACGGTGGTTTTTGGCAAATTGGGCAAGATGCCCTCCGGCGGCGTGCCGTATCCCCTGCTGGTGCTGTGCGGCCTGCTGCCCTGGCAGTTCTTTTCCACCGCCCTGTCGGAAAGCGGGAACAGTCTCGTGACCAATTCCAACTTGATCTCCAAGATTTATTTTCCCCGGTTGATTGTCCCGGCCAGCAGCGTGATCACCAGCTTTGTGGACTTTCTCATCTCCGCCGTGTTCCTGGTCATCCTGATGTTTTGGTATCATTTCGTTCCGCCCGCCACCATTCTCCTGCTGCCGTTCTTTGTGCTGCTGGCGCTGGCCGCCTCCTTTGGTGCGGGGCTGTGGATCGCCGCGCTGATGGTGGAATACCGGGACTTTCGTTTCATCGTACCGTTCATCGTTCAATTTGGCCTCTATGTATCCCCGGTCGGATTTTGGAGCAGCGTCGTCTCCACGCGCTACGGCGATGGATACCGCCTCCTCTACTCGCTCAACCCGGTCGTCGGGGTCATTGATGGCTTCCGTTGGTCCATCCTCGGTGGCGAGAACGCCCTGTACTGGCCGGGCTTGCTGACGTCGGTGCTGGGCGTGGCCTGCTTGCTCACGACGGGGCTGTGGTATTTCCGCAAGACGGAACGAACTTTTGCGGATGTCATCTGATGCCAACCCGATTTAACCCGCGAAATCGTGCTGCTTTTCAAGTACTGACATGAGCGCCGCCTTCATCCACCTAAAAAATCCTTCCCTGCATTCTGTGCCGGGCCGGATTGACGGCCGCAACGAAATTGCTGTCCTGCTGGCCAGCCAGACCGCCGCGCGGACCATCCTGCCCGGCTGGTTGAGCGTTAATCATGCGTAACCTACCCCGAGCTTTCGCCGCCCATGTCCGCCCCTGAATTAGCCATCGTCATCCCCGCCTTTCGCGTGCGTTTCCTGGAACGGACCCTCCAGTCGCTCGCCGCGCAGACCGATCGGCGCTTCCGGCTTTATATCGGCGATGACGCCAGCCCGGAACCGGTGGCGGACGAGGTCAAAAAATTTTCCGGGCAACTGCCGCTGGTTTATCATCGCTTCAGCGAAAATCTGGGCGGCACCGCGTTGACGAAACACTGGGATCGCTGCATCGCCTTAAGCCAGGAACCGTGGGTCTGGCTTTTTTCTGATGATGACGTGATGGAGCCGGACTGCGTGGCGGCGTTTTACCGCACCCTCGCGGCCACGGCCGGGCGTTTTGATATTTACCGTTTTGACACCTTGTTCATTGATGAAAACGACCGGCCGTTGAAATTGAGCCCGCCGCATCCGGAACAGGAAACCTGGATGGAATTCGCCTATTTTTTATTGCGCTTTCTGCGCATGAGCACCGCCCAGGAAGTGATCTTCAGCCGGGCGGCTTACGACCGTTCCGCCGGCTGGTTTGACCTGCCGCTCGCCTGGGGCAGCGACCACGCCAGCCAGATCATCTGGGCCGGCACCAAGGGCCTGCGCCGGATTGACGGCGCCCGGGTGCAATGGCGCTGGAGCGGCCAGAATCTTTCCTCGACCCGCGAGCGGAAATTTAAAATGGTGAAAATCCAGGCCTGCATGCGCTACGTCGCCTGGCTCCTCCAGCGGGTGCAGGAAATGCCGGACCCGCATTTCGCCCTGCCGCCCGGTGTTTTCAAGCCGCTGACACGGGACTGGTTCACCCAGCACCTCGTGCATCAACGTCAGTTTTACAGCCCGGGTGAGGCGCTGCAGATCAGCCAATTCATGACTCACACCTGGGGCGGCTCCGTCATTATAAACCTGGCCCGGCTGTTTAAAATCAATCTGCTCACCCTTCGGGACCAAGCCGGCCAGGTTCTCCGGCCAGCCCGATGATTACGACTATGCCACCATGCGCCCCCGCTACCGCAAGCCAGAGCCTTTTAACTCGACCAGCCATGTTTTTCGCGCCAATTTCATTTCCAACCCATGAGTAACGCCGTCATCCAGGTAGAAAACCTTTCCAAATGCTACTCCCTCGGCCACCAGCGGGCCAGGGGCGACGGTCTGCGGCACAGTGTCGAAGCCGCCCTGCGTAATCCACGGCAATGGCTGCGGTCGCGCAAACAGGCCATGCTCAACGAACACGAGGAATTTTGGGCGCTCAAAGGCATCTCCTTTGAGGTCAAGCCCGGCGAGGTCGTCGGCATCATCGGCCGCAATGGCGCGGGCAAATCCACCCTCCTGAAAATTTTGAGCCGCATCACCGAGCCGACCACCGGTCGCATTACGCTCGATGGCCGCGTGGCCAGCCTGCTCGAAGTCGGCACCGGCTTCCACGCCGAACTAACCGGGCGCGAAAACATTTTTCTGAACGGCGCCATCCTCGGCATGAACAAGGCCGAGATTAAACGGAAATTTGACGAAATCGTCGCTTTTTCCGAAGTCGAGAAATTCCTCGACACCCCGGTCAAGCGCTACAGCAGCGGCATGTATGTCCGGCTCGCGTTCGCCGTGGCGGCCCACCTGGAACCGGAAATCTTGATCGTGGATGAAGTCCTGGCCGTCGGCGATGCGGGCTTCCAGAAAAAATGCCTCGGCAAAATTCAAGACGTCAGCTCCCATGGCCGGACCGTGCTGTTTGTCTCCCACTCCATGCCCACGATCCTGCGCCTGTGCCAGCGGGTCATTTTACTGCAACGCGGCACCCTCGTCGGCGACGGCCCGGCGGAAGCCATGACCCGGCAATACATGAGTTCCGGCTCCGACCGCGCCGCCGAACGCGTCTGGCCCACGCCCGACCAGGCCCCCGGCGACGCCGTCGCGCGGCTGCACGCCGTCCGCGTCAGAAACGTGCGCGGCGAAACCAGCGAGACGATTGATGTCAGCGAACCGTTCGAAATCGAGGTGGAGTACTGGAACTTGCAGGACCGGATCAAGCCCACCGTTTCCCTTCATTTCACCAATGAAGACGGCGTGCAATTGTTTGTCTCCAACGACTTCGGCAATCACGCCTGGTGGGACACCACGCGCCGCCCCGGCCTCGTTCGCGCCCGCTGCCGGGTTCCGGCCAACCTGCTCTCCGAAGGCCAGATTTTTATTCTCGCCGCCGTTTGCACCTACAATCCCGACAACATCCACGCCTTGGAACGCGACGTGGTTTCCTTCCAGGTCGTGGATCAATTCGACCTGGAAAAAACCCGGGAAAAATACACCCGCTCCTGGCCCGGCGCCATCCGGCCGAAATTGGAGTGGCAGATCGAAACACCCGCCGCCTGACCATGACCCGCGCCATCCACACTCGTTTACCAGCCACCACCAGCGGCCTGGCCGCGCTGATTTTCAACCACCCGAACCGACTCCACCTGACCCTTGGATTATGAATCAAGACTTCAACCCCTTATTATCCCGCCAGCTCTTCAGCGAGCCAAAACGCTTGCACATCCAATCCGCCTGGACCGAGCACGTCCCCTTCGCCATGCTCCTCATTGAACTCCAGCGACCCCGCGTCCTGGTCGAACTGGGCACCCATTGGGGCATCTCCTATTGCGCCTTTTGCCAGGCGGTCGTTGCCACCGGCGCCGGCACGCGCTGCCACGCCGTGGACACCTGGGCCGGGGATGCCGATGCCGGCTTCTACGGCCGCGAAGTCTATGCCAATCTCTCCGCGCACCATCAACAATACGAATCCTTCTCCAAGCTGTTGCGCATGACGTTTGACGATGCCCTCCAGCAGGTGCCCGATGGCACCGTGGACCTGCTTCACATCGACGGCTTCCATGCCTACGAGGCGGTGAAACGGGACTATGAAACCTGGCGGCCCAAGTTGAGCTCCCGCGGCCTGGTTTTGTTTCATGACACCATGGTCACGGAGCGCGGCTTTGGGGTTTATAAATTGTGGGCGGAATTAAGCCCGCAGTTTCCGAATTTTAATTTCGCACACGGGCACGGCCTGGGTGTGCTCGCCGTCGGCCCGGAACAGCCTGCTGCCGTCCAACAATTTTTGCAGACGGCCAAGGCGTACCCCGATGCCACGCAAAAAACCTTCGCCGCGCTGGGCGGGCAGCTCCAGCGGCTGACCCAGGAACGCTATCCGGATCCCGCCGACCGCTCCGCGGTGCGGCGTGGACTGCGGAAATTGAAATCGTTGGTCAAAGGTAATTGATCGGCATGACCAACCCGCGCGTCAGCATCTGCGTCCCCACTTACAATGGCGGGGAGTTTTTGCGCGCCTGCCTCGATTCCATTCAGGCACAAACCCTGAAAGATTTCGAGGTCATCCTGGTCGATGATGCCTCCAGCGATGACTCGGTGGCGATCGCCACCGAGTTCGCCCAACGGGATGCTCGCTTTCACCTTCATCGCAATGCCACCCGGCTGGGCCTCGTGGGCAATTGGAATCACAGCCTCGAATTAAGCCGCGGGACCTGGATCAAATTTCTGTTCCAAGACGACTTGATGGCGGAAAACTGTCTGGAACGACTGGTCGCCAGTTGCGAGCAGTGGCAACGACCCTTCGGGTTTTGCGCCCGGGAACTGTTGTTTGATGACTCCGTGGACGCCTCGACACGGGCGTATCTTGGCCAACATCAAGCCATGCTCCAGAAAATCTATGGCGAGCAGCGGGAGGTGACGGCCGAGGCGTTTGCGGACCTGTGCGCCAGCCACCCCGGCGAAAATTTGATCGGCGAGCCGACGGTGACGATTTTTCATCACTCGCTCGCCAAACAACTGGGCGGGTTCAATCCCATCTTGGTCCAGTTATGCGACATGGAGTATTGGGCCCGGATCGGTGCCAGTTCCGGCGTGGTCCATGTCCCGGAAAAACTGGCCACCTTCCGGGTTCACCAACGTTCGACCACCGCCAAAAATTACTCCCAGCGGGTGTATCGGGTGGCCACCTTGGAGCCGCTGGTTTTTAGATACGTCATGCTGCGCCAGCCGCAGTGCCGCAACATCCGCCAGGCGCTCTATCGCCGCCTGGGCCGACGGACCGCTTGGTGGCGCTGCCTGCATGCCGCCCATGATGCCTGGCGCCTCGCGCACCCCAGACTGTTCGCTGCCGCCAGCGGCGATGCCACCCTGAAAAAGGAATGGCAGGAGGTGGCCCGGGCGTATCCCGGCTTGAAACTCATGGCCTGGAGCGGCGTGGTCTTGCTGAAAATCCGCGCCGCATTGCACGCGGCCGGCCTGAAGCGAGGCATCAAAAAACCGGCGCCCGACGGCATTTGAGGCGATGGTCTGTTTGCATGCGGCCGAACCCGACCAACGACGACGAACAGGATTCAGACGAATCCAAGCCGGCTCCCGCTCCGGTGGCAAGCCGGGCGCACAAAAAATTACTCGGGCTGGTATCAAAAAAGGAACGCTGGGGACTTTCCTGGCGGGGTTGGCTCGCCGCCGGCGTACTGGCGCTGTTGACGGCTTATTGGTTGCTACAGACCATCCAGCCGTTTCTGGCCGTGACCCAGCGCGTGGACGCAAAATATCTGGTGATGGAAGGCTGGGTGCATGAATTTGCGGCGAAAGGAGCGGCGGAGGAATTCACCGTCGGCAATTACCAGCAAGTGTTTGTCACCGGGGTGCCCGTGGCCGGGAGCGGCCTCTACGACTCGGATTCCAACACGGAAGCCTATGTGGGAGCCGGACTCCTGAAACGGGCCGGCGTCCCCGAAGCCTTCCTGCAACGCGTGCCGCGACGGCGGATGGACCGCGACCGCACCTACGGCTCAGCGCTCGCCCTGAAAGCCTGGTTTTATGAGCACGGTCTGAAGGTTCAGCGCATCAATGTCGTGACCGAATCCGCCCATGCGCGCCGGACGAGGCTGATGTTTGAGGCCGCTTTGGGGCCGGACGTGACGGTGGGAATCATCGCGGTCCGCAATCCAGATTATGACCCGGACCACTGGTGGCATTACAGCGAGGGCGTGCGCGAGGTGCTGGGCGAAAGCCTTGCCTACCTTTATGCGCGCCTGCTGTTCCGGCCGGAAACCGGGCCGCAGCCTTGATTGTTGAACTGTTTTATTAAATCATCAAAAGTTGTGAGCACTAAATCAAACCACTCCCTGGCGACGGTAGTTCTCAACAAAAAATTGGCCTGGGTTCTCTCCGGCACGGCCCTGCTGCTCAACGCCCAACAGCTCGCCAGCGCCCAAACCGTCCTCTTGCCTCCGCCCCCAACGCCGCTCGCACCGGTAGTGGCTCAGGATGAGCTCGCCAACAACGAGCTGAACGTTTTTCTGCCCACTGGGGAAACCCGCGGCAGTTCGCTGCCCTCGTGGCTGCGTTATGACCCGGTCAACCTCCGGCCGCATTGGGACTACGGTTTTCAGTATGGCAACGGAATGCTGTCCTCGCCGGGAAACCAGGCGAAAACCATCACCCAATCCTTTTCCCCCGGCCTGGGCGTTGAATTAGGCCGGCACTGGCTGCTCGATTACACCCCCACCCTCCGGTTTTATTCGAACAAAAGTTTTCATGACGGAGTGGATCATGCCGTCAATTTGAACGGCCAGACCCGTTACGAAGATTGGACGCTCGGCCTGACCCAAACCTTCAGCCAGACCTCGGACCCGCAGGTGCAAACCGCCACGCAGACCGACCAGCAAACCTTCGGCACCGGCCTCTCCGCCAACCTGTTGCTCAATGAAAGGATGTCGGCCGATTTCGGTCTGAACCAGCGGATCAATTCCACCACCGGACTGCAAAACTCACGGGACTGGTCCACCTCCGACTGGCTGAACTACCTTTTCTGGCCCCGCTTGAATGTCGGCGTGGGCGCAACCGTCGGCTATCTGGATGTGGACACCGGCTCCAATCAGACGTACGAAGGTTTGAACGCCCGCGTTAACTGGCGCGCCACCGACAAGTTGGGATTCAGTGTCAGTGGCGGCGTGCAAGACCGCCAGTTCCTAACCGGCGGGGCCAATGATTTGGTCAGCCCGATCTTCAGTGCGTCCATTCAATACCAGCCGTTCAAGCACACGCAAATCGCTTTGACCGGCAGCCGCTCGGTTGGGCCGTCGGATTATTACACCGCCAGCGACGTGTCGGAATCCACCACCGTCAGCGCCAGTCTCAACCAGCGTCTGCTGAAAGAATATAATCTTGGCTTCAGCGTGACCTATACGGAAACCAAAAACACCGTGGCCAGCCAGACTGGAGCCATCGGCCAAACCATTGATTACACCTCATTCAACGCCACCTTGAGCCGCGGATTTTTACTACACGGAACCTGCTCGGTGACCTATAGTTACACCGACACCCAATCCAGCACGCCGGGCTATTCCTCCCGCGGCAATCAAATTGGCTTTCAACTCGGCTGGCACTACTAAGCCGCCCGCGCCGCCGCCCGACGCAAAACATGACGACCTCCCCGTCCCCCGCACCAGACCTGCCTTGGCGGCCATTTGCCCTGGCCGCCACCGCGCTGACGCTGAGCTTCATACTGCCGCTGTGGCAATTATTCCAGTTCGCCCGGCAGGATGAACTGCATTCCTTCATCCTGCTCATGCCGCTGGTCAGTGCCTACCTCGTCTGGGTGGAAAGAAAAAATCTGCCGGCCATTTCCCCCCCGGCCCGCGCCGCCGCCGCCGCGTTTTCGCTGGCGGGCGGCCTGGCCCTGGCGGGCCGGTGGTGGGCGCCCGCCTTCGCCCTCCAACTGGCCTCGCTTTCATTCGTGATGCTGCTAACTGCCGCCGGCTGCTGGTGGCTCGGCGGCCGGCGGATGCGCGCCCTGGCTTACCCCTTCGCGTTGCTCCTGTTCCTGATACCCTTGCCCGCGTTCGCCCGCGACGGCATTGAGACCGGCCTGCAAGTGGGTTCAGCCGCCGTCGCCGACGCCATGTTCAACCTCGTGGGCACCCCGGTTTTGTGCGACGGCACGTTTTTCCGGCTCCCGGGCATGAGCCTGCGCGTGGCGCCGGAATGCAGCGGCATCCATTCCACCCTGGTGCTGTTCATTACCAGTCTCGTGGCCGGCAAATTATTTTTGCGCTCGCCCTGGAAACGCGCGGTGCTGACCTTGGTGGTGATTCCGCTGGCGCTGCTCCGCAACGGCTTCCGCATTCTCGTCATCGGCGAACTCTGCGTCCATGTGGGTCCGCAGATGATTGATTCGCCCATCCACCACCAGGGCGGACCGCTGTTTTTTGTATTGTCGCTGCCGCCATTTTTTCTGCTACTTTATCTCTTGAGAAAAACCGATCGGGCTGCTTCCTTAAGCCGGCCCGGCGACGGGGATAAATTGAAATGAACATGATCAAACGAGGATTATTGTTGTTGCTGGCGGCGGCCGTGCTGGCCGGGGCGGGTTGTTCGGCCAAGGCCAAAAAGGCCTACCACCTCAAGCGGGCGGAAAAATATTACGCCGCCGGGCAGTACGACCGCGCCGAAATCGAATACCTGAATGTGCTCGGCCGCGACCCCCAAAACGCCCGCGCGTTCGGCCAGCTTGGTCAGATCTATTATGCCGAAGGCCGCCTGCAACGCGCCGTGTTCTTCCTGACCAAAGGCAGCCAGATGGCCACCAATGACCTCGATCTCCGGCTGAAGTTTGGGCTGGTTTGCACCGCCAGCGGCCAGTTCCCCCAGGCCCGCGAGGCGGCCGATTTTGTTTTGCAACGGCAGCCGACCAACGACGAGGCCCTGTTGCTGCTCGTGGAATCAACCATCCAGCCAAAGGAGATTGCCGGCACCCGGCAACGGCTCCAGACGCTCGCCCGGGCTGGCGACCGCGCCGCCATTGAGGTGGCGCTGGGCAATCTGGCATTCCGGGAACATGATCTGACCAATGCCGGCGCCGCCTTTCAGCGCGCCCAAGCCTTGGACCCCAAATCCACCCTGGTGCAGGGGGCGCTGGCAGCCTGGTCTTGGGCGCAAGGCGATCTCAAGTCAGCCGCCGCGTTTTTTAAATCCGCCGCCGAGGCGGCCCCGCCACGCTCACCGCACCGGATGCAATACGCGCGCTTCAAAATCCAGACCGGCGATCCGGCCGGCGCCCGCCAGGTGCTGAACGAAGTCCTCACGCAGGCGCCCGGTTACGTGCCCGCACAAATGGTGCTCGCCGAAATCGCGGCCACGGAAAAGAATTTTGACGAGGCCGCCAAACTGGTCGCCCAGGTGCTGACGGAGGATCCGGACGGCTTTGACCCCCTGCTGTTCAGCGCCCGCTTGCAACTCGCACAGGCACAGCCCGGAGCCGCCGCTCTGGAATTGGAGCGCCTCCTCCGCCTGTATCCCCAGGCGACTCGCGCGCAGCTCCTGCTGGCGCAGGCCTGTCTGGCCAACAACGATGTGGCCAAGGCCGTCGGCACCCTCAACCAGGCCATCACCCTCGAGCCGGATTTCGCCGACGCGATTTTGCTCCTCGCGCAAATCAACATCCGCAACGGCAACGCCACCCCGGCGATTGCCAGCTTGGAACCGTTGGCGCGCAAATATCCCCAGCTCGTCCAGGCGCAGTTGCTGCTGGCGGATGCCTACCGCTTGCAAAACCGGACCCGCGACGCCCTTGCCATTTATGAGCCCCTGCAAAAGGCGCAGCCCCAAAACCCCCAGCTCCCCTTGCTCGCCGGCTCGGCCTATCAACAACTCGGCGACTCCGCCCATGCCCGCCAGGCCTTTAATCGCGCGCTGGCCCTCGCCCCGGACAACCGGCCGGCCTTGGAACAGCTCCTCAATCTGGATCTGGCGGAGACCAACTACGCCGGCGCCCTCCAGCGCGTGAACGCCGAACTGGCGAAAGCCCCCAAAGAATCCGTGCTGTATTTGTTGCAGGCCAAAATCTTCATGGAGGAAAAACATCCGGAGCAGACCGAAGCCGCCCTGCTCAAGGCGATCGAACTTGATCCGCAAAACGAGTCCAGTTATCTGCTGCTCGCCAAAATGTATTTCGACACGCAGCAAACCCCAAAGGCGCTGGTTCAACTGGAGGCCGCGCTGGCAAAAAATACCAATGATCTTTCGGCGCTCATGCTCGAGGCCGTCATCTACAATGCCAGCCAGAAATACCAGCTCGCGGCCGACACCTATGAGAAGGTGCTCGCCATCGAGCCCCGCTCCCGCGAAGCCATCAACAACCTGGCTTACCTGTATTCCACCCGTTTAATCAACCACCTCGACCGGGCCTACGAACTGGCCCAGCAAGCGCACGACCTGGACCCGTATAATCCTGCCACCGCCGACACGCTCGGCTGGGTCTGCTACCAGCGCGCCGCCTATCCCACCGCGCTGGCGCTGCTCAAAGAAAGCGCCGCCAAACTGCCCGGGGAACCCGAAGTCCAGTTTCATTTTGGCATGGCCAGCTACATGCAGTGCGATGAAGACAGCGCCCAGAAGGCCTTTGCCCTGGCCAGGCAGTCAACCGCCGATTTCATGGGCCGCGATGAAATGGCCCGCTGCCAGGCCATCCTCGCCATCAACCCGCAGACCGCCGGCGACGCCGAACGAACCTTGTTGGAAAAGCGGGTGGCCGAAAAAGCCGACGACCCCATTGCGCTGGCACGCCTCAGCACCATCTACCAGCGCGCAGGGAAATTGGACCAGACCATTGCCGTCAACGAGAAGATCTTGCAGACCAATCCGAACCAGTTGCAGGCCCTGATCAATCTGGCCTCGCTTTACCCGGATGCCCGCAAGGCTTATGACGCCGCCCGCTCGGCCTACAAACTGGCCCCGGGGAACCCCGTCGTCGCCCGCGTTTTTGGCCATCAAGCCTTCCAGGCGGGCGATTTCAAACTCGCCCTCAGCGTGCTCCAGCCAGCCGCGCAAAGCTCACCCGCCGATGCCGCGTTGCAATTTGAACTTGCCCAGGCTCAATTCAGCGTCGGCAACCCCGCCCAGGCCCAGGTGAGCCTGCGAAATTCCCTCGCGCGCGGCCTGCCTCCGGCCTCGGCCCCCGCCGCCAGCCGGATGCTCGAAATGCTCGACCTGGCCGCCAACCCGACGCAAGCCGTGGCTGCCAAAGCGCAGATTGACACCAGCTTGAAAGCCGATCCCAACTATTATCCCGCCCTGCTGGCGCAGGCCACGGCAGCCGAGCAGCAGGCCGATCTGCCGACCGCTCAGGCGGCCTATGAAAAAATCCTGAATCACTATCCTGAATTCAGCCTCGCACAAAAGCAGCTGGCGACCATTTACACTGGCGACCCAGGCAAATTGGATCAGGCCTATGGCCTCGCCATCAAAGTTCGCGAAATCTTCCCCAATGATCCCGCACTCACCCGGACGCTCGGCATCCTCCTGGCGCAAAAAGGCGATTACACCCGCGCCCTCACTCCCTTGAAAACCAGCGCCGCCGGCATCGGCCGCAACGATCCCATCGTGTTTTTCTACCTGGGCACCGCCCAGTTCCAGCTCAAAAACAACGCCGAAAGCAAAGCCTCCCTGCAACAGGCCCTGGCCTTGAAGCTCTCCGGGAAACAAGCCGAGGCCGCCCGCCAGATGTTGAGCAACTTGAAATAAGCAGGTGGAAACAAATTAACTTTCGAGCGTCGGAATTTCTGACACCTCGTACAATCAATAAATGATGAAAAACCCGAGCATTTAGCTCAAACCGCCATAAACCTGTCAGGTTTCTTAACACTTTTTACCAACCCGACCGAGATTAATTGACAGCAACAACATTATTTACAACCACAATACTTTCACAATTAGCAGCTTACATTTTCAACCAAGTTATTCAACCCCGCTGGCACAGCCTCTGCTAAAGTACGCCAGAATGAAAAAGATCTACCTTTTAACTGCTGTTTTGAGTCTCTGTAGCGTGGTTGGCGCGACCACCATCAATGCTCCCTCGACCTTGGTTGGTTATCAGAAGTTAGACGGCGCAAAAGCTTATGGTTGGGCGGTTTCACCCGGTCTGACCGCCGGCCAGAAAATCACCAGCGCCACCATTAACTGGAACAATGTGACCCTTGCGGTCGGCAACAGCTCCGGCACCGGCTACCTTTACACCGATTTGCTCTCCTCCTCCTCCCTCGGCGTAAACAACGTCACCACCTACACCGACAACGACGCCCCCGGCGATTATTTTAAGACCTCCGGTTCCGGGTTCACGTCCTCCACCATGCTGGGGATCGGCTCCCAATTTTTCTCCTCGGTGGGAACGACCCTTTCCTTGGCCTATACTTTGACAACGGCTCAACTGACCACCCTCAACCAGTTTATTGCAAACAGCGCCACCGGCGTGTTCAATGTTGGCATTGATGCCGATTGCCACTATACGGTGGGCGGTTTGTCCATCACCTACATCGTAGGTTCCACGAGCGTGCCCTCTGCTCCGGATGGTGCGACCACCGCGCTGTTGATCATTGTCGGCTTGTCCGCTGTGGAGCTTTTCCGCCGGAAGTTTGCCGCCGCCCATTAATTTTAAAGCCAACCTAAAAACTAGTTCAGTGCCGATGACGAAAGTCATCGGCATTTTTGCTAAAATCCTGCTTCCGTTCACGCCAGGTTTCCTGTAACCATTAACCAGCCTTAAATCACACATTCCCATGAAAAAAGACGCTTTCCGTTCCCCCCTGGCTAAATTTGCCGGCCTCGCACTCACGGCCTTGGTCGCTTTTGGCGGCTGCGCCACGTCGACGACGGACAAGGCCGCCTTGCAGGCGGCCGCCATCCGCCCCGAGGAAATTATTTTGCGCGAAGGCGACACCGTAAAAATTTCTTTCCCCGGCTCGGCCAATCTGGATTCCGCCCAACAAATCCGCCGGGACGGCAAAATCTCGATGTTGTTGGTGGGCGAAGTGGATGCCGCCGGTCTGACGCCAGATGAATTGAAGCAAAAACTGATCAAAGCCTACGCCTCGCAAATCACCTCCAAGGAAGTAACGGTCACGGTGCAGTCATCCACTTTCCCGGTCTTTGTCACTGGCTCGGTAATTCACCCGGGCAAAGTGCTGGCCGACCACCCTATGACGGCGCTGGAAGCCGTCATGGAAGCCGGCGGATTTGATTACAACACCGCCAACATGAAAGCCGTGAGAATCATCCGCCACGAAAACGATCAGACCAAAAACTTCACCGTGAACCTGAAGGCGGTGCTCTCCGGTGACGACCACCAGTCATTCTATCTCAAGCCGAACGACATTATTTATGTGCCGGAACGGTTCACCATGTTCTGAGCGGGAATTTTGCCAGACAAAAAGGACCGGCCAAAAGCCGGTCCTTTTTTCTTTGCCGCCCGGCGGTCAACTCCGGTTGATGCCCAGCTTGTCCATCAATTCATACAGCGTGGGCCGGCTCAGGCCCAGTTCCACGGCGGCCGGGGCGATCTTCCCCGAATACTTAAGCAAGGCCCGCTGCACCATTTGCCGTTCCACCGCTTCCCGCGCTTCCTTGAGCGTCACCAGGCTGGCATCCGGCTCGGCGGCGTTCAGTTCCAAATCCTTGGCCGTCACCCGCCGGCCATCCGCCATGATCACGGCCCGGCGGATGCAATTCTCCAGCTCGCGGATATTGCCCGGCCACGCATGCCGGTTCAGCGCCCGCACTGCGTCCTGTTCAAAGGCCAGATTCGGCTTGTTGACCTGCTGGGCGAAGCGGTTGAGGAAAAATTGCGCAAGCAGGCGGACGTCATTGTCGCGCTCGCGCAACGGCGGCAACGTGATTTGCACCACGGCGAGGCGATAATACAAATCTTCCCGGAAGGTCCCGGCAGCCATCGCCTTTTTCAAGTCCACATTCGTGGCCGCCACCACGCGGTTGTTGATGGGGATTTCCTGCCGCCCGCCAACGCGCTCGATGGTTTGCTCCTGCAAAAAACGCAGCAGCTTCACCTGCAACGCCAGCGGGATCTCCCCGATTTCGTCCAGAAACAGGGTGCCTTCATTCGCCGTTTCAATGCGGCCCTTGCGCTGCATATGCGCCCCGGTAAACGCGCCTTTTTCGTGCCCAAACAGTTCGCTTTCCAACAAGGTTTCCGGGATCGCGCCGCAGTTGATGGCCACGAACGGACCGCCCTTGCGGTCGCTGCGCTGGTGAATGGCTTTGGCCGCCATTTCTTTGCCGGTGCCGCTCTCGCCCAGGATCAGCACGGGGGCGTCCGTGGTGGCAACTTTGCGGATGGTCTCAAAAACGGGTCGCATCTGCGGACTGGCCCCGAGCATGCCTTCAAAGGAATCGCCGCGCAGTAATTGCTGCATTTCCGCGTATTCCTTTTCCAACTGCACCACATGGAAACACCGTTTGAGGAGAAATTTCAGTTCGTCCATCTCCACCGGTTTCACCAAAAAATCGTAGGCCCCGGCCCCGATCGCGCGCAGCGCGTTTTCCTTTTCGCCCTGGCCGCTGATGATGATCACCTTGACCAGCCGGTCCTGGGCGAGCAGTTCGGTGAGCACCGCCAGACCTTCTTCGGGATTGTTCGGATGCGGCGGCAGACCGAGATCCAGCAGCACCGCCGCCGGCCGTTCCGTGCGGAAAACTTCCAGTGCCGAGGACCGGCTTTCGGCCTGAAACACCTCGTAATCGCCACCCAGTGCCCATTTCATCTGGGTACGGATTTCCTCATCGTCATCAACGATTAATAATTTTGGTTTCATCAGCTTTGCGTATGGAGCGGTAAAAACAGCCGGAAGGTGGTCCCCTTGCCAGCTTCGCTTTCGACCTCGATCCGGCCCTGGTGCGCCTCGACGATCATTTTGCTTTGAAACATGCCAATGCCAAGCCCGTTCTTCTTGGTTGTTTGAAACGGCCGGAAGAGCGAACGGTTCATAAATTCCGGGGTCATGCCACAGCCGGTATCGGTCACCGTCAGCACCCCCCAGCCATTCACTTGCGCGGTCTGGAGTTGCACCTGCCCCTCCCGCGTCACCGCCTCCCGCGCATTGAAAATAAGGTTGATGGCCACTTTGACGATCTGCTCCGGGTCGCAGAAAACTTTCGGCACCGGCCCCAGCTCCTTGACGAGGTTGATCCCGGCGTTTTCCTCCCAGCCGGCGAGCGCCTTGATCACGAGTTCGTTCAGGTCGGCCGGCACCGGCTTGATTTGGAGCGCCTGGCGGATGGAACCGAGCCGGCCGATGAGATGGTTGATATGCGCCACGGTTTTGGCCACGCCCCGCAAGGCATCGGCCCGAAAAGCCGGATCATCGAAATGCACCGGCAAATTCTGAAGCATCAGATTAAGCGTGTTGGCAGTGTTCTTCAAATCATGCACAAAAAATGCCGACATGGTTTGGAAGGCTTCAAATTCCTTCGCGTGCATGAGCTTTTGCGACAGCCGCGTGTTCAGCAGGCCGGCGGCAATCTGGTCGCCGATGCACTTGAGCAAATCAAAATCCTGCCAGGTGAAGGACACGCCGCCCACGCGGTCGCCCAGCACCATGAACCCGAGAATTTCATCGCTCGCAATCATGGGCACGCAAACGCGGCTGCCGCCCTTGCGAAATTCATCGGGGTGGCATTGCCGCAAAGTCTCCGCCCAAGGCTCATTGGAACTGTCTATGTCTGCCGGTTCGTGATGCGCTTGAAAGAATTGAATCAGCCCGGCCACGGCGGTCTTTTCCGGCCGCAATCCCTCCGCCTTGGCTTCGGAGAGAAAGGTGGACGCCGCAAACACCAGATTTTCCCGGCGGTCATCCACCAGCCAGATCGTCACCGAGAGCGATTGAAAAATATCCGTCGCCGATTTCACCGCCGCCCGGCAGAGCTCCGCCTGATTGACGCACGAAGCCGTCGCCTCCGTGAAGCTGCGCCAGACATTGCGGTAGTCATACAGCGGGCGTTGGAAATGACGGCTGATGAACCGGCTGCCATGCAACCGCACGCGTTCGGACAGCAGCAAAATGGTCAGGCTCACCAGGGCCGCCAGCACCACCAGGGCCTTGATTGGAAAGGAATCGCCGCCGATGCCGAAGAATTTAACCGCTTGCGCAAACACCCCGATCACCAGCAAATACAGCCCCACCAGCAGCGCCGCGAGCGAACTTTTCAGGACTGAAGCCGACGGATAAACATCGAGGTCAAAATGCCCCGCCCGGAACAGCGCCCGCAAAATCAGCACGCAGGCCACCAGCAAGGCCACCGCATCCACCCGCTGAAGCTGCAGATCAATCCGCTGAAACAACAAGGCTTGAATGCTGGTATAGCAACGCGTGGCAAACAAAACCATGAGCCCCAGCACCATGAATTTAATGCGCCACCGCATCGTCCCCACCGACGCCCGGTACGTCCATTCCAAATTCATCAGCACAAACACCATGGCCAGCAGGAAGATCAGGTTGAGGATGACGCCCGGCAGGCCCAGATCCAGCACCCAATGCCCGGCCACCTGCGTGGCCTGCCGAAAGAGTTGTTCCTTGAAAAATATCCCCAGTCCCGGCGGAATGAGAAAGGCCAGCATCAACAACCCCTGCCAGCGTTTTAAAAACTCCCGGTAATTCCCGCGCCCGTAGCTGAGGCTGAAAAAAATCCAAATCCCAGGCAACAGGGACAACACCAGCATTTGCCAGCGCTGCCACTCGGCCATTTCCTCCACCGAGCCGGCTTCCTTGGCGAGCCCGTTCAAAACGCTTTCCACCGCCAACACCACCACCCCGATTACAAACGCCAGATGAACGACTGAGCGCTTTTCATTGCGCAACACACTAAACGCCAAAGCCCCACAAAACAGGGCGTTGGCAAAAGCAAACATGGTATCAGTGTTCATGGCACAGTCCAAACTGTGAGACAAAACAGGCTGTCAGAAGCCCGGCCCGAGCGCAGTAATTAAAAAATAAGGACCGGGATAAATCCCGGTCCTTAAATTGGTTGAGTGTTAGAACCGATCAGGCGATTAGGCCATCAATTTGCGCTTCAGCAAGGCCGCACCCGAGAGCGCCAGACCGAGCAAAGCCGCCGTGGCACCACCGTCCGGAACCGAGGTTCCAGCCGCCGAGAACGTGAACGTGAGCGGATTCGAGGTCACACCAGGATCCTGGCTGGTGAAGCTCCAGTTCAAGGCCGTGGTTTGAAAACCATTGCCGCTGACCGTGCCCGTACCATTAATAACCACAAACCCGGTCAAACCAGGCGTGCCGCCTTGGGACGTGATACCGGAGGAAAGCAGGTTGAACGTATAACCACCCACCGACCAGAAGCTGGCCACCGGACCAGAAACGAAGCTCCAAGGGGCGGCAAAGCTCACTGCCGTACCATTGGCAATCGTCGTGAAATCACCCGAAGTGCCATTCACCGCCGGATTAATCCAAGTAGCCACTTGCGTGGCATTTCCCGCGGAACCAGTGTCATACGTGACGCGACCGGTAAAACCGATGTTGCCCGTGATGAACGCCGCTTGCACGGATTGAGCCAAGGCGAGAACCACCACGGCCAAACCGGCGAATTTGATCATTTTTGTCATATTGTTTGTTTGAGTTATCTAAGTTGTTTTCTGTTCTAACGACTGAAACCACTAAAGCAGAGGCGATGCCAACCAAAAACTTCGCTTCGATATTAACGTCAAACATAACATTATGAACAACTTATAAAATTTCCATGGATTGTTCAGCCCCTCGATTTCCGATCGGAAAGTGTAAGCGATTCCGACAACAATGGCGCAAACCCCGAGAAAATATTGTTTAATTGCTAATCTAAAACAACTTACATGATTTCCAACCAAAGTAGATTCATCGACGCCCCAAGCCCCTTTCACCTCTGAACAATTCCTACCTGCAACAACTTAACCATAACAGCAAGAATATATTAAAGAACCGATTAACCACCTACCCAGCCATCACCTCAACGCTGACAATTTCGCCTCCGGCGCACTCAGCCGCGACCTCGATGGGGCGGCAACAGACTTCGCAGTCGGTCGTAAAGCGCTGTTTACGGATGCTGGTATCAATAACCACCTCGCAGTCCTGACCGCAGAACGGGCACTGGATGTCCGTGAATTCTTCCATGGGGGAATCTAGCCCCGTTGATTGGAAACGCAACGGCCGGTTTTCCGGTTTGCCAGTGCCCCCAGATTCAGAGATAGTGGCACTCCGTTTTTACGGGCTGATTTTATGAAACCCCAAGTCGAAATCTACGACACGACCCTGCGTGATGGCTCGCAGGGTGAAGGCATCAACTTTTCGGTCGCGGACAAAATTCGCATTGCCGAGAAGCTCGACGCCTTTGGCGTTCATTACATCGAAGGCGGCTGGCCCGGCAGCAATCCCAAGGACATCGAGTTCTTTGCCCTGGCCAAAAAACGCAAATTCAAAAACGCCCGCCTCGCCGCGTTCGGCTCCACGCGCAAAAAGGGCGTGCCCGTGGAACAGGACGATCAGGTGCGCCTGCTCATCGAAGCCGAAACGCCCGTCGTCACGATCTACGGCAAGACCTCCATGTTGCACGTCAAAGAAGTGCTGCGCTGCACGCCCGAGGAAAATCTCGCGATGATCGGCGACACCGTGAAATATCTCAAGGATCACGGCAAATTCGTCATCTACGACTGCGAGCACGCCTTTGACGGTTACAAGCTCGATCCCGAATACGCGCTGGCCACCTGGCAGGCCGCGGAAAAGGCCGGCGCCGATTTCGTGGTGCTCTGCGATACCAACGGCGGCTGCCTGCCGGACGAAATCACGGCGATCACCAAGACCGCCATCGGCCGCTTGAACTGCAAGGTGGGCATCCACACGCACGACGACAGCGGCGTGGGCGTGGCGAACGCCCTGGCGGCGCTGGCTGCCGGTGCCGTGCAGGTGCAGGGCACCGTGAATGGTTACGGCGAACGCACCGGCAATTGCAATCTCATCAGCATCATCCCGCTGGTGCATTTCAAGCTGCAAAAAAGCTGCGTGCCCGCGAAGTCGCTGGCCAAGCTCAAGGAACTTTCCATGTTTGTAGATGAAGTGGCCAACGTCCGTCACAATCCGCGTCTGCCGTGGGTCGGCTCGGCCGCCTTCGCGCACAAGGGCGGCACGCACGTCAACGCCGT
>Ga0302322_100000468_pt1 | contig 31211 bp, 28 predicted proteins | sample Fen_T0_2_FD_203757 | JGI IMG/M metagenome (GOLD analysis project Ga0302322, IMG submission 203757) | Peat permafrost microbial communities from Stordalen Mire near Abisko, Sweden - Fen_T0_2 | ecosystem: Environmental > Terrestrial > Soil > Wetlands > Permafrost | place: Sweden: Abisko...
AGGCGAACCAGTACGGCTACGTCGCCGGCCTGGAGCTGCCCACTGACGCGAGAAGCTGGCGTCCGGCGCTTGCCGGCATCCCTGCCCTGTGCATCGGCTTGGTCGCGGTCTTCATCATCGCCAGCGTGAGGTAAGGGTCCGGACAGGGGGGGAAATGGGCCGCTTTGCGATCCGCGCCGTCATCGGCGTGGCCTGTGCGGCGTTGGTGCTCGGTGCCTGCGGCGGCTCGACCACGGGAACGACCTCGTCCACGCCGAGCCCTAGCGTGAGCTCAGCCTCGCCCACGGCGACGGCCACCGCGGCCGCCCAAGCCGATTTGCAGGTCAAGGAAGGCGTCCACGCCATCGATGTGGCCCTGCAGTCGTGGGCGGTCGCGCAGTCCTCGCCGCACTACCCGGCGCATGCGACCAAGCTAGTGCTGCTCAAGACCATGCCGGATCCCTGGCCCGTCAACCCCTTCACCGGCGCAGCTATGAAGCCCGGCGCGAGTCGTGGCGACTATCAGTATTCGGTCGCCACGAACAAGAAGCAGTGCAAGATCACGGCACGCCTGTCAGACGGCAGCCTCTACGCAGAACAGACACTGCAGATCCAGTAGACCACGGCACGGTGTGACGGCACGAGCGCGTCCGCATCGCCTTTTGGGGTCCTCGTGCGGTTGCTGCAACCCATCTGCAACCGGGATCCCGGTTCTCAGAAGGCGCCATGGGGTCTCCCCGATCTCTCGCGCTATACTTGTCCCCTTCGTGGGCCGCTAGCTCAGCTGGGAGAGCGCCGCCCTTGCACGGCGGAGGTCAGGGGTTCGAACCCCCTGCGGTCCACCACCTCGTTCACGCCAAGGAGCAGGGGTTTCTCGCGGCCTGAGGCCTGCTCGGACCCCTCCGAAGTGGCCTTCGGCAAACGCTCGGCAATGCATCCAGTGCGCACCTAGAGGGTGGAAGTCATTGCTGGGGTCGAGGTGCGCAACTTACTTCCAGAATCACCCCCCGCGGGTGATAGACGCGTCGACGGACCCGCAGTACGCCGTTGCCGGTCAGATCTTCTGTACTTCCTTGAACTTGATCCAGCCTCTCTTTGCGATGTATCTCATGAACTTGACGATCCTTCGTACAGCCTCGTCGACGTCGTCCCCCGTCTTCCCGCTCTGGATGCGGGCGATGTCCAGGATGCTTCGCGATCCGTCCATGCTGAGCCATGCCGATGAAGCAAGCTCGTCCAGCTCGAGGTCCGAGACGGCCTCCCGATTGACGAGCTTGCCCATCAACCTCTTCACGGGGTTGATCTCGAACTCCAGAACGACCCTGCCTGCATCGGTCACCCTGAACCGGTGATGCCTGATCTCAGGGACGTAGAGGACGAAGTTGTATTTGTCCTTTCCGCGATCCTGTTGGGTCATTTCGACTTCGCCTTGCTCAGGGAATACCAATACATGAAGACCGCGAGCAGCAGGAACATGACGAACGGCAACACGCTGCTCCCCGAGATCGTCACCCCCAATATCTTGGTCCCATAGGCGATGTCGATCCCGAGGGCGGCGAATGCCGCCACGACGATGCCGAACAGAGCGTCTCCCGCGATGAGCCCCGAGGAGAGCAAGACGCCCTTGTCCACGGCGTCGTCATTGCCGGAGTCCTTCGTCCTTCTCTCGACCAGGGCCCTGACGATGCCGCCGGCGAACACGCCGGTGGTCAGGCTCATCGGCAGGTAGATGCCAAGGGCGACCGCGAGGATCGGGATGTCGACCAGGAAGCAGAAGAAAGCCAGGGCCACACCGACGAAGACCATCGTCCAGGGAAGCTGAGCCGTCATGATGCCTTGCACGATCATCTTCATGAGCGTCGCCTGCGGAGCGGGGACCGCCGCGTTCCCGATCCCGTACGCCGTGTTCAGCAGCATCAAGGTGCCGGCCGCGCCGACGGCTGCCAGCGCAAGGGCGACGAACATCCAGATCTGAACGTCTCTGGGGGTACCGCCGATGATGAACGTCGTCTTGAGGCTCTGCGCCGTGCCGCCCGCGACGGCGATGGCGACGCAGATGACTCCGCCGATCATGAGCGCGGTCGTCATGCCCTGATCGCCGGTGTTGCCCATCAGCTTCAGGACGGTGGTGACGATGAGCAGCGCGGCGATGGTCATGCCTGAAACGGGGTTGTTGGACGCGCCGATCAGACCGACCATCCTGCCCGAAACGACCGCGAAGAAGAAGCTGAACGCGACGGCCATGAGAGCCCCGACGGGGCCGCCGCCTACGACCGGGACGAACCATGTCAAGAGAAAACCCAATACCGCTGCCGCGACGACCCAATAGAGAGGCGCCTCGAGATTCATCCGGGTCACCTTGCCGGCTTCGCCTCTTCGCATGCCCGCACTTGCCTGTCTGAAGCTGCTGATGATGGTGGGAAGGGACCTCGCCAGCGATATGAAGCCGCCGGCTGCAACGGCGCCGGCGCCGATATAGCGGATGTAGTTCGACCAGATCTCCGAGGCATCCATTTGCGCGATGGGAACCACAGACGGGTAGATGGGCTTCACCATTCCGGCCCCGAAGAGCTTGATCAGCGGGATCAGCGCAAGCCACGCGATGACGGAGCCGCCGAACATCAGCGTGGAGGTCTTCGTACCGACGATGAAGCCGACGCCCATCAGGGAAGCCAGCGTATCTACGCCGATGATGGTTCCCTGATAAGACTTGATGGTGTAGGAAGCGTTCTCGCCCCAGAAGGCGAAGCCGCCGGAGAGCATCTTGTAGCCGGCGCCAAGACCCAGGCCGAGGAGTACGGACTTGAACCCGCCTCCGCCTTCGGTCCCCGTGACGAGGACCTCCGCGGCAGCCATCGACTCAGGGTAGATGAGCGTGCCGTGCTCCTCGACGATGAGGTATCTCCTGACCGGGGTGATGAAGAACACGCCCATGAGGCCGCCGATGATCGTCACGATGACGATCGTCACGACGGTCAGACCGAAGCCGAGGAGTATCAGCGCGGGGAGCACGAAGATGATGCCGCCCGCGAGGGACTCGCCCATCGCGGCCATGACCGAGGCCACGTTCGCCTCCAGGATGTTGTTCCTTCTGAAGATCCCCCTGAGAAGGCCGATGGCGAGGATCGCACCGGGTATGCCCGCCGAGATCGTCATGCCGACCTTGAGGCCGAGATAGGTGTTCGCGGCGGCGAACATGAGGGCGAAGAGGATGCCCATGATGACGGAGTAGCCGGTGATCTCGGGCATCACCTCGGTCGTCGGGACATAGGGCACGTAGTCTTCTCCGCTGCAGCCTCCGTAGGAGTATTTGGAGAGCCCGGATTTCTCGGCGGTAGCTTTCGTTTTCTCGGGTTTCTCGATCGTGCTCACGTTCGCCCCTCCTACTTAGACCTCGCGAGAACCGCCGTCAGGAACGCCCACGTGTTGGCGACCGAGCTGATGCTCAGCTGCTCGTCGGGGGTGTGTACGCCACGGAGGTCGGGTCCGAAGCTGATCATGTCTGTCTGCGGCAGCTTCTCCCGGAGCAGTCCGCATTCGAGCCCTGCGTGAATGGCCTGGACCCGCGCCTCGCGGCCGGACACTTCCTTGTAGACGCTGACGCACAGGTCGCGGATCTTGGAATCCGGTTCGTACTGCCAGGCGGGATAGTCGCCTGTCCTGGCGCTCGTGGCATCCACCAGACCCGCCAGAGTCTCGACTCTGCGGGTGAGGTCCTCACGGATCGAATCGACGCAGCTCCTGACCGAGACGGTCATCTTGATGGACTCGCCCGACTGCTCGAGTACACCAAGGTTGAGGCTGCTTTCCACGAGACCTTCAAGATCCGTGCTCATGGACTGAACGCCGTTGGGAGCGACCATCAGGAAGTCGATGAGCTTCTTCGTGGAAGCGCCGTCAAGCTGTCGCGTGACCTTGTCATGGGAGGCCGCGACCACGCTGATGTCCGGATCCACGGCAGTGGACTCCGCCTTCAGGTCCTCGGACAGACGATCCACGATGGACTCGATCTTCTTGAGCACCGGGGCTTCCGCCGCGACGGTCGCTTGCGCTTTCCGCGGGATCGCGTTGGACTTCGAGCCTCCCGATAGCGCGGCGATACCGAACTCCCCCGCTTCTCGGGCCGCATCCAGTAGCCGTCCCAGAAGCTTGATCGCGTTCGCGCGTTGCTGAACGATCTCCAGACCCGAGTGCCCGCCCTTCAGGCCTGAGACCTCGATGAGAAGCGTGCCGCTTGCGGCTTTCTCCCAACGGGTGTCGAACTCGCACACGATATCGACTCCGCCTGCGCAGCTGACGAAGAGAACGCCTTCTTCCTCGGCGTCGATGTTCAGCAGTGTCTTTCCCGTGAGATGGTCTGCCTTGAGGGCATGGGCTCCATTCATGCCGGTCTCTTCGCTGGTCGTGACGAGAAGCTCGAGTGGCGGGTGGGGGAGGTCGGCGCTGTCCAACACAGCCAGGCCGAACGCAATGGCGATGCCGTTGTCCGCGCCGAGTGTCGTCCCGTCCGCCTGTACGAGATCTCCCTCGATCTTCAGGCGTAGCGGGTCCTTTGAGAAATCGTGGCGGGACCCCGCGGACTTCTCGCAGACCATGTCCATGTGCCCCTGGATGATCACCGCGGGGGAATCCTCGTATCCCGCGGTTCCAGGTTTCTTGACGATGACGTTCAGGGCTTTGTCCTGAAAGACCTCAAGCTTCCTCTGCGCCGCAAATGCGACCAGGTAGTCGCTGACCTGCTTTTCGTCTCCGGAGCATCTTGGGATCTGGGTGAGTTCTTCAAAGTAGTGAAACACTTCTTGTGGATCGAGGTCCTCCAGCATCCTACTGGGCCCCCTTCTGTCCCCGCGTTTCCCGGTCGGTGCATCTGTGGCGCCTGAGCGCCACTCGCTTGGTGGGATGCGCCGAGCTAGCGCCGACGGGGCACGTCGTCGCGACAAAGGAGCAGTCTTGACATCGATCATCCCCTTTCCAGTCACGCGCGCGGCGGCCGTCACGACCCGAGTGGGCGCGGAAGGCGGGTGTGGGCGGGTCGTGGACCGGGGCGGATACACTGGGCATAACAGGGCGGTGGGGCGCGGTCAACGTTGGATGCGTACGTTGGCGTCGGCTGCATCGCGCCGCGGTCACCGAACGCTTGAACGCAGTGGAGCTCGGGGGTATACGGTCACGCGGAGAGACCTGTGATTGGTGCAGCGCCGCACACGAAGCCGTGCGCAGGGGCGTCGCGGCGGCGACATCTTGGAGGAGCCCGTGTTCAAGACCATCATCGAGCCGTTTCGGATCAAGGTCGTGGAGCCGATCAGGCTGAGCACGCTGGAAGAGCGGACCGGGCTCATCTCGGAGGCCGGGTTCAACGTCTTTGCCCTGCGCTCAGAGGACGTCATCATCGATCTGCTCACCGACAGCGGTACGGGAGCCATGAGCAGCGCGCAGTGGTCGGCCGTCATGCGTGGCGACGAATCCTATGCCGGAAGCCCCTCCTTCTATCGCTTTCAGGCTGCCGTGCGGGACGTGATGGGCTTCGAGCATGTCATCCCGACGCATCAGGGGCGTGCGGCGGAGCGCATCCTGTTCTCGGTGATGTGCCGGTCAGGCGACGTGGTGCCCAACAACAGCCACTTCGACACGACGCGCGCCAACGTGGAGTCCAACGGGGCCGAGGCCCTGGACCTGCCCTGCGAGGAGCTCGCGGACCCGGAGTCGGACTTCCCCTTCAAGGGCAACATGGACGTCGGGCGTCTCGAGCAGACGCTGGCCGAGCTCGGCCGCACGCGGGTGCCCGTGGTGATGCTCACGGTGACGAACAACGCCGGAGGCGGTCAGCCGGTGTCCATGGCCAACGCGCGGGCCGTCGCCGAGACCTGCCGACGACACCAGGTGCCGTTCTACCTGGATGCCTGCCGCATTGCGGAGAACGCCTACCTCATCAAGCAGCGCGAGGCCGGCTACGCTCACAGGTCGGTGGCCCAGATCGTGCGGGAGATGTGCGACCTCGCCGACGGGTGCACGATGAGCGCCAAGAAGGATGCCATCGTCAACATCGGCGGGTTTCTCGCTACGCGCGACAGTGCGGTCGCACGACAGGAGAAAGACCTGCTCATCCTCACGGAGGGCTTTCCCACCTATGGGGGCCTCGCCGGCCGCGACCTCGAGGCGATCGCCGTGGGCATGTACGAGGCCGTCGACGAGGCGTACCTGCACTACCGCATCACGTCGACGCGGTATCTCGGCGACCATCTGCGCCGCGCCGGCGTGCCCATCATGTGGCCGCCCGGCGGCCACGCCATCTACCTCGACGCCCGGCGTTTCGCGCCGCATCTGGCCCCAAGTGGGTTTCCCGGCGTCTCGATGACCGTCGAGCTGTACACCGTCGGTGGGGTCCGGGGCGTGGAGATCGGCAGCCTGATGCTCGGCTCGCGAGACGCTGAGACGGGCGAGGAACGGCCGGGGCCTCGCGAGCTCGTGCGCTTGGCGATCCCCAGACGTGTCTACACCCAGAGCCACATCGACTATGTGATCGAAGTGGTGACCCAGGTGCACGAGCGCAGGGAAGAGCTCCGCGCCTACCGCATCGTCGAGCAAGCCCCGTTTCTCAGGCACTTCTCCGCCCGACTCGAGCCTGTCGAGGGCGCGCCGGCGTCCGCAAGCTAGGGTGCACGCACCCGGGGACGCAACTACAGGAGGGAACATGTCCGTCTACGTCATCATCCCGTTCCACAGCACCGACTACGGCAAGTGGAAGGAGCTCTTTGATGAGTTCGCAGCGGCGCGGGACGCATGGGGCGCTGAAGGGTACGTGGTCTACCGCGGCCTGGACGACCCGGACGCGGTCGCCGTCGTGCACTACTTCGCCGACCGCGAGGGCGCGGAGCGCTTCATCGGCGATCCCTCGATCCGCGCCGCTATCGCATACTGGAATGCTCCCAAGATGCCGGACGTCCACGTCTACGAAGAGGTGGACAGGCTCTTCTGAGACGGGCTGATCAGCCCGTGGCAACGGCGTCGCGGACGGCGACGAACTGCTCCACAGCGAAGTCGAGGTCGGCGATCTCATGCAGCGCCGACACCTGGACGCGGATGCGCGCCTCGCCTTTGGGCACGACCGGGTAGAAGAAGCCGACGGCGTAGACGGAGCGCTCGAGCAATCCCGCCGCGATCCGCTGGGCGTCGCGGGCTTCGCCGACCATGACCGGGACGATCGGATGGCCTGCCCCTCGCGTCTCGAACCCCGCGGCCTCCACGGCCGCGCGGAAGTGCTGCGCGTTGCGCCGCAGCCGCGCGCGCAGGTCCTGCGACTCTTGCACGATCTCGATGGCGGTGACCGAAGCGGCTGCGATCATCGGCGCCAGACTGTTCGAGAAGAGGTAGGGGCGAGAGCGCTGCCGGAGGAGCTCGACCAGCTCGTGGGAGCTGCTCGTGAAGCCCCCGCTCGCGCCGCCGAGCGCCTTGCCCAGCGTGCCGGTGAGGATGTCGACGCGCTCGCTCACGCCGTGATGCTCGGGTGTGCCGCGACCGTGCTCGCCCAGCACGCCCAGCGCGTGCGAGTCGTCGACCAGGACCAGCGCGCCGTAACGCTCCGCAAGCTCGCAGATATCCGGGAGGGGCGCGATCACGCCGTCCATCGAGAAGACGCCGTCCGTGGCGATCAGGACCGTGCGCGCGCCTCGCGCCTCCACGAGCTTCGCCTCGAGGTCCGCCATGTCGCAGTTGCGGTAGCGATAGCGCTGCGCCTTGCAGAGGCGGATCCCGTCGATGACGCTGGCGTGGTTCAGGGCGTCGCTGATGACCGCGTCGTCCGGCCCGAGGAGCGTCTCGAACAGGCCGCCGTTGGCGTCGAAGCAGGAGGAGTAGAGGATCGCGGCTTCCATGCCGAGAAAGCCCGCGATGGCCTCTTCGAGGGTGGTGTGCAGCGACTGTGTACCACAGATGAAGCGCACCGACGACATGCCGTAGCCCCACTCCTCCAGCGCCCGGCCGGCGGCCGCCACGACATCCGGATGTGACGAGAGGTTGAGGTAGTTGTTGGCGCACATGTTGAGCACGCGGCGCCCGTCGGCGAGCCGCACCCACGCCCCCTGCGCTCCGGCGATCGGGCGCTCGACCTTGTACAGACCCTGATCGCGCGTCTCCTGCAGCTCGCTCAGGAGCCGCTCTCTGACGACGTCGGTGATCACGACTCTCCTCCAGTCTGGCGGCGTTCCCGGGTCTCGCCCTCGAGTGCGGCCGGCCAGTCCAGGATGACCTTGCCGGACCGGCCCGAGCGCATGATCGCGAAGGCCTCCTCGTACTCAGCGACGGGGAAGCGATGGGTGATGACGGGACTGACATCGAGACCGCTCTGCACCATGGCGGTCATCTTGTACCAGGTCTCGAACATCTCGCGACCGTAGATCCCCTTGAGCGTGAGCCCGCCGAAGATGACGGGTTCCAGCTCGATGGGGGTCTCGCCCTCCAGAAAGCCCATCAGACTGATACGGCCTCCGTGGGCCATCGCGGCGATCATGTCGCGCAAGGCTCCCTTGTTTCCCGACATCTCGAGGCCGACATCGAAGCCCTCCGTCATGCCCAGGCCGGCCATCGCCTCTGCCGGACCGGACGTGCGCACGTCGACGGCCAGCGACACACCCATCTGCTCGGCGATGCGGAGCCGCGCCGGGTTCACGTCGGTGATGACCACGTGCCGCGCGCCGGCGTGGCGCACGACGGCAGCCGCCAGGCAGCCGACCGGTCCGGCGCCGGTGATGAGCACATCCTCGCCGACCAGGTCGAACGACAGCGCCGCGTGCACGGCGTTGCCGAGCGGATCGAAGATGGCGAGGGTGTCGAGCGGTATCCGCTCGTCCGCCGGCCAGACGTTGACCGCCGGGAGCACGAGGTACTCGGCAAAGGCACCGGGAGCGGTCGCCCCGATGCTCACGCTGTGCGCGCAGAGGTGGCGGCGGCCGGCGCGGCAGTTGCGGCAGTGGCCGCAGACGATGTGGCCTTCGCCGGTCGCCAGCTCCCCGAGCTCGAGGCCGCGCACCCCTTCGCCGATCTCGACGATCCGGCCCACGAACTCGTGGCCGGCGATGAGCGGCACGGGCACCGTGCGCCGCGCCCACTCGTCCCACTCGTAGATGTGCACGTCCGTGCCGCAGATGGCGGTCTTGAGCACGCGGATCACCACCTCCCCGGGGCCGGCGCTCGGGACGGGGACATTCTCCAGCGCCAGACCAGGTCCCTGGCGGTTCTTGACGAGCGCGAGCATGGACTCCAAGGCGTCTCCTTCAGTCGGTCGCGGGGAACGCCCGCGCCAGCCCATCGAGGCGCGCCCAATCGCGGTCCACCTGGGCGCGCAGATCGTCCAGGCTCGGCGCCACAGAGCGAAAGCGCCCTTGCCGGCCCAGGTAGTCGTCGAGCGGTGTGCCGTCGGGGCGCGCGTTGATGCGGTGGCGCTCGCCGTCGAACACCTCGTACACGGGGAAGAGACCGCAGGCCACGGCGAGGCGGGTGAGCTCCACGCTCTGGGCGGGGTCGGACTTCCAGCCCGCCGGGCAGGGCGACAGCATGAGCAGGAAGCGGAAGCCCCTCATGCTGAGGGCCAAACGCATCTTGCGCAAGAAGTCGTCGCGGTGGGCGAGCGACAGCGTGGCCGCGTACGGGATGCGGTGCGCGGCCATGATCGCCATGATGTCCTTCTTGGCCTCGGCCTTGCCGCGCGGGGTCGTCGTCGTCCTGGCCCCGCGTGGCGTGGCGCCGCTGCGCTGCCCGCCGGTGTTGCCGTAGATCTCGTTGTCGTAGCAGATGTAGAGGACGTCCTCGTCGCGCTCGGCGGCGGCGGAGAGCGTCGCCAGGCCGATGTCGTAGGTGCCGCCGTCGCCGGCCCAGCAGATCGTGGGGTCGGTCTCCCCGTTCAGCCGTCGCATGCGGGAGATGCCCGTCGCCACGGCGGCGGCGCTGGCGAAGGTCGTCTCGATGGCGGGAACGCTGTAGGCGCTGGCCGGAAAGGCCCCGGGTGTGACGGCGCCGCAGCAGGCCGGGATGACCAGCGTCGGCGTCGCCGCGCCGAGCGCCTCGTTGAGCCACTGCAGGCCCAGCGACATCCCGCAGCCTGGGCAGTTGGTGCTGTCCGGGCGAAGGATGTGAGGGCGGGGCGCCGTGCCGGGCGCCGGCAGGGAGGTCGTCACGGTCAGGTCAGCTCCTGCGGGAAGAAGACCGGCGCGTCCGCGCGTTCGCGGCCGGCCAGGTCGTCGAGGACAAGCTCGATGAGCGGCGGGTCGACTTCGCCGCCGCCGAGCCCGACGATGTAGCCCTGCAGCAGCACGTCGGGTCGCTCCCTCAAGCTGGTCGCGATCTCGTTCCACATGATGCCGCCCGACCCCGGCGAGTGGTCGCGATCGAGCACGGCGACGCGCTTCGCGCCGCCGATCGCGCGAACGAGCTCGTCCCTGAGGAACGGGCGGAAGAGCTTGAGCTGCACCAGCCCGACCTTCTCGCCGGCGCCGCGGCGCGCTTCCACGACGCTGCGCAGCGTGCTCACCGTGGTGCCCGAGGCGATGAGCACCGTGTCGGCGTCGGCGGTGTGCTGCGCCTCGACGGCGCCGCGCGGCCGGCGGCCGAAGACGCGTGCGAACTCCGCGCCGGCCTCCTCCAGCACCTCGGGCACCCGTTCCATCGCCGCCTGGATCTCCTCGCGGTGTCGCTGCGTCTCGCGCGGGCTCATCATCTGTCCGTAGGTGCGCGGGTGGTTGGCGCGCGCCCGGAGCGCCAGGTCGAGCGGCGGCAGGTATGAGTCCACGAGGTCCTGCGACGGGAGGTCGCACACCATGCTGGTGTGCGAGAGGAGGAAGCCGTCCTGGGTCACCATCGCGGGGAGCAGCACGCGCGTGTCCTCGGCGACGCGAAAGGCGAGCAGGGTGGTGTCCACCAGGTCCTGATGCGAGTCGCAGTAGAGCTGCAGCCAGGGGGCGTCGCGCAGGGCGAGGCTGTCGCCGTGGTCGGCCCAGATGTTCCACGGCGGACCGATCGTGCGATTGGACACCACCATGACGATGGGCAGGCGCGCCAGCCCGGCGTAGAAGACGTTCTCCGCCATGTACAGGAGTCCGTTGGAGGAGCTGGCGGTGAAGGAGCGGGCTCCCGCGAGCGAGGCGCCGATGCAGACCGCCATGGCGCTGTGCTCCGATTCCACGGCGACGAAGTCCCCTTTGCTGAAGCGCGCCGCCATGACGTGCTCGATGATCTCGGTCTGCGGCGTTATGGGGTAGCAGCCGCCGCCGCAGCCGCGGGCGTCGCGGTTGGCTTCGCCGGCCGCGACGAGCGCGTGGCCGGCGGCCTGGTTGCCGGTGACGACGGCTCTCGTCATCGCGCGTCCTTCGTCACGTCGGCAGCATCGCGAGGGCACCGCGCGGGCACTGCGCCGCGCACAGCCCGCAGCCTTTGCAATAGTCCTCGTCGACATCGCAGTCGGTGGTGCCCACGTGTCTGAGGATGCCTTCGGGGCAGTAGACGACGCAGTCTCCACAGGCCGAACAGGCGCCGCAGCTGAAGCAGCGCTGCGCCTCTTCATACGCGGCCTCCCGGCCCGGCTGGTCGCTCAGGCCCCGGCGCACCTCAAGGAAGCTCGCCCTGCGCGAGCTGGGCCGCCGCAGCCTGCCCTTGGCCATGGCCACGTGAGGGACGTCGCGGAAGGTGAGGAGAGATGCGTCGACCAGCGGCGCCGGGAGCGAGGGCGCCTCGACGCCGCCCAGGGCGGCATGCAGGCGCCATGCCGCCCGGCGTCCGCCGCCGATGGCCGCGGCCACCGTGCCTTCGGACCCGGCCAGATCGCCTGCGGTACAGGCCGGTGCGTCCTCAGCTCCGGGCAGCAGCTCGTCCTCGTCGAGCGCCGAGCCTGCCGGCAAGAGACCGCCGTCCGGCGCCTGGCCGAGCGCGAGCAGGACGGTGTCGCAGCGGAACTCCGCCAGACCTTGGTCACCTTCGACCGGTACGGGACGCGGCCGCCCCGACTCGTCGGGCTCGCCGAGGGTCATGCGCCGGCAGACCAGCGCAGCCGCATCGCCGGCACCCTCCAGTCGCAGAGGCGCCGCCAGCTGCTCGATGCGGACGCCCTCGGCGAGCGCCTCCTCGATCTCCTCGGCGATCGCGGGCATCTCGGCGCGCGTCCGGCGGTAGACCACGAGCGCATCCTCGGCGCCGAGGCGGAGGGCGACGCGAGCGGCGTCGATCGCCGTGTTGCCGCCGCCGGCGACGACGACCCGTCGCCCGCGCAGGTCCGGCGGCCGGTTGCGGCTGTCGTCGAGAAAATCGAGCGCGCGCAGCACGCGAGGGTCGTCGGCGCCGAGGCCTGCGGTGCGCGGCTTCTGCAGCCCAGTGGCCACGACCACGCCGTCGTACTCGCGTCGCAGCTCGACGAGGCGGGAGCGGGAAACGCGGTGGCCGCTGCGGACCTGCACGCCGTGCGCAAGGATGAAGGCGATCTCGCCGTCGATGACCTCGCGGGGCAGCCTGTATGCGGGGATCCCGGTGCGCAGGAGCCCGCCGAGCTCGTCCTCTGCCTCGAACACCGTCACGGGATAGCCGAGCCTGGCGAGCTGATACGCGGCGCTGAGACCGGCAGGGCCCGAGCCGATCACGGCCAGACGTTCGGGGCGAGTCGGTCGCGTGGGCTCAGGCCAGGGTGCGTGGCCGGCAACGTAGCGCTCCAGCTCGCCGATGTTGACGGCTTCGTCATGCTGCCCGCGTGAGCACGCCTGCATGCACGGCGCCGGACAGACGCGCCCGCAGGTCCCCGGGAAGGGCGAGGTCGCAAGGATGGTCTTGAGTGCGGCCGCGTAGTCTCGCTGCGCCATCGCCTGCACGAAGCCCCTCACGTCGTTGCCGGCCGGGCAGCTGTCGCTGCAGAGCGGCGTCAGTGCCGCGCTGGCGGGGATGCGGGTGGCCCACGAGCCCGTGTGGACCGCCGGCGGGCCGCCGATATCCTCGTCGAAGATGCTTGCCGTTTGGGCGGTCGGTCGTCGCGGGAGGGGCGGTGCGATGACCCCCGGCAGTCGGGCCTGGCGGACGCTTTCGTATGCCGTGTGTGCGGCCGTGAGGTTGGGCTCGCCCAGACCGAGGTGCTCGAGCGCCGCCTCGGCGTCGGCCAGCGACAGTCCCAGGATCTCGGCGGCAGCCCCGAGCAGCGCGGTGTTCACGATGGGCAGGGCCCGAGTCCCCAGACCACAGTCCACGGCGATCGCCGACGCGTCGAGGGTCGCCACGTTGCGTCCGGGGAAGGTGTTCGCGAAGTCGTCCGGCGCCAGCGGGGAGTTGAGGACGATCCACCCCCGCGGGTCCATTCCCCGGCTCGTCTCCGGCGTGATGAGCCCGGCATCCAGCACGATCACGTGGTCGGGTTCGCGGACGGGCCAGTGGTCCGTGATCTCCTCGTCGTCGATGCGCACGTATGCCTGGACCGGCGCGCCGGCGCGCTCCGCGCCGTAGACGCCGAAGGCCTGCACGTACTGGCCGCGCAGGAAGTACGCGGCCGCGATCAGCTTGGCGAGCGTCACGCCCCCGCGGCCCCCGCGGCCGAAGATCGTGATCTCGATCACGGCGCGCCATCCTTCGCGCCTCGGGGTGAGGCCTCAGCGGCCTGGGCAGCCACGTACTCCGCGTACCAGGCCATGGCGGCGAGGACGCGTACCGCGGCGACCGGCGAGTAGAGGATGACGGGATCGTGTCGCGCGCCGCCCGGGAAGGTCGCCACTTCGAGCGGACGCAGGGGGACGTTGACGATCGGTTTGCCCGTCCTCTCCATGAGCGCGGTCACGCGCTCGAGAAAGGCTGTCTCTGCAGGGTTGAAGTGGTCGCCGCCGGCCGCGCCCGGTCCTTGGGCGTGGGGTGCGGCGTCGTCTGACGTCCAGCCGGTGGACGGGCTGCGGAGCACGCCCAGGACGACCACGGCGTCCACCGCCTCGCTCTCGGCCAGCAGTGTCAGCGTGTGCTCTGCGAGGTCCGGGCCGACGGAGGCCACGAGGTCGATGGGGTTGCTCCGGCTCCAGTAGCCGGGCAAGAGCTCATCCAGCCCGGCGAGGACGTGAGGCTCCAACAGCGCCAGCTCGAGGTCGTTGCGGGCCAGCTCGTCGGCGGCCAGCACGCCCCAACCCCCACCCAGCGTCATGATCGCCACGCGGCGGCCCGGTGGCAGCGGGAGCGCGGTGAGGCACAGCGCCAGGTCCAGGCTTTCGTCTGGGCCGGTGCGCACGAGGCAGCCGGTCTGGCGGGCCGCTGCCAGGAAGACGTCGGCTGCGCCGGCCATGGCGCCGGTGTGCGACGCGGCGGCGCGCTGGCCGTACTCCGTCAGGCCGCCACGCAGCACCACCACCGGCTTCTGCCGCGTGGTGCGGCGCATCACGTCGAAGAAGCGGCGACCGTCGTCGACTCCTTCGAGATAGACGAGGGCGGCGGCGGTCTGCGCGTCGTCTCGCAGCGCGTCGAGCACGTCGAGCGCGCTCGTGCTCGCCTCGTTGCCCACCGTCACGTACTTGTCGATGCCGATGCCGCGCCGCTCGGCCGCGGTGACGAGCTGCACCCCGATGTTCCCGGACTGGGAGACGATGCTCAGGCGACCCGCCTGTGGCCGCAACTCCAGAAAGCCGACGGCGTGGAGCCGGCTGTGCGTCGCGACCATGCCCATGCAATTGGGGCCAATGAGCGTGACGCCCGAGGACCGCGCCGTTTGGATCAGCTCCGCCTCCGCGGCGGCGCCGGCCTCTCCTGCCTCAGAGTAGCCCGCGGCCACCACGAGCGCGACGGGGATCTGCCGCTCGCCACATTGCTCGATCACGGCGTTCACCTGGGCGGCCCCCAGCGTCACCAGCGCCAGGTCCGGGGTGTCCGGCAGGTCAGCGACGGTCGTGTAGGCGGGCAGACCGCACACGGTGCCACCACGACGGTTCACGGGATAGATGGCGCCGGCGAAGCCGCCGTCGATGAGGTTGTGGAGGAGGGAGCCGCCCCATTTGAGAGGGTCGTTCGAGGCGCCGACGACCGTGACGGCGCGCGGTGCGAACAGCGGGGTCAGGTCGGGCGGGGAGGTGGCGAGCCGAGGGGGGCGGGACGCTGATGCGCCGCCTCGCTCGCCGGGATCGAGGATGACGAGTGCGTCGGCGGCCACCGGAGTCGCATCCTGAACGATCAAGGGGTTCACGTCGATCTCGGCAACCGCGGGATGGTCCGCCGCGATGCGCGCGAGCGCGCGGATGGCGGCGGCCAGCGAATCGCGATCCACGGCCGGCAGGCCGCGGAAGTCGTCGAGCAGCGCGCTCGCTCTGATGCCCGCGAGCATGCCCTCGATGTCCCGGTCGTCCAGCGGCGTCACGGCCAGCGCGATGTCCTTGTGGGCCTCGGTGAAGATCCCTCCGACGCCGAAGACGACGACCGGACCGAAGTGAGGATCGCGCTTCATGCCGATCATGAACTCGCGCGCTCCGCGTACCATCCGCTCGACCAGCAGCACGGCCTCCTGGCCCTGGGTGAGCTCCAGCAGCGAGCGGGCGGCGGCCCGGACGGCGTCGTCACCGCTGAGGTCCAGGGCGACGAGGCCATGCTCCGTCTTGTGGGTGATGCTCGGCCCGACGGCCTTGACGACCACCGGGCCGCCGAGCTGCCGTGCCTGGGCAACGGCCTCGTCCTCGGTGCGCGCGACGCCGCCCTCAGGGACGGAGATCCCATAGCCGGCGAGCAACGCCTTCGCCTGCGCCTCGTCCAACGAGCCGCGCTCGTGGGCTACGGCGTCGGCCACGACCGCGGCCGCATCGCGCCTCGCGGCCGGCGATGGTGCCACCATGCCGCGTTCGCCTTGTACCTGCGCGCACACGCTCGCTCCCCGCCTCAGACCAGCGCCACGGCGTGCATTCTCGCGTGCCGAACGCGCTGACACGGCGCTCCACCTTTCGAAGAGCCGCTCCCTCGAGTATAGAGAGTAGTCTGCACGCAAACGCGGAAGCGGCGTTGTCCACCACTCCGTTCCCGCTGCCCCAGACGCCTCTGCCGCTGCGCGAGACAGATTCCTGCGGTACGCTGAAGCTGCGCACTCTTTGCGTGCACTGCTCCCCGGGGTGCGCTCGTCGGCGCCAGATCAGCCGGGAAGCCCCGTCAATCACTATCGTGGAGCGAATGATGCCGCGTGCCGAGAATCGCGTCGAACACGATCTCCTTGGTGATCGTGAAGTGCCTGCAGACGCCTACTACGGCATCCACACCCTGCGTGCCCGGGAGAACTTCCCCATCACCGGCATCGCCATCTCGACCTACCCGGACCTCGTCAACGCCCTGGTGTCCGTGAAGCAGGCCGCGGCCGCGGCGAACCGAGACCTCGGTCTCCTCACGGAGGACAAGGCCGCGGCGATCCTGGGGGCCTGCGAGGAGATCCGGTCCGGACAGCTGCATGAGCAGTTCATCGTCGACGTCATCCAGGGCGGCGCCGGCACCTCGGCCAACATGAACGCCAATGAGGTCGTCGCCAATCGTGCCCTGGAGCTGCTTGGCCACGAGCGCGGCGAGTACTCGTTCCTGCATCCGATCGACGACGTCAACAGGGGGCAGAGTACCAACGACGTCTATCCGACCGCGGTGAAGGTCGCGTTGCGCTGGTCCGCGGAGCGCCTGCTCGAGGCGATGGGCGTACTGCGCGTCGCCTTCGCCGCCAAAGCCGACACCTTCATGGACGTCGTGAAGCTCGGGCGAACGCAGCTGCAGGACGCCGTGCCCATGACGCTGGGGCAGGAGTTCATGGCCTACGCGGTCATGATCGGCGAAGACGAGCGCCGGCTCGCGGAGGCGTGCCGGCTGATCGAAGAGGTGAACCTGGGCGGCACGGCCATCGGGACGCGGCTCAACACCCCGCCCCGTTACTGCGGGCTGGCCTGCGACCACCTGGGCGAGCTCACGGGCATCCCGCTGGTCACCTCGCCCAACCTCATCGAAGCCAGCCAGGATCCGGGATCCTTCGTCCAGTTCTCCGGCGTGCTCAAACGGATCGCCGTCAAGGTGTCCAAGATCTGCAACGACCTGCGTTTGCTCTCCTCTGGGCCTCGGGCGGGGCTGAACGAGATCAACCTGCCGCCGGTGCAGGCCGGCTCGAGCATCATGCCCGGCAAGGTCAACCCGGTCATCCCCGAGGTCGTCAACCAGATCGCCTTCGAGGTCATCGGCAACGACGTCACCGTCAGCTTTGCCGCCGAGGCCGGTCAGCTGCAGCTCAACGCGTTCGAGCCGATCATCGCGCACGCGCTGTTCGAGAGCGTCACGCACCTCGAGATGGGCTGTCGCACGCTTGCCGAGCGATGCGTGGGAGGGATCACCGCGAACGCCGACCACCTCAGGAGCCAGGTAGAAGACTCGATTGGACTGGCGACCGCGCTCAACCCCATCATCGGCTACGCCCAGGCCACCGCCGTCGCGCAAGAGGCCGCCGCGACGGGCCAGAGCGTGCACGACGTCGTCCTGTGCAGCGGGCTCCTGAGCAAGGAGCGCCTCGACGAGATCCTCAGCCCCGAGGCGCTGGCGGGCGTGCCGCCGCAGACCGATCCGCCGGACCGCGAGCCCTGACCCGGCGTGCCGGACGCGAGCGCCGGAGGCGAGGCCACCTCGGCAAGCGCCTGGCAGGAACTCGCGGAGGCCCGCCGCCGGCCGGCTCGGTGGCGGCGGACCTCCTCTGCACTAGTTCGGTCTACGCCTCGGTGAAGACGTAGTCCTTGACCTCTCCGTTCTCGAGCAGCACGAGGACGCCGTACAGCGTCGGGTCGGCGTCCTCGACCAGCTTGCTGCGCGGGCTCAGCTCGAGCGTCCGGCCGCGCTTGGAGGCGCCGCCGGGGCTGCCCTGCGTCGTCCCCATCATGCGCACGATGGGCTGGAACCTCTTGACGATGCGCTGCGCCGCGCGGCTGTCGGCCTGCAGGTTGACGATCGCGTAGTCGGGGTCCCCGATGCCGGAGCACAAGTCGAGCAGCTTGCCGTGCAGCTGACGGTCGTCCATCTCCCGTACGAGCTCCCACTCGGTGGGTCCGCTCGACGACGAGGTCACGACCTGGTAGCCGTCGACGTCGACGATGCGGTCGTCGCATGGAGTGAGTCTGCCGCCGTGCTCGAGGACGTCGTCGATCACCGTCCAGTCGCCGCAGCCGGGCGCGACGAGGATCGGCGGTCCGCCGCTGCCCAGCCGCTCGTCGGCGAGCGTCAGCCACTCCTCGACCCGCTCGCGCACGAGCGACTTGAAGTAGAGGTCGACGAGCAGGGGGTTGTTGCGGGTGTGCTCGTACTCTTCCGGGGTCTGCTCGATCCAGTAGTCGCCGCGGTCGGCGATCGCCGCGGTGACCTCAGCCAGGGCCGCCGGCGAGTCGATCTCGTGGACCTTGCCGTTCAGCGGCACCTCCCACGAAGAGGGACCCTTCCTGGTCACGGCGGCGACGCTTCTCCCGGTCAGGTCGCCGAGGAGTATGCCGACGTCCGCCTGGTACGTGTCCACGGCGTTCAGGAACTTGCGGAAACACAGAGTGGAGCCTTCGAGGCCCGAGACGGTGAAGACCTTCATCGAGGGCTCACTTCTTCGAGCGCGGAGAGCACTTCCGGGAGGATCACGTTGAGGAGCAGCCCGAGCTGCACGCGCGTGCTGTCGACGATGATGATGAGGTGCACGGCGCCGCTTGGCGCGACCAGCAGCATCTTTGCGCCGGCGAGCTCGGCCAGGTAGTAGCGGCCCAGCGGCGGGACGCCGCCCCGTTCGAACGACCACGTCATGCGTTCGGTGAGCTGGTTGATCAGCGCACACCCGGCCGGCTGGCTGTTGAAGCCGACGTAGGAGGTGCCGTCCGCGGAGGAGCAGAGGTCGGCCGACAGCAGGGCGTCGCCGAGACCGTCCTGGGCGATCTTCATGACCCGTCTGAGGCTGGCGACGTTGAGGGCGCCCGCCGGCGCCGGCGCCGACTCAGCGGCGGGGACCGGGGCTGCCACGGCCACCGCGGCGGCTGTCGCGGCCGGCGCGGCGGCTGCCGCGGCCGCGCCCACGGGCTCGGCGGTCGGGAGGCGGACCGCCGGCTCAGGCGTGCTCTGCGGCTCGGGGTCCGAGACCGGCCGGAGCGGCGGCGCCGCGGCCGGGCTGGCGGACGTGGGGGTGAATGCGAGCGGCTGCGGCACCGCGTCGAAGTCCGCCATCGCGTCGAGGTCCGGCACAGGCGTGACCTCGGCGTGCGCATCCGTTTCCGCCTCGCTCTCGGCGGCGATCCGGTCGATGGCGGCGTTCTCCTCGTCCTGCCGGCGAGCCGTCTCGAGCAGCATCTTCGTGAGGTCCGATTCGATGGTGCGGTCGCGCGGGGAGTCCTCGGTGGTCACCTCGAACTCGGGGTCGTCCCAGGCGAGGATCTCGTAGGCGGCGTCCTCGCCGGCCAGCCCGTCCGCCATGGCGTCGACGAGCGTGCCGCCGCGGAAGTGCAACTGCCCCGACTGGCCGTCGGCCTGTGCCTCGATGTCGCAGGACTGGCGCTCCAGGTTGATGACCTGAATGACCGAGGAGAGCGATATTCCCTTCATGAGACCTCCAGGTAGCCGATCTTCCGGCGCGCCTGTGCCAGCGTTCAGTTCGGCGACGTCGCTAGGCTTGTCGGACGTACGCTCGGGGCCTTGAGGCGTGCTTAGACGAATGTGCTAGTCGTAGGCAGAGGACATGTAATCCGGCCAGACGTGAGGCCTGGAGCGTGAAGCGGGACGCACCCGCAGGGAGCGGGAGGGGCCCGCAGCCAGCTATGCTCTGGGCATGACACCTGACCCCGCGCAAGGACTGTACGAGGCGCAGCGGCTGCTCGCCGCCGGCGACGCTTCCGCCGCCGCGTCCCTCCTGCGAGCCGTGATCGCGCGCGGCCACCTGCGGCCGGGCCTTGAGGCGGACGTGCGCTACCTGCTCGGCCACGCGCTCGGCGCGAGCGGCGACCGCGACGGCATGGCCGCGGAGTGGCTAGAGGTGCTGCGCCTGGACGCCGCCTCCGTCGCCGCCTCCGCCGAGCCGCTCATGGCGCTGGAGGAGTTCGAGACGGTGGCCGAGGCGGCGCTGGGCGAGCTGCCGCAGGAGCTCCTCGACCAGCTCAACGCTGTGGCGATCATGATCGCCGATCGTCCGTCCCCGGAGTTGGTGGCCGGCGGGCTCGACCCGCGCATCCTCGGGCTCTACCACGGCGTGCCGATGACCAGGCGGTCGGTCAGCTTCGGCGCGCCCTGGGCCGACACGATCCACCTCTTCCGCGCCAACCTGGAGCGCGTCTCGCCGACGCGCGAGGTGCTGCTGGAGCGGATCCGCGTGGTGGTGCTCCACGAGACGGCTCACTACTTCGGCTACACCGAGGGGCAACTGCGGAGCATGGGTCTGGCCTGAGGCGATCTGGTGGGTCGTCAGGGCCGCCTGACGGTGGCTCGCCGCTGGTTGACAGGGAGCGACGCTGAGGGACAATGGCCCGAGGCCGGACGCGGGTCGCCGGCAGTCACGTGCGGGGGCGCATGGCAGAAGTATCGTCACCGGATTCAGGCACAGCAGGGGTGGCGACGCTGCCGCAGTCGTTCGCGAGCTGGGTCGCACGGTACGGGCGGGAGCCGGCGCTCAGCCGGCGCGTGGACGGCGTCTTCACCGCATTCTCCTACGACGAGCTCGACCGGCGCGCGAGCGTGCTCGCGCTGGCGCTCTCGCGCGCGCTCGACGTGCGCCGCGGGGAGCTCGTGGCTCTCATCAGCGACAACCGCCCCGAGTGGCTGGTGTGCAGCCTCGCCATCCACTTTCTCGGCGCCGTCGACGTCCCGCGCGCGTCGGACACGCCACCGGACATCCTCGAGGCGATCCTGCGCCACGCGGAGCCGGCGGTGGTCATTCTGGAGGACCCGGCGCAACTGCCGTGCGTGCGCGAGGCGCTGCCGGGGCTGCGCGCGGCCGTGGTCATCGACGCCCCGGCCGGCCTGGGCGAAACGGCGGTCGGAGCCGGCGGAGCTCCGGCGGCCGGCGCGGACGCACCCTCGTCCGCCGGCGACGGCGCCTGCCGGGTGTTCAGCCTGGCCGAGCTCATGAAGCTCGGCGAGGCCGCCTGGCCGGAGGCGGCCGGCGAGGTCGAGCGGCGGCGCGCCGAGGTGGCGCCCGACGACCTGGCGACGATCATCTACACGTCGGGCACGACCGGCGCGCCCAAGGGCGTGGCGCTCACCCACGCCAACTACCAGCTCAACCTGCGCGAGCTCCCCAACCTGCTGCACATCGAGCGCGAGCCCGTGCTCACGCTGCTGCAGCCGTGGCACGCCCTCGAGCGTCAGATGCAGCTCATGTATCTGAGCAAGGGATGCTGCGTGCACTACAGCAACGTCCTGCACCTGCGCGGCGACCTGACGACGGTGCGCCCGGTGGTGATGGCCACCGTGCCCGAGCTGTGGGTCAAGCTCTACAAGGGCGTCTTCCTCCGGATCGACGGCCTGAAGCCGGCGCGCCGGCGGATCGTGCGCTGGCTGGTGGCCTGCTCGCTCGCGTTCTCTCGCGCGCGGCGGACGCTCGAGGGCCGCGAGCCGGAGGTGCGGCCGCACGGCCCCGTCCGGCGGGCGGTGGAGCACGCGTGGGCGCGGACGCAGGCGGTCACGCTCGCCCCCTGCCACGCACTGGCCGACCGGCTGGTCTTCCGTGAGGTCAGGGCCGGCCTCGGCGGCCGCCTCCGCTTTCCCTGCGTCGGCGGCGGCCCCCTGCCCGACGCCGTGGACGAGTTCTTCGACGCCGCCGGTATGCCCCTCCTGGAGGGCTACGGCATGACGGAGGCCATCGTGGTGATCGCCATGCGGGATCCCCACCACCGTCTGCTGCGGACCACCGGCCACGTGATCCGCGGCATGGAGCACCGCCTTGCGGACGAGGCCGGCCGCCCGTGCCGCCCGGGCGACGTGGGCCGCCTGCAGGTGCGCGGGCCCAACATCATGCGCGGCTACTACAAGGATCCGGAGCGGACCGCCGAGGTGCTCGGCGCGGACGGCTGGTTCGACACGCGCGACCTCGCGCTCGTCCACGCCGACGGCAGCCTGCGGGTCATCGGCCGGCTGGACGACACGCTCGTCCTCACGAACGGCGAGAACGTCAACGCGCCGTACCTGGAGAACGAGCTCTGCGCCAGCCAGTGGATCGAGAGGGCGGTCGTGGTGGGCGAGGGGAAGCCGTACCTGGCCGCGCTCGTGGTACCGAGCCTCACCCATCTCGAGGGGCTCGCCCGGAGCCTGGGGCTGGCGACGGACAACCTGGCGGCGCTCGTCACGGACGAGCGCGTCCTCAAGCACTACCGCACCCTGGTGAACGCCATCAGCGGCGACCACCGCCGCTTCGCGCCCTACGAGCGCGTGCACCGCGTGCGCCTGTGGCTCGAGGAGTTCCGCATCGGCCGCGAGCTCTCCCAGACCCTCAAGCTGCGGCGCCACGAGTTCCTGCGCCTGTACTCCGGCGAGATCGACGACCTCTACTCTCCGTGAGCGCCGGGCGGCGCGGAACGGCGCGGGCCGTCGCAGGCGCCGCCGCGCTCGCCCTCGTGGTGGCGGCGCTCTTCTTGTGGCTGTTCGGCGAGCGCTGGCGGCTCGCGCAGCCGTCGACGCTCAGAGGCCTGCGCGGCGGAGGCGGCCGCGGCGGTTCGCGGCTCAGCGCGCTCCATGCGTACGTCTACGGGCGCTGGACCAACCAGTATCTCGACGTCCTGATCAAGCGCGTCTTCCCCCGCCTCGACGAGCAGGGGCTCACGTGGTGGCGCGACCGCTATCACGCCAAGGTGCTGACGCTCGAGCAGGCCGAGGCGATCGTGCTGCACGACCGCGACATCCCGCGGCAGGACCTCGGGGAGCAGATCATCCCCTATCCGCTGGCGCGCGAAATCGTCCTCACGGGCACGCCGGACATCGCCGCCTACGAGTGCGCCTGCAGGCACGCGCGGCCGGAGCACTGCGAGCCTACGCAGGTGTGCATGGTCGTGGGCCGGCCGTACGTGGACTTCCTGCTCGAGCACAACCCGCAGAGCACCCGCAGGCTCACCCAGGCGGAGGCCGTGGACCTGCTGCGCGCCGAGCACGAGCGTGGTCACGTGCACTCGGCCTGGTTCAAGGACGTGATGGACGGGCGCTTCTACGCGATCTGCAACTGCTGCTCGTGCTGCTGCGCCGGCATCGAGGCGATGACCGAGTACGGCAGCCCGATGATGGCGTCGTCGGGCTACGTCGCTCGGCTGGATGCGGACGACTGCAGCGGCTGCGGCACCTGCGTCGACGCGTGCCCGTTCGGAGCCCTGTCCATAGACGACGTCGCGCGCCTGGACTGGGACGCCTGCCTGGGCTGCGGCGCCTGCGAGTCGCAGTGCCCGTCCGAGTGCATCGAACTCGTCCGGGACGAGGCCAAAGGCATGCCGCTGGACGTCAGGCTGCTGACCTAGCCGGATGCTGCAGGACCCGGGCCCTCCTGCCGATGTCGAGAGACGTCGGTCGTATGAGGGAGACGATGAGTCGGGCACCGGGCAAGAGGCGGAGTGGACGGGCGGCGCGGCCGCGGCTTGCCGCCGCCGTTGCCCTTGGCGCTCTTGCCGCCGCCTCAGGGCTCGTGCTCGCCGGCTGCGGGGTGACGCCCGGGTCCGGCGCATCCGGCGCGAGCCCCTCGCCGAACCGACTGACCCGCGTCATCCAGGTCGACGGCGGCCGGATCTCCGGCCTCGACGTGAGCGGCGTGCATGTCTTTCGCGGCATCCCCTACGCGGCCGCGCCGGTCGGCACGCTCCGCTGGCGGCCGCCGCAGCCGGTGCGGCCGTGGCACGGCGTGCGTGCCTGCACGCAGTTCGGGTCGTCCTGTCCTCAGAGCGGAGCGCCCATCGGCGGCGGCCGGCTTCCCGCGGCGCAGAGCGAAGACTGCCTCTACCTCAACGTCTGGACGCCGGCGCACGCCCGCGACGAGCGGCTGCCGGTGATGGTGTGGATCCACGGCGGCGGGTTCATCACAGGGTCCGGCTCGCTGCCCAAGACCTACGGCGAGAACCTCAGCGGGCGGGAGCATGTGGTCGTGGTCAGCTTCAACTACCGGCTGGGCGTGTTCGGCTTTCTCGCCCACCCGGCGCTCTCGGCCGAGTCGGCGCACGGCGTCTCCGGCAACTACGGCCTGCTCGACCAGCGGGCCGCCCTGCGGTGGGTGCGCCGTAACATCGCCGCCTTTGGCGGCGACCCGCGGCGCGTCACGATCTTCGGCCAGTCGGCCGGCGGCCAGAGCGTCATCGCCCAGCTCGTGAGCCCGCTGAGCCGCGGCCTGTTCGCGCGCGCGATCTCCGAGAGCCCGCGGTACCAGGACCGCGGCGTGGGGCTCTGGTCGACGCTCACTCTCGAGGAACAGGAACAGGAGGGCGAGGAGATCGGCGACGATCTCGGCGTCCCGGACGGCCCGGGAGCGCTCGCGGCGCTGCGCAAGGTGTCCGCCGCGCGGCTCATCAGCGCCACGGCCCCGGCGAAGACGCCGCTGCCGTTGCTGTTCGTGCGGCCGCCGCAGCCGTCGTTCCAGCCCGTGGTGGACGGCTACGTGCTGCCGGACGAGCCCTGGCGCATGATCCACCGCGGAGACTGGGCGCGGGTGCCGCTGCTCATCGGCAGCAACCGCGACGAGTGCAACATGTGGCTCTCCGGCGTCAGGCCGCCGGCCGACGGTACGGTCGCGTCTGCGTCGCGACAGCGCGTCGCCTGGTACTCCGGCCCGGACTGGCCGACGCTGGACACGCAGTTCCAGGCGGCCGACTACGGCGGTTCGCTGCCGGCGACCAGTCGCATGATGACCGTCCTCGAGTTCAACGGGCCGGCCAGGTACGCGGCCCGCTGCGCGGCGTCCCAGGGCGTCCCCGCGTACCTGTATTACTTCACGCGCGTGCGCCCGGGGGATCCCGACGGCGCGCAGCACTCGGCGGAAGTCCCGTATGTGTTCGCCTCGGTGGGCCTCGGCAAAGGCGTTCCGTCACAGCCGGCCGACACCCGGTTGTCGCAGCGGATGGCGCACTATTGGGCGAGGTTCGCGGCGGCCGGCGACCCCAACGCGGCGGGGCAGCCACGCTGGCCGCGCTACGACCCGGTCGCCGACGCGCTTCTGCGTCTGGACGAGAGGGTCGGCGCGGCCGGAGCTCCCTACGTGGCGGCCTGTGCGATCGCCGAACGGGCTGATCACCGGCACTGAGCGGCCCCGCTCGCTGGTAGGGTGCCCCGGTGAGGCGCGATGCACGGAACACGGACGAGGGGGGAAGCGATGGAGGCGCTGCTGCGGGAGCGGCTGATCGGAGCCTGGAGGCTGGTCGATGTCGTCGAGGAGCCCCTCGACGGATCGCCGCAACGGTGGCCGCACGGCGAGCGACCCATCGGGCTCATCCTCTACACCCCGGACGGCTACATGTCCGCGCAGATCATGACGCGCGACCGCGGCGCGATCCGCTCGCCGGACTGGTCGGACCTCAGTGACGAAGACTACGCGGAGGAGGCCCGCGGCTACTTCGCCTACTCCGGCTCGTACGAGGTCGACGAGCCGGCGGGAACGGTGACCCACTCGGTGCAGGTCGCGCTCTTCCCAGGCTGGGTCGGCAGCGAGCAGGTGAGGGTCGCGAAGCTGGACGGCGACGCGCTGGTGCTCAGCACTGCGTCGCCGGTCCTCTCCGGCGAGAAGCTGGTCACGACGCGGCTCAGCTGGATGCGGGCCGAGCCGAGGCCCTGAGCAGGCCGCTGGACGGCCTCACGGCAGGCCGCGGCAGGGCCTCACGGTCGCCCGCGGAGCTCGGCCGCGGTCACGGACCGCGCCCGGCCGCGAACAGCGCGATCGCCGCGCGCGCCCGCGCAGGGCTCATGCCCGACCGGATCCACGGCGAGTAGAGCAGGCGGATCACCGCCGCGTCGTTCTGGCTCCAGTCGGTCAGGCGGTTGGCGTTGAACATGACGCTGCGCCCGCTGTCGGCCGGGGAGTAGAAGTGGCCGGTGCAGCCGATGGCGTGGGTGAGCTCGTGGATCAATGTGGACTGGACCTCCCCGGGCGTGTCCTGCACTCCTGCATCGACGAAGATCCTGGCGCTGATGAGGCCCGGCGAGGTGGTGTAGTAGTCGGTCCGCGTGCTCCCGACGGTGTTCGCGCCGCCCACGCGCGCGTAGTCGGCGTGGCTCAGGAAGCGGATGGTGATCAGCGGCGAGCGGCTGGAGACGGCGAACCGGACCTCGTGCTGCAGGCGGTCGAGACGCGCGACGAGTTGCCGCAGGTAACTCTCTACGCCCGGGCCGCCGTCGTTCAGCACGTCGACCGCCACTCGCGACCGCTCCCACTTGGCGACGACCGGGGTGGGCCTGGGCCCGGGGTCCCGGCGGCTCGGGAACACCATCGTGTTGAAGTAGCTGCCGAACCAGGCCTTGCCGGCCACCTGGCGCGTGTACGGGCCGAGGGAGGCGATCGAGACGGGCTGGTCCGGCCGGCGGTCGAGCAGCTGACGGCTCTCCAGCCAGCGGACGGCCACGCCGCTGCCGTAGATGGCGGCGGCGAACGCCGCGAGGCAGAGCAGGCCGACGACGACACGGCCGATGAGACGCACTCGGATCACCTCCCTGTGGCACGATACTGCCATGGACACCGACATCCTCGTCACCGTGCTCGCCGGCGTGCTGCTCGTGGTCGCCGCCGTCGGCGTGGTCTATCCCGGCCTGCCCGGCAGCCTCCTGGCCATCGTCACGCTGCTCGTCTGGGCGTGGGCGATGGGTTCGTGGGCGGCTTGGGTCGCCGCGATCATCGGTGCGCTCCTCTGCGCGATCGGCTGGTCGGCGAGCGCCGTGCTCACCGGTCGCAGGATGAGGCAGCTGCAGGTGCCCGCGTGGGCGGTGCTCGTGGCGGTGGTCGCGGGGATCGCCGGCATGTTCCTCATCCCCGTGGTGGGGCTCTTCGTCGGCTTCGTCGTGGGCCTGCTGGCGAGCGAGCTCGTGCGACACCGGGACCTGCGCGAGGCCTGGCGTTCCGGCTTTGCGGCCCTCAAGGCCCTGGGCGCCGGGGTCCTCATCGAGCTCGCGCTCGTGTGCGCCGCCGCGTCCGTCTGGTCCATCGGCGCCATCGCGCACTTCTCCGTCCGCTAGCCTCCACGCCTCCGCCCTCCGCCCGTCTGTGAGCGGCAACACGCGCCGAACGGCCGAGACGCCCTGCTCGGACCCCGACCGGGGACTGGCACTCGATTCCTTTGAGGACATCAGGGGACAGTCTCGCGAGGGTGACACGGTGCGTGATGCCGCGGCCCCTGCGTCGCGGTGTTTGCGTCAGGCCGCGCAGCGGCAGCCGGCCGCGGCCGGCTGCACGGGCGTGCAGCGGCGCAGGAGGCCGGTGCGCGCGCAGCGCTCCGCCGCCGCGCGCCGGTGGCGCAGCCGTTCGGCCTTCATCGCGTCGTCGCGGCTCCAGCCGCCCAGGTGATCGATGCCGGCGATGCGTTCCATGACTCCTCCACTCTGCCCAGGTTCTTCAGACGCTCGGCTTGATGGCGCGGACGAAGCCGCTGACCACCTGGATGCCGTCCGGGATCTCGCTGATGTCGAGGCCGTAGTCCTCAGGGATGCTGTCGTAGACGCCGGTCACTTCGATGACGGCGTCGGCGAAGCCGGCACGCCGCAGCTTCTCCAGGTAGTCCTGCTCTTCGAGCGCGCCGGCGACGCAGCCGGACCACGCCTCGATGTCGTGCAGCAGTGTCTCAGGGATCAGGCTCATGTCGCCCTGGAAGACGATGTCGGAAACGGCGAACCGGCCGCCGGGCTTGAGCACGCGGAACGCCTCGGCCAGGACCTTGTCCTTGTCCAGCGAGAGGTTGATCACGCAGTTGCTGATGATGACGTCGACGGACGCGTCCGGCAGCGGGATGGCCTCGATCTCGCCCTTGAGGAACTCGACGTTGGTGACGCCGGCCTTCTCCTGGCTCTGGCGGGCGAGGGCGAGCATCTCGTCGGTCATGTCGAGCCCGTAGGCCTTGCCGGTCGGGCCGACGCGGCGGGCGGAGAGGAAGACGTCGATCCCGCCGCCGCTACCGAGGTCGAGCACGACGTCGCCGGGCTGCAGGTCGGCGAGCGCCGTCGGGTTGCCGCAGCCGAGGCTGGCGAGCACGGCCTCGGCGGGGAGGTCGCTCGTCTCGCCGCTGTCGTAGAGGCCGCGGGCGACCTCGTCCTGCGCCTCGACCGAGGCTGCGCCGCAGCAGCTGGTCCCGCCGCCGCAGCAGCTTGTCGGCTGCGCCTGCGCCGCCGCGACCGCGCGCTCCGCGTAGTGGTCGCGGATCTGCCCTTTGAGGTCCTGGTCTTCGGTCTCGCTCATCGCCGGCTCCCTGGTCGTGGTCAAATCAACTTTTGTCGGACCCGGCTGCTGACGGGCGACCCGCGAGCTCTCGGCGCTCAGCAAGCTCCATCGCAGTCGCAGTTCGGCTCACTCCCGGTCAGCCAGCCGTTGATGATGGCCTGGGCGCAGCCCACGCCGGGCGTCACGCTGATCGCCCCGGTGACGCAGTTGAGCGCGCAGGCGCCGCACTCGAGGCAGGCGCCCCGATCGACGAGCTCGGCACGACCGCCGTTCATCTCAAAGACACCACGCGGGCAGACGGCGGTGCACAGGCCGCAGCCGTTGCACAGGCCGGCGTCGAGCTCCAGTGTCACGGTCTGCTCGATGTAGCGGAGAACTGCCATGCCTTTCACCTTCCCAGCCGGCTGGCCGACCAGGCGCCCACAGCCAGAACGGCGCCGGCCGCCTGCAACGGCATCGCCCGGCGCATCTCGAACTCCACCCCGGACGGCGAGGTGATCGACGACGAGCCGGTGAAGTTCATGGCCGCGTACGACGACGCGGCCGGCACGCCGGCGAGCAGCGCCACCTTGGCCGCCGGCGACAGCCGATCTCCGGACAGTGCCACGGCTCCGGCGGCGACGGCGGCTCCGGCGGCGGCGCCCTTCAGCGAGAACGAACGTCCCGGGAGCCAGGGCAGCAGCGCCGGCGTGATGCCCCCGCCCGCGAGCACCGCGAGACCCGTCGCGCCGATGAGCGGGAGGCCGCGACGAAGCCCGCGGCGCAGCGAGACGCCGTCGCCATCCACCGACGAGACCGCGATGGCGCCGGCGTAGGCAAGCAGCATGCGGCGGTCCCAGAGGACCTTGAGCTCGGCCGGCGCCAGCACGAGTCGCTCGCGCAGGTCGAAGGTCACCGTACGCATGGCCGCATCCGCCTTACGGCCGGCGGCCAGAAAGGCCGGGATGTCGGCCGCCCGGACCGGGCCGAACGTGACGCGAAAGCCGCAGGCCTCATACACCTGGTGTGCGGCGACGCCGGGCGCGGACAGCTGCGGCAGGATGAGCCGCCGGTGATCGACGACCTCGGCGAGTCGCGACTCGCGCACCATCCGTGCGACCTCCCCGGCCGAGAAGGTGCCTTTGCCGGCGGCGCACCAGACGTTGATGCCGCGCGTGTCCACGACGAGCAGCCACACGCCGGCTTCGCCCATGGACGCGCGCAGAGCGTCGAAGGTCAGCTTGTAGTTGGCGGTGACCAGGACTGGAGAAGTCGCGCCGGGTTCTCCAAGTGCGTAGAGACCCGGCCGCACGCGGTAGTCACCGCGCCGGATGCCCCAGCGCACGCGCCACGCGCCCAGCCGGTCGGCGCGCCCGAGCTCGCTGGAGACGCGCGGCACCGGGCCGGCCGCCGTCTGCACTCGGCCGATGACGTAGGGCGCGGGGCTGTAGGAGTATTCGGCGGGCGTCGCCTCGGGAGCGCCGCAGCACGTGGTCTCGTGCGGCTCTTGATCGGCGCGCGCGGGAGCGCCGCAGCAGGCGGGGGCCTCAGGTACGGCAGCAGTGGAGGCGGGTCCGCAGCAGGCCTTCGCCGTCACACTCTCGTCCTGCCCGGACCTAGCCACAGGCGCAGCTCGCTCCTGTGTCCTGCTCCCGAAGGAGCCGCACGGTCTCGTCGAACGAGCGGAGCTGCTCGTCGAAGTTCTGCCAGTCGATCGCGTAGTAGGTGCGGGCGCCCTGTCCGCGCATGGTCACGAAGCCGGCGTCGCGGAGCACGGCGAGGTGGTGGGAGATGAGCGGCTGGCTGCCGCCGACGTGCGCGACGATCTCGCAGACGCACTTCTCGCCGCTCATCAACTGCTCGACGATGCTTGCGCGGGTCGAGTTGCAGAAGGCCTTGAAGAAGGTCGTGAAGTGGGCGATCGAGGCGGCCTCAGTGCCGGTCTGGCGTGCGCTCGCCATGCTCCTCCTCGAGTTGGGGTCCGTGTTGCAGAAGCTTACATTGACAGCGGTTTATGGTCAACGTAGATTTATATAAGAGCTGACCTATCAGACCGTCGACCCGGGAGTGAGCCCCGTGCGCAGCATCGTTCTGTCCCACCCCTTCGCGGTCTTCTCGGACGTCCACGGCAACCTGCCGGCGCTCGAGGCGATCCTTGCCGACATCGAGCGCCGCGGGCTCGCGCAGACGCTGTGCCTCGGCGACCTGGTCGGCTACGGGCCGTTCCCCGACGAGGTGGCCGCGCTCGTCCGTGACCGGGGCATCCCCACCCTCATGGGCAACTACGACCAGGGCATCGGCTTCTCGACCGGCGACTGCGGCTGCGTGTACAAGACGGACGAGCAGCGGGCGGAGGGCGCGGCGTCGCTCGCCTGGACCGACAAGGTGACGACCGAGGAGACGCGCGCCTACCTGCGCACGCTCGAGGACCGCTTCGTGCTCGAGACGCCGGCCGGCGAGCTGCTGGCCGTGCATGGCAGCCCCCGGCGTATCAACGAGTACCTCTTCGAGGACCGGCCGGAGCGGGCGATGGCGCGGATGGCCGAGGAGAACCCCTACCGCGCCATCCTCTTCGGCCACACGCACGTGCCGTACGCCCGCGAGGTCGCCCACGGCGACGCGGGCGCCTCGACGCTCTTCGTCAACGTCGGCAGCGCCGGCCGGCCCAAGGACGGCGACTGGCGTGTCTGCTACGCCGTCGTCGACCCCGGCCGGCTGGCCGCCGGCGAGCCGGCCGCCCAGTTCGTCCGCGTGCCTTATGACTACGAGCGCCTCCAGGAGGGGCTCGCGCACTCCGATCTCATCACCATGTTCGAGCCCCCGCCCGACTGGAGCGACCATTGACTGAGCAGGCCCTGCACGCCGCCGCCCCGCCACGCCGCCGCCTCTCGTTCCTCGACCGCTACCTCACGCTCTGGATCTTCCTCGCCATGCT
>Ga0302322_100000469_pt1 | contig 31199 bp, 30 predicted proteins | sample Fen_T0_2_FD_203757 | JGI IMG/M metagenome (GOLD analysis project Ga0302322, IMG submission 203757) | Peat permafrost microbial communities from Stordalen Mire near Abisko, Sweden - Fen_T0_2 | ecosystem: Environmental > Terrestrial > Soil > Wetlands > Permafrost | place: Sweden: Abisko...
TCGATCTCGCGCCCGAGGCATCCCGGCTGGCGTCGTTGCTCCTCAGTTACATACCCGCAGTATGCGCCTTCGTCGCGCCTCGCCATCCGGGCGCCTCGACCGCGATCTTCGACCGACTTAGCCATTCGCGGGCCCTTAGTTATCGAAGATCCGCAGCCGATGGCTCCCGCATGCACCGGACCGGTGAATCGATTGTTGCAGTACTGCAGGCCCAGTATTCACCGATGCTCAGGCTCATCAAACCAACTACTGATGAAGCAGTCCTGAGTCACGCAGACGAATCGCCGCACGCGAAGCCCGTCATGCTGGCACTACGATGCCGGCGGACGCGCGCAGTGTCAGGCAGTGTCTGGATCGTCGATCTGCAGGAGACGAGCTTCGAGGGACGCGAGCACCTCGTCGGCGGCTTCCTCCGTCGCGAGGCCCTCCCGAACGGTAGCTTGGATGCGTTCCTTCTCGACGAGGATCAGGCGACGGTGGATGCGGCGCTGCTCCTCGATTTCGAGCGTGCGATCAGGGAGGTCGAGCGCGCGCATGCGCCCGTCGGCCTCAGCGATGCGTGCGGTGTAGTTGGCTCGGAGCTCCGCGAAAAGGGCTGGATCCCGCGTCTGCCCTTGCTCGATCTTGGTCAGCTCGTCGAGCCCCGCGCGCGCGGCCAACACGCCCACACGCGCAATTTCGTAGCGCTTCGTTGTCACATTGTCCGAAACAATCCCCAGGCGCTTGAGAAGCGGCGCCATGGTGCTGCCCTGCACCAGGATGGAGATGACCACGACACCGAACACGACGTCGACCAGAAATTGCCGGTGAGGAAACGCGCTCGGTAGGGCGAGTGCTAGTACCATGCTGAGGCCGCCGCGGATGCCGCCCCAACACATTACGATGCTCCAACGGCGCGGCAGTCGTTCGCGGGTGCGATGGAGGAGCAGAGTGACCGCAGCAACGACGACAGCACGCGCCATGGTGGTCGCCAGCCAGGCTAGGAGAACCGTTCGCCAAGAAGCCACGACCTCTCGCAGGTCGACTTCGAAGCCGATCAGCAGGAAGACCATCGAATTGAGCGCGAACGCCAGGTACGCCCAGAAGCTCACGACCGCGATCTTCGTCGTCGGCGACATTCCTGTTCGCGCGCCATAGTTGCCGCACAAAAGGCCAGCGCTGACGGTCGCCAGCACTCCGGACGCCTGTAACGCCTCGGCGAGCGCGAATGAACCCCACGCGACCACGACCGTCACGGTGATTTCGATCATGGGATCGTCTACGAGGCGAATTGTCTTGCTGCCGCCGTAGCCCGCACTTGCGCCGACCAGAATGCCCAACCCGCACGTGCGCGCGAAATCGAAAGCCGCGCCTCCGGGGCTGACTTTCGCTCCCGTTGCAAGCATCAAGATCATGCCGAACAGGACCACGGCCGTGCCATCGTTGAGCAAGCTCTCGCCTTCAACGAGTACACTGAGGCGTTTGGGAGTGCCAAGACTCTTGAACAGCGCGACGACCGCGATGGGGTCAGTTGCCGCGACAATCCCGCCAAACACCAACGCGTCAATCAACTTGAAGTTGTGCTCCAAGTGAAGACCTCGGATCAGCGGAGACAAGATGAATGCTGTCACGCAGATCGCGGCGACAACGCCCGGAACGGCCAGCCCACAGATGGCGAGCTTGTTGGACCAAAACTGCTTGGCATCCAAATGGTACGCGGCTTCGAAGAGCAGACCCGGGAGGAAAACGGCAAACAGCAGGCCCTTGCTCAGATGAGGGGCTGGCACCCAATTTCCCGCGCCAATCACCAGCCCGGCCAGCACCAGTGCCGCCGTATAAGGTAACTTCAACCAACGCGCCACGAGCGCCACACCCGTCGCAATCGCGAACAGCAACACGACGACGAGCTCAAGATGCATGCTGGTTTTTCGTCAGGCGACGACTCCCGAGATACGCGACAATGAGGGCGTTGATGGTCAGGACGCCCCACCGTATCACGCTCGGGTGACGTTCGAGAGAGAGCGCCTCGACCGGAACGAGTGCAGCCAGTGCAGCAACGACGACCCATTCGCCCCAGACGCTGCCGTTGAGCAGAAGCAGGCCGCCTTCCACTGCCGTGGAGACCCCGTCGACCCAGGCAAGGATCGCAGCGTCGATCGCAAACCCGGCGGTGAGGTACCCCCGCGTGCAGTAGGCGAAACGGGCGAGCGTTGCACCGCCTTCGGCGATCTCATGGACGAGCCGCTCAGCCACATGCACGGCGCTGTGGGGCGCCACACTCGACCAGAGCGCGAGTCCCAAAACAATCGGTGCCTTCACCAGCTTGTAACCGATGATGACACGGATTCCCAAAGAGCGAGCGACGCAGGGCATTGGTTTGCTTGCTGTTAGCCTACGACGACTGTCGTGGATCACAGGTAGGTGCGAAACCTCGCGGCGGCCCAGGCGACAAGGCCAAACAGCGGCGGAGGCGACTTCACGGTCGTTCCCAGTCGCGATGCGTTTCGCAGATCGTCTTCAAAGGACCGCGTCGCGTCAGCAGCGAAGCCGGGATCGTCGATGACCACGTTGGCTTCCAGATCGAAGCGCCATGAAAAGGCGTCGAGGTTTCGAATGGAGCTGCGGGTTTGGCCGCCACCGGCTGGTTAGACCCATGCTGCGCCCAGGGCTGGCTCGCAAGAGCGCGAAGCTCCAGCGCAGCGGGGCCGCGAACCTCGATCACGTCGTCACGCCAACCGCCTCCGCCCCGTTCGCTGGGAAGCCACTGAAGCGCGAGATTCAGGCCGCCGCAAAAGGCCACCTCGCCGTCGACGGTCAGGATTTTCCGGTGGTCACGAAAGGGCAACCGCAGGATGCGAAAACGATGGCGCCAAGGGGCCACCGGGCCATTTTCGCGTACGTGCCCGCCCGCGCGGATCAAGGGCGTCCAGGAACTTCGAAACAGGCCCAGACTCCCGACCCCGTCGTAGCTGACGAACACCGCGACACCCGAGCGTGCGCGCGCGACGAGGCGATCCCGAAAACGTGCGCCGACGACGTCGTGACCGACCCAATACATCTCGAGCAGGCTCTCGCGCTGCGCGTCGTCGATGGCGGCAAGCATCGCCAGGAACGCTGCACGACCGTCGCGCAGGTGGCGCACGCGATTCCGGCCTACCGGGTGAAAGCCCTCGGTAAATTCGAAGTCGGACAAGGCCCTAGGGTGCAGTCAGTTGGCGTGTAGCGTCACCCTGACCCCCGCGTTGCTGGACGCGACGAGTGATGCTCCAGTGCTACGGACAAATGCCAAAACTCCAGCTTGCGCCACGCTGACCTCCAGCTGCTGACCGCAGCGCTCGAACGACTGACGGACCTCGCGGACGAAAAGCTCATGCCATAAGCTCAGGTCGCGACTCGCCGCACTGTGATTGCCGCGCAGCAGAGCTCGTCGCCCGACAGTGGCCGAGCGCTTTGGGCGCGCACGGCCACTGGAGTTACTCGGGAGCGTTGTCCGCCACCTCGACAAAGAGGCGCTCGACAAAGAGGCAACGGACGCGGAAAGAGTGCGCGCTCTACTCCGCGCCGATACTTACTTTGAGCACCGAGCTCACCGTCGGATAGGTGAAGCCGTCATTCACCGCGCTCAAAAGCTGGACTTTTCCCTCTCCGGCGGTGCCGGTGTTGGGCGCCAGCTGGTTGGTCACCGTGTTCGGGCCGATGCCTGGCTCCTCATTGCCTTCGGTACCGGTGTCCCAGAGCGACACCTGGTCGCTGATGTCGCCACTGATCGCCGCGCCGCTCGTGTCGAAGAGGGCAATGCCCGTGGCCTTTGGGCCGAAAAAGACGTCGTTCGTAGCAGCGAGCATGGTGGCGAAGGAAAGCGCGTCACCGGGGCTCGCTTCGAACGAGAATTGATACTTCGAACCCGGCAAAATCGGTCCCGGCGAGGAAGCGCCGACTGGCGTGTTGAAGATCGCACCGGCAAGCTCACCGTCCAACATCGGCAGCTTTGCCCCGAGGTTCGTGGGGTTTCCGTCTTCGGCGATGTTTTCGACGCCATCACCGTAGTCTGCCACGCCTGCCGTGAAGAGCGGCTTCGAGCCGGCGCTGTGGACGACCCACACTCCCGGCGACGCGGGATACGTGATGCCCGCGTTAGCCGCGACAAACGCGTCGAGTGCCGCCGGATTGCCGTCTTCCGCGATGTGCTCGAGGCCCTTGCCGCGGTCGGGCATGCCCACGGTGTACAGCGGATCCGAGCCGTTGTGCACGACCCAGACGCCGGGCGACAACGGCGCAGCGAAGTTACCCAGGCTGGTTACCAGCGCATTGCTGGTGGAGACATCTTTGATGGTGACCAGAAAGTGAGTGTCAGTCGTGTGTAGAACCGTGACCTGGATCACATCCGCGACGGACGGGTAATCGAAGTGCACTCCATCGGTCGCGTTTCCGATGTCGACGACGTTGCCGTGCTCGTCAGTCCCAGTGTTTGGAGCCGTCTGCTTACCGACCGTGTTCGGACCGACCGCAGGCTCCTCGTTGACCTCAGTGCCCGCATCCCAGAGATGAATTTGGGACGTGACATCCCCGGAGATCGGCGCGCCCGTCACGTCGTAGAGCGCGATTCCTGCGCCGTCCGGGCCGAAGAAGAGGTCATTGGTCGCGGCCAACATCGTCGCAAAGGAGAGCTTCTGCTTTCGACCCGCGTCGATTGTGAATTGATACATCTTGCCAGGCGTTGCCGGTCCCGCCGCGGTATCGCCGACGGGCGTGTTGAAGATGCCCGCGCTCGTGAAGAGCTTGGTCGGGCCGACATTCTCGAGCGTGACCGTGAACTTTTTGCGGCTATCGCTACCGCCCTCACCGCCCTCACCTGCGCCTTCACCGCCAACGCCACCGGCCGACGGCTCACCGGCCACGCCACCTTCCGATGCTCCGGCTGTTGCCTCGCCACCCTTTCCGCTCGCGCCGCCAGCCGAGGTTCCCCCAGAAGCTCGTCCGCCGGCCGATGTGCCGGCGCCACCACCGGTGTCGTCGCCGTCACTGGTGCATGCACTAAGGAGTGTTGCTGCACCGACGAGGCTCACTGCCGTGAATTGAATAAGGGATACTTTCTTCATTTTCGCCATTCCTGTGGAAAGCCGCGCGAGCGAAGTGCGCTCTCGTGGCCATTGGCCAACGATGGAGCTCCGCCAGCACTCGATTGCCATGGCTGCGTGAACGCAGGCCGAGGGGTCACGTGACTCGTACGTCCTGCGTTCAGGTCGGTTACAAGGCAGCGAGGAAAAGATCAGATCATCTGCCGGCGGCCTGGCACTCTCCTTGGCCGGCCGGTATAGGCGATCTCCCATTCCACGAGTGCGTCCGCGTTACTCTATCGCCCGTGCCTAACGTTTGATCGCCGCCGCCGCCGGTGTTACGCAAGTGACCACAGCCGATGGAACCCGAGGGACCGGACGAGTCGTTCCGAACGCGCCTCATTGAAGGCAGCCCAGATTGCATCAAAGTGCTGGATCTCGACGGCCGCTTGCTGACGATGAATGCGGGCGGCATGGCGGTCTTGGAGATTTGCGATCTGAAACCCCTGATCGGCACCTCGTGGATCGATTTCTGGCAGGGCGACGATCGCGAGGCCGCGCGAGCCGCGGTCGAAGCCGCGCGAGCCAGCAACATCGGTCGTTTTGTTGGCTTCTTTCCAGCCACGCAGACGCGTAGGCCAATCTGGTTTCACGTAGTGGTGAGCGCAATCGTTGACCAGAGTGGCAAAGTGGAAAGGCTGCTCGCTTCGTCACGCGACGTGACTGACCTGCAAAAGAAGCATATTGAAAGCGAGGAACGCCTTCGCGACCTGTTCGACGAAGCGCCGATCGCCTACGTGAACGAGGGGATCGATTCGAAGTTCATCCGCGCGAATCGTACAGCCATGAAGATCCTCGGCATCACGCCCGAGGACGTGCCAAGCACTTACGGCAAGGATTTCGTACCGGACACGCCGGAGGCGCAAGCACGGGTGCGCGAAGCGCTCGAGGCCGTCGGCAATGGTATCGATGCGAGCGGCGTCGTGCTGGAGCTGCGACGTAAGGACGACGGCAGGCCGGTTTGGATTGAATGGTGGTCACGGCCCAGTCCAGACGGCAGTCATACGCGCACGATGTTCGTGGACATCACGAAGCGTGTGACGATGGAACAGGAAAAAGCCCGCCTCGAAGCGCAGAATTTGTATCTGCAAGAGGAGATCCGCAGCGAGCATAACTTCGGGGAGATCGTGGGCAATGACCCGGCACTCCTAGAGGTACTGCGGCAAGTCGAACAGGTCGGTCGGACCGAATCCACGGTGCTCATTCTCGGTGAAACTGGAACGGGCAAAGAACTCATTGCTCGAGCCATTCACGATCGCAGTCCGCGCCGACATCGCCCGCTGGTGAAGGTGAATTGCGGCGCGATTTCGGCAGGGCTCGTCGAGAGCGAACTGTTCGGCCACGTCCGAGGAGCCTTTACTGGCGCAATCGCCAATCGCGATGGACGCTTCAAGCTCGCGAACGGCGGCACGATCTTTCTCGATGAGGTTGGTGAACTGCCACTGGATGCGCAAGTCAAACTGCTGCGCGTATTGCAGGAGCAGGAGTTCGAACCGCTCGGAAGCAGTAGCACGCTCAAGGTGGACGTACGGGTCGTGGCAGCGACGAACCGCGATCTCGGGGAGCTAGTCCGCGAAGGCAAGTTCCGCGCGGACCTGTTCTATCGGCTGAACGTCGTGCCGCTGTGGGCGCCAGCGTTGCGCGACCGCGCCGGGGACATCCCGCTGCTGGCGATGTTCTTTGTGCAAAAGCTCGCCGCAAGAATGGGCAAGCAAATCGCAAAAATTGCGGAGGAAACGCTGAGCAAGCTCGTCAGTTACCCCTGGCCAGGCAACATCCGCGAGCTGCAAAACGTGATCGAGCGCGCGGTGATCCTGTCACCAGGCAGCACGTTGGTTCTGCCGGAAGAATTGCGCGCGCCTGCGTCGTCAGCAGCTGACGCCGAAGTCGGCGACTCGACGATCGGCGAGGAGGCGACTGCCGTTCCCGCTCTCGCAGACGCCCTAGGCTCATTGCAAGACGCAGGGCGACGCCACATCGAGGCGGTGCTAGCGACGACCAATTGGATGATCGAGGGCGAGCAGGGCGCGGCCAAGCTTTTGGGCGTGAGCCCCAGCACTCTCCGCAGTCGCATGCAGAAGCTCGGGGTCAAACGTCCAGAGAAGTCTGCCTAAGCACCGGGGACTCGCTGGCCCCGCCACCCGGGCGCTCGACGGACGGAAACTTGAAGCAACGCACTCTCGGGAAGACCAAAGGCCGGCAGATCTGCTCTCCCGGCCTCCGTCCGAGTACTACGGGTTGCCCTGCCCGGACAAAGCTCAATCCGGTAAGGGGGCAGTCTCCACCGGCCTACGTCGGTGAACACCAAGCGCTGCGTGATGCGTTGGCCCGGCTGCAGCACTCCGTCTCGCAGGAAAACGCGGATGTACGGCTCGCCATTGTGATTGGTCCCGCTGGCATTGGTGAGCCGCACCCGCGCTGGTAGCCCACGCACAATGACCAACAAGTGGGTATCGACCAGCGAGTCGCTGATGTTGGTGAGTCGGTAGACGTCTTCGGTTTTTATACCAGAATGGTCGCTGTCGGTCCGATCAACGCGCACTTGGGGCGTCACGTCGAGAACTCGAGTCCCTCGTCGCGACGGGAAAGCGGGTCATCATTGTCCACGGCGCGGCCGCTGAGTAATTGCCCATCCTTCGCGCCCACTGCCGCCAGCTCCGGGCGGTTTTTCGAGTAGCTCATGTCAGCTTCGTTGGGCTGGAAAGCCCGCGCAAATCCGGGATCGTACAGGCCGTTCTCGAGGAAGTCGGCGATCGCGTCGACTTGGTCGTCGTTCAGGCCGAGACCGCGAGGGGTTCCTTTCCCGCGGGGGTTGGTGAAACGTGGCTCGAGGGTCCTTGCCCTACCCGCAAACTGTCCATCCTGAGGGACGCCGTCGTTGATGTAGCTCACCACGTCCCGGATGTCGGTGAACGAGCCGTTGTGGAAGAACGTCCGCGCGTCCTTGAGCTGCCGCAGAGTCAAGCTGCGAAATTTGTACGCGTGATTTGGGTCGTGCGTGATCTCTTGCCGTCCGGTGTCCTCGCCATGTGGGAGTGGGTTACCTCGACGATCGAACTGGAGATGTCCCCTACGCAAGGCGTTCAGCGCCTGCACGGGATGAGGCCGGCGACGGATGATGTAGTTTCCGTTCTCGTCGGTATAGCCGCGGCCCTCGCCACCCACGTTGAAGTTCAGCGCAGTGCCGGCCTTGCCCGCGGCTTCGCCCAAATGGCAGCTCCCGCACGAACCCGTATTCTTGGTGGCGTCGACGACCCTCTGCACATTCGCGTTCGAGCCAGCCACGGTTCCGCCGAACGCGGTCACTGGCGGCAAATCCCTCGGCTCGCCCGTCCTGATGGGCGGGTTCACGTTCTTGTTGATGTTGATACGCGCAGTCCGGACCGGATCGTGGAACAGCATCTTTCCGAGGTAGCGCTTCGCCTCCGTCGTCTTGTAGCGACCGGGACGGCTCGGATCATCCGGGGGCAGAGGGATCGAGGAGTCATCGGACGGCACCTTGAGTTTCTCGAGCCCCCCGACCTGCAGGGCGATGAACTCGCGAAGCTGGGCCGGACTGTTGCCCAGCGCTTCGGCCTCCGTTGTGAGCGAGCTCTCCTGATCGTCCGGGAGCTCTCCTTGGCAGCCGGCCAATAGCGACAACGCTAGGGCGGAGGTCGCTAGGTTGGCGAACCTCGTATGATTTTTCGTGGTGCGAAACGTGTTCATGCATTCCTCCTAAACCGCAGACAAAGCGCTGCTCTCTCGCCGCTCGATTTCGACGGACGGACGCAGACCCTCTGGGGCACACCCATTACTCGAGACCTGAGGCGTGGTTTCTCGGTGCCTTGAGATTGTGAATGCCCGCTTCGCGATTCCGGCGAAGCGGCAGGCAGACACCCCTAGGGCAAGACAAAAGCCCTGACGTAGTCGACGCCGCTCTGGTGGCAGTTGATGCACCCTGCCGGGTGCCCCGCTGCAGAGACTTCGCCAAAGCCGCTGAACTCGGCCCAATACCAACCGTCGGCTCGCTTATCCATGATTGCGATCGCGTGCAAGTCGGTCCCGTTCCAGACGTCCTTGACGATCGCCGCGCCTGCGGGCAACTCCTTGACGGGTCCGCCGTTGTCCAAGATGGCAGCGACGACGTCGTTCACGTAGATGTCGAGTTGCCCCCCATGCCCGCCACCGATGGACGGCAAGCGTGAGTCCCAGCCCGGTGCGCGACGCCAGCTCCGATAGTTCTCGTTCTGCACGCGCGCTAAGAGTTCGCGCCCGCCCGTCGCGTCCACCGTGTCATCGCCGCCCCCGCAGGCGATCAGCACCGACGTTGCAAATATCGCGGCCAAGCAGCAGACCAACCCGCGTGCAGGATAGCGCCTCGCGCCGCTTTGCTTTAACATCGTCGACAGACTCAGCCGAGCTGCTCCAAGATGTGGTCACCGACTCGCAAGGCATTGGCCATGATCGTGAGCGCGGGGTTTACGGCAGCGCTCGACGGGAAGAAGCTGCCATCGACCACGTACAGATTGCTCACCTCGTGCGAGCGGCAATTTCTGTCGAGTACTGACGTTTTCGGGTCATCACCGAAACGGACCGTGCCGTTTTGATGCGCCACCCCAGCGAGCGGGATACGCTGCGCGGCGTATAAGTTACGGGAAAACAAGCCTTGATGGCACTCGTGGCCGTGCACCGAACAGCGCGTGCTGCCCTTGAGCAAGTCTTTGAGCTTGGCGATCAGCCTCCTGTGCCCTTCCTCGTTGTTCGGCTGGTAGCTCAGGACGATCTGCCCGTCGCGATCGAGCGAAACGCGGTTCTCGGGGTCTGGCAAATCTTCGCTCGTGAGCCAGAAGTCGAGCGAGTGGCGGGCCATCAAGTCGAGCGTCCAACCCGGCGCAACCGCCGGCGCGCCGGCGCGCAGCGTATCGGCGTCGAGCTTGCCGACGAAGCTGATGTGACCCATCGGGTGCTGCCACTCCTTCGAGCCGAAATAGAAGTCGTTGATACCCAGGGTCTTCTGGAACACGGTCGGGTTCGGGCACTTGGAGATGGCCATCATCACGGAATTGACGTGGCCCATGTAGTGGCGACCGACGATGTCGGAGCTGTTGGCGAGCCCTCGCGGGTGTTTGCTGCTCGCCGAGCGGAGCAGCAGCGCCGCGGAGTTGATTGCGCCGCAGGAGACCACAACGACGTCTGCGGTGTAGGTTTCGAGCTCGCCGTTGCGCGTCACACGCACGTTCGTAATCTCACGACCGGAGCTGCTGGTCGCGAGCTTTTCGACGTATGCGTTCGTGAGCAAGGTCACGTTCGAGAATTCGAGCGCAGGCTCGATGGCACAGGTCTGCGAGTCGCTCTTGGCGTTCACCAGGCACGGATGTCCATCGCACGTCGCGCATCGAATGCAGGCGCTCGTGCGCGGCTTGTTTTCATCCAACTTAACGCCGAGTGGCACATGAAAGGGCCTGCAGCCGAGCGCCGCGAGGTCATCGCTGAGCTGCTGGATGCGCGGTTCGTGACTGACCGCGGCGTATGGGTAAGGCGAGCTCGCATCCGGTTCGGTCGGATCCTCACCGCGGTTGCCGTGCACGTGGTACAGGTTCTCGGCTTGCGTGTAGTACGGCTCGAGCTCGTCGTAGCTGATGGGCCAGGCGGGCGAGAGACCTCCGTGGTGCTTGATCTCGCCGAAGTCCTCGCTTCGGAAGCGAAACAGGGCCGCGCCGTAGAACTTGGTGTTTCCGCCGACGAAGTAGTTGGTGTGCGGATGCAGGGCCTCGCCCCGTTTGTCCCTCCACACCTCTTTCGTGTTGTAGCGGCCGTCTTGATTGACCGCCTTCGTGCTCCAATTCTCGGCTTCGCGGCGTACGTAGTCACCGCGCTCGAGGAGCAAGATCTTCTTGCCGGAGGCAGCTAAGCGATGCGTGAGCGTACCACCACCGGCGCCGGAGCCGATGATGATCACATCATAGTGAGTCGAGGCCTGGGTCATGACTTTTTACTCCGTGTTCGGTCGAGACAATTGCAACGCACGAAACAGGCGATGGTTTCGCTGTGATTGAGCTTTCCGCACAGCCGCGAGTGGCGAGCGCCCAGCCACCTTTGCAGCTCCACCCCGAGCAACATGCCGCTGACGGGCGCCGTGAGGTAGATCCAGAAGCCGCGAAAAGAGTGCGCAATCGCCGCAGAGGCAAAGCTGCGCGCGGGATTCAGACTCATGCCAGAGAGTGGCGCTTCGAATGTAATGAAGAGCGCCACTAGCGTCGCCGCAAACAAGCCCGTGCGCGGAGCCAGGCTCGGCACACGGTTTACGCTCATCACCACGGTTAGCATCAAGAAGCTGATGCCCAGCTCGCCGAGCCACGCCACCAGAGCCCCGTGCTCACCGGGCGCGGTCATCACGTAGTTCACCGCGGGATGACTGACCCACGAGCGGAAGAACAATGAGCAGATTGCGACGCCCAGCGTACCGCCCAGAAATTGCGCGACGATGTAGCCGAGAGTGTCGATCGGCTCGAGCTTGCCGAGGCGCATGAAACAGAGCGTCATCGCTGGGTTCATGAAGGCACCTGAGCGCTTGCCCCACGGACTGTAGATGAGACCGACGGCGGTCAGCCCCATCGCGATGCCGACCAGTGCGCGACGCACAAAGTCGGAGGCGATCAACTGCCTCGCAGGTGAGGCCGGGTGCTCGAGGAGCGCGACGCTCAGGCACGCGGAGACCATGAACAGGCCGAGGAGCGCGCCATCCATGGCATACACTCGAAAACTGGCGCGCGCCGTCATCGGAGCCGCCTGTCCCGCGCCCGCCGCCTCCACGGCCTAACCGCCCGTCTCGAAGCCGGGGTACAGCGTCATCCCGCCGTCGACATAGATCGTCGTGCCAGTGATGTAGTCGGAGTCGTCGGATGCAAGCCAGACCGTGGCGCGTCCGATCTCCATGGGCTCGCCGATGCGCTTGCAGGGGATCAAGGTCATCAGCGAGTTGTAGGATTCACGCGTCCCCCAGGCGTCCATGTTGATGGGCGTGCGGACCGCGCCAGGCGAGATGGCGTTCACCCGGATGCCAAGCGGCGCAACTTCCTGAGCGATGCTCTTCATCATCATCGAGATGCCGCCTTTCGAGGTCGCGTAATTGACGTGGCCCGCCCAAGGGATCACGTCGTGCACTGAGCTGATGCAGATGATTTTCCCCGCAGAGCAAGAGACGTCCTTGACCACTCCGCGGCGCTTGAATTCGCGGACCGCGGCGCGCGAACACAGGAATTGGCCTTTCAGATTCACGTTCATCACCAAATCCCAATCGGCCACTGTGAGCTCGTGGAACGGCGCATCTTTCTGCAAGCCGGCGTTGTTCACGACGATGTCGACAGTCCCGAACTCGGCGATCATCGTACCGAACAGGCGCTCGACGTCGGCCTCCGAGCTCACGTCAGCGCGATGGGCATAGGCCCTCGCTCCGCAGCGCTGGATTTCGGCCACCACTCGTTGCGCCTCTTCCTCTCGAGATACGTAATTGACGACTACGTCGGCCCCGGCATGGCCAAGCGCCAGGGCAATGGATTTGCCAATGCCCGAGTTTGCCCCGGTGACGAGAGCCTTTTGGCCCTTCAAGTTTTTTACCACTGAGCACGCCGGTAGGACGTCCCCCGGCGGCCGCTGTTCGCTGAAATAATCCCGCATTTTGGTCTCCTCACAGCCCGTTACGTTGCTCGCCGTGCTCGGTTACCGGATTTGGTGAGTTTCTGGATCTTGCGCGGAATGCGTAACCGACTGCCTCCCCCGAGCGTTGAAAGTGGTTATGGGACAGCACACGAATCAGCACGCGCATTCAGAGACCAAAGAACTTCGTCCGGGCGAGGCCGAGGACGCCGAGACCATCCGCCTGACTCAGGATGCGGGCCGCAAGCAGAACTGGAAGCGTTGGGGAGCGTACCTGTCGGAACGCCAATGGGGCACCGTGCGGGAGGACTACTCCGAGCATGGCAATTGCTGGGACTACTTCCCGCACGACCACGCCCGCAGCCGCGCGTACCGCTGGGGGGAGGACGGGCTATTCGGGTTCAGCGATCGCCAAGCCCGCATCTGCTTCTCGGTCGCGCTCTGGAATGGGAAGGATGCAATTCTCAAGGAGCGCCTGTTCGGTCTGACCGGTCCCGAGGGCAACCACGGTGAGGACGTGAAGGAGCTTTATTACTACCTGGATGCGACGCCCACGGCCTCCTACTTGCGAGGGCTCTACAAGTATCCCCAGCGCGAATATCCCTATGCGAGGTTGGTGGAAGAAAATCGCAGCCGAGGCAAGCATGAGTCAGAGTTCGAGCTGACCGATACCGGCGCCCTCGACGGCGACGCCTACTATGACGTGAGCGTCGAGTACGCGAAGGCCGACCCCGAAGACATTTTGGTGCGCATCACGATCGATTCTCGCTCGCCGGAACGCGCGCGCTTGCACGTCCTGCCCACGCTCTGGTTCCGCAACACCTGGAGCTACGGCGGCGAAAACGCGGAGCAGCGCCCGGAGCTGCACGGAAAGAGCGCAAGCGCGGTCGATGTGTTTCACTCGGAGCTAGGTGAATATGAGATCTCATTCGAGCCGTCGCCCGCGTTGCGCGAGCTCTTGTTCACCGAGAATGAGACGAACGCCGAGCGCGTGTTCCGAGCGACATCGGTCTCTAAGTACACGAAAGACGCCTTCCACCGGCGCGTGGTGAATGGCGAGCTCGACGCTACCAACCCGGAACACAAGGGGACCAAGGTCGCTGCTTGGTACGAGATCGACGTGCCGGCGCGCGGCAGCGTCGTGATCCAAGCGCGCCTGCGTCGCCGCAGCCAGGTCATCACTGCACCGTTTGGGCCGAGCTTCGAGCGCGTGTTCCGCGATCGCAAGCAAGAAGCAGACGCATTTTACGCTCGCGTGATCCCGGAGACCGCCGAACCGGCCGAACGCGCGGTCGCGCGCCAAGCCTACGCGGGGTTGATCTGGTCGAAGCAATTCTTCCACTACGCTGTCAACGAGTGGCTCGAGGGCGACGAAGGGCAACCGACGCCGCCCGGGTCGCGCCATCACGGGAGAAACCACGACTTTCGGCACGTTTACTGCCGCGACATCATCTCCATGCCGGACAAGTGGGAGTACCCATGGTTCGCCGCCTGGGACCTCGCGTTCCACATGCTGCCGTTTGCGTGCATCGATCCGGAGTTTGCCAAAGAGCAGCTGATCCTGTTCTTGCGCGAGTGGTACATGCACCCCAACGGGCAAATCCCGGCCTATGAGTTCGCGCTCTCCGACGTGAATCCTCCAGTGCATGCCTGGGCCGTGTGGCGCGTCTACAAGATGACGGCCAAGCGCGGTGAGCGTGACAAGCTGTTTCTCGCTCGCGCATTCCAGAAGCTGCTGTTGAATTTCACCTGGTGGGTCAATCGAAAAGATCCCGAAGGCAACAACCTATTCGCCGGCGGATTTTTGGGTCTCGACAACATCGGCGTATTCGATCGGTCACAACCGCTGCCCACCGGCGGGCACTTGAAGCAAGCCGATGGCACCGCTTGGATGGCCTTCTATTCAGCCACGATGTTGTCCATGGCGCTCGAGCTCGCCGACGGTGATCCAGCCTACGAGGACGTCGCGTCGAAATTCTTCGAACATTTCGTGCAAATCGTGGATTCGATGAATCGTTTCGGGGGCACGGGGCTGTGGGACGAGCAAGACGGCTTCTATTACGACCAGCTCAGCCTCGACGGACAGAGCATTCCGCTCCGCACACGCTCGATGGTGGGTGTCTTGCCGATCATCGCGGTCGAAATTCTCGAGAACAACGTGCTCGACAAGCTACCCGGCTTCAAAAAGCGGATGCAGTGGTTCCTCGACAATCGCAAAGATCTCGCGCAGCACATCGCATACACCGAGCTGGCGTCTGGCGCGGACGGTCATCGCCTGCTGGCCGTGCCGTCGCGAGAGCGACTCGAACGAGTGCTCCGGATTTTGCTGGATGAGAAGGAATTCCTGTCACCGCACGGGCTTCGTTCACTTAGTCGAGTGCACCACGAATCGCCGTTCAGCTTCTTCGCACGCGAGGTCGAGCACCGCGTGGAGTACGCGCCTGGTGATTCCACGACGGCCCTCTTCGGTGGCAACTCGAATTGGCGCGGTCCGGTCTGGTTTCCGCTCAACTACTTGATTGTCGAAGCGCTCGAGCGCTACCACCACTACTATGGGGATTCGTTTCAGGTAGAGTATCCAACCGGCTCTGGCGTGCGCATGAATCTAAAGCAAATTGCGATCGAACTCGCCGGGCGGCTATCGAGCATCTTTCTGCCCGCTCCGGACGGGAAGCGACCGTGTCACGGCGACGAGACCCGCTACGCCAAGGACCCGCACTTCAAGGATCTGGTTCTGTTTCACGAGTACTTTCACGGGGAAGACGGACGCGGTGTCGGCGCAAGCCACCAAACGGGCTGGACGGCGCTCGTCGCGCGTTGCCTGGAGTCGTTGGCCAAGGGTCGATCGGTGCAGGAGCGGGCGGCGTGAGCGGTGACAAGCTGCTCGGACCCGCGCGCGGTCGAGAAGAAGTTCGCGGATTGAGCAGGCTCTAAGTCGCCGGCAACACCAAAATTGCGCGCGCGTACGCGAGCGCAAACCCGTGCTTCATCACGTTCGCCTGCGACTGAGATCCTGGGGCTGTCATGATGACGGCCAGGTCGGCACCACGCGCGCGTGCCTCCTCGAGGCGGGCAGCGATCAGAGCCGCCTGCACTCCGCGACGACGTTGTGCGGGCAGAGTCGCCGAGCCAGTGAGTTGCGCTACTGCCCCGTGCATGCGCAGGCTCGCTGTACCCGCAAGCTCGCCGTTCAGGAACGCCAAATAGCGCTCGAAGTCGCGTGCCTCGAGCATATCCTCGATGGCTGCTGCGATCTCGGCCAGTGAGAGCTGGTCCACCGGCACGTCGGTCTCGTCCGAGCTGGCGACCGCAACGACGGTCACCTTACGCCATGCGTTCACGGCACCTGCGCTGACGCGCTCGACGCGAACCTCCGCAACGGGAGGGGTGGGTGCGGTTGCAAGCGATCGCACGAGCACGTTCTCGAACCCCAACAATCGATAGCCACGCGCCGACAGCCGCGCGGCCGACTCGGGCCGCGCTAGCGTCGAGAGCTCGACCCGCACCGGCTCACCGCGCAAGCGATGCTCCTGCTCGATATCGGCCAGCGCGTCCTCGTCAATCGGACCGTCGAAGCCCACGCCGATCACCTTGTTCATCGGCGATCCGGGCCTGAGATAGGCCGCAACGCCCGACCCGAGAGTCCGCAGGAACGCGCCGGAGGCGCGCCCCGACGCGATCACGGCTTCGACGACGCTGCGGGTCAATGCCGCCTCAGCTTCGTCGACGCGCAGCGCTGTTGTTGTATTGACGAACATGCGCGCCGTCAGCGGTGAGCGAGAGCGGGTACGGAGGCCCACGCGCGGAGCGCCTCCGTCGAGCTGTACAGGGCCGCGCCCAGCAGGATGATGTCCTTCATGATGAAGCCACCGAACGGATTGCTGGGATCCCAGATGCCGGGCGTCGTCGCCAGAAACGAGAGCGTGATCAGGAACGTTCCCGAGGCAAGCAGGCTACCGATCGCGGCCAACGCGGGTTTCCAGCGACGGGCGCAAATCAAGAGGGCTGCGCTCATCTCGATCACGCCGATCACTTCAGAGCCCCCCCGCACGCCGAATACCGGGTATAGCCAAGCGAGCAGTGGACTGTGCTCCACGAGAGGACGAATGCCTTCTGCTTCGAAGGCTGTAAACTTCATGGCTCCCCACAGCAGCATCAGAGCCACTAGCCCATAGCGCAACGTTCCTTCTCCGATCGGGCCGAGGCGATCGGCCCACACGAGTCTCTTATCCAGACGAACTGGGTTGGGTTGTACTTCTTGATTGAGCAGCATCTGCATCAGTGCACGAGCTCGCGTCAATGTTACAGTTGCCGCGCTGACGGCCGCTGATGGCCGCTGACGGCCGCTCACGAGCACTAACGCGTCTTGTCGCGCCAATGCTGGAACAAGGCCATGAGCTGTGGTTCGACATCGGCGGGCGGCGAGTTCTCGTCGAGTGAGGTCGCGACGCTGAGCACGGTCTTCATCTGGGCCAGATACGTGGTGCACGGTGGGCACGTGGCCAGGTGCGCTTCGAACGCCGCGTGATCTTCGACGGTCAGCGCATGGCCGAGGTACTCGTTCACGAGTTCCACGACTTCTTGGCATTGGTCGAATGATTTCTCGCTCATTCACGTTTCCGCTTTGTCCGAGAGGTTTTCTTCGAGCAACGCGCGGGCGCGGGCGCGGGCACGGTGCAAGAGCACACGCTGGTGGGTGCCGGAGATGCCCAAAATGTTACAGGTTTCTTCGCCGCTGAGGCCCTCCACGTCGCACAGCACCATCACTTGCTGTTGCAGCGGCGGCAGAGCGCTGATGGCTACTTCGAGTAACGCGCGCAGGCGCCCGCGCTCGAGGGCGCTGTCTGGACTGGGAAACGGCGTCGGCCAGTCTGCCCAGTGGCCTACCCATTCCCCATCGCGGCAAAAGCGCTCAGGTTCGACGGTTGGACCGTCGATTGCCTCTTCAGCGACAAGCGCGGACAGTGGGACAGTGCGCTTGCGTGCCCTCACGTGCGACCGCGCGACGTTGATCACGATGCCAAACAGCCAAGTCCTGAGCGACGACCGCCCTTCGAACGTCGCGAGCGATTCGAGCGCAAAGACCCAGGCCTGTTGTACCACCTCCGCAGCGTCCGCTCGGTCTCGCACCCAGGCCTGTGCGAGGCGGAGAAATGCCGGCTGATGCGCGCGCACGAGCGACGTAAACGCCGAGTGCTCCCCACGGAGCAGGGCGGCGACGGTCTCGAGATCGGCTGCATGTCCGGTCATCGCGTGTGCGGAAAAGGCTAGCGCAGGTTTCGCGCGGTACGCGCCGTAAAAGGCTGAAAGTTCGTTGTAACATTTCGACCGGTGCCGGCACCCATGTGGATGACCTCCGCGCCAACCCCGTCAGAAGAGCCCCCGACGGCGAGCAAGGCCGGCCGCCGTGAATGGGTCGGGCTTGGGGTAATCGCCCTCCCCTGCATGCTCTATTCGATGGATCTGACGGTCCTCGATCTCGCACTGCCATCGCTCGGTCGAGCGCTCGAGCCGAGCAGCGTCGAGTTGCTTTGGATCGTCGACATCTACGGGTTCTTGCTGGCCGGCGCTTTGATCACGATGGGTATGCTCGGCGATCGCATTGGTCGACGGCGGTTGCTGCTGATTGGCGCGGGCGGATTCGGCGCTGCATCGGTGCTCTGCGCGTTTTCGACGAGCGCGACGATGCTGATCATCGCGCGTGGTCTCCAGGGCATCGCGGGTGCGACGCTCGCTCCGTCAACCTTGTCCCTGATTCGCAACTTGTTTTCAGATCCAAGAGAGCGCACGTTCGCGATCGGCGTCTGGGCCACGAGCTTCTCGACGGGAGCTGCCATCGGCCCGGTCGCGGGTGGGCTCCTGCTCGAGCGCTTCTGGTGGGGGTCGGCATTTTTGATCGGCGTTCCGGTCATGGCGCTGCTGCTCCTGCTTGGGCCGTTCCTGCTGCCCGAGTTCCGTTCCGAGCAACCGAGCTCGATCGATTGGCTCAGCGCGCCGCTGTCCGCTCTCGCCGTGCTTCCGATCATCTACGGCATCAAACGCGCGGCCCTCGGCGGCTCGACCTGGCTCGCGGGCGGCGGGGTCTTGGCCGGCGCCGTCGTTGGCTTCTTCTTCTTTCGCAGACAGCGCCGCCTGCCGGAGCCGCTTCTGGATCCCGCCTTGTTCAGGATTCCGGAGTTTACGACCTCGCTCGCCGTCAATCTGTTCGCGCTGTTCGCTACCTTCGGAAGTTTCTTGTTGTTCGCTCTATGCTTACAGCAGGTTCACGGGCTCTCGCCCTTCGCGGCCGGAGTCTGCATGCTCCCGGCCGCGTGCGGCTTCATCACCGGCTCGCAGCTCGCACCGCAGCTCGTGAAGCGCTTCCCCGTCGCCCATGTGATCACGGCCAGTCTCTTCGTTGCGGCGAGCGGTCTCGGCATCTTCGCACGACTCGAACCCGACTCGTCTCTCACTCTGGTGATCGGCGGATCGATGCTTCTGGCCCTCGGCTCATCACCCGCGGTGACACTGGTCACTGATTTGATCGTGAGCCATGCCCCAGCCGATCGCGCCGGCGCGGCTTCCGCGCTGTCCGAGACCTGCGGCGAGCTCGGAGGCGCGCTCGGCATCGCGACCCTCGGGACCGTCGCAAGCTCAGTCTATCGCTTTCGCATGGGGGAGCTCAGCCGGGTGCCGCAGGCGGGAGTCGAAACCCTGAGCGGCGCCCTGGCTACGGCCGAAAGCATGCCAAGCGTTGAAGCCCTGCAGCTGATCGCTCACGCACGAGCAGCGTTCGCCGAAGGCATGCGCTGGTCCATGCTGATCGCTGCGCTGGTCACGTTTGCAACCGGGGTTCTCGTTCATGTCCGCCTTGGTCGTCCGAAGCTACGCGCAGCCACGATGCCTGGCGCTGCTGAGGCGTAACTCAATGTCCACCCGCCACTCACCAACCATCATGTCTGCCGTGTGCCAGAGGATTGCAAGCGAGGCTGACGTGCCGCTCTTGCTTAGCATGATGGAACCGTTCAACGCTTTAGAGGCTACGCCGTGGGACGCGGCGGCGAAGGAGGGAGCATTGCGTACCCTGCTTCGCGATCGCCAGCTCGGCGTCGCGGTGCTGCTCGAGGGCGAGGCTGGGATCCTCGGCTACTTCGTGTTGACCTGGGGCTACGACCTAGAGTGGGACGGACGCGACGCTTTCCTGACGGAGCTCTTCCTGGTGCCTGCGGTGCGCGGGCGCGGGCATGGCGGCGGTGCCCTGGCTGCCGTGGAAGCGGTGGCACGCGAGCAGGGAGCACGGGCGCTGCATCTGATGGTTCGACACGAAAACATCGTCGCGAAGCGCCTCTATACGAGCCATGGCTACATGAGTCCACCGCGGCAATTTCTGAGCAAACCGCTGTAACCGCCCGACACAAACTCCGCACAAGCGTGCCGAGCAGCGGCGCCTCGTGGACAGCTACAGCGAGCTCGAACCGTGGCCCGATGCTCGCGACGCTCTCCTGAGCTGGAAGACCTCCGGATTGAAACTAGCACCGCTTGCGAATTTCTCGCCGAAAATGATCACTCGGCTACTCGATCGCAGCGGTCTCGCGAGCCTCTTCGACGTGTCGCTCTCGACCGATCGAGCCAAGACGTACAAGCCCGACCCGCGTGCCTACGCGCTCGGCCCCACGTTCCTCCGCTTGCCGCGCGAACAGATCGCGTTTTCCGCATTCGGGGCCTGGGATGCCGCCGGCGCCAAGTGGTTCGGATTTCCGACGTTCTGGGCGAATCGTCTCGGCGTGACCGGCGAAGAGTTGATACTCCCGGACACTACAGGTGCCGACTTCGCCGCGCTGGCTAGCTGGCTCACGACCATCGGACACGAGGGAGAGTACCGGTGAATACCCTTCGGACCAGGCTTGCACACGGCGGCTGGCCACTGCTGCCGCTCAGATTGCTCGTCGGCTTAGGCTTCGCGGCTCACGGCTATGCGAAGCTTGCACGCGGGCCAGCGAACTTCGCGGTCATCCTGGCCGCGATCGGCGTCCCACTACCGGAGCCGATCGCGTGGATCACCACGCTGCTCGAGCTCCTGGGCGGCGTCGCGCTCGTGCTGGGGGCAGCGGTGGCCCTGCTCAGCGTTCCGCTCGTGATCGTGATGCTGACGGCCCTGTTCGGGGTGCACCTTCGCTACGGCTTCTCGTCGATTCGACTGAAAGGGTTCGGTCCTTCGGGAGCAGAATTCGGTCCGGTCGGCTACGAGCTCAATCTGCTGTACATCGCTGGCCTCATCGTGCTCGCTCTGAGCGCTGCGAGCCCACTCTCCTTCGACCGCTGGTGGGCATCAAAGCGCGGGCGCCCGTAGTTCTGCTGAGCAATTCCCCAATTGTCGCTCTCGCCACTGGCCGTGGACCCTCGGTCGCTATGTTTGCCGTTGCGGCACACAGCAGTGCCGTTACCCAAGGAGGATCACATGGTCAAAGTCGCTATCGTCGCACGCCTGGTCGCCAAGCCAGGCAAAGAGGAAGAGGTCGCCGCGTTTCTCGCCAGTGCACTGCCGCTGGCCGAACAGGAGCCGGCGACCACGGTCTGGTTCGCACTGCGCTTCTCCAAGAGCGAGTTCGGCACTTTCGACGCGTTCCCAGACGAAGCGGGGCGCAATGCACACCTCGCTGGTCCGATCGCGGCTGCGCTGATGGCCAAGGCGGGCGAGCTGCTGGCCGAGCCGCCGCGCATCGACAAGGTCGATCTGCTGGCTGCAAAGCTATCGCAGTAGTGGCGAGACTCCGGACGACGTGCCCGCGGCGTGGAGCTGGCACGGGATCGCCACCTGCATGTCGCACTCAAGCAGCTGCTCGGCGGATGCCCGGTGCTCAACCGCTGGGCATCCGCTCCCACGATTCTCGCGTCCGATCAAATGTGATCCTTCATCGGAATGAAATCGAAGCCGTGAGGGGTGTAAATGAGCATCACGCACGGCGTGCTACTGGCGCAATGGTTGTCGTGTGGCAGGTTGCCTGGCTGGAACCAGGACCACCGGGACCGATCGGATTGCCCTCGACGCCGCCGGCGGCAAAGTCGTGCACGGCGCCTTCGAGGACGACGCCGCGGTAGTCGGACGTATGCGTGTGCGGACTGGTCCGAAGCCCGACGGAACCTTGAACAGAAAACCAAGCGGGGCTTTCTTCTTCATGTCGTCAAACACCATGCGCGTAGCCGGAGTGGCGACCGTATTGGGCGCTTACCCGGGACCACCGCCTTGACGGCGCGCGGAGACCGGTTCCATTTTTCCAATGCAGTCCTTGTTAGCGGAAGTAGAGTGAAGCGCATGAACAAGCTGACCCCAAATCTCATCGTCGACGCGATCGAGCCTTGCCTGCCTTTCTGGATCGAACGACTCGGCTTCGAGAAGACGGTTGAAGTTCCGGAAGGCGAGCGGCTTGGCTTCGTGATTCTCAAGCATGGTTCGGTCGAGGTGATGCTTCAGACACGTACTTCCGTTGCGAAAGACGTCAACCCCATCTCCGATGGACTGCACCGTTCAGTCCTGTATATTGATGTCCCCGACCTCGCGCCGATTCGCACCGCTCTCGGCGGGTGGCCTCTGGTCGTTCCGGAACGAAAGACCTTCTACGGTGCCCACGAGCTGATCGTCGCAGATCCTGTTGGTAACTATGTCTTCTTCGCCTCGCATTGACGTGCGTGAAGATCAGGAACCGGCCACCCGCGCCGCTACTTCGATGGTGCGCGGGAGTGCGGGCGGCGCGTCCGACTCACGCGCAAACTCGCCCCCTGCTTCGTGATCGTCGTGTACCGCAGCGGCCTCGAGCTTTTCGCGGGTGGCGTGGATCTGCGAGCTCGAGCGCTCCACGAACAAGTCCAAGGTCCAGTCGAGCATGACCCGAATCTTGTTGCCAAAACCGACTAGTTTTCCGAGATAGAGCGAGCGCCACACGAACCACGCGATGAAGCCCGAGAGCCGAACGCCGAGCAGGCGCACTGCAGCGAATTGGTGACCGACGCTGACGAGCTGACTGAAGTCAAAGTACTCAAAAGGTCGAGTCGCTTCGCCACGCAGAAGACGCACGAGATTTTTCGCCGTTTGAGCACCTTGTTGAAATGCGACCTGGCCGAGCGGAGGCAGCGGGCGCCCGTCCTTGCCCGGAAACGTGGCGGCGTCACCGAGCACGAATACGTTCGGGTGCCCGGGCACTCGGCAATCGGCTTCGACCGCCACGCGCCCGGCGCGATCCAATGGCAGACCCGTCCGCGCCATCAACGGTGCGGCGGCAACTCCGGCGCACCAACACGCCGTGCGCGCTTCGAGCGTCGTACCGCCTTTCAATTTGACCCAATCCGTGCCGATTTCCGCGACGCGCGCTTGATGCAGCACGCGCACGCCGAGGTGCGAGAGCTGCCGCTCCGCGCTGTCCGCGACGGCGGGATGAAAGCCGGGAAGCACGCGCTCACCCGTATCGACGAGCACCACATCAATCAAAGCAGCGTCGATTTCCGGGTAGCGCGGGAGCAGCACCTTGTCGATCAAGTCCCGCACTTCGGACGCTACTTCCACACCCGTCGGTCCAGCGCCGATCACGACGAAGCGCAACATCTCTTGAACGAGCTTTTTGTCCGATTCCCGGGCGGCGGTCTCGAAGCAATCGATGATGTGGTTGCGGAGCGCGATCGCATCCCCGAGCTCACGCATGAAGAAAGCGCGCTCGCAGCCGGGCGTATTGAACGTTTGAGTCGTCGAACCCGGCGCCAGTACTAGGTAATCGAACGGCGTCTCGTCGTGACGGACGCGCAGCGCGCCAGCGTCACCGTCCGCTGCGACGTCTACCTTCGAGATGATCAGGTTGCGCGCGAGATCAATGCGTTCGACGGTCTCCTTCTTGAATCGGATGTTCGTCGCTTCGAAGATACGCCGAAAGGGGTACGTGACCTGACGCGTTTCGATTGCGCCCACGGAAACACTGGGCAGGAGCGGCGGGAACAAGAAGTAGTTCTTGCGATCGATCACGGTGAGCTCGAGTTTTTCGCTCCAGCCGAGGACGCGATCGAGCCCGACGGCACTGTCGAGCCCCGCGAACCCGCCCCCGACTACGACCACGCGCACCGGCCGCCCAGGCTCACGCCAACTTCGCGTCTGCCACATTGCTCTCAGCGGCGCACCCACGAGGTAGCCGAGCAGGATCGCGAGCGCGAGTACGATTCCGCCCAGAGCCGCTTGCTCGAACGCGAACAACGGCAAGAGCAGCCATGCGCTGAGGTCAAGGACGGCAAGAGCCGTCGCGACGGCGAAGAGGGCCCGCCGGGTGAGCCGCGGCAGCGGCATGCGTCGTACGAGCATCAAGCTCAGCGGCAAGAGCAGACTGAGCGAAGTCACGTGCGCGGCGAAAAGCAGCCAACGCAGGTCACTCTGCAACATACCCACGCGAATTCCCCAATCGACGACCGTCATCCAGGTGAAGCCCCAGTTGATGGCGGCGACCGAGATCACCCAGCCCGAGATGAAGAGTACCAGACCGGACAAGAGTCCGATCGATGCCGCGAGCTTCTTGGAAAAACCCAGGTTTCGGAGCACGTAGGCGTTGGATCGGCGCATGACTCAGGTCCGTACGCCGGCACTGCGGACTCGGTTACCGAGAGGTCCCGCAAGAACTGAAATTGAAAGTTCTGGGAAACCGCGAGGGTGGAGCGGCGTAGCGGCACTCGAACCATCATGGCAACGCCACAAATGTGCGCCGCGATTCAGGACCCCGCCCCAGACTTCCTGACTCACCTGGAACGCGTGTTCGGCTGGAGCGAAGAGCAGGCAATCGACGCGCTTGCCGCCTATATGCTCAGCGGCAAAGCCGGGCGGCGACTACGCCGTGAGCTCGACTCGTCCGAATGTAACGCCTCAGTGAACGCGGCGTAGTGGCGGACATGTTGCGTAACAAGAACTCGAACCGGCTGCTCGGCGCCGTTGCGACCATGGCAGTCGCAATGGGATTCATATCGACCCCGCCGGTTTCCGCGGAACCCGAGGCCACAAGCAAACCCACGGCGCCCGTCATCAGAGCAGTCGACGGCGTCGAAGTGGTGGTGAGCGAACTCGCACGATCAAAGGCGTTCTTCGAGTCAATCGGCTTCACTTCCGGCCCCGAAGACGAACCCCCCAGCTCAGCCGAGGCTCAAAGGACAGGGTTGCCCGGCGCCCACGTGCGCCGTGTGCAACTCACGCTCGGCGGTGAGCACCTCGCACTCTTGCAATACCTCGCGCCCGGCGGAGGGCGGCCCGTTCCGCTCGACACGCGCGGAAACGACCTCTGGTTTCAACACGTCGCCATCGTCGTCAGCGACATGGATCGCGCATTCGTCTGGCTCCGTTCGCAACACGTCGCGTACGTGTCATCGGGTCCGCAGACCTTGCCGCAGTGGAATCGCGCAGCGGCTGGAATTCAGGCCTTTTACTTCGCAGATCCCGACGGCCATACGCTCGAAGTCATCCACTTTCCAAAGGGCAAAGGCAACCCTCGCTGGCAAGCTCACCCGGCTTGCACTCGGACTCCTGCGGAGCTGTGCTTGTTCCTCGGCATCGATCACACGGCAATCACCGTGTCGGACACGGACCAGAGCTTGGCCTTCTATCGAGATCGACTCGGCCTGAAGGTCGCTGGGGAAAGTGAGAACTACGGCCCCGAGCAAGAGCACCTGAATGGCGTGTTCGGAGCGCGCCTGCGCATCACTGCGCTACGTGCGGCAAGTGGCCCCGGGATCGAATTGCTCCAATACCTTTCCCCGCGCGGCGGTCGCCCGATGCCGAACGACGCGCGCGCCAATGACCTCTTTCATTGGCAGATCGTGGTCAGCGCCAGCGACAGCAGAGTGGTCAGCAGTGCGGCCACGATGACGGGCGGCCGGACCATCAGCCCGGTAGCACAGGCGCGCGAGGCCTTCGTGCGCGACCGCGACGGACACGCCCTGCGCGTCCACGATTCACGCGGCAATTGACCAGATTCCGAGCACTCGGGCAAAGCTCTGTAACCGCGCTGGTCCGCCCGCGTAACTAGTTCTGTCAGGCACTGGTGGCCCGAAATCGGGCCGAGGATAAGGAGTTTGCCGTGACCACTACTTCATTCATCACGAATGCGCGCACTCGTGCGCTCAGCATGACTCAAAGGCTCGATTGGCTGGGCCCACTCGTGGCGCGCATCACGCTCGGCGTGCTGTTCGTGAGCACGGGCTGGGGCAAGGTTCATAGCCTTGCCAAAGTGACTGCCTACTTCAGCGAACTTGGCATTCCGTTTCCGGGGATTCAGGCACCGATGGTCTCGTTCATCGAGCTGATCGGTGGGGCCTTGCTGGTGATTGGCCTCGCGTCGCGTATCGCCGCGCTGCCGCTCATGGGCTCGATGGCAGTCGCGATCCTGACCGCACAGCGCGAAAATGTGCACGGCCTGCCGGATCTGTTCGGGCTCGTGGAGTGGACCTACTTCGCACTCCTGCTTTGGGTTGCGCTCGCGGGCCCCGGCAAGATCTCACTCGATCACGTGCTTTTCGGCCGCAACCGCGCGGAAAACAAGTCCCGCAGCCTGGGCCCCGAGTTTTCGGGCAAAGCCGTCTGACTAAACCTCACGACAAGACAAACCGCAAACACCGTTCGATCAAGCAAATAGAAAAAAGGAACAACGACCATGATCTCGATCTTGATGGCAGCAGCAATCTCCGGAATCGTCTCGGGCGCCCCCGCCCCAAGCGACACCCTCGCCTCGACCCCGATGGATCGCACGAGCAACGCGCAGCAGCTCGACGACTCCAAGGGCGGCAAGCACACCTGCAAAGGCCAGAATGCCTGCAAGGGACAAGGCGGCTGCAAGACAGAGAAGCACGCCTGCAAGGGCCAAAATGCGTGCAAGGGCCAAGGTGGCTGCAAGGGCTGAGCCCCACGTGCACGACCAGCGGCGAGGCAGCTCACGGAAACGTGGCTGCCTTGTCGCGTTTTTGTGCAGTACCTAGCTCAGAGGCCCCGCCAGCCAAATCTGTCAAATGTTCGAAACCAAGCCGACTTGCCCGCGTAGGTCGAAGTCGAGCCCCCAGTGACTAGTCCACCCGACCCAGACTTGAGCGCCCTGTTCGGCGAGATTCCGGAACCCGGCCCTGCCGCCCCCCCCTCGACTTCACCTCTGCGCGTACCCGTGCTCGGAGCCTCGCCGGCGCGCCAGCTGGTGCGCAAGCGTAGGCTAGCGGCGCTCACTGGAAGCGCGGCCTGGCTGTTGACCCACCTGGCGGTTTACGGCATCCGCAGCGACTTCCACGGGCTCCCGGTGCCCTACGTCGTCGCGCAAATCCTGCTGCCGTTCCTGGTGGCGGTCGCGTCGCTGTTCGCTGCGCTCTCGTACGGCAAACTCGGGCTCGGCTTGAAGATCGGACTTATCAGTGGGCTCACTGTCCTTGGACCGCTGGCCTTCTGCCTGATCGCGTTCGGAGCGCCGGTGCCCTATGTGGCAGATCCAGGTGCGGCATCGTTACTGGGGATCTTGGTGTGTTTCGACATCACGGTTGCATGGACGGCGGTACCGCTGCTGTGCGCTGCGCTCGTCCTGCCGGGCGCGTTTGCGACCGGTGCGCGCTGGCGGAGCGCGCTCGTCGGCGCGGCGATCGGCCTTTTCGCAGGTGCAACCATGAATTTACATTGCCCGAACGTAGCGCCGCTGCATGTGCTGATGGGGCATGGAGTCCCAGTGATCGTTGCCACCCTCCTGGGCGCGCTCGTGCTTGGGTATCGCACACGAGCATGAGGCAATTGCGGCCCGCCCGCTCGAACGCTTTCTGCAGATCGAGGCAGCAAGCGGAGTCTTGCTGCTAGTTGCTGCGGCGTTCGCTCTGGCCTGCGCAAACTCACACTGGGGGGCTAGCTATTTTCGTCTATGGCACACACCCGTGGGTCTTCGGATCGGAACCTTCACCTTCGAGCGAACGCTCGAATGGCTCGTCAACGACGCCCTGATGGTGATCTTTTTCTTTTCGTCGGCCTAATTCATCCGACGATTGCGGGCAGCACGTAAATGCAGCACGCCGCGAAGCAGTGTCGCCAGCCGAAGGCCTAATTGAGGCACTCCATCCCTGGGTCGCGTTCGCCATCATGCCCGTGTTTGCGCTCGCCAACGCCGGAGTAGTCGTGTCGGGCGGTTCGGGCACGAGTGCGTCTTGGACCGTTTCGATTGGCGTTGCGGTCGGCCTGTTGCTCGGCAAGCCGACGGGAATACTGCTCGCGAGTTGGCTGACGCTGCGGTTTCGACTCGGAATCCTTCCGGCCGGGATCAGCACGCGACATCTCGCAGTGCTTGGCGTCGTCGCAGGCATCGGGTTCACGATGGCGCTGTTCATCTCGCAGCTAGCCTTCTCGGACCCTTCGCTCATAGCGGCGGCCAAGCTCGGCGTGCTGGCCGCCAGCGGCGGGGCTGCTGTTCTCGGACTCGCCCTGGGACGACTGCTCCTGCCCGCTGGGCTCACCGCTGGCGCTGCGGAATCAGCAGACGATGCAGAGTGTTCGACGGAGACCTAAAACAATGCCCCAAGAACTAGATTGATCGCGGTGTTGCTTGCCGCGTCGATTCGGTGCGGCGCCGGTACCTACGAGGCAAAGCGGTATTGGTTACCGGAGTTCGGGTTGTTCGCTATTGACTGAGGAACGGGCTTTGGTTCAGATCCTCTTTCAAGGCGACCGAAAGCCGGATTGTGAATCCAAGGGGCTCGGAAAGCCGCATCCGAAAGTGTCAGTCATGTCCTCGTCAGCGCCTGCCTCGAATGTCCTGCGAGCCCTCGCCGAGGGCACCTCTGCAGCCACCGGCGACGAGTTTTTCCGCTCGCTTGCCAAACACGCGGCGCTCGCACTCGGCGCGCGTTACGCGTTCGCCTCGGAAACGCTGAGCGAGCTCGAGTCGCGATCGCTCGCGTACTGGGAGGGCACTGGGTTTGGCGAGGGCTTCAGCTACGGCTTTCCGGGCACCCCGTGCCAACGCGTAGCCGCTGGCCACGTCTGTGCAACGCCCACGAATATCCAGCGCCTGTACCCGGAGGATCTCTGGCTGCAGCAAATTGCGGCTGACAGCTACATTGGCGTGCCGATGCGCAATGCAGCCGGAAAGGTGCTCGGCCACATCGCGGTCTTGCATACCGAGCCGCTCGAACCCACCCCAGAGCATCTCGCCATCTTACAAATTTTCGCGGCCCGCGGCTGCGCGGAGCTCGAGCGTTTGCAAACCGATCGCGCACTGCGCGAGTCGATGTCAGAGGTGCAGCGCCTCCGGGATCGCTTGCAAGCCGAAAACGTCTACCTCCAGGAAGAGATTCGCAACGAGCATAACTTCGAACAACTGATCGGCAACAGCGCTCCGTGGCAGCGCCTCGTGAAAGAGATCGAAGCCGTAGCGGCCAGTGAGTCGACGGTGCTCGTCGTCGGTGAAACCGGAACTGGCAAGGAACTCGTCGCTCGAGCGCTGCACGCTGGCAGCCCGCGCCGAGATCGCCCGCTCGTCAAAGTCAACTGCGGCGCGATCTCTGCAGGACTCGTGGAAAGCGAGCTATTCGGACATAGCAAGGGAGCGTTCACGGGCGCTCTTCAAAATCGCGCTGGGCGTTTCGAACTCGCCGACGGTGGCTCGCTCTTCCTTGACGAGGTCGGCGAGCTGCCACTCGATACGCAGGTGAAGTTGCTCCGCGCTCTTCAAGAGCACGAATTCGAGCCGGTTGGCAGCAACGAAACGATTCGCGTGAACGTTCGAGTGATTGCCGCCACGAACCGCAATCTAGAGCAGGCGATCGCCGACGGCCGTTTCCGCGCCGATCTTTACTACCGCCTGAACGTCATTCCGTTGCAGGTGCCTCCCCTTCGCGAGCGCCGCGCGGACATCAACCAACTTGCCATGTACTTTTTGCAGCGTTGCGCGAAGAAGGCTGGCAAACCTGTGCGCGGCATTGCGACCGCAACGCTCGATCGCATGATGAGCTACGACTGGCCGGGAAACGTTCGTGAGCTGGAAAATGTGATCGAACGAGGCGTGGTGCTGTCGTCCGGGCAGATGTTGGAGCTTGACGCGCAAGTGATCGGCGTCGCTCGAGTTCGCGTCCCGCCTGCGCCAGCACCGAGCCCTCCGCGGCCAATTGCGCCCGCTGCAGTACAGAGCGTCCCCAGGGCTGCAACAAGCAACGGCGTCTCGAGCTCGAAGCCCCCGTCGCTTGAAGAAGTGGAGAGGCGGCACATGCTGGCCGCGTTAGAGCGCACTGGGTGGGTGCTCGAGGGCGCACAGGGTGCTGCCCAGCTGCTCAATCTCACTCCGAGCACTGCACGAAGCCGCATGAAGCGGCTCGGCATCACGCGCCCCGATCGCCAGCGCTGAGCCGCCAGCTTCTCCGCACTCGGACCGACCGCTGCGAGTACCTGAGTCGCGTCCCAGCGACCACCGCCGGTCGTGGCCACACCCACGAGATTTCGTGGGCGACTCATGGTTGCCCGCGAGAGGCAGCGTTCGTCCGGCGGTATTGATCACGAAATAGGCCGATATCGTGGACATGGCGGAGTCACGGCGTGCCAAACACGGTGGCACAGGGGTTGCTGTAGGTGTGAATATGCTGCGCATCACCCGGCTCCCGACCCGCCACGATCTGCCCTGCTTGAGGGTCGAGGGGCGCCTAGTGGGTGATTGGGTGCAGGTCCTCCAAGTCGAGGTCGAACAGGCGCAAGCGCAGACGCCGGTGCTGGAGCTCGACCTGGCCGGGGTCGAGTTTGCCGATTCGGAGGCCCTGTCACTGCTTCTCGAGGTCGCCGGGCGGGGCGTCAAGCTCGTTGCGTGCTCGCCACTCCTGACCAGCCTGCTGGAGAGCAAAGCGTCGTGACCACCGAACAGGCGTCTCAGGTCGCGCCGCTTGAGCGAAGGCGGGAACCGGCCCTCGGCTCGCAACTTGGGATCCCCGATCCCCTCGACCGCGCCATGGACCGCTACGCTGAGGGCGACGACGCGGCATTCGACGAGCTCGCCCGCGGCCTGATGCCGCGGCTGCGCGCATTCCTGCTGCGGCTTTCCGGCTCGCACGAACTAGCCGACGATTTGACGCAGGAGACTTTATTGCGTGTCCACCGTGCACGCGGCTCGTTCGCTCGTGGTTCCGCGGTCGTGCCCTGGGCGTACGCCATCGGTCGTAATTGCTTCATGAGCCACGCACGAGCGAAGAAGACGCGACTGTCGCGAAGCGCGCTGGATCTGACCACAATCGAGGTTGCGTCGGGGCCGAACAGCGACGCCGAAGCAACGCTTGCGGCCATGCAAAGCGCGGGCATTGTCAGCCAGACCCTGGCCGCGATGCCCGTCGCCAATCGCGAAGCCTTTGTGCTCATTCGCTACGAGGGCATGAGTGTCGCCACGGCCGCCCAGCTCGTCGGCATTAGCGAGGGTGCCCTGAAGCTTCGCGCCTTTCGGGCGTACGAGATGCTGCGTGCCGCGTTGAAGGAGCCCG
>Ga0302322_100000470_pt1 | contig 31144 bp, 23 predicted proteins | sample Fen_T0_2_FD_203757 | JGI IMG/M metagenome (GOLD analysis project Ga0302322, IMG submission 203757) | Peat permafrost microbial communities from Stordalen Mire near Abisko, Sweden - Fen_T0_2 | ecosystem: Environmental > Terrestrial > Soil > Wetlands > Permafrost | place: Sweden: Abisko...
TTTGGTGATGAATCTGTTCGTATTCCCGCGCTGGGCCAATAAAACTCGGCAGATCGCAGGAGTCGTGCTCGGAGTCGCGCCGATCTACTTGATCGCGCTCATCTGGTACGGCGCTTCTCCCAAGACGACGGATGTCGGCTACATGCCCGAACAGCCGGTCCCGTACAGCCACGCGCTGCACGCCGGCCAGCTCGGCATCGATTGCCGGTATTGCCACAACACCGTCGAGGACAGTTCGCATGCGGCCATCCCACCGGCTCAAACGTGCATGAACTGTCACAGCAAAGTTTGGACGACCAGTCCCAAGCTTGCGCCGATCCGGGAGAGCTACCAGACGGGCCGGGCCGTCGAGTGGGTGAAGGTCCACGATCTCCCCGACTACGCTTACTTCAACCACAGCGCCCACGTGACCCGCGGCATCGGCTGCGTGAGCTGTCACGGCCGGGTCGATCAGATGGAAAAAGTTTACCAGCACGAGCCGCTCAGTATGGGCTGGTGCTTGGACTGCCATCGCAACCCGGAGCCGAATCTGAGGCCGGTCGAAGAGGTCACCAACATGACTTGGGCACAGCCGAATCCCGAATTTGGCAAAGAGTTCCGCGAGAAGAACCACATTGCTCCTCCAACCGACTGTTCGACATGTCATCGATAAGCGATAAGTCCAAAAAGAGGCTCAGCGTTCTGTCCAACGCTTCCGACGCGTCTACCGCCCCTGTTTCGGTCGGCGTAGGCGATACCTCGAAGCCAACCTACTGGAAGAGTTTGGCGGAGCTCGAACAGAGCCCGGAGTTCCTGGAGCTGGCCGCGCGTGAATTCGCGGCGCCGCTCGACCAGGAACCGCCAAACTCTCCCGGTCGCCGGCGCTTCATGCAAATCATGGGTGCCTCCATGTCGCTGGCGGGCTTGGATGCCTGCCGCTGGCGTGAAGACAAGATCTTGCCGCTTTCGCGCAGGCCCGAAGGTACGATCCCGGGCTCCAGCCGCTACTTCGCCACGGCAATGGAGCTCAACGGCAATGCCGTGGGCCTGTACGCGTCGAGCTACGATGGCCGTCCGATCAAGATCGAAGGCAACCCAGCACACCCGGACAGCCTGGGCGCAGCGGCGGCCTTCCATCAGGCGACGGTGCTCGGGCTGTACGATCCCGACCGCAGCAGCAGCGTCGTGAGCGGCGCGGGCGCCGCGCGCAAAGCCAGTTCCTGGAACGAGTTCGGCAAAGCGCTGGGCGAGATCCTGAGCGCACTGCGCACGAGTGCTGGCGCAGGCCTTCGGGTACTGGCCGAACGCAGCTCTTCACCCAGCCTGGCGGAGCAAAAGCGACGGCTCTTGGCGGCCTTCCCGCAAGCCAAGTGGGTCACGTTCGAGCCCACTGCGTCCGACGGTCCGCGCGCGGGCAGCGTGCTCGCGTTCGGCAAAGCCTACCGCTCGCACTACGCGTTCGATGCCGCAAAGGTCGTGGTCACGCTCGATGCAGACGTGGTGCATCCGACCTTCCCCGCGGGGCTGGCCAACGCACGCACGCTGACCAAAAATCGCCTGCCCGAGGCCGGCGAGATGAGCCGCGTATACGCCATCGAATCGTGCGTAACGCTCACGGGTGGCATCAGCGATCACCGCTTGGCCGTGAAAGCCACGCTGATCAAGTCGGTCGCTGCGTACCTCGACGCTGTCGTCAGTGCCAAGGCGAATCCGCTGCCCGAGTTCGGTGCCGCACAAGACAAACCCGCTGCCGAGTTCCTGAAGGACGCCAAGGTTGCGAAGTTCTTGGACAGCGTCGCGGCGGATTTGCTCGCGAACATCGGCCGCAGCGTGGTCGTCGCGGGTCAGCATCAACCGGCGCAGGTGCACGCGCTGGTGCATCGACTGAACGCGGTGCTCGGCAACGTCGGCCGCACGGTGTCCTACACCGAGGACACCGGCGCCGAAGCAGAGAGCGACCTCGCAGCGCTCAAGTCCCTGACCGAAGAGCTGAACGGCGGCAAGGTCGAGGCGCTGCTGATCTTGGGCGGCAACCCGGTGTTCACGGCGCCCGCGGATCTGGCCTTTGGCGACGCGCTCGCCAAAGCCAAGAGCAGCATCCACCTGAGCTTGTACGAAGACGAAACCTCGCTGCGCTCGAGCTGGCACTTGCCCGCCGCGCACTACCTGGAGAGCTGGGGTGATGCACTGTCGTGGAACGGCACGCTGAGCATCGTCCAACCGTTGATCGCACCACTTCACGGCGGCAAGAGCGCACTGGAGATCGTGGCCGAGTTTGCAGGCACGCCCGAGCCAAAGCCGCTCGACCTCGTGCGCGCTGGCCACCCCGAGCTCACGGCCGAACATGCCTGGCGCAGAGCCTTGGCGAGCGGCGTGGTCGACGGCACTGCGGCCGCGCATGCGGAGCCGAAGCTGCAAGCCCTGGGCAAAGTCGCGCTCGTCGAGCCGGAGCTCGGTGCACTCGGCGGAGCCAATGGCAAGCTCGAATTGGTGTTCTCGGTCGACCCCAAAATCTTCGACGGCCGCTACGCCAACAATGCTTGGCTGCAAGAGCTGCCCGAATCGATGACCAAGTTGACTTGGGACAACGCCGTCATGATCAGCCCTCGGACCGCCAAAGAGCTGGGGGTAAACGATGCTGATTCGATCACCGTCAGCGTCGGCAACCGACAGATTACGCTTCTGGCGCTCATCGCGCCGGGGCACGCGGACGGCTCGCTGCGCATCACGCTCGGACACGGCCGCACCGCGGCTGGGCACGTGGGTGGCCTGGTCTCCGAGAGCATCGACCCGGTGGGCGCCAACGCTTACGCGCTGCGCTCGGCCGAAGGCTATGAGATCGCCACGGGCGTCAGCGTGCAGAGCCACGGTACGGTCTCGTACCGTGTCTCCAGCACGCAGGACATCTACACCGTCGGCGAGATCGGCCAGCAGGGCACGCAAGAGCGCCTACCCGCACTCGTTCGCGAGGGCACGCTGGAGGAGTTCAAGCATGACCCGAAGTTCGTCGAAGAAATCGTCGAACACAATCCGCTGCTCAGCTTGTGGGTGCCGCCGGTTTCGTACGACGGCCACAAATGGGGCATGAGCATCGACCTCAACAAGTGCATCGGTTGCTCCGCGTGCGTCACGGCTTGCCAGGCGGAGAACAACATCCCCGTCGTCGGCAAGGAGAACGTCGCCAAGGGCCGAGAGATGCTCTGGCTGCGCGTCGACCGCTACTACAAGGGTGAGCCCGAAGACGCAGAAGTCTCGTTCCAGCCCATCCCCTGCCAGCAATGCGAGAACGCCCCGTGTGAGCAGGTGTGCCCCGTCGGTGCGACGATGCACTCGAGCGAAGGCCTGAACGACATGGTCTACAACCGCTGTATCGGCACGCGCTACTGCTCGAACAACTGCCCGTACAAGGTTCGACGTTTCAACTACTTCAACTACAACCTCGACACGATCGGCGTCACTCCGTACACGCCCACCGATGATCCGAAGGCCAAGGTCAAGGCCATGGTCTTCAACCCCGAGGTCACGGTGCGCTCGCGCGGTGTGATGGAAAAGTGCACGTTCTGCGTGCAACGAATCCAGAACGTGAAGATCAAGGCGAAGAACGTGAAGCGCCCGATCGAAGACGGCGAAATCAAGACCGCCTGCCAGCAGACCTGCCCGACCGGCGCGATCGTCTTCGGCGATCTGAACGATGGCAAAGCGCAGGTCACCGGTCTGCAGCGGCTGCCACGCTCGTACGCGCTGCTCGGTGAGCTGAACAACAAGCCTCGCGTGCAGTATTTGGCTCGTATCAAGAACCCGAATCCCGCTCTCACCCCGGCCGAAGCCCACGCGGAAGCCTCGAAATCGGAGCATGGCTGATCCATGGCTATCAGCGACGTAAATCCCTACGAAGCGCCGCCCGCGGGCGCGAACATGTTCGCGCGCATCACGGACAACGTATCGCGCATCGCCGAAACGCCGACGCCCCCGCGCGCCTGGTACATCGCTTTCGGTTTCGCCCAGCTGCTGCTCGTCATGTTCATGGGCAGCCTCGGCTACGTGATCTGGAACGGCATCGGCGCCTGGGGCAACATGATGCCCGTGGCCTGGGGCTTCCCGATCGTCAACTTCGTGTTTTGGATCGGTATCGGCCACGCCGGCACGTTGATTAGCGCCGTGTTGTTCCTGTTCCGTCAGAACTGGCGCACGGCGATCAACCGCTTCGCCGAAGCGATGACGATCTTCGCGGTTGTCTGTGCCGGCATCTTCCCCGGCATGCACATTGGCCGTCCGTGGCTGCCCTACTACATGTTTCCCATCCCCAATCAGATGAACATGTGGCCGCAGTTTCGGAGCCCGCTCGAGTGGGACGTGTTCGCCGTCAGCACCTACGCCACGGTGTCGATCCTGTTCTGGTATATGGGCATGATTCCGGATTTTGCGACCTTCCGCGATCGCGCCACGACCACCGTTCGGCGCGTCGCTTACGGCATAGTAGCCATGGGCTGGCGCGGCTCTTCTCGTCAGTGGCACGTGTACGAACGCGCGTATCTAATCTTGGCGGCACTGGCCACGCCGCTCGTGCTCAGCGTGCACTCGGTCGTCTCCTTCGACTTCGCAACCGCGCAATTGCCTGGCTGGCACACGACGATCTTTCCGCCCTACTTCGTCGCGGGCGCCATCTTCGGCGGCTTCGCCATGGTGGTGACGCTGGCGGTCCCGGCGCGCCAGTTCTTCGGGCTCAAGCGCATCATCACCATTCGTCACCTCGAGCTGATGAACAAGGTGATCATGGCCACCGGACTGATCGTTGGTTACGCCTACGGCATGGAGTTCTTCGTCGCCTACTACTCGGGCAACAAGTACGAAGTCTTCACCTTCGTGAATCGTGCCTTTGGTCCGTACGCCTGGGCGTACTGGACGATGATCACCTGCAACGTGCTGCTCCCGCAGCTGCACTGGCTGCCCAAGTTCCGAACCAACCCGTGGTGCACGCTGGCCATCGGTTTGGTCGTGAACGTGGGAATGTGGTTCGAGCGCTTCGTGATCATCTGCACCTCGCTCAGCCGCGATTTCTTGCCTTCGAGCTGGGGTTACTTCATCCCCACGCCTGTCGACTTGATGACGCTAGGTGGCAGCTTCGGTCTGTTTTTCACCTTGTTCCTGTTGTTCTGCCGCTACCTACCGATGGTAGCCATGGCCGAAGTCAAAGCCTTCAGCCCTGCTGGCCACGCCCACGGCGATCACTGAGTACGACCATGAGCGACGAGCATAAACCTGCAGTCAAAGCTGGTCCCGCACCGGTACACGGCCTCCTAGCCGAGTACGACACCCCTTCGCAGATCCTGCATGCGGCGAAGGAGATTCGAAAGGCCGGGTTCACCAAGTGGGATACCTACACGCCGTTCGCAGTGCACGGTATCGACGAAGCCATGGGCATCAAGATGACGATCTTGCCCTGGTTCACGCTGTGCGCCGGTCTGATCGGCCTGGCCACTGCCATTACCCTGCAGTGGTGGACGAACGCCTACGACTATAAATGGATCATCAGCGGCAAGCCGTTCTGGAGCATCCCGGCCAACGTGCCGATCATGTTCGAGCTGACGGTGTTGCTCAGCGCCATCACCACGCTGGTCGGCATGCTGCTGTTGAACAATTTGCCGCATCCCTCGCACCCGCTGGATCAGGTCCGGCGCTTCGCGCGCGTGACCGACGACAAGTTCTTCTTGATGATCGAGGCCAGCGACCCGAAGTTCGACGATGTCGAGACTCGCCAGCTCCTGGAGAGCACGCACGCGCTTGCGATCGAAGCCGTTCTAGAAGATCGCGTCACCGAGGAAAAGCTCCCGACCGGTCTGGTCTACGGCTTGATCATCGTGGCCGTGGCCTCGGTGGTCCCCTTCGCGTTGGCCGCGAAAGCCCGCTACACGAAGAGCGACAGCCCGCGCATCCACCTGATTCAGGATATGGATTCACAGCCGAAGTACAAGGCACAGCGCGAGAACTCGTTCTTCGCCGACAACCGCGCGACTCGCCCGGCGATCGACGGCACCGTCGCCGTGGGCGACGCGCGCGATGACGACAAGTTCTACAAGGGTAAAGACGGCGCGGCTTGGGCGCGTACCTTCCCCAGCCAAATCGCGCTCAATGAGGCCACGATGGACCGCGGTCGTCAGCGCTTCGGCATCTACTGCACGCCTTGCCACGGTCAAATCGGCCTGGGCGACGGCATGGTCGCCAAGCGTGCGGATTCGCTGGCGCAGGGCACCTGGATCCCGCCAACCAACATGACGCAGGAATACCTGCGGCAGATGGCGGTCGGCGAGCTTTTCAACAGCATCAGCAACGGCGTACGCAACATGCCGAGCTACGCGGCCCAAATCAAAACCGAAGATCGCTGGGCGATCATCATGTACGTGCGTGCATTGCAGCGCAGCCGCAGCGGCAGCGTGAACGACGTTCCGCCGGATGCGCGGGCAAGCCTCAAGTGAGCCGCAAAGGACCCTGACGGAAAATGGCAAAGGTCAGCAAAGTGAGTAAGGGCAGCGGCGACGGCTCTGTCGCCGGCGGTGACAACATCCGCTTGGCCGAGCTCGGGCAAGCGTTGTTCGTCAAAGCGGCGGGCGTCGGCATCGTCGCGCTGGGCATCAGCGCGTTTTTGGGCGCGGGCGAGAAGGACGGCTGGAACCGCTTCTCGCACTCCTACCTGGTGGCGTTCGTATGGGTGATGACCATCGGCGCGGGCGCGCTTTGGTGGGTCACCATCCAAAACATCGTCAACTCACACTGGAGTATGGTGATTCGCCGAGTCGGGGAGCTGATCGCCAGCAACGCGCTGGTGCTCGCCGTGCTGGCTCTGCCGATCGTGCTGCCGCTGATCCTGGGCAACCCAGTGATGTACAAATGGGCAGACAGCACCTTGATGCAAGAGAGCGAAGAGCTCGCAAACAAGGTCGGCTACCTGAACCCCAAGTTCTTCGCGATTCGCTTCGTCGTCTACTTCGGCTTCTGGGCGCTGCTCTCGCGCTTCTTCCTGAACCGCAGCCTGAATCAGGACAAGGAGTCCGAAGCCACCGCGGCCAAGACCGTCGTCACCATGCGTCGAGTGGCGGGCCCGGCGATGATCGGCTTCGCGATCACCATTACTTTTTGCGCGATCGACCTGATCATGTCGCTCGACCCGAAGTGGTTCAGCACCATGTTCGGCGTGTACTATTTCGCCAGCTGTGTGTTGGCGATCAACTCCTCGCTCGCGCTGTCGCTGATGTGGCTGCAGGGCAAGGGACGCCTGACCTCGAGCGTGACCGTTCACCACTTCCATGATCTAGGCAAGATGGTCTTCGCGTTCACGATCTTCTGGGCCTACGTGGGCTTCTCGCAGTTCATGCTGCTTTGGTACGCGAACATCCCGGAAGAGACGCTTTGGTTCAAAGAACGCTTTGCCAATAGCTGGGGCACGCTTTCCTGGTTCTTGCTGTTCGGACACTTCGTGATTCCGTTCTTCGGTCTCTTGTCACGCTGGGTCAAACGCAACAAGAAGGCGCTCGCCTTCTGGTGCATCTGGCAGTTGGTCATGATCTACGTCGACATGTACTGGCTGGTGATGCCGACCTTGGGCGTGGATGAAGTACCGTTCCAACTGATCGACCTGACCTGCTGGATCGGGGTACTTGCGCTATTCGTGGCCGGCCTCGCCTACCGCGCCAAGGGTCTGGATCTGCTGGCCAAGAACGATCCGCGCCTGCCCAAGTCGCTTGCCTTCGAGAACTTCTAGGAGATTCGGATGTCCACGGATCCTTCGAGCGTAGATACCGGGGCCGAGGTCGCAGGCACCGAGGCTGATAAAATCAATACGGGTGCCCTTGGCACCTTGGTCGCCGTCGGCCTATTCGCGATGCTGTCGATTACCGCTGCCGTGACCGCGCTCGTGCGCCACGACATCGAGGTCGAGGAAGCAATCAAGAACACTGACGCCAATCAAGTGGTCGGCGAACTCAAGGCCGCGCAGCAGGGCGCGCTGAACGGCTCCGCTCGCTACGTCGACCGCGGCAAAGGGCTCGTCTCCTTGCCCATCGATCTGGCCAAAGGCTTGGTCGTAGGCGAACTGGCGCGGGATCCGAGCAGTGCGACACCCGCGGCCAAAGCCGACGCAGGCGCTGTCGAAGTAACAGGCGCAGCCGTGGACAGCGGCGCGGCACCTGCCAAACTGACGACCGAGCCCGCGTCGGACAGCGGCAAGACTCCGCCGGTCAAGCCGGAGACTGGCCGCGAAGTCCAGAAGCGAGCGCCGGGCAGCTCGAGTAAGCCGACCCCGGTTCCGACGCCAACGCCCACGGCGGCAACGCCGGGCGCGGAAGCTCCAGGCCCCACGAACAAGTGAAGCACTGAGCCCCGAAGCATGGTCCAACGCCTCCCTACCTCGATTCTGACTGCCCTCACCTGCGGTCTGCTGTTCGTCGCTTCGGCGGCGCGCGCTGATCTGGTGCCGCAATCCGAGGTAATGGAACGCAAAGAGCCGCTGCCGCGCAGGCTCGTCGGTGTCGACGTGAAGGAGCACCTAGCGGCTCCAGTGCCGATGGACCTCGGCTTCATCGACCAAGACGGCAAGCCCGTGACCCTCAAGGATTACTTCGACGGCAGCCTGCCGGTGATCCTGACCATGAACTACTCCAACTGTCCGATGCTGTGCAGCTTACAGCTCACGGCGTTGGTCGAGGGCTTGAAGAAGGTCGATTGGACGATCGGTAAAGACTACCGAATCGTTACGGTCAGCTATGATCCGACCGAAACGCAGGAACTCGCGCACCGGACCCACGCTCGCTACATGGCGCAGTACGGGCGCCCCGGCTCCGAGGGCGGCTGGCACTTTCTGCACGGGTCAGAGAACAACGTGAAGGCGATGGCCAAGGCACTCGGCATCTCCTACTCGTACAACGAGGCCCGCAAGGAGTACGTGCACCCGGCAACGGTCGTGCTCAGCACTCCTTCGGGCAAAATCGACCGCTACTTGTACGGACTCGACTACCCGGAAAAGACGCTGCACCTGTCACTAGTCGAGTCGTCCGAAGGCAAGATCGGCACGACCGTCGATCAATTGATCTTGTTCTGTTTCCACTACGACGCCAATGAAGGGCGATACGCACCGGTCGCGCGCAATATCATGCGCGCGGGCGGCGGCGTCACCGTATTCATGTTGGCCGGATTTTTGACGATTCTTTCGAGGCGCGACAAGAAGCGCAAAAACGAGAGCGAAGAAGAATGACCTCCATGTCCACCATCCTCGCGTTCGCCGCGTTCGAGCCGAAGCTGCCCAAGCTGCCCGATTCGCCATACTTTTGGATGCCGCCGAGCGCGTCCGTCACGACCGGCAACACCGACGCGCTGTGGGAGTTCATGCTCTGGATGTCGCTGTTCTTCACGGTGGCGATCTTCTGGGCAATGCTGCGGTTCTGCACCAAGTACCGCGCAAAATCGCGCGCGGCCAACGAGATCGCGGAGAAGACCAGCGAGCACAACACGATGCTGGAGCTCACCTGGTCGATCATCCCACTGTTCATCGTGGTGCCGTTGTTCGTGGGCGGCTTCAAAGGCTTCGTTGATTTGCGAACGCCGCCCAAGGGCGCCATGGAGATCCACGCTCAGGGCCAAAAGTGGAAGTGGCTGTTCAGTTATCCCGGACTCGGCTCACCGGACGACGTGCTGCACGTCCCGGTCAACACCCCCGTGCGCATGGTGATCAACTCAGTGGATGTGATCCACTCGCTGTACATCCCCTCGTTCCGTACGAAGATGGACGCGGTGCCGGGCCGGTACACGGACCTTTGGTTCAAAGCCACCGAAGTCGGGGAATATCCGATCTTTTGCGCGGAGTACTGCGGCACGTCCCACTCCGACATGATTACCAAAGTGGTCGTTCACCCCGCGGGCGGCTACGAAAAGTGGTTGGCCAGCACCATCGCGGCCGCCGATAGCCTAACCGGCAAAGATCGCGGCGCGATGCTGTACGAGAAGCAGGGCTGCTCCACTTGCCACAGCACCGACGGTTCACCGAAGGTCGGGCCGTCCTGGAAGGGCATCTTCGGCAAGATGGAATCGATGACCTCCGGCTCCGCGATGAAAGTCGACGAAAACTACCTCCGTGAATCGATGATGGATCCCCAGGCCCACATCGTCATGGGTTTCGCTCCAGCTATGCCCACCTACCAAGGCAAGCTGAGTGACAAAGACATCGATGGGCTCATCGAGTTCATCAAGAGTTTGAAATAAAGGAACGGAACCATGGCATCACCCAGCGCAACGGCCGACGTAGTCGCGCCTCGTTCCAGCGGCTCGGACAACTACCTGACCCACGACAAGGGTGTCTTGTCTTGGATCTTCACGCTCGATCACAAACGCATCGGCGTGATGTACCTGTGCTCGGTGCTGACTGCCTTCGCATTGGGCGGCTTCTTCGCGCTTCTCGTGCGCACGGAGCTGCTCACGCCCGGGCACACGATCATGGATCACGACACCTACAACCAGATGTTCACGCTGCACGGCGCGATCATGGTGTTCTTGGTGATCATCCCCGGTATCCCTGCGGCGCTCGGCAACATCATCATGCCGCTGCAATTGGGCGCCAAAGACGTCGCCTTCCCGCGGATGAATCTGGCCAGCTACCACCTGTGGATCGTGGGCGCGTTGTTCATGCTCAGCTCGCTCGCGATCAACGCGGTCGACACCGGCTGGACCTTCTATACGCCGTACAGCACCACTACCTCGACCGCGGTAGTGCCTGCGGCCTTCGGCGCCTTCATCCTGGGCTTCAGCTCGATCTTCACGGGGCTGAACTTCATCGTCACCATGCACAAGATGCGGCCACCAGGCATGAACTGGTTCCGCTTGCCGCTATTCTGCTGGGCGCTGTACTCGACCGCGCTGATTCAGGTGCTCGCGACCCCGGTGATCGGCATCACCCTGCTGATGATGATCATCGAGCGCACGGTGCACATCGGCATCTTCGACCCCACGCTCGGCGGCGATCCGGTGCTTTTCCAGCACTTCTTCTGGTTTTACTCGCACCCCGCCGTGTACATCATGATCGTGCCGGCCTTCGGCGTGATCGGGGAAATCATCCCGGTTTTCTCGCGCAAGCGCATCTTCGGCTACAAGTTCATCGCCATCAGCAGCTTGGCTATCGCGTTCCTGGGCTTTTTGGTCTGGGGCCACCACATGTTCGTCAGCGGACAATCGGTGTTGGCAGGTACGATCTTCAGCGCGATCACCTTCTTGATTGCGATCCCGACGGCGATCAAGGTCTTCAACTGGATCACGACCATGTACAAAGGCGTGATTCACCTGGACACGCCCATGTTGTACGCCCTGGCGTTCCTGTGGGTGTTCACGATTGGTGGCTTGACCGGCGTGTTCTTGGCCGTAATGAGCGTCGACGTACATTTGCACGACACCTACTTCGTGGTGGCGCACTTCCATTACGTGATGATGGGTGGGGCAATCACCGCGTTCATGGGTGGGCTTCACTACTGGTGGCCCAAATTCACCGGCAAGATGTACCCGGAGAAGGCCGGCCGGATCGGCGCGACCCTGGTGTTCTTGGGCTTGAACGTCACGTTCTTCCCGCAGTTCATCCTGGGCAGCCGCGGCATGCCGCGTCGCTACTATAACTATTTGCCGGAATTTCAGCCCCTTCACGTGCTGTCCACGCTCGGTGCGTACACGCTCGGGCTCGGCTTCTTGCTCACCGCGTTCTACCTCTTCAAGAGCCTGAAGAACGGCAAGACCGCCCCCGCCAACCCCTGGGGTGGAGCCACCCTGGAGTGGCAGTGCTCTTCGCCGCCGCCTTACTACAACTTCCACAAAGCCCCGGTGATCTCCGCAGGCCCCTACGACGGTTACGAGAACCTGATGTATGACGAAGCGATCGGCGGTTACATCCCCCGCAAGTCGCCTTCATCGACCTGAGACCGCGCTCACTCCCTTCGCTACATTCGAAAATCGGACGACACCATGAGTGAAAGCACATCGGAATCCGCGACCACGGCGCCCAAGCACGGCGGGCACGGCGCGGCCGCGCACGCGCCTGCGCATGGCGCCCATGACGCGCATGGGCACGGTGGCCCCCACCTTGCCCATCACTTCGACACGTACCAGCAGCAGTTCGATGCCGGAAAGCTCGGCATCTGGCTGTTCCTGCTGACCGAGGTGCTGTTCTTCTCCGGCTTGTTCTGCGCGTACACCGTGTACCGCGGCATGCACCCGGAAGTGTTCGTGTACGCGCACTACTTCTTGAACACCGCGATGGGCGCGATCAACACCTGCGTGCTCTTGATCAGCAGCCTCACGGCGGCCTGGGCCGTGCGCAACGCCCAGCTTGCCCAACGCAAGCTTCTGGTACTGAACATCACGATTACCATCTTGTGCGCCTGCACGTTCATGGTCGTGAAGTTCTTCGAGTACGAGCACAAGTTCCACGACGGACTCCTGCCCGGCCCTGCCTTCCATCCGACCGAACAGGTCTGGGAGCTCGAAACCTTCAAGCATAAGCACCCCGAAGCCGCAGAGTACGCGGAGAAGCTGACCAAAGCCGCCGAGGCCAAGGACAAGGCGAAAGCCGGGCCGAAGCTGGCGGCAGACGCCTCGGGCGCAGCAGAGACCATGGTCTTCGAACGCCCAACGGAAGAGCAACTCGAGCCACTGATCAAGGCGGGCGTGATTGGTCCGGCCGCAGAGGATCAGACCCGCCCGTCCCGACCGCGCAACGCGCACGTCTTCTTCAGCATCTACTTTTTCATGACCGGCCTGCACGGGATCCACGTGCTGGGCGGCATCGGCGTGTTCATCTGGCTGCTACTGCGCGCCAACAAGGGCGAATTCGGGCCCAAATACTTCGGTCCAATCGACTACGCCGCGCTGTACTGGCACTTGGTCGATCTGATCTGGATCTACCTCTTCCCCCTGCTCTACCTGATTCACTGATTCGCGGGGGATCCTCCCCCGCCCCGTTGAAGTGTCCCCCTCCGGGGATCACGAAGCGCGTAATTCAACGGGGCCCCACCCCCGACCTTTGGGGAACCACCCAAAGAAAACGAGACTGGGGGCCCCGACCCCAAACGGACGGCTGACCATGGCAAACGAAGACACGCCCGAAAACGCCGACAAGGAACCGAAGTCCATGCAAGGCTCTTCGGAAGAGCAGCCGCTGGAACCGCGTCACGACGCGACGGCTCCGAATCCCAACCTGGAACCCACCGAGCAGGACGAGCCCGAAGAGGCTGCCCGCCGTGATCCCCCGCCCCCCGCAGACGGCCATGACGGGCACACCGACCACGGCTTGGCTCACACCATGCCCGTATGGATGTTGATCGCCGTGCTCGGCGCATTGATGGGCCTAACCGTCTTGACGGTCAGCGTCACCAGCTTCGACCTGGGCAGCCAAGGCAACCTCGTCGTGGCGATGGTGATCGCGACCATCAAGGCCGCGCTCGTCGTCACCTTCTTCATGCACTTGCTGTGGGACAAGAAGTTCCACCTGATCCTGTTCCTCACTGCCGTGCTCTTCGTCGTGCTCTTCCTTTCGATGAGCATCACCGATCGTGGTGAGTATCAGAAGAACATCGACCTGTACCAGAGCACCACGGCGGCGCCGAGTAAGTAGGCGGGCGGGGGGGGGACGCGGCGCTGCCCGCGCGGGAGAGTTCGGTTGAGATTTTTGGCCGAGCGGCTTTCTGTAGCGCTGGGCCGCCCGCGCTTCGTTGAAAGATCGCACGCGCCTGCTCGGTCAGTTCTGGTGGGCCCAGCCTCATTCGTTTGATCGTGATCTGATCGTGCCAAGGTCAGAAAGCTCGACGTATTTCCGGTCTTCTGGGGATCTTGGCGCCCTGGCGGTTAGCTCCGGGAGCCAACCAGGGCTGGCAACATTTTCGCACTTTGAGCTGCGCTGCTGGAACGCGGGCGCCCTCCCCCAGCGTTAGGTCGCCTCTTTGGCGAGGGTGCGGGCGACATTGGAGACCACTTCGTCCACTCGCTTGCGGACTTCGCCGTGTTTGCCGGTGATGCCGGAGACGATCAGCGAGAATGCGACCGGCGACGAGCCGTCGGGGCGAAATGTGTAACCGCTGAGCGCGATCACGCTGTCGAGGGTGCCGGTCTTGGCGTGAATCGAGCGCTGTTTCTTGAACGGCAGGAAGCGATGCTTGAGCGTGCCGTCGACGCCGCCTACTGCGAGTTGATCGACGAATACTCGACTCAGCGCGGGGTCTTTGTAAGCGCAGAGCAAGGTCTTTACCAACGTGTGTGCGCTGACGCGATTGGCGTCGAACAGGCCGGAACCGTTGCTGATGCGCGTGCCGACATCGAGTGCTTCGATCTCGCGCAGATAGTCGAGTACGACGGCCGCGCCGTTGGCGCTGCTACCGGGTGTGCCTTTGATTTTCGCGCCCAAATCTTTGAGCAAGGTCTCGGCGTAAAAGTTGTCACTGTCCTTACCGAGTTCGGGCAGGATCTCGCTCAGCGGTCGTGATTCGTGCGTCGCGAGTTCCGCTCGCTCGGAGTCGCCGCCGACCGCGATCTTGCCGCTCATTTGAATGCCTTCGGCGGCCAGCGCGGCCTTCATGCCGTAGCCCGCGAGCAGGCTGGGATCTTCCACGCGGCGCGACCAGCGGAAAGCCGGGCTGTCTGCTTGAATCGCGCCGGCGACCAGCGCATTCAGCCGCGTTCCAGACTCTTTCAGAGTCAATTTGACGTTCTGCGCGCGCTCCATCTTCTCTGTGCGTACCGTCCCGCTCACGTCGACGAAGCCCTCGGGGTCGAACCAAACGCGCGCAGGTTGCCCCGCCTCGGTGGGGACGACATTCAATGTGGTCACGTTTCGGTTGAATGAAACGGCGCTCACCGGCGCGCGAAACGCAGCCCATTCCTGTGGTTGCTGCTCGAATGCGGGCGGCACGAAGTGCGCGTCGAAATAGCTTTGGTCGACCAGGAGCTCGCCGACGTGTCGGACGCCCGACTGAGCCAGGGTCTTGGCCAACTCCTGCAGATCGTCGCTGCCGAGCGAAGGGTCGCCGCTGCCGCGAAGCACCAGTTTTGCGACGGCGTCACCAGCGCGCGCGCCACACAACGCCGTTCTGAAGCGAAATTCAGCACCGAAATGTCGAAGTACCGCGGCCGTGGTCAGGATCTTCTGGTTGGACGCTGGATTTTCGGGTGTGTTGGCAGCCACGCTGCCGAGCACCGCACCGCTCGCCACGTCGTCGAGCTCCGCGCCCAGCTCGCCCCCGTTCTTTTTTACCCATTGCGCGAGTTGCGACAGCGGACGCTGGAACTCGCCGCCCTTCCAAACGTGGCTCGGTACCGCGAGCGATGGCTCGCTGACCGGTGATGGCACTTGTGCTGCCTCCGGCGCGATGCCGCCCGGGGCCGCGGCGATCGCGGGCGGAGTTGCTGGCGCGAGCACCGCACTCGGCGCTGCAGCCGAGGCGAGCGAAGCGGAGGGCGGTAGCGCGGCGCTCGCTTCTGCGAGCGGCGCACGCGGAGGCGGAGCCGCACAGCCCGTCAGCCCCGAAGACGCGGGCGGCGCACCACCAACGATCAGCACCGTAGCGACGAACGCGCACGGATAACTCAGCCGAAATGGGCGACTCTTCACGGGAACCAGTGGAGTATCCATGCCGGCTCGAGCTGGGCCAAATCCTGAGCGGGCAACGCGCAGCAGACCCCGTCAGCTTCCGCTTGCATCGCGCGCCGGCCTGGGTGCAGAGTCCGCTCCGCATGGCCCGCCGCTCCGCCATTCGTTCCATTCCGCGCGCAATTATACTGGCGGCCGCGATTTTCGGCCTGTTGACCGGTGTCTTGCAGCGATCAGCGGCCGCACAGCCGCTCGAGGCCGTGGGGATGGGTCCGGATCCCGCGGAGGCGCTGGCCCCCGGCGCGCGCCTCCCGCTCGAAGAATATCCGCCGCCATCGGCTCGCCGCAACTTGCTGATCATTGGCCTGGCCAGTACGGCGGTTTGGTACGGCGGCGCCCTGGCGGCGTCCTACGCCGCGCCTGATGCACCTGGCGCAAAAGACCTGCGAATTCCACTCGCTGGCCCATGGATGTCACTCTCGCACGCCGGTTGCGGCGGCGGTTCCGATTGCAACAAGCTGCTCGTCGTCTTGGGCGCAATCGCAACCACGCTCGACGGAATTGGCCAAGCCGCTGGGCTCGCGCTGTCGGCGGAAGGTTTGTTTATGCCGACACAGGAACCGAGGCGCGCTCACGCCGCGCTTCCTGCCAACCGTGACGCAGACTTCGCTTTGCGCCCCACCTTCGACGCTGGGAAAAACAGCGTCGGCTTTGGCGTGGTAGGCGTATTCTAAGAACGCTGTGCAGCGCTACTCGCTGCCAGTGACTACAATGGTCCAGATGCACGCGAGACGAACGCATGAAACGTGGAACACGTGATGGAGGTCCCGCGGTGAGTCGACGCACCAAGTTCGTCCTAGTCACGGGTGGAGTCGTCTCCTCGATCGGCAAAGGTCTGACCGCTGCTTCGATCGGAGCCTTGATGGAAGCCCGCTGGCTGACCGTCACGCACATGAAGCTGGACCCGTACATCAATGTCGACCCCGGCACGATGTCGCCGTACCAGCATGGTGAGGTGTTCGTCACCGAAGATGGCGCGGAAACCGACCTGGATTTGGGTCACTACGAGCGGTTCACATCGGCGAAACTGACGCGACGCGCAAATGTTACCACCGGCCGGATCTACGAGGCCGTAATTACCAAAGAGCGGCGCGGGTAGTATCTGGGCGCGACCGTGCAGGTGATTCCGCACATCACGGACGAGATCAAAGCGCGTATTTACGATGCCACGAGCGACGTCGACATCGCCATCATCGAGGTGGGCGGCACCGTGGGCGACATCGAATCCTTGCCGTTTTTGGAGGCAATCCGCCAGTTGAAGCTGGAAGCCGGCAACGGGAACGCGCTCAGCGTGCATGTCACGCTCGTGCCGCACATCGTCACGGCGGGCGAGCTCAAGACCAAGCCGACCCAGCACTCGGTTCGCGAGATGCGCGAGATCGGTATCCAACCAGACATTTTGATCTGTCGCAGTGATCGCCCGCTCGCCCAAGGCTTGAAGGAGAAAATTGCGTTGTTCTCCAACGTCGCGGTCGACAGCGTGATCTCGGCCGTGGACGTGTCGTGTATCTACGAGCTACCGCTGGTGCTGCACGCGGAAGGCCTCGACAATCAGATCGCCGAGCGGCTCAATATCTGGTCCCGTCAACCGGATCTGAGTAACTGGATCCGCGTGGTCGAGCGTTTCAAGAAGCCCGCCAAGGGCTCGGTGCGCATCGGCGTGGTCGGCAAGTACGTCCACCTCAAGGATAGCTATAAGTCGTTGAATGAGGCGCTCGTCGCTGGCGGTTTGGCCAATGACGTCGCGGTGCAGCTCGAGCACATCGATTCGGAGCAAATCGAGCGCGGCAGCGCACCCGCGCTGCTCAGCGGCTTGGATGCCATTTTGGTTCCCGGCGGCTTCGGTGACCGAGGCGTGGAAGGGAAGATTTCGGCCATCCGCTACGCTCGTGAACAGGGCGTGCCATTCTTCGGCATTTGTCTGGGAATGCAGCTTGCCGTGATCGAGTTCGCGCGCAACGTGTGCGGCCTGAAGGGCGTGAGCTCCACGGAGTTCGATAAGGACTGCCAAAATCCGGTGATCGATCTGATGCCCGACCAGCGCGGTGTGAAGGACAAGGGCGGCACGATGCGCCTCGGCGCCTATCCGTGCTCGCTCAAGGCAGGCAGTCAAGCGCTCGAGTTGTACAAGAGCGAACAGATCTCCGAACGGCATCGACACCGGTTCGAATTCAACAACGAGTACCGCGAGCAGCTCACACGCATGGGTCTCGTGCTCAGCGGGACCAGCCCGGACGATCGACTAGTAGAGATCGTCGAGCTGCCCGAGCATCGCTACTTCGTCGGTTGCCAGTTCCACCCGGAGTTCAAGAGCCGACCGATGGTCGCTCACCCGTTGTTTCAAGGCTTCGTGGCAGCAGCTGCTCAGCGGCGTGATGAGATCGCCGCGTCCGCGCGCGCGGAAGCCGCGCAGACCGAGTCGGCTACCACCGTCAATTGAAGTGCCACGTGCGTAAGGTTCGACTGGCGTTCGTCCTGCCGTCCCTCGTGTTGCTCGCTGCGTGCGGACCAAAGCCGCCGGCTCGCACCGCTCTGAGTGGCACCCTCGCCGAACTGAAGCGCGATATTCAGAGCGCGCAGCGAGCCGGCAAGCTGGATCACGACGCGGTAGTCGGCCTCGCGCAAGCCGTCGGCGAACGCGAGCTGACTTCAGCCGAGGGTAGCGGCGGTGCCATCCGTGTTCGCTCGCTGCGCCAGTGCGCGCGGCCGCTGCGAGCTGCGATGGAGCGGAGAGCCAGTCTAGGCGACGACGTTGCCGCGGAATTGACGCTGATTTTGCTGGAAACGCAGGTCGCCGCGCCTGCACCGCTGCTCAATCGCTACGCGCGGTCAGAAAGCGGTGCTTGGCGCGCGGTCGCCGCGCGCGCGGCCGATCGACCGATCGACGCCGATATGCGCAAGGCCTTCTTCGTCGATCCAGACGAGCGAGTGCGACGTGCTGCCTTCGCCACTGCACTTTCGGTCCACCACTCTGGGGACCTCGAAGCGCTGCTCGATGCGGCCCGTGTCGATCCAGACCCACAAACTCAAAGCCTGGCGATTCGCGCCGCCGGGGCAGTGGGTGGAGAACACGCCGTGCTGGCGCTCAAGGACCTGTGGGCTCGGGCCGACGACACCACCCGAATCGCGATCGTCGATGCCTGGACCGAGCAAGCGTCGTTCGTCACGGGCGGCGCCCGTGAGCTCGCGCTGGCCGCCGAGAGCGGCGCGGGGCTCGCGGCAGGGAGCGCATCTTACGCCTTGGCCCGCACCCAGGGAGCGGATTCGGTCGTCGCGAACGCGCGCCTGCGCCGAGACATCCTAGGCGGCAGTGATGACGAAAAGCGGCTCGCCCTGAACGTCGCGCCCATGAACTCCGAAACCGAGATAGCCATCGCCAAGGCGAGCAAAGAGGCCAGCCCCGGGCTGCGCGTCGTCGCGCTCACGCGCCTGACCGGCGTCGAAACTCGGCGGAGCGATGCGCTGCGCGCGCTGCGCGAGCTGGCGAACGCCAAAGCGAGCTCGGAGTCGGAACTGCGCGCCCAGGGCGAAGCGCTGAGCGCGCTCGCCAACGCTGGTGACCGCACGGTGCTATCGACACTGGTCAAGGACGTGCACGACAAGGAGCTTGCGGTACGCTCGCGCGCTGCGCGTGGCCTGACCAGTCTAGGTGACTACGGCAATGCGGCAATGGCCTTGGCCGACGATGACGCCAATCTGCGCAGCGAAGTCGCTTGCTCGGTTCTGGCGCGCGAAACCGCACAGCGTTGAAATGACGGAGCCCGAGTTTTGTCGCACGGCGCGACAACTCGGGCTCGAACGGTGCGAATCGGTCAGTGCGCGGAGGCGTGGCCGCGTTCGCCTTCGTCGTCTCGCTCTGGGTGGCCGCCGCCGAATTCCCCGGTGTGGTAGCCGCGCTCTCCGTGATCGGTAAGATCCAAGCCCATTTCCTCGTCTTCTTCCGTGGGACGAAGGCCGATGGTCGCCTTGAGCGCATAAGCCAGGCCGGCCGTGACCGTCGCTGCAAGCACGATCGTAAAGCCCATGGCCTTGAGCTGCTCCAGCCACAGCGTCTTGCCCACGATTTCCTTGAGGTTCGTGTTTAGGTTGGGGTTTGCATCGGCCGTCGCCAAGAAACCGGTGATCAATGCGCCCATCGTCCCGCCGACCGCGTGCACGCCGAAGGTATCGAGCGCATCGTCGTAACCCAGGGCATTTTTCAGCTTGGTACAGGCCAAGAACGGAACAATGCCTGCGAGCACGCCGATGACCAGCGCACCGCCCGGCGTGACGAAGCCCGCAGCGGGCGTGATCACGACCAAGCCTCCGACCGCACCCGAGCAGAAACCGAGCACCGTGGGTTTGCCGCGCGTGATCCACTCCGCCGCCGGCCAAGCCACACAGGCAACCGCTGCGGCGATGGTGGTGGTGACGAAAGCGTTGGCCGCGATCGTGTCCGCGGCGACTGCGCTGCCTGCGTTGAAGCCGTACCAACCGACCCACAGCATGCCTGTGCCGACCATGGTCAAGACCAGGCTGTGTGGAGCGAAGCTTTCCTTGCCGAAGCCGCGGCGCTTGCCCACGATCAGCGCGAGCACGATCGCAGACCAACCGGAGGACATGTGAACCACCGTGCCACCCGCAAAATCGATGGCTTTGATCGAGGCTTTGGCGTTCCAGACACCGTTCATCATGCCATCGACCCCCCACACCATGTGGGCCAGCGGGAAATAGACGATGAACATCCAGGCCACGGTGAACAGCATCAACGCGCTGAATTTCATGCGCTCCGCAATCGCGCCCACGATCAGCGCCGGCGTGATGATCGCGAACATGAGCTGATACATCGCGAACACGTTTTGCGAAACCCACTGCGCGTAGTCACCGTTGGGCATGGCGTCGACGCCTGCGAACATCGCGTACTTCGTGCCTCCAAGCAGTGGAGTCCCTGGAGCAAAGACGAAGCTGTAACCGATCACCACCCACAAGATGGTGACCAGGCCCGCCATGGCCAAGCACTGCGCCATCACCGACAGCACGTTCTTGGTCCGCACCATGCCGCCGTAGAAGAGCGCCAGCCCCGGGAGCGTCATGAACAGCACAAGCGCCGCACAGACCATCATCCAACCGTTGTGACCCGGACCCGGCCCAGCCACCTTGGATTCTTTGGCCACGCGCGCGCCATTGTTCATATAGGCTTCGAGGTCAGCGATCCGTTCATCCATGCTCTTCGCATCAGACGCGGGCGCCGCCGTCGCCACCTCGGTCGTCTTGATGGCATCGGTGCTCTGGGCGCGAGCTGCGCCGGGCATCGCGACGCCGAAGGTGATCAAAAGCAGCGACAACAGGGTCCTGATTTTCTTCCCTGCGCCGAATGGAGCAATTTCGAGAATTATACTCAGCATGTATGGTCTTCCTCCCACGGGGCCCCTTTGCTACCAGATTTCGGGCGGATGCCTGTTTCTGAGTTCCCGCCTAAAGGCTGCAAACTCGTATAATTTTTATATGTTTAGTTTGAGATGCGACTTTCGGCAACCTACCTCGGGCTATGCCCGTCCAGATGGTGGTCAGTGAAGCGCTGAGGGAGGCCGGCCGGTGAACCGCCCGCTTTTGCTGGTGGTTGAAGACGACGCCGACCTGCGCGGAGTGGTCGCGCTCGCGCTTCGGAACTACGGCTACGAGGTCAAAGAGGCTGCTACGGGAAGCGAGGCGCTGCGACTCATTCGAGTTCGTGCACCGGACGCGGTGATCTTGGATCTCCGCCTGCCGGACATGAACGGCTTCGAGGTCACCGCCAGCATTCGTGCCGAATACGAGTTACCGATCATCATCCTTTCTGCGCTCGCCGAAGAACAACATCAAGTCCGCGCGCTCGACGGCGGCGCGAATGACTACGTGACCAAGCCATTCCGTGAGCGTGAGTTGATGGCCCGGGTGCGAGTCGCGCTGCGTCGACCAACCACCCAAGGTCAAGACAACGACACGACCACCATTGGTGATCTGCGCATCGAGACTAGCAAACGCCGAGTATTTCTGGCCGGAGCCGAGGTCAAGCTGACGCGCACCGAGTTCGACCTACTCGATGCGCTGGCGCGCAAGGCCGATCGCGTCGTCACCCATCGGCAGTTGCTGCTGGCGGTCTGGGGTGCGGCACACGTGAACGAAGTTCACTACCTGCGTGTATACGTGAAACTGTTGCGCCAAAAGCTCGAACCGGACCCGACGCGCCCGAGGCGCTTGATCACGGCGCTCGGCGTAGGCTATCGGCTCGTTGCGGGTTGAGCGGGGCACACCGAGCGGTGCGGGTGGGCTATTGGGCTGGATAGGGCGAGGACACGCTCACCAGACACACTTCGACCAAGCTCTCGGCGCGGCCGAGAGCCGCTGAAATTTGCGCGCGGCGCAGCGAATTCGGCGGCGAGTCCAGAGTGCGGAGATGTACGCCACTCGCGAACCGGGCATGATTGGGCAATGGGCAAGCTGATCGACGGTCAATGGAGCAACGACTGGTACACGCCGGACGACAAGGGGCACTTCGTGCGCGAAGAGACCAAGTTTCGCGGAGCGGTCAGCGCCGACGGCTCGAGCGGCTTCCGTGCCGAACCGGGGCGCTACCATTTGTATGTGAGTTTGGCCTGCCCGTGGGCGCATCGCACCTTGGTCGCTCGTGCGCTATTGCGCCTAGAGAACGCGATCAGCATCAGCGTGGTGCACCCACACATGGGCGACAACGGCTGGGAGTTCGCCGAATTCCCCGGCGCGATCGCGGACCCGCTCCACGACGCCCGCTACCTGTACGAAGTCTATACCCGAGCCAAAGCCGACTACAGCGGGCGAGTCACTGTGCCCGTGCTTTGGGACACACGAACAGAGACCATCGTGTGCAACGAGTCACGCCTGATTTTGCGCATGCTTTCGCGCGAGTTCGCTCAATTCGCCGGCGCGCGCAGCGAGCTTTGTCCGGAGGGCCAGAAGAGTGCGATCGATGGCGCAATCGATGCGCTGTATGCGCCCGTAAACAACGGCGTGTATCGGGCTGGCTTCGCGGTCAAACAAGGCGCCTACGAAACCGCAGTACGTGAACTATTCACGGCGCTCGACGGCTACGAAGTCCAGCTCGAAAAGCAGCGTTTTTTGCTCGGCGCACAGCTGACCGAGGCCGACATTTGCTTCTTCACCACGCTGCTGCGCTTCGACCCGGTGTACCACTATCACTTCAAGTGCAACCTGCGGCGGCTCAGTGACTACCCTGCCCTGTTCGGTTACTTGCGAGACCTGTATCAAACCCCGGGCGTGGCCGAGACGTGCAATCTCGAGCACATCAAGCATCACTATTTCACCAGTCATCCGAACGTGAATCCGACCCGCATCGTGCCCCTTGGGCCGGAGGTGGATCTGACCGCGAGGCATGATCGCGAGCGGCTGGGCTAGAGTAGATGGCGTCGGTTTGAAACTGAGGTTGAAGGCGCGGCGCTGGTCTTTGATGGTCACAGACCACGTCGCCGGGCGGCAAAGCCTTCGGCGTCGAGGTTCGGGAATTCTCCCTGCAACGAGCTGCGATGCTGGACCGTACCCCTTCGGGTGTCACGGAGCGCGTCGATCGCCCGACGCTCTCACCTCCGGGGCTCGCGCTAAATGCTGATTGTCTTCCAGTCCCCGCGGCGGAACTTCCAGACCATCACACTGGTGAGCAGCAACACGTAAATCGCGGCAGAAGCCCAGATCCCTGGCAGGCCCAGGTGGAGCGTGATGCCGAACAACCAGGCCAGAGGAACCAGGCAGAAAAAGTGCAGCACGAGTTCGACCAACATGACGAAGCGGGTGTTGCCGGCTCCGAATAGCGCCTGCGTGAGGATCATGCCGACCGCGATCAGCGGTGTACACAAGCCCATCATGCGCATCGGCACGAGTGCCGTCTCGAACACCGCGGGGCTTTGGGTGACCAAGTGCAGCAAGGGCTTCGTGAAGAACACGCCCTCGAGCAGGCCCACCGCGCCGAAGATCAGCAGTCCGAGCCGGACCGACACCCAGCCGAAGCGCGCAGCCTTGTCGGGCTGGCCGGCACCCAGGGACTGACTGACGAGCGTGGCAGTCGAGGTACCGAAGGCCAAGCATGCGGTGAAGGTGAGCTTGAGGATGCCAACGATCATCATGGTCGCGGCACCGTTGACGGCTTCGGCCCGACCACCGGGGCAATCGGGATTCAGCACGGCGGCATGTGAAACACTATCCAAGTGACTGACGATGCCGGAGAACAGGGCGAAGCCGCTCATCACGGCCACTGTTGCCACGGCGCTCGGCACCGATAGGCGCAAGATGTCCTTGGCCAGTCCACGCGGCGCGAAGCGCGTGAGATCAAAAGGCCGGAAATTGACGCGGTAGTGCGAGAGCATCGCCCAGGCGACCATGATTAGTAGACCCACCCAAGACGACGCTGCGCCGGCCAAACCGGCGCCGGTCATGCCCAGGCGTGGTGCGCCCCAGTGTCCGAAAATCAACGCGATGCACAAGACCACGTTGATCACGTTCATGACCACCGAAGCGACCATGTGCACGTGGGTCTTGCCGACGCCGTCGAAGAACGCCTTGAACGAGAAGGTGGCGGCCATCGAAGTGATGCCCAAGAGCCGCCAGTTCAAGTAACCCTGCGCAGCTTCGCGCACTTCAGGCACGCGGATCAGCGCGTGCAGGGCGAGTGGCATCACCAGGTAGCCGACGCCCGTGAAGACGATGCTGGCCAGCAGCGAGCATACCCAGGAGTTCACCAGCACTGCGCCCGCGTCGATCGATTTGCCTTCGGCGAAGCGCCGGGCAGAAATCGCCTGCGTGCCCACGGAAATGGCGCTCAGCGAGCCGCCGAACATCCAGAGCAAAATCAGCGAGGGAAAGAGCGCAGCCTGCGCGGTGGATGATTCCGGGCACGGCAGATGTGAGAAGAAGATGATGTCGACTTCGTTGACCGCGCTCTGGGTGAGCATGGCGAACACGGTCGGCAGCGCCAACTTCAAGATCACTCTTACAGGTGACCCTGTCGTCACGAGCGCCTTGCTGCTAACGCTGGGGGGGAGAGCCATCCGTATCTGAAATCCGAGTCCGGCGCCGTTCTAGCACTAGAACCAGGCCAAAGAGCCAGCTTCTAATTTTACGACGCCGGAGCGCTCTCCCAGAGCGTAAGCAGCTATTTTTGCAGGGCGACGCGCGGGGCGGCGTCCAATTGGCTCAGCATGGCATTGGCTTCGGGCGAGTCCGGGTTGTCTTTGACGACGCTGCGTACGAGCTCCACGGCCCGCGCTCGGTGGCCGGTTTTGCGCTCGAGACGCGCGAGGGAGAGCTTCGATTCCGCGCTCGGGTCGACTTCGACCAGGCGTCGCACGGTGCGCACCGCTTCGCCCCAGGCGCGATCCTGCTCCGCTGCGCTGGCCAGCTCTTCCAGCAGCTTGGCATCGCTCGGCGCATTTTTCGCCGCGCGTCGGAGCACGTTCAGGGCTTTCAGCTTGTTGCCTTTGGCTACCAGTTCGTGCGCCTCGGCGATCGCGGCTTCGCCAATCGAGCTGTCCTCGGCTTTGGCAATGGCGACCGGCTCGATTTTTTGAGCGAACGCGTGCGTCGGGTCGTCGTCGACCTCACCGTCATCGTTGCTGGACGGCGCGTCGGCGTCGAGCACCGGCGTCGCAGCCAGCAACGCGGCCCTCGGCGCGGGCTCTGCCACGACTTCTTCGTGCGTATCGAGTGGGACTTCGGCAGCCGGCTGCATGGCTAGCGCGGGCACCTGGGCCGGGACAGCAGGGGCAGCGGGGGGCGCGCCGTGCATTCGTTCGGCAGCGCGAGCTTGCAGTGCGTGCACCTTTTCGATCATCGGCGTGCATGCGGCCACGACTTTTTGCCGAATTTCGGGGCGCGCGGCGCCGACCGCAACGACGCCGATCACCGCGACAGCCACGGCGGAGGCCAGGCCTCGGGCGACCCACTTGCGGCGCGATGGCGCCGTTTCGGGCTCATTCAAGGCAGCCTCGAGCGCTTCGCGCAATTCGGCTGCGGAGCGGTAGCGGTGTTCGGGTTCTGTGCTGAGCGCGCGCGAGACTGCTGCATCGACCATTTTCGGAATTCCTCTCTCGGGGACGAGCTTTCGGAGCGATTCGGGTTCTTTGCGGAATTTTGCGTCGAGCAGCAGCACGGGGCTTTCGGCTTCGTGCGGCAAGTGACCCGACAAGAGTTCGAACAAGACGACGCCGAGCGCGTAAATATCGCTGCGCTGGTCAGCCTCGCCACGCGCTTGCTCGGGCGCCATGTATTCGGGCGTACCGACGATGCTGAGACCTTCGCCATCGGACTCGACGTTGAAGGCTGCCTTGGCCACACCGAAATCGAGCAACTTGAGCTTGCCGTCGGCCGTCAAGAACAGGTTCGCGGGTTTGATATCGCGGTGGATCACGCTCGCGGCATGCGCGGTCTCGAGAGCGCGGCAGGCCTGCATCCCGATGGCGATCGCCTCGCGGTAATCCATGCCCTTTTCCCGCTCGATCTTCTTGTCCAGCGACTCCCCGCTCAAAAGCTCCATGGCGTAGAACGGGCGTCCGTCTTGGGCCACGCCGAACTCGAACAGCTTGACCAGATTCTCGTGTTCGAGCTGCGCGATGGCGCGCGCCTCCACCTTGAAGCGGCGCTCCGCGTCTACACCCATGCGTTCCGGATCCAAGACCTTGAGCGCGACGCTGCGCATCAAATCGAGATGCACCGCCTCGTGTACGACGCCCATCGCGCCGCGTCCGATCACCCGCAGCAGGCGATAGCGCGTACCGGGCAAGAGCGTCGGGTCGACCTCCACGGCCGGCGCGACCGGCGACGGCGGGATCACCGCTGCCGGCACGTCCGTGGCGCGAGCCTGAGCCACCAGGCGTGCGAATTCCGAGCGCGTGCGCGCCGGCTCGGCCGGATATAGTTTTTGCATCAACTGCGCGATTCGGCCGCGCACGCTACGATCACCGTCGGCCATGCTGGGCGCACGTTGCAGCATCCGAACCAGGTCGTTCATGGCTTGTCGGGCCGAGCTGTAACGGTCTTCCAAGCGCACGGCGGTCAGCTTGGCGACCAAAGCGTCGAGCTCTTTGGGAGCGCCGATCAGCGCGGCCAGTTCGCTCGGATTGCGTTTACCTGCGGCCACTAGTGCCATGTGCTGCGAAGCGTCACCAGCCAGGAAGCGACGCCCCGCGAGCATCTCCCAGAGCATGATGCCGAGCGCGTACAGATCGGCGGGCACCCCGCCAGGGGTGTTGTTCGCGACTTCGGGGGCCACGTAGCCCGGTTTGGCGAACACGATTCCGGCAATCGTCTGGCAGCGGCGGTTCTGTCCGCGCGCGGTGCCGAAGTCGATCAACTTGACGTCACCCGCGTAGCTGACCATCACGTTCTGGGGGCTGAGGTCGCGGTGCACGATATCGAGCGGCTTGCCGCCAGCGTCGGTGCGTTCGTGCACGTGCGCAAGCGCGTCCGCCATCACGATGCTGACCGCGAGCGACTCGGGCCAACCCATGCGCATACCGAGTTGACCGGCGCGTGCGCGAACGTCGCCCAGGTTCCGGCCCTCGATGAACTCGACCACGACGTATGGCTTGCCGGAAGAGTCGTTGGTCGCCTCCACGATCTGCGCGACCCCTGGGTGCTGCAGTTGCGCCTGGATACGTGCCTCGTCGAGAAAGCGCGCCAGGAACGAACGATCCTCCTCGTGCTCGCGGCGAATCGTCTTCACCACGCAGGGGCGTTCGGCGCCTTCGATGCCGCCCGCGGTGGCCAGGTACACTTCACCCATGCCGCCTCGGGCAATTCGCTTGAGCAGCGTATAGCGCTCGAAGCGACGCGGCAGGGCATCACTATCACAGGTCGTATTCTCTTGTGATTTCGTGTCGTTACCGGTTGCTGCGGAGGCGTCCATGGGCCCCACTGTGCCTAGGTAGTCGAATGTAGGCAAGAAACTGACATCAGAATGTCAAGGGGCTTTGGAACCGCTCGCGGCGGGGGAATGTCAGGGTCGTCCAGTCGGTTGTGTCGTGAGGGCGTCCGACTAGACTGCCCCGCGGTTCGACCCATGCGCTCGGCAACTCACACGCGACACGACTGGTTGGTGCGACTGTGCACACTAGCCGCGTTCGTGCTCGCGCTTGGCTGGGTATCGAGCGCGTCGGCAGCCGCGCCGATGTGCGGCGTGCGCGCGCAAACCGTCGCCGCGCCGCCAATCGGGACGCCGGCCAGTTCGGATTCGGTGAGCGCGGGTAGCCTCTGCGACGAGCACTCGCCGCTGCGCCTGGCTGGCGTGCCGCAACGCGACGCGCCGGAGCAACTGAACTTCTCCGAGCTCCCAGTCCGCGCGCTGCCCATCTTGCCGCGCCTCTCCGCGTGCCCGGTCGCGGCACGAGTGAACACGGCTGCGTTGGAGCACGAGCTGCTCGCCACTGGTTTCGCGCGCTCGATCGACCGCCCTCCGCGAGCCTGAGCGCGCCCGACCACCGCCACTTCACGACGAATCGTGACGTCACTCGCACGTCACGCTGCTCGTCTACATCGGACTCGTGCCCAAGCGCGGGCCGCTCACGATCTTTTCTCTGCTCACACCAATCGTAACAGAAAACGCTCGCATTCGGCCAACACGGCAAGTGCGGGCCTGGGAGACAGTCATGAACAAGGGAACCGCAATCGTCGGCTTCTTTATGAGCTTTTTAGCCGGCATGTTCCTGATGTGGGGCCTCGACAAAGGCAAGGGCCCCGACATTCAGGCCGAATCAGGGAGCGCCGGCAGCGTTCCCGATCAAAGCAGCGCAAGCGTACCAGTGAGCGCCAAAGACCCGCAATGGGGCGACGCCACCGCGCCGGTTACGATCGTCACCATCAGCGACTTCCAATGTCCGTTCTGCAGCCGCGTCGAGCCGACGCTGAAGCAAGTTCGCGACACCTACGGCCCGAAGAAGGTGCGTCTGGTTTGGAAGAACCAGCCGCTCCCCTTCCACAACAACGCACGCCCCGCGGCCGAAGCGGCCATGGCCGTGTTCGGCTTGAAGGGCAGCGAGGCGTTCTGGAAGTTCCACGATACTGCGTTTGCCAATCAGCAGTCGTTGAGCCCCGAGAACTACGAGAAGTGGGCCGGCGAAGCCGGTGTCGACAAGGCCAAATTCAAGGATGCACTCGCCTCCAAGAAGTTCTCGGCCAAAATCGACGAAGACATGGCGCTTTCCAACAAGATCGGCGCCAACGGCACGCCCGCGTTCCGCATCAACGGCGTCACCGTCAGCGGCGCTCAGCCGTTCGACAAGTTCAAAGAGGTGATCGACGCGCAGCTGGCCGAGGCCCAAAAGCTGGTCGCTAGCGGCACGCGTCCCTCGGACGTCTACGTCAGTCTGACCAACAAGAACCAGGCTGCCGGCCCGGACAAGCCTGCAGCACCCGCTGCCGCCAAGCCGGACGCCGAAGAGGAAGACAAGGGAGTTTGGAAGGTCACCGTCCTCGAAGACGACCCGGTCCGCGGCCCCAAGGACGCGCTGGTCACGCTGGTCGTGTTCTCGGACTTCCAGTGCCCCTTCTGCAAGCGCGTCGAAGACACCCTGAAGCAGGTCACGGACACCTACGGCAACGACTTGCGCATGGTTTGGAAGGATAACCCGCTGCCATTCCATCCCCGCGCCAAACCGTCGGCGACGCTCGCGCGCTACGCTTACAAGCAAAAGGGTGACAAGGGCTTTTGGGAGGCTCATGACGCGATCTTCGCCAGCAACCCCAAGCTCGAAGACGAAGACCTCAAGGGTATCGCCGAGAAGCTCGGTCTGAGCTGGGACGACGTGAAAAAAGCCATCGACACGAACAAGTTCGGTGATCGCTTCGACTCCAGCGTCGACCTCGCCTCGGATCTGCAAGCCCGAGGCACGCCGCACTTCTTCATCAATGGCGTGCGCCTGAGCGGCGCGCAACCGTTCGACGCCTTCAAGAAGGCGATCGACGAGCAACTCGCCAAGGCCAAGGGCCTCGTGTCGAAGGGGATCTCGCGCGCCAAGGTGTACGACGAGATCATGAAGGAAGGCAAAGGGCCGCCGCCCCCCGAGAAGAAGGACATTGGGGCCCCCGACGCCAGCAGCCCGGTCAAGGGCGGAGCCAATGCCAAGGTAGTGATCCAGGAGTTCTCGGACTTCCAATGCCCGTTCTGCAAGCGCGTGGAGCCCACTGTCCAGGCGATCGAAAAAGAATACGGCAACAAGATCAAAATCGTCTGGCGTCACATGCCGCTGCCGTTCCACAAGAACGCGCCGCAAGCGGCCGAGGCGACTCAAGAAGCGTTCGCGCAGAAGGGCTCCGCTGCCTTCTGGACGTTCCACGACAAGCTTTTCGCTGCCGAGGGGGCCGACGAGGCCCGCACCGATCGCGCGAGCCTCGAGAAGATCGCCCAGGAGATTGGCCTGGACATGGAAAAGTTCAAGGCTGCGCTAGACAGCAACAAGCACAAAGCCAAGATCGACGCCGACGCAGAGGCTGGCAACAAGGCCGGCATCAACGGCACGCCGGCGTTCGTAATCAACGGCTACTACGTGAGCGGCGCACAACCGGAGGCAGCATTCAAGAAGCTGATCAACCGCGCTCTGAAAGAGGCGGAAGGTAAGTGAGCTTCCGTGTAGCAATCAGGGTGGCACTGTCTGCCACCCTGTTGCTCACGGAAAGCTGCGGGGGAGGCGCACACAAGCCTCCCCGCGCAACGCTTGGTCCGGAGCTCGACTCCGGCAACGCGATTCGATTCGAAGATCTACCGGTGACGCGCCTCGAGCGCGCCCGAGTACCGACACCGAACGCTGCCAATCCGAGTTTGGGCGCGACCAACGCCAAGGTCGTGGTCCAGATCTGGAGCGACTTCGAGTGCCCATTCTGTGCCGACGTGCAGCCAGTATTGACTGAGATGCTCCGCGTGTACGCGGGCAGGGTGCGGCTCGTTTGGCGCGACTACCCACTGCCGTTTCATGCGCACTCTCGGCTCGCCGCCAACGCGGGTCGTGAAGCTTACGCGCAAGGCGGAGCCGAAGCTTTTTGGAATTTTCACGATGCCGTATACGCCGCGAACACGCCGCGGCTGGACGCGGAAGGGCTGGTGGCGTTCGCGGCCAAAGGCGGTTTGGATCAGGCGCGCTTTCGCGAGGCGCTCAGCACGCAGCGCCACGATGCCGAAATCAAAGGCGATTTCGATATCGGCAGCGCCCTGGGCGTGGAAGGTACGCCCGCGTTCTTGGTCAACGACTACTTCTTCATCGGCGCGGTCCCACTCGAGATCATGCGCGTGATCATCGATCGGGCGCTATCCGATGCCGGCGTGTAACAATCGCCTCTCCCTCTCGGTGCGCGCGCAGCGCCCACGCTCTCTCGTTCTTCTCTCGGTGCGCGCATAGCGCCGCGCGCTCTCTCGCTCTTCTCCCCGGTGCGCGCGCAGCGCCGCACGCGCTCGCGCCGGGCGCGCGGACGACAGCTCAGCCGAATGCCCGGAACCAAAACGAGCGATAA
>Ga0302322_100000476_pt1 | contig 31024 bp, 29 predicted proteins | sample Fen_T0_2_FD_203757 | JGI IMG/M metagenome (GOLD analysis project Ga0302322, IMG submission 203757) | Peat permafrost microbial communities from Stordalen Mire near Abisko, Sweden - Fen_T0_2 | ecosystem: Environmental > Terrestrial > Soil > Wetlands > Permafrost | place: Sweden: Abisko...
GCAGCGCAGCCCGGCGCATCGAGTCCTGTCCGGAGCGGTCGTGGAGCTGCGCCTGATCGGGCGCCGTACCCGGTCGATCCGTCCGGTGCCGGTGCAGTACGCGCAGTCAGGGGACCGTCTGGTGGTCTGGCCGGCACACGCGCCCGAGAAGCTGTGGTGGCGCAACCTCAGCGAGCCTGCGCCGGTCGACGTCGTGCTGCGCGGTGAGGTTCGCTCCGGCATCGGTCGGGTCGTGCCGGCCGGCGGGCTGGACCACCCGACGGCTGCGGCGGCCTACTGTCAGCGGTTCCATCGAGCAGACGTCGCGGCCGGCGACGTGCTGGTCGTCGTCGACCTCGTCCACGATCAGCCGGACAGGTCAGCGCCGCGCAACCGCTCCAACGCCTGATCCAGAGTCTGCGCAGACTTCCCGAACGTCCAACGCACCATGGCACGCGCCTCGGCATCTTGGTCTGCGTAGAAGCCGACACAAGGAATCGCGACGACGCCGGCACGCTCGGGCAGAGCCCGGCAGAACGCGGTTGCGTCCGACCAGCCGAGACTGCGCACGTCGGTGGTCACGAAGTAGGTGCCGCTGGGTCGACTGACCGTGAGACCCAGCTCCGTGAGACCGGAGCAGAGCACGTCGCGTTGCCCGGCCAGTTCACGTCGGTGCTGTTCGACCCAGACCTGCTCGTGGTCGAGGCCGTGCGCCACTGCGTACTGGAGGGGCCCACCGCTGACGAACGTCAGGAACTGCTTGGTCGTGCGCACGGCGTCCACGAGGGCAGCGGGTCCGGTGGCCCAGCCGATCTTCCACCCCGTGAACGAGAACGTCTTGCCTGCACTGGAGATGGTGAGCGTCCGTTCGGCCATTCCGGCCAACGTCGCGAGGGCAACGTGCGGGCGGTCGAAGGTCAGGTGCTCGTACACCTCGTCGGTGACGACGAGCAGGTCGTAGTCGTTCGCGACGCGGGCCACGGCATGCAGCTCGTCGGAGGTCAGCACCGCACCCGTCGGGTTGTGTGGCGTGTTGAGCAGGATCAGTCGAGTGCGAGGTGTGACCGCTGCGCGCAACGTCGCTTCGTCGAGGACGAACCGGGGGGCGTTCAGCCGAAGCGGTACGGGACGTCCGCGGGCCATCCGGATCGTCGCGTCGTAGGAGTCGTAGAACGGTTCGAGGGCCACCACCTCGTCGCCGTCGTCCACCAGGGCCAGGACTGCGGCCGCGATCGCCTCGGTCGCACCCGTGGTCACCAGCACCTCGCGGTCCGGATCCAACGCGATGCCGTAGTTCGCCGCCTGGTGCCGCGCGATCGCGTGACGCAGCTCCGGGACCCCAGGACCGGGCGGGTACTGGTTGCCTCGCCCGTTGTGCAGCGCTTGCACGGCGACGTCGACCATGGTGCGGGGACCGTCGACGTCGGGGAAACCCTGGCCGAGGTTCACCGACCCGGTGCTCGTCGCGAGGGCCGACATCTCGGCGAAGATCGTGGTGCCCAAGCCACGCAGTCGGGGGACCAGAGGGCCTTGCGCGTCCGCCATGAGCCCCACGCTAGGGCGTGCCGCCTCGGTGGCTGGACAGCGGCGTTCCGGCCCCGGGACCAACGGCGGTACCGTCCCGATCGAAGATCGTGCCAGGCTGCCTGCGTGAGCACTGCACTGATCACCGGTGGCACGGCCGGAATCGGAAATGCGTTCGCCCGTGCCCTGGCCGCGCGCGGGAACGACCTGGTCCTGGTGGCGCGCGACTCGGTCCGCCTGGAGCAGACCGGCGACGAGCTCCGTCGCCTGCACCGGATCGAGGTCGAGGTGCTGCCGGCCGACCTGAGTGTCCGGTCGGAGCTGGCTCGCGTGGAAGCCCGGCTGCAGGACCGGGATCGCCCGATCGACGTGCTCGTGAACAACGCCGGCTTCGCTCTGGACCGGTCATTTCGCGCCTCCGACGTCGAGGACGAGCAACGACTGCTCGACGTGCTGGTGGTCGCGTTGATGCGACTGACGCATGCGGCTGTTCCCGGGATGGTCGGGCGCGGCCATGGACAGATCATCAACGTCTCCAGCGTCGCGAGCTTCCTGCCCTTCGGCACCTACAGCGCCGCCAAGGCGTATGTCACGTCGTTCTCGCAGGGGCTCGCCATGGACCTGGACGGCACGGGCGTCCGCGTTCTCGCCTTGTGTCCTGGGTATGTCCGAACCGAGTTCCACGCGCGGGCGAACATCGCGCCGGCGGCGCCCGAGTGGTTGTGGCTCGACGCCGACGAGGTCGTGGCTGACGCTCTCCGCGACGTGCGCAAGGGGAAGACGATCAGCGTCCCGAGCCTGCAGTACAAGGCGATCGCGGCGGGCACCCATCTCGCCCCACGGTCTGCCTTGCCACGCATCGAGCGGCTGCGCCGGAGGAAGCCGGGCGGATGACCGGACCTCGCGACCGGTACGTCGACGCCCTGCGCGCCGCCAGCCTGTTCGTCGTGGTGATGTGGCACTGGGTCTTCAGCGTCCTCGTCTGGACACCCACGGGGCCACACCTGTCGAACCCGATCGGCACGACCCACGGGCTTTGGCTGCTGACCTGGGTCTTCCAGGTGATGCCGGTGTTCTTCTTCGTCGGAGGTTTCGTCAACGACCTCACCTGGCGGTCGACCACCGCGGCCGGGCTCGGTTACCGCGAGTTCGTCAACCGTCGGCTGCGACGGCTCGTCGGGCCCGCGGCTCTGGCGCTTCTGGCCGGGCTCCTGCTGCGCTCCGTGCTGCTGCTCGTGGTTCCCGAGGCGCGTTGGGTGGGCACGTCGATCATCGCTTTGCTCAGCCCGTTGTGGTTTCTCGGTGTCTACGTGGGGCTCGTGGTCTTGACCCCCGTGACCGCTCGCCTGCACGAACGGTTCAGTCCGATCGATCTCGTTCTTCTCGCTGCGCTGGTGAGCGGGGTCGATCTGATCCGTTTCCACTTCGGGATCGGATGGATCGCATGGGCGAACTTCGTGCTCGTCTGGGTGTTCGTCCACCAGCTCGGCTACGACTACCGCAAGCTGCTCACGCTCAACGGCAACGCGCAGGCGGCCCTTGCCCTCGGCGGCTTCTTCGCGCTGGTGCTGTTGACCAACTTCGGCGTGTACCCGCGCTCCATGGTCGGAGTGCCGCAGGAGTCCATCTCGAACATGGGGCCGCCGACCGCGTGCATCGCGGCCCTCGGAGTCTTCCAGGTCGGCCTGGTCCTCCTGCTCCATCCGGTGGGTACGCGGCTGCTCGATCGGCGTCGAGCCTCGCTGCTGGTCGGGTGGATGACCGCCAACGCGATGACGATCTTCTTGTGGCACACCTGGGGCTACGCGGTGGCGTGGAGTCTGTTGCGCGCGATCGGAGTTCCGGTGCCGAGCACCACCGACGCGCCCTGGTGGTTCGAACGTCCGTTGTTCCTCGTGCTGCCGGCCCTGTGCACGATTCCGTTCTGGTGGGTGTTCCGCCGCTTCGACAAGGGTCTGCCCACGGTGGCCGCCCTGCTGCAGGGTCTTCCACCGGTGGCCCGGCGGAGCTAACCGCGCAGGAGCTCGGTCATCGCCTGGGCTACGGCCTGCGGGTGGCTGATCGCCGCAAAGTGCCCCAGGCCCAGGCTGCGCGTGGCCCAGCCGCGGCGTCGGGCCGTGGCGGCCGGCTGGTCGTACGGGGCACTCAGCTGAAGGTAGGCAACCGGCGCGTCCGGCCAGTCCTCGGCCAACGGGAGCTCCTCGGTGAAGTAGTCCAGTCCGCGCGGTCGTAGCCCGGCGAGCAGGAGGGCCCGATCGCCGGGATTCGGGATCTCCTCGGCGAGGTCGTCGGACGCCCAGTCCGGGAACCGCTCGCCCGCGGCCAGGTGGGCCTGCAACGTGGCGGCGAAGTCGGGATCCTCGATCCGCATCAGGTCGAGCCGGTTTCGGGCGTTCGTCGGGCGGGGAAGGCCGGCGTCGAGGAACAGGTACCCGTGCGCCGGATGCCCCGCGGCCCGTCGGGCGAAGGCCACCTGGGCCAGCAACGGACCCGCGCCGCTGTGCCCGACCAGGACTAGCGGCTCGCCCGCGGTTGCTTCCTGGTCGACGTCCAGCGACGCGTGCAGCTGGCTGGCTGCCCGGGCGACATACCGCTGCGCGTAGGGCGGGGTGTCGTCGTCGTTGACCGACGGGACGACCACCCGCCAGCCGTGCTCGCCCAAGACTGCGGGCAGCTGCCCCCAGGCGTCGGCCGAGGTGAGCGGCGAGTGCAGCAGGGCGAGGACGGTCACGCCACGTCGCGTCGGGTGAACGACCAGATCGCCGGCAGGCCGACCAGGAGTGCGTACAGCAGCAGCACCGTGAGCCCGTGGATGCTGGACAGATGCACCACGTTCGAGTACATGGATCCGTCAGCAGCGGTCTGCTCACGTCCCGGGAAGTCGACGCCGCCGGGGCTCAACCACGCCCCGATGTTGGGTCCGAGCAGGAATCGGAACGGCTCGTACTTGTTGAGGACGACCTCGGTGATGCTCTCCACGATCGCGAAGTAGACGAAGGCGACACCCAGCGAGGCGCCGGTGTTGCGCACCAGCACCGAGATCGCGTAGCCGAGCGTGACGGCGATGATCGTGAGGACGAAGCCGCGCAGTGACCAGCTCAGCACGTCGTGCCACGCGCCCGAGTCCATGCCCTGCCAGGTCCCCCGCAGCGACGCGGTGACCGTGCCGAGCACCAGGGCCAGGGCGAGTGACACCACGCCGAGCAGCACGACGTCGATGACCACCGCCAGCCACTTCATGAGCAGGAGGCGGAACCGTCGAGGTTCCCAGAGCAGCTGCAACGCCATCGACCGCGACGACCAGTCCGCTCCGCCGGCACTGGCCCCCATGACGAAGCCCAGGAGCGACAGCCCGACGAGCACGGACAGCGCCACCGGCGCCAGCAGGTCGGCGGCGACGTACGGCGGCTTGCTGCCCGCGTATGCGATGGCTCCGGGGCTGACCTGCACCCCCGCCAACGACGACTTCGCATGCGCGAAGAAGGCGATCACGCTGACCACCACGATGCCGCCCAGGAACAGCAGCGCCAGGATGCGGAAGAGCAGGCGGTGCGAGACGCGACCGATCTCCGATCCCAGGAGGGCGAGCAACGGGCCGGCCGCGCGTGGGGCCGCCGGATTCGCTGCTGCAGTTGGGGTGGTCTGGGGGGTGGTCATGATGCCGCTCCGTCGCCGGTGAGCTCGAGGAACACCTGTTCGAGGTCGACCTGCTCGGGCATCAGCCAAGCCAGGTAGCGGCCCGACTCGGCCAACGCCCGGGTGATGGCGGTCCCGTCGTCGACGTTCGACACCAGGACGCCGTGGGCGCCTTGGTCTGCTGCGGCGAACCCCGCCTGAGTGAGCACGGCCGCCGCACCGGGCCCGTCGGACACCCCGAGTCGGAACGCCCGGGTCGAGTGGGCGGCGAGTACGTCGCTGACACGGCCCGACGTCACGAGCTTCCCGCGCGAGATGATCGACACCTCGTCACAGATCTGCTGCACCTCGCTCAGCAAGTGCGACGACAACAAGATGGTGGTGCCGGAGTCACCCAGCCGTCGGAGAAGATCGCGCACTTCCTTCATACCGGCGGGGTCGAGTCCGTTGCTCGGTTCGTCCAGGATCAACAGCTGCGGCTGCTTCACCATCGCCGCGGCGATGCCCAGCCGCTGTCGCATGCCGAGGGAGTAGCTCTTGACCCGGTCGCCGGCTGCGTCAGTGAGCCCGACCACGTCGAGCAGCTCGTCGACCCGAGTCGTGGGCAGCTTCTGGGTCCGCGACAGCAAGGTGAGGTTCAGCCGGCCCGAGAAGTTCGGGAAGAAGGCCGGGCTCTCGAGCAACGAGCCGATGTCACCGATGATGTGGGGCAACCGTTTGGGGACCGGCTGTCCGAAGATGCTGAGGCTGCCCGAGTCCGCCCGTCCCAACGACAACAAGCACCGCAGCATGGTCGTCTTTCCCGACCCGTTCGGGCCGAGAAACCCGTGGACGCCCCCGGTACCGACGACCAGATCGAGACCGTCGAGCGCCGTCTTCGGCGGCTTGCGCCATCGACGGTAGGTCTTGTGCACGTCGTGCACCTCGATCACGTTCACGGCGCCACCTCCGTGGAACAACCAACCACACACAGCGTCGACGCCGGGAGGCCGTACCCTGCGTGTCGTGACCTCACGCGACGCGTTGCTGCAGCAGATCAAGGACAAGGCCGTCGTCCACGCAAAGGTGGTCCTGTCGTCAGGGCGCGAGGCGGACTACTACGTGGACCTTCGCCGGGTGACCCTCGACGCCGATGCCGCGCCACTGGTCGGGCAGGTAATGCTCGACCTCACCGACGACCTGGACTACGACGCAGTCGGCGGGCTCACGTTGGGCGCGGATCCGGTGGCGACCGCGATGCTGCACGCCGCCGCGGCCCGTGGTCGGCGGCTCGACGCGTTCGTCGTGCGCAAGAGCGAGAAGCAGCACGGTCTGCAACGGCGGATCGAAGGTCCTGACGTGGCCGGCCGTCGGGTGCTCGCGGTCGAGGACACGTCGACCACCGGCGGGAGCGTGCTCACCGCGGTCGAGGCCCTTCGCGACGCCGGCGCCGAGGTGGTGGCCGTCGCCGTGATCGTCGAGCGGGGTGCGGCGCCCAAAGTCGAGGCGGCCGGGCTGGCCTACCGCAGCGCCTACTCGCTGGCCGACCTGGCCCTGGACTGAGGCCAGCCGGGCAGGTCCAGATTCACCCGGGCGAGCCGTCGTGCCCGCGTGGGCCCGGCGGCTACCATCGAAGCGGCACCCGGGCGGTGCCGAAGCAGTCCTGACGCCGATCACGGGAGTTCGCGGTCATGTGGGTCATCTGGGTGGTCCTGGCGATCATCGTGGTACTCGTCATCTGGACGATCGCGGCGTACAACCGCCTGATCCGGCAGCGCAACGTCGTGCAGGAGTCGTGGCGCCAGGTCGACGTCGAGCTGAGCCGACGCCACGACCTGATCCCGAACCTGGTGGAGACGGTCAAGGGCTACGCGGCCCACGAGCGCGGCACATTCGAGGCGGTCACCAACGCCCGTGCCGCGGCGTCGTCGCCCAACCAGTCGGTCGCGCAGCAGGCCACGAACGAGAACATGCTGACCGGTGCCTTGCGTCAGCTGTTCGCGGTGGCCGAGCAGTACCCCGACCTGAAGGCCAACCAGAACTTCCTCGAGCTGCAGCGGTCGCTGTCGGAGACCGAGGACCGGATCGCTGCGTCACGGCGCTTCTACAACGCGAACGTGCGGACGTTCAACACGAGCATCCAGTCGTTCCCGTCGAACGTGGTGGCCGGCACCTTCCACTTCAAGGAGGCCGAGTACTTCGAGGCCGACGACCCCGAGGTGCGAGCCGCGCCCAAGGTCGAGTTCTGACCCCTGACCCCTGACCGCCTCGCCTCGGCCCGCCTCGCCCGCCCGCCACTCCGGCGTCGATCTTGGACTTCATGGGTAAGTTGATCATCCCAGGTCAGCATCTTCTCCTTGATCAACAAGGGTGGCTGCTCGAGGGCGCCCACGGCTCCGATCGCTGACGGCTCCGATCGCCGACCGGCGCGGGCTGGTCAGCTCGTGGGGGTCTCGCCGCTGCGAGGGTTGCGGCTGCGGCGCAGTTCGAAGGCGATCGGCACGACCGAGAGCACGACCATCCCGACGACGATCAGCTCGATGTGCGCCCGGATGAACGCCACGTTGCCGAGGTAGTAGCCCAGCAGCGTGATGCTCGTTCCCCAGAGCAGCCCACCGATCACGGAGTAGATCGTGTAGCTGCGGAAGTCCATGCGGGCCACGCCGGCCATCACGGTGATGAAGGTGCGCACGATGGGCACGAACCGGGCCAGGACGATCGCCCGTCCGCCGAAGCGCTCGAAGAAGTGGCTTGTCCGGTCGACATACTCCTGCCGGAAGTACTTCGAGTCGGGCCGACGGAACACCGCGGGACCCGCCTTGCGCCCGATCCAGTAGCCGACGAGGTTTCCCGCGATCGCCGCAGTACAGATGAGGACGACGACGGCGGCGATCGGCGTCGCGATGAAGCCTGAGGCGACGAGCAGGCCCGCGGTGAACAACAGGGAGTCGCCCGGCAGGAAGAACCCGATCAGCAGCCCGCACTCGGCGAACACGATCGCCAGGATCGCCAGGAGGGCCCAAGGGCCCAATGAGTGCAACGTGGACTGTGGGTCGAGCAGGCCGGCGACGCTGGTCAGCATGGCGGACACAGTAGAGGGCGAGCCTCTTGGTGCTCATAGGGTGGCAAGGTGCCCGACGAGCGACGCCACCGTCTCGACGAGGTCGGTGTCGGTCCGCACCCCGAGCCTTGGCCCGACGACCCACGACTCGACGTGGAGCTGCTCGCCAACGGGGACGCCCGCAACGTGGCCGACCGCTATCGCTACTGGACGGTCGACTCCGTGGTCGCCGATCTCGACCGGACCCGTCATCCGCTGCACGTCGCGATCGAGAACTGGACGCACGACTTCAACATCGGGTCGGTGGTGCGAACGGCGAATGCGTTCAACGTCGCCGGCGTCCATGTGGTCGGCCGACGGCGCTGGAACCGGCGCGGCGCGATGGTCACCGACCGGTACCTCCAGGTGAGACACCACGACTCCGTCGACGGGCTGGCCAGCTGGGCCGACGACGAGGGGCTACCCGTTCTCGGCATCGACAACCTCCCCGGGGCACAGTCGTTGGAGACCTTCGACCTGCCACGGGCCTGCGTCCTGCTCTTCGGACAGGAGGGGCCAGGGCTGTCGGAGGCGGCGCGGTCGAGCTGTCAGGTCACGCTCTCCATCGTCCAGTACGGGAGCACGCGCTCGATCAACGCCGGAGCCGCGGCGGCGATCGCCATGCACGCCTGGATCCGCCGGCACGAATTCGGCCAGTCGCCCAGCTGATCCGACGACTGCGCCCCTCGAATCCCGGCCTCGGTGCGAGGATGACCGGACCGTCCGGTCGATCCGAGGTTGCGAGGAGTTCAGCGATGCCCATCGCTTCCCGTGAGGTCTACGCGGAGCTGGTCGACCAGGTGAAGGTCGGCCTGGCGGGTCGCGTCGTCACCGCGGGTCCACGCCCGCGCAGCGCCGGAACCCGGATCGGCTGAGCCGGCCCGAGCCGGGACCCGTCCATGTCGAACCCCTTCGTCGGGCACGAACTGCCGAGTCCAGCCCTCGACGACGCGTTGGCCGGCCAGGTGCTGCGCGACCTGTTCGGTCTCACGGGCCGCTTGACCACCCTGGGCAGTCACCAGGACCAGAACTGGCGGGTGGACACGCGGGCCGGTCGTTTCGTGCTGAAGGTCTCCAACCCGGGCTTTCGTCGGTCCGGCCTGGAGGCACAGAACGCCGCCATGCTGCATCTGGCCGCCGGCGCAGTCGGGTTCGACGTACCCGTGCCACAACCGTCGTCGGACGGCACGCTCATCCCGACGTGGGAACACGGCGGCCAGATCCACGACGTGCGCCTGGTCAGCTACCTCGAGGGTCGTCCGCTGGCCGACTTCGACTACCTCGCCCCGTCGGTGCTGCGCCGACACGGCGAGCTGGCCGCGAGGACGGCGGTGGCGCTGGCCGACTTCGATCATCCGGGAGTCGACCGGATCCTGCAGTGGGACTCCCGACACGCGTTCGACGTGATCGACGCACTGCTTTCGCACGTCGCAGATCTCGATGAACGCACACTCATCCGATCTGTGGCCGAGACTGCTCGCGAGGCGTTGGACGCGCTCAGCCCGCGACTTCGGATGCAGGTGGTGCATGCCGACGTCACCGACGTCAACGTGGTCGCCCAGGTTGACCGAGCAGGTCGGCCGGTGCCCACTGGCCTGATCGACTTCGGGGACATGTCCCGCACCTGGGTGGCTTCCGACGTCGCGACTGCGGCGGTGGGCCTGCTCGTGCACGATGCGCAACGACCGTTGCAGCTGGTGCGTGAAGTCGTGCTCGGTTACCACGGGGTCATGCCGTTGACAGCGGACGAGGTGGATGCGTTGTGGCCACTCGCGCTGGCACGGGCCGCCGTGTGTCAGGTGAGCAGCGAGCAGCAGGTCGTGCTGGACCCGGACAGCGAGTACGCGCGGATGTCCTTGCGCATGGATCGGACGAACCTGCACGCAGCGGCGTCGGTGCCGATCGCCTTGGCCGGCGCCGCGCTGCGGGAGGCTGCCGGGTTGCCGTCCGCCGACCTGGGGCGTCGGACGATGGCGTCGACCCGCCGCTGGGGTGCGGTGCTGCCGGGTGAGGCAACGCTCACTCCGCTCGACCTCTCGACCACGTCGGATCTCTTGGGTCCTGGCGACTGGCAAGACGCCGACGCCGTTCGGCGAGCGATCGCATCGGCGACCGGCGACGGGATCGCTGTGGGACGACACGGTGAAGGTCGGCTGCTCGACACGGTCGAGGACTGCGCGACTGAACCTCGCACGGTGCACCTCGGCGTCGATCTGTTCGCGCCGTTCGGTACGCCGGTGCTGGCTCCCGCGTCGGGGGTCGTCGTCCACGTTCCGCCGATCACGATTCAGGTCGACGGGCAGTGGCTCCGACTCAGCGGGGTCAACGCGTCGGTGGTCGTCGGTGACGCCGTCGAGGCTGGCGCCGTGGTCGGCATGGTGGCCGAACCGACCGGGTTGCTTCCTCCGCACGTGCATGTCCAGTGGCTGCCGCCCGGCGTCGACGCGCCGGACGCGTGCGAGCCTTCACTCGCCGCCGGATGGCTGGCGCTTTGTCCAGACCCGGGACCCGAGCTTGGAGTGTCGTCGGAGCAGCAGCCCGGCGATCCCGTCGGTCTGATGCGGCGCCGCGACGCTGTCGTGGCCGGCGTCCAGGAGCACTACTTCACGTCGCCCCCGGAGATCGAGCGGGGCTGGCGCCACCATCTCTACGACACCGACGGCCGGGCGTACCTGGACATGGTGAACAACGTTGCGGTTCTGGGGCACTCGCACCCGGCGCTGGAGTCTGCCGTCGCCCGCCAGCTGCGGATGCTCAACACGAACTCACGGTTCCATTACGGCGTGATCGTGGAGTTCGCCGAACGGTTGGCGGCGCGGCTCCCCGAGTCGCTCGACACGGTGTTCCTGGTGAGCACCGGCAGCGAGGCCGTCGACCTTGCGATCCGAATCGCCCGCGCCGCAACCGGAAACGAACACTTCATTGCCGTGCGCAGCGCCTACCACGGCTGGACGTTCGCCTCGGACGCGATCTCCACGTCGCTGGCCGACAACCCACGGGCGCTCGAGACGCGGCCCGAATGGGTGCACGTGGTCGAGTCGCCCAACACCTACCGGGGGATTCACCGCGGCACCGACGCTGGTGCCAGGTACGCCGACTCCGTCGCGCACGCCGTGGCCGACGTCGCGACCGCGGGCGCCGGTGTCGCCGCCTTCATCGCCGAGCCGTTGTACGGGAACGCCGGCGGTGTGCTGCTTCCCGACGGGTACCTGTCCGCGGCGTATGCGTCGGTTCGCGCGGCTGGCGGACTGTGCATCGCCGACGAGGTTCAGGTCGGCTACGGGCGAACCGGGCACCACTTCTGGGCGTTCGAGCAACAGGGTGAGGTACCCGACATCGTGACGGTGGCCAAGGCTGCGGGCAACGGGATCGCGGTGGGGGCAGTCGTGACCAGGCGTGACATCGCCGACGCTTTCGCTTCCCAGGGCTCGTTCTTCTCGTCCGTCGGCGGGAGTCCGCTCAGCGCACTGGCCGGACTCACGGTGCTCGACGTGATCGAGCGCGAGCACCTTCAGGAGAACGCCCGCGATGTCGGCGACCACCTGCACGGGCGCCTGTGGGCGCTCATGGACCGGCACGCCATGATCGGGGCCGTGCACGGCCTTGGCCTGTACCAAGGGGTGGAGCTGGTCCGCGATCGGGAGACCCGCGAGCCAGCGACCGAGGAGGCGTGGGCGATCTGCGACCGGCTGCTGGAACTGGGCGTGCTCGCGCAACCCACGTCGGACCACTACAACGTGCTCAAGGTCAAGCCGCCGTTGTGCCTGACCCGGGCGAGCGCCGACTTCTTCGTCGACACCCTCGACCACGTCCTCTCCACCGGCTGGTAGACCCACCGGCCCAGTCCGCCGACCCCCTGCGCCGATTGGCCCCGACCGTGAGTCTTGGGCCACGGGTCGGTCGCAAGACTCACGAGCAGCGCCAATCGGCGGGTCGGTCGGGGTCGGCGTCGAAGCCGGTGGGTGGCTGCCACGCCTCGGACTCCCGACGTCGGGCGAGGCGCCAGAACCGTTCGACGACGTCCTGCGGGCGTCGCGTGATCTCGTCATGCGTCCAACGAAGGACCGACAGCCCACACTGCTCGAGAGCCTCCTGCCGGAGCTTCTCCTCCCACAACGTCGGGCGCGGACCCCCGTACTTCAGGGCACCGTCGGCCTCCCCGACGATCCCGGGTGAGGCCAGAAGTCGTCCACGCGCACCCATCCCCGGTGCAGGCGCAACCACGGGTTCACCCACGGGCGAGGGAGGCCCGACGTCACGAGCACGCCTCGCGAGAACGATTCCAGTGCCGACTCGCTGCGAGGCGATGCGAGGCCGAGCGTCCCCCGGCCCCGACGCACGTGACGAACCGGACCGCGCGAACGCAGGATCTCCGCCATTTGGGTCAGCGACCCGCCGGCACCGAGAACGGCGTCGACGGTGACCAGCGCGACCGGCGTCTCCCACGCGAGCGCCATGTCGGCGGCGGTGCGGGCCGGGGTCGTGACACGTAGCCCGTCGACGTCGTCGACCTCGACGTCCCGCGGACATACGCGAAGCAGGTGCACGCCGTCGGGGCGACCACGCTCAGGGTGTCGGATCAGTTCGGGGAGCGGGGTAAAGCGCCAGACCGGAAGTCCATGGACGAGTGACGCGCTGCGCCCGGCCACGACGACGTCGGAGAACTTGCGTTGCAGTCCGTGAAGCAACCTCACGTGCTCGGCGATGGGGTCGGTCTCGAGCGTGACCTCCGACGGAGTAGATCCGGGCTCGACGACCTCGAGACGTCCGCACCCGACTCTGACGAGTCGGCCCGTGCGGACGAGTCGGGCGATGTGGACGTCGCTCGCGCCGGCCTCGATCAGCTGCCGTCGACTGAGGCCGCGTCGGGCCTGGAGCAGGTCCTCGACCCGAGGTGGGAGAGGGAGCGCACGCCACATACGGGGGAGGGTGGCGTGGGTATCCGGCGTCGGCCCCGCAGCGGCACGGTGGGGGTAGCCGACACCGCCGGACAGCGGTGGACGAATCCAGCCGAACGTCCCCCCGGGGTCTGCGCCGAGTGGCTGTGACCGTGAGTCTTGCGCCGTCATCGGGCCCCAAGACTCACGACGGGAGCCAATCGGCGCATGATGGGAGCCGTGACTCTCGACCAGAATCTGCTCGGCGGACCTCCGCCCACCTACCTTCCGGAGAACGACGCCGCAGCTGCCTTGTTGGCCGACGGTGTGGGGGCTCGCGACGTAGCGGCGGCCCACCCCACGTACTCGCTGGCCTGGGCCCTGCTCGCCGAGGACGCCTCGACGGCCGGCGACCCCGTCGCCGCCTACGCCTACGCGCGCACCGGCTACCACCGTGGCCTCGACGCGCTTCGCGGCGCCGGCTGGAAGGGCCACGGCCCGATTCCCTGGGAGCACGAACCGAACCGGGGCTTTTTGCGCAGCCTCAACGCCCTCGGTTTGGCCGCGACGCAGATCGGCGAGCAGGACGAGGCCACGCGCTGCGCCATCTTCTTGCGCGAGTCCAGCCCGGAGGCGGCCGCAGAACTCGGTGCCTGAGCAGCGCTCCGCTACCCTTCGGGCGTAACCCCGACCATTCTTCGAGGGAGTTCGGCATGCCCGCGATCGTGCTGGTCGGCGCCCAATGGGGTGACGAGGGGAAGGGCAAGGCCACCGACCTGCTCGGCAGCGACGTCGACTACGTGGTCAAGTTCAACGGCGGGAACAACGCGGGGCACACTGTCGTCATCCCCACGCCGGACGGCCCACAGAAGTTCGCCCTCCACCTCCTGCCCAGCGGGATCCTGACCCCTGGCGTCGTGCCCGTGATCGGCAACGGGGTCGTGATCGACCTCCAAGTCCTCTTCGCCGAGATCGACGGCCTGATCGCCCGCGGCGTTGACGTTTCCCGCCTGGTCGTCAGCGCCAACGCCCACCTGATTCCGCCCTACAACCGCACGATCGACCGCGTCGTCGAGCGGTTCCTCGGGAGCCGCAAGATCGGGACGACGGGACGCGGCATCGGGCCGACGTACGCGGACAAGATGAACCGCATCGGCATCCGCGTGCAGGACGTGTTCGACGAGAAGATCCTTCGGCAGAAGGTCGAGGGGGCGCTCGACCAGAAGAACCAGCTCCTGGTCAAGGTCTACAACCGTCGCGCCATCAGCGTCGACGACGTGGTGGACGAGCTCCTCGGCCAGGCCGACCGACTCCGCCCGATGGTCGTCGACACGGCGCTCCTGCTCGGTGCTGCGCTCGACCGCGGTGAGACGGTCCTGCTCGAGGGTGGCCAGGCGACCCTGCTCGACGTCGACCACGGCACGTACCCGTTCGTCACCAGCTCCAGTGCCACTGCAGGTGGTGCGTGCACCGGTTCGGGCATTGCACCGACCCGCGTGGAGCGCGTGATCGCGATCGCCAAGGCTTACGTCACGCGCGTGGGGGAGGGACCATTCCCCACCGAGTTGCTCGACGCCCACGGTGAGCGACTTCGCGAGGGCGGCCGCGAGTTCGGGACCACCACCGGACGTCCCCGGCGCTGCGGCTGGTACGACGCAGTGATCGCCCGGTACGCCGCTCGCATCAACGGTGTGACCGATCTCGTCCTCACCAAGCTCGACGTGCTCACCGGCTTCGAGCAGATCCCGGTGTGTGTGGCCTATCAGGTCGAGGGAGTCCGCCACGACGAGATGCCGATGAGCCAGACCGACTTCCACCACGCCGAACCGGTCTACGAGTACCTGCCCGGGTGGTCGGAGGACCTCAGCGCCGTTCGACGGTTCGAGGATCTGCCGGCAGCGGCCCGGGCCTACGTCGTGGCGCTGGAGGAGATGTCCGGGGCACCGATCTCGGCGATCGGCGTCGGCCCCGGACGCGAGGCCACGATCCAGCGCCGTCCGCTGCTGCCCTCCCGCTCCGGCACCTGACAGCCTGCCCCTTTCGTCCCCGGACGATCCTTCCTACGCTGGGCGGAGCCAACCCAGCCCCCAGGAGATCCCATGACCGCCCAGACCCCCGACCCCGCCCGCGGCCAGGAAGTCTCCGCGCTGGACCGCGCCCACGTCTTCCACTCGTGGTCGGCGCAGGGCCTGATCGCGCCGCTGCCGATCGCGGCTGCTGAGGGCTGTTCCTTCTGGGACTACGACGGCAACCGCTATCTCGACTTCTCCAGCCAGCTGGTCAACGTCAACATCGGGCACCAGCACCCGAAGGTGATCGCCGCCATCCAGGAGCAGGCCGGCCGGCTCGTGACGATCGCCCCACAACACGCCAACGACGTGCGCAGCGAGGCCGCCGCCCTCATTGCCAGCGTCGCGCCGGAGAACCACGCCAAGGTCTTCTTCACCAACGGTGGAGCCGACGCGAACGAGAACGCCGTTCGCATGGCCCGCCTGCACACCGGACGCCACAAGGTGCTCGCCACCTACCGCAGCTACCACGGCAACACCTCCACGGCGGTGACGCTCACCGGTGACCCGCGCCGCTGGCCCAACGAGAACGGCATCGCCGGAATCGTGCACTTCTTCGGCCCCTACCCCTATCGCTCCCCGTTCTGGTCGACCACCGACGAGCAGGAGGCAGAACGCGCTCTGGAGCATCTCGAGCAGGTGATCCAGTTCGAGGGCCCGCAGACGATCGCTGCGATCGTGCTGGAGACCGTCGTGGGGACTGCGGGCGTCCTCATCCCACCGGCGAACTACCTGGCAGGGGTCCGCGAGCTGTGCGACCGGTACGGCATCGTCTACATCGCCGACGAGGTCATGGCCGGCTTCGGTCGCACCGGTGACTGGTTCGCCTTCGAGCGATTCGGCGTGGTTCCCGACCTGATCACATTCGCCAAGGGGGTCAACTCCGGTTACGTGCCGGTCGGCGGCGTGATCATCAGCGACGAGATCGCGGCGACGTTCGACGAACGCGTCTTTCCCGGTGGTCTCACCTACTCCGGTCACCCGCTCGCGGCTGCGTCCATCGTCGCGACCATCACTGCGATGCAGGAGGAAGGCATCGTCGAGAACGCCCGACGGATCGGCGAGGAGGTGCTCGGTCCCGGACTCCGCGAGATGGCCGAACGGCACGACGTGATCGGCGAGGTGCGCGGCATGGGCGTGTTCTGGGCGCTCGACCTCGTCCGCAACCGGGAGACCCGCGAGATGCTCGTCCCGTACAACGCCGCCGGCGAGGCCAACCAGCCCATGACGCAGCTCGTGGCTGCCTGCAAGGCCCGCGGCCTGATGCCCTTCACCAACTACAACCGGCTCCACGTCGTACCCCCGTGCATCATCACCGACGCCGAGGCCAAGGAAGGCCTGGCCATCCTCGACGACGCGCTCGGTGTGCTCGCCCCGTACTACCGCGACTGACCGCGCCGACGTGCCGACCTGCACGGGCTGGGTAGCCTCGGCCGCCATGGACGTCCTGGTGGTCGGCGGCGGGGCTCGAGAGCATGCGTTGTGCCTGGCCCTGCGCCGGGACCCGAGCGTGGCTTCGCTGTGGTGCGCCCCTGGCAACGCCGGCACGACGGAGGTCGCCACCAACGAGCCAGTCGACGCCTCCGATCCGGTGGCCGTCGCCGACCTGGCGGTCCGGCTGGGGGCCGACCTCGTGGTGGTCGGGCCCGAGGGGCCGCTGGTGGCCGGAGCCGCCGATGCCGTGCGCGACAAGGGGATCGCCTGCTTCGGACCGTCGGCGGCGGCCGCCCGGCTCGAGGGGTCGAAGGCTTTCGCCAAGGACGTCATGGCCGCCGCGGGCGTGCCGACGGCGCAGTCGCGGCTGTGTGCGAGCGCTCACGAGGTGGCGGCTGCCCTCGACGCGTTCGGCCCCCCGTACGTCGTCAAGGCCGACGGGCTCGCTGCGGGCAAGGGCGTGGTTGTCACCGACGACCGTCAGGCGGCGCTGGAGCACGCTGCCGCGTGTGGCCAGGTCGTGGTCGAGGAGTACCTGGCCGGCCCCGAGGTCTCGTTGTTCTGCATCACCGACGGCACCACCGTCGTGCCGCTCGCCCCGGCTCAGGACTTCAAGCGCGACGGCGACGGGGACACCGGTCCGAACACCGGCGGCATGGGGGCGTACTCGCCGTTGCCCTGGGCAGCGTCGGGTCTTGTCGACGACGTCGTGCGGCTGGTCGCCCGACCCACGGTCGACGCCCTGCGCGCCGACGGCACCCTGTTCTCCGGGCTGCTCTACTGCGGTCTCGTGCTGACCGAGGGCGGGATCAAGGTCATCGAGTTCAACGCCCGGTTCGGCGACCCCGAGACGCAGGTCGTGCTCGCCCGGTTGACCTCCCCTCTCGGCGTCGTGCTAGCTGCCGCGGCGTCCGGGACGCTGGCCGAGGTTGCACCCCTGGAGTGGTCCGACGACGCCGCAGTCACGGTGGTGATCGCGGCGAACGGCTATCCGGCCGCGCCGAAGACCGGCGACCTCGTCGACGGGGTCGACGATGCCAACGACGTCCCGGGCGTCCATGTCCTGCACGCCGGGACCCGCCGGGCCGACGACGGCAGCGTGCTCAGCGACGGAGGCCGCGTCGTTTCGGTCACTGCCACGGCCCCCACGCTGGCACAGGCCCGCGCCCGCGCCTACGAAGCCGTCGACCGGATCGCGCTGGTCGGCTCGCACCACCGCACCGACATCGCCGCCGCGGCCGCGGATGGCGTCGACGAGGGAACCATCGTCGCCAGCTGATCCACGGCCGGAACGTCCGGCCGGAGGAAGGACGAGGCTCGTGGTCGCTCGCGTGTGTCTGCAGGGCGGGGCCGAGTTCGGCGAGCTCACCGTCGAGATGGACCGTCAGCTCATGAAGCTCGCGCGGCCGGGACCGGTCGTCATCGTCCCACTCGCTTCACCTCCGGGTGAGTCGTACCGACGAACCGGGGCGCAGGCCGTCGGATACTTCCGCAGCCTCGGTGCGCCGTCGGTGCTCGTGGCCGTGGACGCCCGCGAGGACGACGACGCGGCGTGCGCGACCGTGGGCGAGGCCGGCCTCGTGGTGTTGCCCGGCGGTTCGCCGTCGCGGCTCATGGACGTCCTCACGCAGTCGCGCCTGGGCCTGGTCGTCCGCGATCTCGTCGAGGAGGACGGCGTGGTGATGGGGGCCAGCGCCGGGGCGATGTGTCTGGCTTCCTGGACCTTGCTGCCCGACCGTGGGGACACGGTCGTGCCCGGGCTCGAGCTCGTTCCCGGGGTCCTCGTGCTCCCGCACTACCAGGAGCGGCGGCGCTCCCAGGCCGACCACCTGCTGGCGCACCTCCCCCGCCAGAGCGCGGTTCTCGGGATCCCCGAGCAGTCCGGCGTGATCGTGGAGATCGACGCGGAGTCCCGCCTGATCGGGGTCGGGGCGCGGCCCACCACGGTGATCGCGACCGGTGGCCGGTTGCTGGCGGTCGGCGACTCCATGACCTGGCCACCCCATGCGCGACAATGACCGGGTGACCAAGCCACCGATCCCCGACGTCCTGGCCGGTCGCTACGCCTCGTCGGCGATGGCGACGCTGTGGTCGCCCGAGCACAAGGTGCGGCTGGAGCGACACCTGTGGTTGGCCGTGCTCGAGGCTCAGCGCGCCCTCGGCGTGGACCTTCCCCCCGGAGTGGTCGAGGCGTATCGACGGGTGGTGGACGACGTGGACCTCGGTTCCATCGCCGCCCGCGAGCGGGTGACCCGGCACGACGTGAAGGCCCGGATCGAGGAGTTCGGCGCCCTCGCCGGCCACGAACACATCCACAAGGGCATGACCAGCCGCGACCTGACGGAGAACGTCGAGCAGCTCCAGGTCAGATCCTCGCTGCACCTCGTCCGGGGCAAGGCGATCGCCACGCTCGCTCGGCTCGGTGAGCTCGCCGTCCACTACGACGACCTGGTCATGGCCGGTCGTTCGCACAACGTCGCCGCTCAGGCGACGACCCTCGGCAAGCGTTTCGCGAGCGCCGCCGACGAGCTGCTCGTCGCAGTCGGGCGGATCGACGACCTCCTGGCCCGGTATCCGTTGCGCGGGATCAAAGGCCCCGTGGGGACCTCCCAGGACATGCTCGACCTGCTCGGTGGTGACGAGGCGAAGCTGGCCACTCTCGAGCAGCGGATCGCCGATCACCTCGGCTTCGACGCGGTGCTCACCAGCGTCGGTCAGGTGTACCCGCGCTCACTCGACCACGACGTGCTGAGTTCCCTGGTGCAGCTCGCGGCGGGTCCGTCGTCACTGGCGACCACCATCCGGCTGATGGCGGGACACGAGCTGGTGACCGAGGGATTCCAGCCCGGTCAGGTGGGCTCCAGCGCGATGCCACACAAGATGAACACTCGGTCGTGTGAGCGGGTCAATGGGTTCGCCGTCCTCCTTCGTGGCTACGCGGGCATGGTCGCCGAGCTCGCTGGGAGTCAGTGGAACGAGGGCGACGTCTCGTGCTCGGTCGTGCGTCGGGTGGCGTTGCCCGACGCGTTCTTCGCGATCGACGGATTGTTCGAGACGTTCCTGACGGTGTTGTCGGAGTTCGGCGCGTTCCCCGCCGTCATCGCGCGTGAGCTCGACCGCTACCTGCCGTTCCTCGCCACGACGCGGGTGCTCATGGCTGCCGTTCGCAACGGGGTCGGTCGGGAGGCCGCGCACGAGGTGGTCAAAGAGCACGCGGTGGCTGTGGCGCTGGAGATGCGGGAGAAGGGCAGCGAGCGCAACGACTTGCTCGACCGGCTGGCTGCCGACGAGCGGCTCGGCCTGACCCGTGACCAGCTGGCCACGCTGGTCGCAGCCCCGATCGACTTCACCGGGGCGGCCACGGCGCAGGTGGCACGCGTGGCGTCGGCTGTGGGGGCGCTGGTCGACCGCGACCCCGAGGCGGCGGCGTACCGACCCGGATCGATCTTGTGAGCAGCCCGACGTCGAGCCCGGTGCTGCCGGGGCTCGACCACGTCTACTCGGGCAAGGTGCGCGACCTCTACCGCTATCCCGACGGTCGGTTGCTGTTCGTGGCCAGCGACCGGATGTCGGCCTACGACTGGATCCTGCCCACGCCCATCCCCGACAAGGGCCGGGTGCTCACGCAGCTGTCGTTGTGGTGGTTCGAACGGCTCGCGGACCTGGTTCCCAACCACGTCTTGTCGACCGAGGTACCGGACGCCGTCGCGGGACGGGCGATGGTGACCCGCGCGCTGAAGATGTTCCCCGTCGAGTGCGTCGCGCGCGGATACCTGACCGGGTCGGGGCTGAGCGACTACCGACGACAGGGCGCGGTGTGCGGTGTCGGTCTGCCACCGGGGCTCGTCGACGGTTCACGTCTGCCTGAACCGATCTTCACGCCCGCGACCAAGGCCGAGCTCGGCCAGCACGACGAGAACGTCGACTTCGACGCGGTGGTTCGCACCGTCGGGTCGGACGACGCCAGCGCGTTGCGCTCCCGGACCCTCGACGTCTACGGGCGGGCGGAGGACATTGCGCGCGGCCGCGGCATCATCGTCGCCGACACGAAGCTGGAGTTCGGCCGGGATCCGGTCACCGGGCAGATCGTGCTCGCCGACGAGGTGCTCACGCCCGATTCGTCGCGGTTCTGGCCGGCGGACGCGTGGGAGCCGGGCCACGCGCAGCCGAGCTTCGACAAGCAGTACGTGCGCGACTGGCTGACCTCGCCGGCGTCGGGGTGGGACCGTGACTCCGGTCAACCGCCTCCACCCCTGCCCGACGACGTCGTCGAGCAGACGCGAGCCAAGTACGTCGAGGCCTACGAGCGCCTCACCGGCCGCACCTTCACCTGAGCGCCGAGCCCCGCCGCAGCGCCAGGGCAGCATCTTCTCCTTGATCAACAACGGGTGAGTGGCCGCTGCGACCGATCGTCGGTCGGGCGGGTGGGTCTCCCTCCGCTCGGTCCGCTGCGGCAAGGTGGGATCCGTGAAGCTGCCCGAGGGGTTCGAGGACCTGTTCGACGACGCCGTCAAGGCGTTCCTGGTGCTGACCACGATGCGCGCACCGGAACAGCCGTCGGTGGCACCGGTGTGGTTCGTCGCCGACGATCGCGGCCTGCTCTTCATGTCCGACGTCGACAGCGTGAAGGACCGGAACATCCGCCGTCAGGCACGGGTCGCCGCCGTCCTCATGGCCGAGGGCGAGCATGCCCGCTACGTCTCCGTCCACGGGACGGCCGAGCGGATCGACGCCGGCGAGCTGGACGCTGCGTCGCTCTACCGGCGGATCGTGCGGCGCTACGAAGGGCGCGACCCCCGCGATCCGCAGCCGTCGGCAACGATGTACTTCCGAATCGTGCCCGACGCAATGTTCGGCTACGACTACCGCGACTACGAGGCGTGAGCGAGGCCGGTCGCTGCTGCGCGGTCGAGGGAAGATCGCGCCACCGGGCCCGGGTGCGGACGCCCCCACGTACCCTGTTCCCATGGCATGGATGGTCACCGGCGGGGCCGGATACATCGGAGCGCACATCGTTCGGGCCCTGCAGCTGCAGGGTGAGTCCGTCGTGGTGCTCGACGATCTCTCCACCGGCGAGTCTCGCAAGGTGCCCGACGGAGTGCCGTTGGTCGTCGCCTCGGTGGACGACCGAGACGCCGTCGTTAGCGCGCTGAAGGAGTACGACGTCACTGGGGTCGTGCACATGGCCGCGAAGAAGGCCGTTGGTGAGTCCGTCGAGCGACCGCTGTACTACTACCGCGAGAACGTCGACGGGCTGCTGACGTTGCTCGAGGCGATGCTCGACACCGGTGTCACGAAGCTCGTCTACTCGTCGTCGGCGGCGACCTTCGGCACGCCGACGGTCGAGCGCGTCACCGAGGACTACGTCTGTGTGCCCGAGTCGCCGTACGGCGAGACCAAGTTGATCGGCGAGTGGATCATGCGCGACGCCGCGCGGGCCCACGGCATCGACTTCGTCTCGTTGCGCTACTTCAACGTGGCTGGCGCCGGAGCGCCGGAACTGGGCGACACGGGCGTGTTCAACCTCATCCCCATGGTGTTCCGGGCGCTGTCGACGGGTCGCAGGCCGCAGGTCTTCGGAGACGACTACGCCACGCGCGACGGCTCGTGCGTGCGTGACTACATCCATGTCACCGACCTCGCCGACGCCCACGTCGTCGCTGTTCGCCGGTTGGTCGAAGGTCCGGGTCGCTTGACGTACAACGTGGGTCGCGGTGAGGGCGTGACCGTCAAGGAGGTCATGGCCGCGGTTCGCGAGGCGACCGGTCTCGAGTTCGAGTACGAAGTGGTGGGTCGACGGGCCGGAGACCCCGACCAGATCGTCGCGGTGCCCGACCGGATCGCCGACGAGCTCGGCTGGCAGGCGAGCCACGGGCTCGCCGACATGGTCACCAGCGCCTGGGCTGCCTGGCAGGCGTACCCGCCGGTCGACTGAGCGGCGATCGCCCCCGGTACTGCCCCGTCCGCAGCAGGGGCCCACCCCTCCTCGAGTTGATCAAGGAGAAGTTGTTGCCCTGGAGTGATCAACTCGCACATGAAGTCCAAGATCAACCGGTGTTGTGGGTGGGGGGGACGGTGTGCGCGTCAGCGGCGGCCAGGGGGACGACCCGGAAGACGGGGATGTAGCGGCCGGCCATCCGCTGGTACGTCGCGAACGACTTCCACTCCTGCTCCAGGGCCCGGTACAGCCGGTCGCGGTCGTCGCCGGTGACCTCGTCGACGCGGCACTCCCACCGCTGCTCGCCCACCTGCAGCCACCCCAACGGGTGCGCCCGCACGTTGAACACCCACCCCGGCACCTTCGCCTGGCCGGCGTTCGACCCGGCCACCACCCACACCGCCGCCCCCTCGACCCCGCTGCCCGACGTGCCGTCACGGACCGCGAGCAAGGGGTTGCTGCGCCACTGACCGCTTCGTCGACCCAGAGTCGTGATCCACACGATCTGCTGCCCACCCGGGAAATGGCGTCCCAGGCGACCACGCGTGACCCGGTGCAGGACCCGGTGCCCGCGCGTGAGGCTGCGCAGGGTGAGGCCCATGACGGCGTCGTAGCGGGTCTTATCCACGAACTTGACAGTAACGTCAAGTCGGGGCCGACGGAAGGCCGAGCGGGCGTCGGTAGACTGCTCCCAACGCCCGCTTTCGACCCTCGGGAGAGCCTGTGGCTCGCGTCGTCGTCGACGTCATGCTCAAGCCGGAGATCCTCGATCCTCAAGGGCAGGCCGTGCAGGGTGCCCTCGCCCGTCTCGGCGTCGCCGGGGTCGCGAGTGTCCGTCAGGGCAAGCGGTTCGAGATCGAGCTCGAGGGCGAGATCGACCATCAGGCGCTCGACCACATTGCCGCCACGCTGCTGGCCAACACGGTGATCGAGGACTACGCCGTGCACGTCGCGGGCGCGTGATGACGGCCCGAATCGGCGTCGTCACCTTCCCCGGCTCACTGGACGACCGCGACGCGCAGCGCGCGGTCCGCGTGGCCGGCGCCGAGGCCGTCGCGCTCTGGCACGGAGACGCCGATCTGCGAGACGTCGACGCCGTGGTGCTCCCCGGCGGCTTCTCCTACGGCGACTACCTGCGCTGCGGAGCCATCGCCCGGTTCGCGCCGATCATGAACGAGATCATCGCCGCTGCCGGCCGCGGACTGCCGGTGCTCGGCATCTGCAACGGGTTCCAGATCCTTTGCGAATCCCACCTGTTGCCGGGCGCGCTGATCCGAAACGACGTCCGCCGCTTCGTGTGCCGCGACCAGTGGCTGCGGATCGAGAATGCGCGGACCGCCTGGACCAGTCAGTACGACGACGGTCAGGAGATCCTCGTGCCGTTGAAGAACGGCGAGGGGGGTTATGTGGCCGACGACGACACCCTTGACCGCCTCGAGGGCGAGGGGCGCGTCGTTGCGCGGTACCTGCACGACAACCCCAACGGGTCCTACCGCGACATCGCGGGCATCACGAACGAGGCCGGCAACGTGGTGGGTCTGATGCCGCACCCCGAACATGCCGTCGAGTCGCTGACCGGGCCCACCACCGACGGCGTCGGGTTCTTCACGTCGATCCTCGCGGACCTGGTGGAGGCCTGACCGTGGACACGATCAAGCACGCCGAGGCCACGCCCGACCTGCCGCAGCCGTACGCCGAGTTGGGCCTGAAGGACGACGAGTACGACCGCATTCGCGGCATCCTCGGCCGCCGGCCGACGAGCAGCGAGCTGGCCATGTACTCGGTCATGTGGAGCGAGCACTGCTCGTACAAGTCGAGCAAGGTGCACCTGCGCCAGTTCGGGGAGAAGACCCCGCCCCAGGCGGCCGACATCCTGCTGGTCGGGATCGGCGAGAACGCCGGCGTGGTCGACGTCGGTCACGGCCTCGCCGTCACGTTCAAGATCGAGAGCCACAACCACCCGTCGTACGTCGAGCCGTACCAGGGTGCGGCCACCGGCGTGGGCGGCATCGTGCGCGACATCCTCACCATGGGCGCGCGTCCGGTCGCCGTCATGGACCCGCTGCGGTTCGGGCCGGCCGACGCCGACGACACCCGACGCGTCCTGCCCGGCGTCGTCGCCGGAATCGGTGGGTACGGCAACTGCCTGGGCCTGCCGACGATCGGTGGCGAAGTCGTCTTCGACGAGACCTACCTCGGCAACCCGTTGGTGAACGCGCTGTGTGTGGGTGTCCTGCCGCACGACCGCCTGCAGACGGCACACGCCTCCGGCGAGGGCAACCTGGTGATCCTGTTCGGGGCCAAGACCGGCGGCGACGGGATCGGCGGGGTCAGCGTGCTGGCCTCGGAGACGTTCGCCGAGGGTGGTCCGAGCAAGCGGCCGAGCGTCCAGGTGGGGGACCCGTTCGCCGAGAAGGTGCTGATCGAGGCCTGCCAGGAGCTGTTCGAGCGCCAGCTCGTCACCGGCATCCAGGACCTCGGCGGCGCGGGCATCTCCTGCGCCACCTCCGAGCTGGCCAGCAACGGCGACGGCGGCATGCACGTGTGGCTCGACCGCGTGCCGCTGCGTGACTCCACGTTGGCGCCCGAAGAGATCCTGATGAGCGAGTCGCAGGAACGCATGTGCGCCGTCGTCGAGCCGGCCAGACTCACTGCCTTCCTCGGCGTGTGCGAGAAGTGGGACGTCGAGGCCACGGTGATCGGCGAGGTGACCGACGGAACCAGGCTCACCATCGACTGGCACGGCGAGCGGATCGTCGACGTGCCGCCGCGCACCGTGGCGCACGACGGTCCGGTGTACGAGCGGCCGTTGGCCCGACCCGTCGGGCAGGACGCACTGCAGGCCGACGAGCCCACTGCCGAACGCCTGCCGCGGCCGCAGACGCCGATGCAGCTGCGTGCCACGTTGCTGGCGATGGTGGCGTCACCGAACCTCGCCGGCAAGGGATGGGTCACCGACCAGTACGACCGCTACGTGCTCGGCAACACGGTGCTCGCCCAGCCCGAGGACTCCGGCGTCGTCCGGATCGACGAGGCGTCTGGTCTCGGGGTGGCCGTGGCGACCGACGGGAATGCGCGCCACGTGGCGCTCGACCCCTACCTCGGTGCCCAGTTGGCCCTGGCCGAGGCCTACCGGAACGTCGCGACCACCGGCGCGGCACCACTGGCCGTCACCAACTGCCTGAACTTCGGGTCGCCGGAGGACCCCTCGGTGATGTGGCAGTTCGCCGAAGCGGTGCGGGGCCTGGCCGACGGCTGCCAGACGCTCGGCGTTCCCGTCACGGGCGGCAACGTGAGCTTCTACAACCAGACCGGCGACGTGGCCATCCTCCCCACGCCGGTGATCGGCGTCCTGGGGGTCATCGACGATGTCGCGCGGCGCACCCCCATGGCCTGGGGTGACGAGGGCGACGTGATCGTGCTGCTCGGCGACACCCGCGACGAGCTCGGGGGGTCGGAGTGGGCGCGACTGCAGGGGCACCTCGGCGGCCGTCCGCCGCGGGTCGACCTCGAGCAGGAACGACAGTTGGCGCAGGTGCTGGTGGCCGGTTCGCGCGACGGCGTGCTCACCGCCGCCCACGACGTGTCCATGGGTGGGCTCGCCCAGACGCTGGTCGAGATGGCACTGGCTTCCGGGCGCGGCGCCCGCATCGACCTGCCGGGCACCGCCTCCGCCTTCGTCGCGTTGTTCAGCGAGTCCTCGGGACGGGTCGTGGCCACGGTGCGACCGTCGGACGAGGCTCGGTTCGCCCGGGCCTGCGCGGGCCATGGGGTCTCGCTGACCCGTCTGGGCGTGGTTGGTTCCGGTGTCGACGCCAGTCTCGGCTTCACCGGCCAGTTCGACGTGCCCCTCGCGGACCTGCGGCAGGCGCACGAGGCGACCTTCCCGTCCTTGTTCGACTGACGGCCCGGCATGTCCGCGCGAGCCCTCGACTCCGCACGGTTGCACGCGGCGATCGCGGCCCAGCGGGCCCGGCTCGGGGGGGTCACCACCGACGTCGACCCGGCCGGCGACCCCGCGGTCGACCCCGCTGGTCTGGTCGACCGACTCGCCCGCGACGTGCTGGTGGCGCACGAGCGCGCCTGTGTGGACCCCTCGGCCCGGCGCCTCGTCGTGCGCGCGTTGGCCGAACGCCTGGAGCACCGGGCTCCCGGGCGCAGCGTCGAGGTCCGGGTGCCCCCGGACGCCGCGGTGCAGTGCGTGCCCGGTCCGCGGCACACCCGGGGCACCCCGCCGGCCGTCGTCGAGACCGACCCGGTCACGTTCATTCGGCTGGCCGCGGGCGGTCTCTCCTGGAACCAGGCGGTCGCGAGCGGCAACGTTCGGCTGAGCGGACAGCGCACCGACCTCAGCCCCTGGTTCCCCCTGGTCGGCCCACCGGCTTCCGGCTAGGTCCGGCGGCCGGACCGCTCGTTTCGGCAGCCGAGGGCGAACGATTCGACGGATCTCGTCGTCAGCCGCCGCCGTGGCTGCGGATCGTCTACGTCCGGTAACGATTGGTCCTGGATTGAGCCACGCAGTTCCCCCGCCCGACGCCCGGCCGATACTGTCCGGTCACCGGCCCGCCGAGCGGAGAGGAGCCCGCGTTCGATGACTGCCGCCGCGCCAGCGACCGCGGCCCCTGCGGGGGCCAGTCAGCCGGGGGTGGCCATCGCGCTGCGTGGGCTGCGCAAGTCCTTCGGCGACGTCGTCGCAGTGGACGGTGTCGACCTGGACATCTACGACGGCGAGTTCCTGACGCTGCTGGGCCCCTCGGGCTCGGGCAAGACCACCGTGCTGCGGATGATCGCCGGATTCGAGCTGCCGACCTCCGGTTCGATCCTGCTGTCGGGCGAGGACGTCACGCGCCGGCCACCGTTCGACCGTGACGTCAACACGGTCTTCCAGGACTACGCACTCTTCCCGACCATGTCGGTGCAGCAGAACGTCGAGTACGGACTCATGGTGAAGAAGGTCGGCCGTGCCGAGCGGCAGCAGCGGGCGGCGCAAGCGCTGGCGTCGGTGCATCTGGGCGACTACGGCGCTCGACGTCCGGCCCAGCTCTCGGGCGGCCAGCGGCAGCGCGTGGCCCTGGCCCGGGCCCTCGTGAACCGGCCCAAGGTGCTGCTGCTCGACGAGCCGCTGGGCGCCCTCGACCTGAAGCTGCGGCAGCAGATGCAGATCGAGCTGAAGGAGCTGCAGCGCGAGGTGGGCATCACGTTCGTGTTCGTGACCCACGACCAGGAGGAAGCCCTGACGATGTCGGACCGGATCGCGGTCTTCGACGCGGGCCAGGTCCAGCAGGTGGGGACTCCGGCCGACGTGTACGAGCGCCCGGCCTCGCACTTCGTCGCGTCCTTCGTGGGCACGTCGAACGTGCTGGCCGATACTGCGGCCCAGCAGGTGCTGGGTCGTCGTGGGGCGTACTCGATCCGGCCCGAGAAGATCCGCATGGTCGAGCCCGACGAACCAGCCGGCCCGGGCGAGCACTTCGCCGACGGAGTGGTGGCCGAGGTCGAGTACGTGGGATCCGTCACCCGGTTCCTCGTGAACCTCGACGTGGGCGGCCACCTGGTCGCCCTGCAGCAGAACCTGACGTCGACGTCCATGGACGTCGCGCGGTACCGAAACCGACGTGTCCGACTGGTGTGGCACGGCGAGCACGAGTTCGAACTGGCCTGACGGCCGGAGTCAGACCATCGCGGGCCGATCCGCGGCGGACAACGAAGAGGGAGGCACTCAGGTGCGACTCAAGCGATTGGCGGCGGCGGGAGCCGTTGCGACTTCGGTCGTGTTGTTGGCCGCAGCGTGCGGCAGCTCCAGCGGTGGCGGCGGGTCGACGTCCGGCGCCGGTGGCGCGACACCGCCGGCCATGACCGCCTATGCCGGGCCGGTCGGTGCCGGCGAGGGCCAGCTCAACGTGCTGGCGTGGCCCGGCTACGCCGAGAACGGCAGCAACTACAAGCAGTACGACTGGGTGACGCCGTTCGAGACGAAGACCGGTTGCCAGGTCAACGTCAAGACGTTTGGCACCTCTGACGAGAGCTTCAAGCTGATGCAGACCGGTCAGTACGACGTGGTGTCTGCCTCCGGCGACGCGTCACGGCGGCTGATCTACGGCGGCTACGTGCAGCCGGTCAACACGAGCCTGGTGACCACCTACCCCGACATCTTCCCCGACCTGAAGATGCAGACCTACAACAGCGTCGACGGCGTCGCCTACGGCATCCCACACGGTCGTGGCGCCAACCTGCTCGCGTACAACCCCAAGGTCGTCTCGCCCGCTCCCGACACCGCGAACTGGGGCGCGGTCTTCGACGCCAACTCGCCGTACAAGGGCAAAGTGACGGCGTACGACAACCCGATCTACATCGCCGATGCGGCGCTGTACCTCATGAACACCCAACCCGACCTGGGGATCCAGAACCCGTATGCGTTGACGTCGGACCAGCTCGCCAAGGCGGTCGACGTGCTCAAGACGCAGAAGTCGATCATCGGGGAGTACTGGAGCGACGCAACCAAGCAGATCCAGTCGTTCCAGAGCGGGAACACGGTGATGGGGACCACCTGGGAGTATCAGGTGGGTGCGCTGGCCGGGACGAAGAACCCGGTCAAGGCGTTCGTGCCGACCGGTGGCAGCACCGGTTGGTCGGACACCTGGATGGTGGCGTCGGACACGCCGAACATCAACTGCTCGTACCTGTGGCTGAACTGGATCACTTCACCGTCGGTGCAGGCGCAGGTGGCGCAGTACTTCGGTGAGGCACCCGCCAACCGGAAGGCATGTGCCCTCACAGCCAAAGGTTTCTGCACCGAGTACCACGCAGCCGACGTCCCGTACTGGAAGGACATCTACTTCTGGAACACGCCGACGAAGGACTGCATCAACGGCACCGGCAGTGACTGCACCGACTACAACGACTGGGTCCAAGCCTGGGCCGAGGTCAGAGGCTCGTAGTCCGTCCCGGATCCGGTTCCAACCGATGGCTCTGGTGCGCGCCCCGCGGGGCGCGCCCCAGAGGCCGAGGAGATCTCTGCCATGACGACCACGGCGCCCCCCCCGCCTTCGGCACGGGGCGGGCCGGGCGTCGTCCACCGGGTCTCGGGGTCGCTGTTCCGGCACCCGCGCGGCCGGCTCGGCGTCCTGCTGACGCCTCCGCTGCTGTGGCTGGTCGTCGCCTACCTGGCGGCGCTGGTCGCGCTGCTCGTCACGGCGTTCTACACCACCGACTCGCTGACCGGTCAGATCATCCGCCAGCCCACCCTGGAGAACTTCCAGACGATCGTCACCGAGCCGATCTACCGCATCCTGACGGTGCGCACTGTGTCGGTGGCGGTTCTGGTGACCGTGATCGACGCGCTGCTGGCCGTGCCGTTCGGCCTGTTCCTCTCCAAGGTGGTCAGCCGACGGACCCAGGGGTTCCTGGTCGTGGCCATGCTCGTGCCGCTCTGGGCGTCGTACCTGGTCAAGGCCTATGCCTGGCGCACCCTGTTCGAGGACGGGGGCGTTCTCGACTGGATGCTCAAGCCGTTCGGGATCCAAAGTCCCGGCTTCGGCATGGCGGCGGTCGTCGTCGTCGAGTGCTACCTCTGGTTCCCGTACATGGTCGTGGCGGTGTTCGCCGGCTACGAGCGACTGCCCAACACGCTCCTCGAGGCGTCGTCGGACCTCGGAGCCAAGGGATGGCGCACCTTCCGCTCGGTCGTTCTCCCGATGGTCTTCCCGGCGATCGTCGCCGGTTCGGTGTTCACCTTCTCCCTGACCCTCGGGGACTACATCGCGGTCAGCCTGGTGGGCGGTCAGGTGCAGTTCCTCGGCAACGTGATCTACAACTACGTGGCCGGCTCGGCGAACCAGCCATTGGGCGCCGCCCTGTCGATGATCCCCATCGCGTTGGTGCTGCTGTACCTGTTCCTCATCCGCCGTTCCGGCGCCCTGTCGGAGCTGTGATCCGATGATCCTCTCGCGTGGCACGCGTGCCTTCTTGTGGGCGGTCGCGGCACTCGTCCTGGCCTTCGTCTACCTGCCCCTGGTCGTCGTGGTGATCGGCTCCTTCAACCCGGCGCGCACCTTCGGCTGGCCGCCCGAAGGGTTCTCGCTCACGTGGTGGTCGGCGGCGCTGCACAACGACGGCCTGTTGCATGCTGTGTGGACCTCCCTCCAGGTGGCGTTCTGGGCCGTGTCGGTGTCACTCCTGCTGGGGACGATGCTGTCGTTCGGCGTGGCGCGCTACCGGTGGTTCGGACGTGAGGCCGTGTCGTTCCTCGTCGTCCTGCCGATCACGCTGCCCGGAATCGTCACTGGTGTCGCCCTGCAGAACGCGTTCCTCAACTACTCCGTGCTCGGCATCAGCCTGGGGTTCTGGACCGTCGTGATCGGACACGCGACCTTCACGATCGTCGTGGTCTTCAACAACGTCGTGGCCCGCCTGCGTCGCACGGCCACGTCGTTCGAGGACGCGTCCATGGACCTCGGTGCCCATACCTTCCGCACCTTCTGGCACATCA